>Ga0209181_10002685_pt1 | contig 28709 bp, 27 predicted proteins | sample MAT05_FD_187208 | JGI IMG/M metagenome (GOLD analysis project Ga0209181, IMG submission 187208) | Freshwater microbial communities from Lake Fryxell liftoff mats and glacier meltwater in Antarctica - MAT-05 (SPAdes) (version 2) | ecosystem: Environmental > Aquatic > Freshwater > Ice > Liftoff...
AAGCAGATGCCTCGTTTGTGCCTGCCTTTGCTTGTTCGATGTTTAAAATCTCAATGCCATCGACGATCGCCTGATTGCCTTCGATCCATTGCCCCAATTGCTGATATGCCAGCGCCAGATTGCTCAGCACCACCGCTTGGTTTAGGCGATCGCCCCGACTTGGCAAACGCCTGAGCCGCTGGTAGCCATGCCCCAACTGCGGCGGTATACTGCCCTGACTGGTAGTAGGTTTTGCCTGCCTGCACTGCCTTTAATGGATCATCCGTCGCAGCATGAAGTTGCGTAGGAGTTGGGGTCGGTGCAGCCGCAGACTCTTGGTGCGAAGCGATCGCTCCACTTTGAGCAGGAGCAGCAACCCCTTTGCCGCTTGCAAGTAAGACTCCTAGCATCACGCAAAAGCTGAAGCGAAAAACTCGACGAATTGCAGAACTCAACCTGGGAACAGTCATGGGGGATCTTCAAACCGTGTCGGAACAAGCTGTCGCCATTATCGCCTGCATCTTCATCATCGTCGAGCATCGAAGTCCACAGTAAATTGCTATGAAAGTCGTCAAGCTACGCTGTCATTTTGAAAAATGTGGCGCTGCTGAATGCAAGGATGATTTTTGACTGTAGGGGTAGGTCTTGTGCCTACCCTGACGGAGATAGAGGGCAACCACAAGGGATTGTCCCTACAAATTTCATCCCCAGATTCAGCAATGCAACAAACGCCGCCAATGATACGATTAGCAGGATTTCACCCCCAGCCTGCATGTCGTTTGATAATGTCTGCAAACTTTTATCAGAAAAGTATCCTGACCGTTTTGCTAGTTGGGTTTTAGGCACACCGCAACCCGTGGTGGAAGTCCTCAAAACAGAGTTGAGCATTGAGCCAATCCGCGCGGATTACGTGACGCTCCTGCAACTGCAAGGACAAATTCTGCATCTAGAGTTTCAAACTCGATGGGACTCGAACCCACCGATGCCCTTGCGGATGTTGGATTATTGGGTCAGGCTCTATCGCCTCTACCGCTTGCCGATCGCCCAAGTGGTCGTGCTGTTGCTACCGCCGCCAGAAGAGAGCGTGATTGAAACAACTTTTGTGATGGGTGAAACCCGGCACAGCTATCGAGTGATTCGCTTGTGGGAAGAAGATGCGGCTATATTGCTGGATGACCCAGCCTTATTACCATTGGCAACGTTGGCAGCAACAACGACCCCAGAACCGTTGTTGCAATCCGTCGCGCAGCGAGTCAACCAGCTAGAGGATAGCCGCCGTCAGGAAGTTTTAGACTATGCGAAAATCCTGGCTGGGTTAAGATTTGAGGGAGATCTGATCCGGCAAATATTTCGGGAGGGCATGATGCGTGAGTCTGTGATTGTGCAAGAGATTTTGGAAGAAGGCAGGCAAGAAGGCAGGCAAGAAGGCAGGCAAGAAGGCAGGCAAGAAGGCAGGCAAGAAGGCAGGCAAGAAGGCAGGCAAGAAGAGGGACGATCGCTGATTCTGCGGTTACTGACTCGACAAGTGGGCGATCTACCTGAAGCGTTGCGATCTCGCATCAGCACTCTTTCCTTAGAGCAGTTAGAAAGCTTGGGTGAAGCACTGTTGGATTTTGAGGCGATCGCAGATCTAGGGGCTTGGTTTAGAACATTAGAGTAGAGCGATCGCCCTTTCTATCCTCTCCTTGCCGTCTCGACAAATTACCGCATGGTGACAAATTCTTCGGCAGAACTGGGATGAATGCCAATCGTGGCATCAAAGTTGGCTTTCGTGGCTCCCATTTTGAGGGCGATCGCCACCCCTTGAATAATTTCCGGCGCATGATCGCCAACCATGTGAGCACCTAGCACCTTATCGGTTTTTTCATCTACAATCAGCTTCATCAACGTCTTTTCGTCTTTGCCTGCCAAGGTGTAATACATTGGGCGAAACTTTGAGCGATAGACTTTAATCGAGTCGCCATATTGTTCACGGGCTTCGGCTTCCGTCAATCCAACGGTTGCCGCTTCTGGTGAGGTAAATACGGCGGTAGGAATATTCTCATAGCTCGTGAAGCGCGACTTTCCGCCAAATACGGTATCTGCTAAGGCGCGACCTTCATTAATTGCCACTGGAGTTAAATTGATGTTGTTGGTGCAGTCACCCAGGGCAAAAATATGATCCTCTGCGGTGTGACTATATTTATCAACCGCGATCGCGCCATCGTGCAGTTTTACCCCGGTGTTTTCCAGTCCCAGGTTGTGCAAATTGGGTTTTCGCCCCAAGGCTGCCAAGCTCACAGCATCGGCATAAACAGTTTCTGCGGTGCCTCCTGTGCCCACCGAAACCGCAACGCCATTGTCTGTTTTTTCGATCGCAATCAGTTGCGTACCCGTATGGAGTTGAATGCCGTGGTTGATCATTCCCTGTTGAATTTCGGTTCTAATATCATCATCAAAGCCGCGCAAAATCTTGTCGCCGCGAATAATTTGGATGACTTCTGTACCCATGCCATTTAAGATGCAAGCGAACTCGCAGCCAATATATCCACCGCCTAAAATAACGAGTCGTTTGGGTTGTTCTTTTAGGTTAAAAATGTCATCGGAAACGATCGCGTGCTCAATGCCTAGAATGTTAGGTCTGTAAGGTTTTCCACCGACTGCAATTAGAATTTTTTCCGCAGTGATTTGTTTATCACCGATCGCGATCGTGTGGGAAGCCACAAAGCTAGCGTGTCCATGAAATAGTTCTACCTTGGAACCATCTAGCATCCGCTGATAAATCCCGTTCAGGCGCGTCACCTCATCATTCACCGCTGTAATCATGGTGTGCCAATTGAGGGAGCTTTTTACCTCACTCCAGCCATAGCCCTTGGCTTCTTCAAACACTGCCGGAAAGTGAGCAGCATACACCATCAATTTTTTGGGAACGCAGCCTCGATTGACACAGGTTCCACCTAAGCGATCGTACTCGGCAATGCCAACTTTTGCGCCATATTCGGCTGCCCGTCGAGCCGTGGCAATGCCACCAGAACCCGCCCCAATCACAAACAGGTCAAAATCGTAGCTCATAGTTCCCTCAAGATGACATTAGTAAGGGCGTTTTGTGGAACGCCCCCACAGAATTTGCAAATGCTCTAGCTACAAGGTAACGCTACCGCAGAAGCTTATGCAGCAAGTTTATTGCTATTCAAATAGTTCATCATCGTGTCTGCATCTGACACTTCAAAGGGGTCGGTGGGGCAGTTATCCCCAAACTCTGGCTCAACAAACATCTTTTCAATCACGCCATCATTCACCAACATCGAATAGCGCCAAGAACGCATCCCAAAACCCACATTTGATTTATCAACCAGCATTCCCATTTTGCGGGTAAACTCGCCATTACCATCGGGCAGTAAGACCACCCGCTCAGCGCCCATGTTTTTGCCCCACTGAAACATGACAAACGCATCATTTACAGAAATACAAATAACGCTATCAATACCCTGCGCCTGAAATTCGTCATAGAGCGCTTCATAGCGAGGCAAGTGGCTAGTAGAGCAGGTAGGCGTGAAGGCACCGGGTAAAGAGAACACGATGACTCGCTTGCCGCCAAAAAGATCCTGCGTTGTGGAATCTTGCCAGCGAAACGGATTAGAACCCTCAACCGATTCATCGCGAACACGGGTTTTGAATACAACATTAGGAACTCGTTCGATCGCCACCATAATGACCTCTCTGTTTTTATTATCTAGTAAATAGAATAGGCTGAACTGGCAGTTTTATCATTCAAAATTTATGCAGATAGCAAACGGGAGCTTTGGCTTAGCCCAAACTGACGTTAATTGGTAAACGGCTGATCTATTAACTCCTCTGGTTTAAATTCCTCAGATGAACCCGTCAGCATCATGCTTTCTAACAAACTTTGCCAATCGCTTTTCAAGGTAGGATCTGCAACATTCTTTTGGCGCAGTTCTGCTAGTGTGGTCAGCGCATCATGCCAAAAGCCATTTTCTGCATATATCATCGCTTTTTGAACACCTTTGGCAGTTGCCAATTCTGCCGTAGCCGCAGCAGTGGGCGCTTCCCGCACAATCACGCCCTCCACCTGAATTTTGTCACTTGCAGTGGCACTAGATGCACAGTTTAGAGTCAATGCCCAACGATAGCGTTTGCCAATTTCTAAGGCTGGGGCTGAAGGAGGAATGCGGACTGCAATGATGCCTGCTTTACTGGGTAATTGGACGGGCATTGGGGGAATCACGATCGCAAACGAACCACTATCCTCCACTATAGTCAAGTCAGCCGGGATCGATTGGGTTTTGGTGTAAGGCGTGTAGAACCATAACGTTGGATGAGCCGCTGTGGTGTGACCCCAGACATTTACTTTGGGGGGTTTGCCTGGTCGTGTTTGCTCTTCAAACGGAACCAATGCAGTCAGCGCGGGTTCGGCTTCAGGGCAAACAATCGGCTCGCCTGGTTTTTGAGTGCTGCGGTTGGTGCCACCACCCCGATAGCGCCCACCCGGTGCAGGTCCTTGAAGAGTTCGCCGCACCAACCGCACATTGCCTCGCGATTTTTGAGCGATTTTCATCGGCGCTAGTTGCGCTAGTTGTGCTGGCTGTATTGGTACAGCCTCGGCTCGGATGCTGCTATCTAGCTGGATTGCAACACTGCTGATCAACGCGATCGCCACCTTTAAATTCCATGGTTGAATGCTCATAACTCTGCTCCTAATACCAGTAAATTTATTGCAAAGCTCGACTTGAAACGCGGCTTAAGATCACCGTTACACCGCTACCTGCAATCAGCAGCCCCAACCCAGCCGGAAGCATGGGAACCCAGCCAGCCCAAACAATCAGACATCCAGCGCAGACCGCATAAAGCACTCCGGTAGACACTCCCAAGACTAAGACCATCGACAACAGCGCCCTCCGAGATGAACTGCGGAGAGATACGCCCCACGCCAGTAGCCCTCCCAGGGTAGACCAGCCTGCAATCCAAGCCCAATCGATCCAAGGTGACCATGCCCATAGTAGTGGTCGCCCATCCAGCGCCGCACTCAACACTTGACTCAGCATGTGAGCATGGATGAAGACTCCAGGGATGCGATCATCCAGAGTATTGCCATAGGGTGTTTTATGATAATCATCCTTTTCTCGCGCCGTTACGCCAATTAGCACTACTTTTTCTCGAATTAGTTGATCCAACTCTTGGGGTGAAGGAGGATTTTCTTGAGAGATAAACCAACTGAGCGATTTTTGCGTAGCAATGTTCCGCAAATCATTGCCAGCACGGTAGTTGAGCAAAATCTGACTGCCCTTTCCCCCCGCCAATCCTTGGGCTTGATAGCCGCCAACCCGCGCTGACAACGATGGAAAAATGGCTTGACTGGCAGGATAGGTCAAGGAAGCGTATCCATGAAGCACTGGAATGAAGTCTTGAGGCTGTGGTTTTAGCTGAATTTTGAAGGTTTCGTTGCCAACAGGAGGATAAAATCCAGTTGCAGCCGTATCCGAATCGGTTTGCAGATATCGGAGATATCGCAAGGCTAACTCGATGCTGAAGGCGGTGGGAACCTGACAGCGAGATTCTTGCTGAAGCTGAGGATTCATGCCGAGCAAATGGCGACGAACGATTTCATCTCCGTCCATAACAAAGTCGCTAAACCCTACCCGAAAACTGTCAGGCGGAATTTCAGGCGGTGGGGCGTTGCCATAGGGATTGGCTTTGTCATAGCCTACTTTGCAAATACTAATCAGGTTTTCGTTATGACGAAATTGGCTAGTTAGTGCAGGCAGTTGGGGGGGCAATTGCTTGGCATAACGGGAGGAGTAGAGATCAAGCCCGATCGCGCGGGGTTGATGTTTGGTCAGCAAATCCAGCAGTTTTGCCAGGTTGCGATCTGAGATAGAACCTTTTAGGTCTTCTTTTTGGCTCTGCTGTCGCAAATCTTCATCGTCGATCGCCACCACCAGCAAGCGGGAGTCTGGGGGTTCTGGGGGACGCATCCGCATCAAGTGATCAAAGGCGATCAGTTCGATCGGCTGCAACAGTCCAAAAAATCGCACGGCTCCAATCAAGGCGGCAGCGCTGAGGCTGGTGAACAGGGCGATCGCCAAACTGAGATGAACAGGCAGCTTTGTTAGCGTTGGCGTTGGCGTTGGCTCTGGCTTCGACTCCGGCTCCAAAAAGTCTTGCCACAGCGGCGGAGATACCGTAGGGTTTTGGCAAATCAGCGGCAGCCAAGTCGCGCAGGGAAAGCGGTCTTCCATGCCCTGCAAGCGTTCTCGCGCCGCCCGCACCGACAGATATAGAGATTTTCCCTGAGCATATTCACTCAAGAAATAGGCTAAAAACTCTTGGGCAACCAAATCGGGCACCGGTTCCCGCATGACGATAATTTGGGGAATGTTGAGTTCTGCCAGTTCCCGCGCAATATCTAAGCCGTCGCAGGAGTTGAAGATGGCAAGCTGCAAGCCGTTGGCAACCGATTTTTGCAGAGCATATTTGAGTTCGCCCATGGTCAAGCTGTCGGTTTTGTTGAGAAAAATGCGCCCTTTACCGTCTTGACTGGTGCTATGTCCGGCAAAAAAAAGAATATCCCACGCAGTTTTCCAAAGCTGATCGGTCAAAGTTTTGCGATCGGGGGCAACCAATCGCTCAATATAAGTTTGAGGCAGTTGATCGAGTAATACCTGATCCGCATCTGTATCAATTCCGTCGCTGTTGCCCACGATAGAGAGAATATTAACGTGGGATTTTGGCGAAAAGTGCCGTTGCTGAGGGGCTTCCAGGTTGAGCGCACTGATAGCAATTTCAGCCTTAGGGTAGCCTTCTAGAAATTCCAATAAATTCCAGGGCAGGGCGCGCATCTGGCTGTCTTCGGTCTGGATCAGAATGCGAATCTCATCCTCAGGCGATAGCTGCTGTAGCCATTTCTCTCGAATGCCGCGATAGTCTTCTGCAAGAAACCAAGTGTTGAGTCGTGCCTTCAGCATTTTTGAGGCGTTTTCGCAATCATCCAACACCGATACATTTGGTTTTTGCCCTTTTTTGACGGTAATCCGATAGCGCGACTCTAGCCGCCAGTAGCTTTCCTTCCAATGGCTATAGTACAAGCGCATTTCGGGCAAGGGGGGCAGCTTTCCCAAGGTGGTGCTGGAGGGGCGTTTGTTCTCTTCCCCAATTTCCTGCATGACGGTAAAGCCTTGCTCAAAACTACCGTCGATAATTTTTAGAACGACTAACTTAGCCATAAGGAAGGGCGAGTGGCGAGTAGCGAATGGCGAATGGCGAATGGCGAGATACGGAGTATTAATTAGGATGGATTAGGAAGGGTTAGGGTTAGAGATTTTCGGATCAAATTACAAAGTCTTGGGTGATATGGACTTCGTTGAGGGAGACTTGGACGCTGAAGCGATCGCCGGAGGTACATCCAACCTGCCACTCTAAAAAATCTTCGGTGCCTGTGGCAGTGGTTTCTAATTCCACTTCACCGACTTCATTGAGGACGGAAAATCGGGTGCCAATCGGTAGAAAGCCATCAATCGGCGGGTGCAGTTGGAGGCAAATATCCGTTGATTCATCGGCTAGAGGACGCGCATCCACTGCTAATACAGCCGCTACGCCATTGAGGTCAATCCGTTTTGAGGGGGTTTGTGTCCCTAGACGACCCCGAAAGGCGATCGCAGGGCTGAGTTGAGCCGGATTCAGCAGTTCTTCTAGGGTTTGCCAGCCTTCGTCGATCGCGCCTTGAATCCACTGGCTCAGGTTCGCTAAAGCGCTAGGTTGGGGATAGCGTAATTCCGCCAGATGATCTAGCAACTCTTCGGGCGATCGCAACTGACTCAGGGGCAATTCTTCAGTGGTAGCTCTGGGCACAAATCCTAGCAGTTGAGCCGACTCAGCCGCTTCATCCAGTTCTACCACTACATAGCCAATGCGGTCTGTCCAAGTTTCAGGTGGCACCGGGCAGAGGGTTTGATTGGGCAGCACTGGGCGACATTCCAACCGTCCCAGTCCAGCTACTTGCAAATCTGCCACGTCTGCACATAGGCGCAAAACCTGATTCCAACTATCGCTTGCCGTCAAATTGGTAGGAATATCCATTAGTTGAAGATAGTCTTGCACCACCAGCACCGCTAGCGTATTTAGCCTCACCTGGTCGGCTTTGTTCGCGTTGGAGTGTTGATTGGCAAACTCTTGTGCCATTTGACGGGTGGCTTGGGTGATGGGTAAAGGCAGGGCGAACTGATAGGTTAATTGGGTCATTTTATTTTCTCCGAAGCGGAACTTTACTTGCTGTTGATATATCCCTCGGACTCACCAAAGTTACGCAAGCGGGGCACACATTGTCGTTGATAAAAGCTGCTGAGGGCTGGAATGCCGACTCCAAAATGGTCAGCTAGGTCTTTCCATTTTGTTTCTGAGAGCCGCCGCAAAATCAACATTTGAGCATTAACCTCTGGATGTCCTTTAATATGTAGGCTTTTCAGTTCGCCCGTTACATCCGCGATCGCCCAACTTTCCACAATTTCTAAAAGTGGCTCTGTATAGGGTTGAGCGGGAATAGTTTCAATTCGATTAATTACCTCACCATCCCATTCTATTTGGGAAGAAACTCGCGTTACTTGGTCTTTTTTTATGTCAGTGCTAAAGTCTCGCAGCCGGAATTTTAGAAATGCATTGAGCCAGGTTGGCACACTGCCTAGTTCAGGATCGTAACTGCCGCAGATATGCCTGCAAAAATAAACCCAGGTTTGCTGCACGGCATCTTGATAGTAGGGCACACTCTCCCGCCACAGTTTGGGCGATACCATGCGAATCACCCGCGTCAGATTGCGCTGCCGGGGCGCACTTCCTGGAGGGTGCTTACAGGCTTCAATGACCAACTCGCGGATTTGTTGATCTAGTTCGCTCATGCTGGTTTGATCAAGAATAAGGGTGGAAAGCTGCGCTATCATCTTACCGTTCTATTTTCAGCCGCTATTAGTTGTTTTGCCAACTTTTCGCGTTTATTTTTGCGCCTATTTTTGCGTCTAAGTTAGAGCGATTCACCATAGGAAAGGCTGCGCCAACGCCCAAATTCTAGTGCCAAGCACCCCTATCAGGCATAATGAAGTTTGCTTTGGCGCTCAGGTATCTCGGTAGACTGCAATGCCACACTTGAGCGTTAGACTGACCCATACATCCCCACTCAAGCTCAATAGCCATGCGAACCCATTACTGCGGTCAACTCCGAGCCGAACATATTGGAGAGACAGTTACCCTCTGCGGCTGGGTCGATCGCCGCCGCGATCATGGGGGCGTGATTTTTATTGACCTGCGCGATCGCGAGGGTATTGTCCAAATTGTCAGCGATCCCGTTCGCACCCCTGCGTCCTATGACCAGGCAGGCGATCTGCGAAATGAGGATGTGGTGCAAATTACGGGTCGCGTCACCCAACGTCCCGATGATTCGCTCAATCCCAAGTTGGGCACAGGCGAAATTGAAATTTATGCGGATGACATTCAGATTCTCAATGCCGTTCGGAAGCCGCTGCCGTTTCAAATCTCCAGTGCGGAACCCGAAACCGTGCGGGAAGAACTGCGCTTGAAGTATCGCTATTTGGACATTCGACGGGAGCGGATGAGCCGCAATCTGCGGCTGCGGCATGACGTGATCAAAACTCTACGGCGCTATCTCGAAGACGAACACGGCTTTATGGAGGTGGAAACGCCGATTCTGACCAAATCCACGCCGGAAGGAGCGCGGGATTATTTGGTGCCGTCGCGAGTGAATCCGAACGAGTGGTATGCGCTACCCCAATCGCCGCAGTTGTTTAAGCAGTTGTTGATGGTGGCAGGCTGCGATCGCTATTATCAAATCGCCCGTTGCTTTCGAGATGAAGACCTACGCGCCGATCGCCAGCCCGAATTCACCCAGCTAGACATGGAAATGAGCTTTTTGGATCAGGAAGCCCTGCTGGAACTGAATGAAAAGCTGATGGCGCATCTATTTAAGGTGATCAAAAATATCGATTTACCGATTCCCTTCCCCCGGCTCACCTATGCAGACGCGATGGATCGCTACGGCTGCGACAAGCCCGATACTCGCTATGGGTTGGAACTGGTGGATGTGTCGGATGTGGTCACGGGCTGCGGTTTTAAGGTGTTTGCGGATGCAGTATCCAAGGGTGGCATCGTCAAAATTTTGCCGATTCCCGGCGGTAATGATGCGATCTCGAATGTGCGAATCAAACCGGGTGGCGATCTATTTAAGGAAGCTGAAACCGCTGGAGCGCGTGGGCTTGCCTATATCCGCGTCCGCGATGGCGAAATTGACACGATTGGCGCGATTAAAGACAACCTCAGCGATGCCCAAAAGCAGGAAATCCTTACCCGGACGGACGCACAGTCTGGACACTTGCTGCTGTTTGCGGCTGGAGATACGGCAACGGTGAACAAAACCCTCGATCGCCTGCGTCAAGCGATCGCCCGTGAGCAAAATCTGATCGACCCCAGCAAGATTAACCTGCTGTGGATCACCGACTTCCCCATGTTTGAGTGGAACGCCAACGAAAAACGACTGGAAGCCTTGCATCATCCCTTCACCGCGCCTTTTCCTGAAGACCTACACGACCTCAAAACTGCCCGTGCCCAAGCCTACGATATCGTCTTCAATGGCTTTGAAGTCGGCGGCGGCAGCTTGCGGATCTACCAACCCGACGTGCAGCAGCAGGTGTTTGAAACCATCGGACTTTCCACCGAAGAAGCTCACGAAAAGTTCGGCTTTTTGCTAGAAGCGTTTGAATACGGCGCACCTCCCCACGGCGGCATTGCCTACGGAGTAGATCGCCTAGTCATGCTGCTAGCAGGAGAAGACTCTATCCGCGATGTCATCAGCTTCCCTAAAACCCAGCAAGCCCGCTGCCTGCTGACCACGGCACCTTCCCCCGTGGATGACAAGCAACTCAAGGAATTGCACGTCACCTCGACTTACAAACCTAAAAAAGAGCCAACTTGATAATCTGGTTCACCCATTCTGCGACGTTTAACCTATCCAATCGACAAGTGCCTATCCATTGGATGTAGCTCTTCTCCATTTGATAGGAATAATACCTGCCTTGCAAAACATCTTGAACCTGATCAAGAAACTTAAGTTGAGGATTCATGATATCTGCCACCACGATTTTTCGTATGTAGTAAATATCACACCAAAGCATCTGTGCTAGACCCTGGAATGATATGGAAATTTTCTAGATAACTGCCCGAAATCGGAGATTACACGGAAATTTTGTGGATAACTATCCTATAAAGGTAAATTATTCAGAAATCTTCTGGATAATTGCCCAAAATGGGAACTTATACGGAAGTTTTCAGTATATTAATTTGTTATGCGGCTTGGGTTACTGGCATGGGAGTTTTGCCAGATTTTCTGCTGGAGTTGCAACACGAGTTGACATTTCTGATTGGGATTGGATTCGGTGAATGTTGCTTGATTTCTGACTAATTAGCATGAAATAGCTGATACACTACAAATGTAGTATGCAAATAATTGTCTGTAGTTAGATGGTCAGGACAAATATTATGAAGATTGAGCGTAAGACTTATAGAGATGGAAATCTATATCCTGAAGTATTCAACTATCTAAAGGGACTTCCTGACATCATTCTTTTTCATTCTCAATATACAGAACGTCATCCATTTTCAATTTATAATCTTTCAATGCAGCGGATAACAAAGGCTTTTAAATCAGTTTTGAATGAGATCGACCAGATTTCCACAGCCTTATTTGATGCCAATGGAAACCTGAATTATAGGTTGGACAAATTGCCGGAACTCCAGAAGGAGCTATTGAGCGCTATGCAATCTCATATTGATGATTGCTATCGTATTCTTAAAACCCTTCATCCACCCGCCACTATTAACGAAATATTTGTTGAGCGATGGCTAGAAAAAGCTAGGCACCCTACATACAGAGATTTTCAAAATAATGTGAAAGATTATAGAAATTCGTTTTCACTTATTGCTAACAAAATCAAGCATAACGGTGGTCAGTTTCGTCCAATAATGATGTACTCAAGGGGGCGTGGTATTGTTGTGCAGGATTTGAAGAATGGTATCAAACTCTTTCCAGATGATGTTCGCATAGTTGGTTATTTTCTCGAAGGTATGCAACCAGATGGATGTGTGGGTCCTGACTGCGATGTTCATGCTGGTGGTAAAACTGCTATTTCTCTGAACCGTGATTTGCGTTTTCACTTTGCAAATCTCTATCGTATTGGACTTCATTTAAAGCGTGCAATCGTTAGAGCTACTCGTCTTACTCATAAAATAGATCTGCCTCATCCTGGTTTGGTTGAACCTACTTCCTATCAGAAAGACATAGATCAAATTGCAGAAAAAGTAAGCCGACTTCCATCACTTTTCTTTGAGGATGAATGGTCTAAGGCAACACCAAATGTTATGTATTACCGTAACGTTCAAGGCTCAGAATTGAGCTTGGAGTTTCCCGGCACTCGACAGATGATTTGGCAGGGTGACGTTACAGTTTATGGAGAGATCCAAGTGGATAGCGTTGCTCTTGAATATCGAGTTCCATATATGGGATCGTGATAGATGTTTGCGGTAGTTTTCAGCCGTATAACAACTGCGCTTTCTAACTAAGTTTTGCCTAAGTAAATGAATCAAATGGATGAGCGATCCTTGTATCGATTTGAGTACTATGATTTCTTGTTTGAGACTGGGGAGCTTATTGCTGAGATGGCATTCTGTGCAAGGCTACAACGCTCTTTGAACCATCAGGTATGATTTAGGCATGAGTTTGAGTGGGATCAATCAAAAGCAATTGCCAATTTGAAGAAGTACGGTATTAGCTTTGAAGAAGCCAAGACTGTATTCGATAATCCTCTGGCAGTTATCTTTGATGATGAGGCTCATTCCATAGATGAGCGGAGAGAAATTATCATGGGTCATTCTCAGCAAAATCGATTTCTGTTAATTGCCTTTACTGAGCGATCTAGTAGTATCCGTATCGTTAGTGCCCGTCTAGCGACTCGCAAGGAGCGTGAGGATTATGAGCAAAACGCCCTCTGACCAACCACAAAATCTTGAAGACGAGCTTCTAGCTGAATATAGCTTTGATTATCAGACGGCGAAACCCAATCGATTTGCTGTCCGCAATGAGACGCAAAAGTTAACGGTTGTAGTTTTAGATGAGGATGTGGCTCAAGTTTTCACAACGCCTGAATCGGTTAACAAAGTGCTAAGAGCACTGATCGAATCGATGCCATAGTCAGCAAGCGGCGAGACAGCCTAACATTGCGCTGCCATGGATAGGCAGAAAATTTTGGTGGTGTCTCAAGGGTTACTTACCGCCGTTGAGCTTTGCCGTTAGACCGCTTGGTTATCTATCAGTCACAGTTGAAGGTATGTATGCGAGTATTACTATTCTTCAGCATGGTTAAGTGTAAATTGGTGCAAACAACTTCTAACCAACCTAAGTAAATCAGGACCTACGCAAATCAACCGAAATTTGCCCCCCAACCCCCAATTCTGGGGGAGCTAGAGATCAAAGTCCCCCAGAATTGGGGGATTTAGGGGGCGAGTGCCTAAGTAAATGAATCAAATGGATGAGCGATCGCTCAGCCTAGGAAAATCAGTATGTCGGGCTGCGAACAGTAAGCAAGCTTGGATATCTTCAGGTTCCCAATCGGGAAAGTCTGCCAAAATTTCGGCGGCACTGACATTTTCCGCCAACATTTCCAAAATATCGCTCACCCGAATTCTCATACCTCGAATGCAAGGACGATCGCTTGACGATAGGTAAGATTTTCTTAATCATACAAAAGTGTTGCTGGTTGCGATCGCAGCGCTAGATCCCATTCTTACCCATATAAACGCGATGCTTGCTGCTCCGAATGCTAATACAGTGACGAAATACATTTGGAACATAGGGTATGTTAAATAGAGTTTTTAAGATGAAGGTCAAAAGCTGCTAAAACCGTTGAGCAGAAGAAATTTTGGGTTTTCATCAATGAAAGCTAGAGTGATGATCGCTGAAGGCACTTCCTACAAAATCGAACTCCGCTTTCTCCGCTCCGATGGCTCAATCTGCTACACCGAAAATCGCGGTAAGCCAATCTTCAACGAAATCGGACAAGTGGTTCGTATGGTGGGCACTAGCCTGGATATCACTGACCGTAAAGCAATTGAAGCCCGATTTGAGCAGCTATCAGCGACAATCCCAGGCAATATTTATACGGTGGTGCAGTCGTTAGATGGGCGGATTTGGTTTGAATATATGAGCGTGGCGATCGAGGAAATGCATGAGCTATCCGTAGCTGATATTCTCCACGATGCCTCTACCCTGTTGCGCTGCACTCATCCTGATGATGTGGCTGCCTATCAAACAGCGGTTGCCCATAGCGCCGAAACACTGACTCTGTTTAAGCACGAGTGGCGGATTATCACGCCCTCCGGCAAGCTGAAATGGCTCCAAGGTAACTCTCGCCCAGAACGGCGCGAAAATGGAGACATCGCTTGGTACGGCATTGTAATGGATGTCAGCGCAGCGAAGTGCGATGAAGCGGTTTGTCAACACGTTGAAGCTGCACTTGAAGCCCAACAGTTACGGTTACATCAGGTGATTGATGCGCTGCCTTCTGCCATTTTCGTGAAAGATCGAGAAGGGCGCTATCTCATGGTGAATCAAGCCTTTGCGGATATATATGGGGTTGCGATCGCCGCTATTGTAGGCAAGCAAGATGCAGATTTTAATCCAGCTAGTGCCCAAGTTGAAAACTTCTTAGCGATAGACCAAGAAGTCATGCAAACTCGCCAACCCCAAATCATTTCACCCAAAGCAATCTCCACTCCCCAAGGTAAATTGCGCTGGCATCAAGTGAGCCTGCGCCCGTTAATTGATGTCAATAATCAAGTGCAAGGCATTATTGGCACCTCGATCGACATGACCAATCTAGTGCAGCTTGAAACGATGCTAACCAACGCAAGCGACACCCTCAATCAATTGAAAAGCGCAAAAAATCAAGTTGTTACAAACCTGAATGCTCCACTACTGCCGCCAGTGGCGGCTGTGAGGAATGCTGAATATCATCAGGATTAGACCTGCTTAGGAGAAGAGGCTGCGGGATAAGGGCAGGTTGGCGCGTTAGGTATGTGAGTACCAAGCAGCCTCTATTAAAGCCATTTAATTAAAGTCTCCCGAATTTAGGCGGGGTGATAGTAGAAGGCGACGCTGAGGATGATGTAGGCGGCAAGGAGGAGGATACCGTCGAGCCAGTTGGATCGTCCGCCGGAGGTGATGACGTTGGTGATGGCAACCGCGATCGCCAGCGAAACGACTTGGAATGGGTTGAAGTTGAGATCGATCGGCTGGTTGAAAATAAACTGCCCGACAAACACCAGCACCGGGGCGACAAACAGGGCAACCAGCAAACTATCGCCTGTTGCCGTGGCGACCGTCAGATCCATTTTGTTTTTCATTGCCATGCGGATGACAGTCACAAATGCAGCCACATCGCTAACCAAAGGTATCAAAATCACCCCGGTAAACAAAGGCGTGAGTCCCAAACGCTCGGTTTCGGTATCCACTACGCCCACAAACAGTTCTGATTCAAATGCTACGGCGATCGTGGAGGCTAGCAGCACCACAATCCAACCGATTAGTTTTGAGCGCTGTTCAGCGGGAGAAATTTCTTCCAGAATCGGCTCTTCATCTGCAACGCCGACATCGTATAAAAAGCTGTGGGTGCCAAGAGAAAACAGCAGCGTTAGCCCATACACAATAATCAAAACGCTGGCAGTAATCAACGAAAGATTGCGAATGGCAACTTCATCCACCACGTTAGATGTGTAAATAACTAGAGTAGGTAGGGCGATCGCGGCAACTGCCAGAGTCATCGACGACCCATTCACCCGCGTCAAAATTGGCTTAAATGTTTGCTCTTTGTAGCGTATCCCTCCGGTCAACATGGCAAGCCCCATCAGCAGCAGTAAGTCGCTGAGCAAAGTGCCTGTGATACTAGCTTTCACAATATCCACCAGCCCTTCCTTGAGGGCGACCAGCGCGATGATTAATTCCGTAGCATTGCCAAAAAAAGCATTGACCAATCCGCCGAGGGTCGGTCCGGTGACCACCGCCACCTTTTCAGTTGCCGTACTCAGCCAAATGGAAAGCGGAATGATGGCAAAGGCGGAGGTGAAAAAAACGGCAGTTTCGCCCCACTCTAACCAGTCTGCCGCGATCGAAATCGGCACGAAGATCAGCAGAATCAGCGGAATCAGATTTTTAATTAGCATTGCGATCAAGCAGGAAAAAGGAAAAAGGAAAAAAAGCTAGATTGGACTACTGCTATAACCATACTCCTCATCGCCGTTTGCCCTTCGCCCTTCGCCACTCGCCACTCGCCACTTGCCATTCTTATGGACTAGCTGGAACTTGATAAAAGCTTGGATCGGGCGAGGGGTTGCTGATATTAGGCGGTAGTTCTTGAGAATATTGGCGATCGTAGAGTTGACGCACTTGCGCTGACCATTGATCAATGTTGGCTTGTGCTTCGCGGTAGAGTGCCCTGCCAAAATAAATCCTGTTGGCTTCGGTAATGGCGGCTTCGAGGGAGGCAATGTCACCTTTGCGGGCTAGGGCGGCGGCTTGGTTTAGGGCGGGGCGATCTTCGGCGGTTTCGATTTGGGTACTCCAGTCTTTTATTAGCTGCTGGGCTTGGGTATATTGAACACTGCCCGACAAAACCATTTGGGCTTCGGCGATCGCATCTCTTATCCGATTCACTGCACCCGTTGCGGCAAGCGATCGCGCTTTTTGTAAGTGGATGCCTGCTTCTTGATCCTGTTCTTTTTGCCAGCGCGACATTAACTCATCGGTGGTAAAAGGACGCATTCTTTCAGCAAGGGCACTGGCGATTCCTTTCTTACGATCTGCGGCTGCTTGGGCGCTTTTACTTTCTTTAGCCGTTTGAATTTGGTTGACCACATCTTGAAATTGCGTAGTTCGCCAGTATTCGTTATTGATTTTCAAAAGAGTTCTGGCTTCGGCAAATGCGATCGACAAGTTATCAGCCGCGATCGCATCTTGAACTTTTTGAAAAATGTCCTCGGCGGATTTCCAGGTTTCACGCCATTGCTCTATGCGTTGAGTCGCGGAATTGTGGAGTGGCGTACTGTCTGGAATGGATTGCAGCATGGTAACGGCATCATCTAGCTTGCCATTGTGAAACGCGGCATCGCCCAGTTCCAGCAATCGATTAGACCACTGCTGAATCAGGCGATCGCCATCTTGCCGCAGAGGATGGCTGAGGGAAATCGAGTCTGCCAGCTTAATTGCTTCTGCTAAGTCGGTTGCAGTGCGGCGATCGGCAGTCACTTGGGCACAATACAGCCGCGTTGATTCCGTTGCCAAGGGCGACAGCCAAACGGTTTGACATTCCACATCATCCATTTTGCTCAGCAGCCAAACTCCAAGCACCCCAGTTCCGAGAGGTAATAAAACAATCAGCCCAATCCAAAGCTGTAGCGGCAGCTTCCGCACTTGGGTAAAGAGGTGATCAATCCAGGGAGAAAATTGCATGACTATATGAACAATGGCGATCGCAGGCGTTTGAGAAACTAGGTAGAAAACGTCTTGATTCTATTGAGACAGCCTATCAGATCGGTCGATGGCTGCGATGGCAGTAATCAACAGCGAGATGGCATTCTGTAGAGGGAATAGGGGAAACTAGGTATGACCATTCAACAGCGCAGTATGAATCAGGAATTGCGTACACAGGCGATCGCAGTGCCAAGTACAGGTGGCAAGCAAGCTCTAGGGTTAATTAAAATTGCTGTGATTGGCGATGTTCACGATCAGTGGGAAGCCGCTGATGGATTAGCGCTGCAACAGCTTGGGGTTGATTTAGCCTTGTTTGTGGGTGACTTTGGCAATGAATCCGTTGAGGTCGTCAGGGCGATCGCGGCGTTAGACATTCCTAAAGCAGTCATTTTTGGGAATCATGATGCCTGGTACAGCGCTTCGCACTGGGGCAAGCAAAAATGTCCTTACGATCGCGCCTTAGAAGACCGCGTTCAGCAACAGTTTGATTTGTTGGGCGATTTGCACGTTGGCTACGGCAAACGAGATTTTCCTGATTTGAACTTAACCGTAGTCGGGGCGCGTCCTTTTAGCTGGGGTGGCTCGGAGTGGAAAAATCCCGAATTTTACGAGGCGCGCTACGGCATCCACAATTTTGCTGAATCGACTGCCCAAATAGTGACATCAGCAGACCAAGCAGACCACGACACGATCATTTTTTTGGGGCATTGTGGACCGTTTGGATTGGGCGATCGCCCGGATGATCCCTGCGGTAAAGATTGGCGACCGATTGGTGGCGACCACGGCGATCCCGATTTTGCAGCGGCGATCGACCAAGTGCGGCAACAGGGCAAAACTATTCCCCTGGTTGCCTTCGGTCACATGCATCATCACCTGCGCTATACCAAACAATCGCTTCGCACATCGCTCTTGGTTAGCCCAGAGGCAACCGTCTACCTCAATGCCGCCGCCGTTCCCCGCATCATTCAAACCGATGACATTCGTCAACGCAATTTTTCTCTCGTTTACTTACTCAACGGCACTGTTCTGCAAGTTTCCCTCATCTGGATAGACCAAAACTTCACCATAACCACCGAGCAAATTCTTTACAGTCAACCTGCTTTAGCGATCGATGAGTGAGTGCATGAAAGACGTTTCGGCAATTAATCAACTCATCAGCAATCCTCTTAAAACTGAAGCCGCTTAGCATTTAACTCTATAAATGGCAGGAAGGCGCGTAGAATAAACTTTGTGCTAACTAGATTCAGGAGCGTTGAATGCCACTTGCCGTGGGCGTTATTCAAACGGATGGTTTTCCTCCAGCGCTTGCCGCTGCGGATGCTTTAGTAAAATCTGCGAGTGTGACATTGGTCTACTTTGGCTTAGCAGAACGGGCGGAATTTTTGGTTGCAGTCCGCGGGCGAACCGCAGAAGTGCGTCGAGCAATGGAGGCTGGGATTGCAGCGGCTGAAACGACTCCACCGGGTGGCAAGCTAGTTTCACACTACATTATTCCAAACCCGCCTGAAAACGTGGAGTCAGTGCTGCCAATTGACTTCACAGACCAGGTTGAGCGGTTCCGAATGTGATGCCGCTAGGCTGGGACACTGCCCAACTCAAAACCGGATTGTGCTGAAATGTAAAAGACAAGTCGGTAGATCACCAGTTTTCAGTTTTTACACGTTGTTGAATTTGCATTAGGAGATTTGGGATGCCGCAAGCAGTTGGATCGATTGAAACAAAGGGATTTCCGGCTGTGTTGGCTGCTGCCGATGCCATGGTTAAAGCTGGACGGATTACATTAGTGGGCTATCTCCGGGCAGGAAGTGCGCGGTTTACCGTGAATATTCGGGGTGATGTGTCGGAAGTGAAACGAGCAGTAGAAGCAGGCTTAGAAGCTGCAAGCAAGGTTCAGGGCGGCACGGTAGAAACCTGGGTAATTATTCCAAACCCCCATGAAAACGTGGAAACGGTGCTGCCAATTGGGTTTAGTGATGAAGTAGAACGGTTCCGCATGGCGGTTGAAGGACGACCGCTGCTTGGTTCTTAAGGCACTTTAACGCGCTCTATCTTAAACGGCTTGGGCAAGGATGACTGGATTTACAACGTTGACTCAGACCCAGTTAGATAGCTGGGTCGATGAGGCAAAGGCGATCGCTCATACCGGGCGCATTCCTGACTATATTCCACAGTTGGCGCAAGTGAATCGCGATCGCATTGCGGTATTTATTCAAGCAACCAATGGACGGTTTTTTTCAGCGGGTGAACCAACGCATCAATTTGCCTTAATGAGCGTGATTAAACCGTTTGTGCTGCTATTTTTGCTAGAACAGCTTGGACAACAAACGTTCCGCTATGCGGGGCAGCAGCCATCAGATCAAGCCTTTCATTCATTGGCGCAGTTAACCGAGGATGATGGGTTTCCACGCAACCCAATGATTAACAGTGGCGCGATCGCCCTTGCCGATCTCCTGCCTGGAATAGATGGTAACTCTCGCTGTGAAGCGTTGCGGCAATGGCTCAATCATTCATCGGGGGCGCAGTTGACGCTAGATGAGGCAATGCTGGCATCGGTGCGATCGGTGGGCAATGAAACCAATCGAGCGATCGCGCAGTTGCTTGGACAGGCGGGCTACATACACTCAATTGAAACTGCACTGGATACCTATAACCACATTTGCTGTTTATCCGGTACGGCGGTCGATTTGGCTCACCTCGGTCTGCTGCTGACAACATCTGAGAAAATAAGAGCGGCAAATCAGCGCACGGTCAATGCGTTAATGCTCACCTGTGGCTTGTATGAAGCGTCGGGGGAGTTTGCAGTGCGGGTTGGGGTGCCGACTAAATCAGGGGTGAGCGGGGCGTTGCTGGCAGTCATCCCAAAACAGGGCGCGATCGCCTGCTACAGTCCTGCTTTAGATGACACTGGAAACTCGGTTGCGGGGCTTTGGCTGCTTGAACAACTGGTGCGATCGCTGAACCTGAGCCTGTTTGGTTGATTGTTTCATTTTAGGACTTACGCCCCCTAAATCCCCCAATTCTGGGGGACTTTGATCTCTAGCTCCCCCAGAATTGGGGGTTGGGGGGCAAATTTCGGTTGATTTGCGTAAGTCCTGCATTTATAGGGATTTGCATAAACATAATGCGCTCATGCCAAAGTCTCAACCCGCCGCAGTCTGCTGTAAGTGGGTTGAGCGGAGCCGAAACCCACTTACAGCCAGTCAACAATTCAGCCGATTTACTAACTTTGCATCAGCCAAGCATTCAATCCGGCTGGTGCTTGGACTTGAGCCAAGATTGCCCGGAGCTTGTCGTCTTCCAGCACCTCGGTTTCTAGCAAAACTTGAGTTGCCGACTCCAACAAGTCCCGATTGAGTTGCAAAATTGCCAACGCCATGTCGTGGGCTTTGTCGATGCTCTGCTTCACTTGGCGATCGATTTCCACTGCAACTTCTGAACTAATCGCTCGGCGATCGCTGCTGCCATCTAGGAACTGTGCCGAGTTTTTGGCAAAGGCGACAGGTCCAAGAGTCGCACTCATACCGTACTGGGTAATCGCCTTTTCAGCTAAATCCGTGGCTTTTTGAATATCATCACTGGCTCCGGTGGAAACTTTGCCAAAGATAATTTCTTCCGCCGATCGCCCGCCCAACAAAGTCGCAAGCTGCCCCCGCAGTTCATCTTCGAGCAGCAAGAACCGATCAACTTCCGGCATTTGCAGGGTATAGCCCAGCGCTCCCATACCACGCGGCACAATCGAAATTTTGGAAACCTTGGTGTTACCAGGCATCAAGGCACCCACCAACGCATGACCGACTTCGTGATATGCCACGGTTTGCCGCTCTAAAGTGGTGAGTACGCGCGATCGCTTTTCCAATCCGGCAATCACCCGCTCGATCGCTTCTTTAAAGTCTGCCATCAGCACCGCTTGCCGATTGTGTCGGGCTGCCATCAACGCCGCTTCATTCACCAGGTTGGCAAGATCTGCACCCGTGAAACCAGCGGTCTGAGTGGCGATCGCGTCTAGATCCACATCTTCACCGATGCTGACCGGCTGTGCATGAACCTGCAAAATTTGGACTCGACCGCTTTTATCAGGGCGATCAACTAAAACTTGGCGATCGAAGCGACCCGGACGACGCAGCGCTGGGTCAAGGATTTCGGGGCGATTAGTAGCAGCCACTACAATCACGCCATCATTGCCATCAAACCCATCCATTTCCGTCAGCAGTTGGTTTAAGGTTTGATCCCGTTCGTCATTGCCACCATTGGGATTGCCGCCACTGCGAGTCTTGCCGATCGCGTCTAGTTCATCAATAAAAATAATGCAGGGCGCTTGGCGTTTCGCCCGATTAAACAAATCGCGCACCCGTGATGCACCCACACCTACAAACATTTCTACGAATTCTGAGCCAGACATACTCAAAAACGGCACACCCGCCTCACCCGCAACGGCTTTGGCTAAAAGAGTCTTCCCTGTTCCCGGCGGTCCGACTAGAAGCACACCTTTGGGAATCTTCGCCCCAATTTTGCGGTATTTCTCACCATTCGAGAGGAGGTCAACCACTTCTTGCAGTTCTTGCTTTGCCTCATCCACACCTGCCACATCCGCAAAGCGAACGCCCGTTTTGCCTTGGCTGTAGCTGCGGGGATTGCTTTTGCCCATGCCCATGCCCATACCCACACCAATCCCGCCGCCAGCATTGCTAAACTTCAACAGCCACGCAAAAGCACCGGCGATCGCCCCAGCCGAAAGAACCAAGCCCATGATGTTTGCGGCAGTGGCGGAACCATTGGGAAGAAGGTTGAACTCTACACCGTGACTCTGCAATAGATTTGTCAAATCATCGGTTTGTTCAAGGGGTTGAGTGTAATATTGTTGACTGCCAAACTCTGGTTTAAGCGTGTAGTCGATGCGATCGGGCTTAATCGTTACCTGTTGAACTTGGGCAGATTTGACTTGCTCCACAAAAGTGCTGTAAGCCGACTGCAAGCTGGTTTCCGTCTTCATCAAAGGACTCCGGGCGAAAGGGGAACATCAAGAAGCCGGACAAATTTCCTTGGATATCGGACTTCTTACTCTGTTTATTCTGTTGCAGTTCTTGAAAGGGCGATAGATGGAAACTACTACTGTGTTCATAGGGTCTTCCGAATGCTCTACGCCAATAATGACGGTTGTTGCACCTATTTAATTGGGTTTGCCGTACTCGTCATGGCGATCGACTTAATATCCCGTAATAGGCTCGTTTTTACGCTCAAAACAATCCATACTAGGGAAATTCAATTAAAACGCAATTTAAATCGGTAGTAATTAAAATAGAACGAATAGAGTGGATAAAGCGCCATTATTGTGCCGTAACTGTTAACACCGAATGCTTGATTTCAACAGCTTTCTTCACTTTTCTCACACCTACTGCATTGCCATTTGCGCTGTATTAGTTCCGTTGAATTTACTAGCTACCCTATCGACGCTGATTTTGACTGGATTACACCGCCCCATGACTGAAGTGGGTAAGGTTTCAGCAGTCGCGATCGCCTTCGCTGGATTGATGGTACTTCATGTTCTAGCCTGGTTTGCAATTGGGGTTGTGATGGTGCCAACCTACGTGTTGCTCACATTGGGAACCGTTTGCTTTGCGGTAAATGCTTGGGCAATTTTGCATTCATCTAGCCTACAGCGCTTGTTAAATCGGTTGACTGAAGTTGCCAAACAGTCTTTTCCAGTGCTGGGTTAGGAGATCTTTGCATGAATGAATTTCCTGAAAGCCCTCAGCAGGGCAACTCTTCATCAGCGCCTAATTCGCCGACAAATGCATCTGAGGGAATGGAGGTAACGTGGGAGGATGTCGAAAAAGAACTGGCAGCGCCTGCCACATCAGCAGTAATAGACGAATCAGCATTTTCAGAGCATTCAGCTCCAGAAAATTCACCTGCGCGATCGCTTCCTTCATCTAGTCCATTAATGCTAGTTGAAACCGCATTTTTAGCCAGTGCTGCCAGCTTGATCTGGCTTGTGAATTTTTACTTTCCCATGGGACCGATCCTGCGGCTGTTTTTCTCGGTGCCGATCGCGCTTCTCTACCTCCGCTGGGGCAATCGTGCCGCCTGGATGGGGACGTTGGTTTCGGGACTGTTGCTTAGCGTATTGATGGGACCACCCCGCAGTTTACTTTACGTCATGCCTTTTGGCTTAATGGGCGTTCTGCTTGGGCTATTGTGGCGACGAAAAGCAAGTTGGGCAGTCTCCATTAGCATTGGCGCACTGTTGGGCGCGATCGGATTTTTCTTCCGCATTTGGCTCATTTCAATTCTGCTTGGAGATGATCTATGGCAATACACCACCATTCAAATTACTGATTTGATTGACTGGATTTGCGTTCGCTTCAATCTTTCGTTTCAACCCAGTTTGCCCTTAGTTCAGGCACTCATGTTGGTGATGATATTTATTAACAACCTGGTTTATTTATTTGTCGTTCATTTAGTTTGCTGGTTTCTGTTCGATCGCCTCCACAATCCAATTCCTCGACCGCCAAAGTGGGTGCAAGTAATGATGGAACACGAAGAGAAGTAAAGAGGAATAGACGAATGACGAATAGCGTTCGCGTAGCGTCTCCGCAGGAGATATGACGAATATACGACAAGTGAATGTCAATGACCTCCCTGCAATTCGAGTGTATACCCAAGTGTCTCAGGGACAGGCTTGGCTAGAACGATATCGAGGAAAGCGTCCGGTTGTGGCGTGTGTGTTGGGCTTCACAGAAACGGGGTTGATTCCGGGGATCTCGGCGGCAGGGGCAACCCCGGATGATCGCCGCTATACCGCGATCGCCGACGCAGAGTTTTTGGTGAATGGGGTGCAATCTCAACCTAGCTATCCGCTGCCGCCGCTGCATCAGGGCGCTTCGCCAGTATTGATTTCCCGTGCGGTGATTGAAGGTCAACAGTTGCCCGTTTATCTATTTAATGCTGGATTGCCTCAGCCTCCTGCTGTGCCTGCGATCGATTTGCAGGGCGCTCCGGCTCGTTGCCTCAGTACGGGACGAGCAATGGAACAGGTGACGGTCAAGCATTTGTTTGCCCAAGGATTGCTGTGGGGTGAAAAGTTGGCGATCGCAGCGGCAGATAGCTATGTGATTTTGGCAGAATGCGTCGTGGGGGGAACCACTACCGCGTTGGCAGTATTGACAGGCTTGGGGATCGCCGCTGCGGGCAAGGTCAACAGTAGCCATCCAACCTGTAATCACACGCAAAAATGGGAGTTAGTTAAAACCGGACTGGCGGGTGCTGATCTGCGATCGCCCTGGTCGCTGCTGGCGGCGGTAGGCGATCCGATGCAGGCGGTAGTCGCAGGCATGGCGATCGCGGCAAGTCGCACGGGGGGCGTTTTGCTGGCAGGCGGCACCCAAATGCTGGCGGTGTATGCCTTGGCACGGGCGATCGCTCAAGAGTCAGCGCTTCCCTGGCAACCCCAAAATATTGTGGTGGGCACTACGCGCTGGGTTGCCGATGATCCCACGGCAGATACGGTGGGCTTGGCGCAATTAGTGGCAGAGGTGCCGCTGATGGCGACGCAGTTGAGCTTTGCCAATTCTCGATTTGCCCAACTGCGCGCCTATGAGCAAGGCTATGTGAAAGAAGGCGTGGGCGCGGGAGGATGCGCGATCGCGGCACACTTATACCAAGCCTGGACAAACTCAGATCTACTTCATGCAGTTGAATTAATTGCCGCTAAATATCAACAAAAAAACAAGGAAACTCAATCTGAATATCCTCTCGCTTAAATAGAAATATGAAACTTTCTGGGCGGTCGCTGCGATCGCCCCACAGAAAGAGTCGATCAACAAAATCTACATCGGAAACGACGTTTATTTCAAGACCTAACCCAATTTCATTTCAAAAAATCGCTAATAAAAATGTATCAGCAAGAAAAATTGTGAGATGCACTTAATGCATTCGTTCAGCGATTAATTGGTCTTCTAGGGCAGCCATTCGGCTATATGCCGCAGTGAGTTGAGCCGTTAACCGTTGAATCTGGATTTCGGGAGAAACCTGACGCTCAGAAATTTGAAAAGAAGCTTCCAAACTGTCATTGTCAACCAGCACATCTTTATGTTCCATCGTCGATTCAAAATAACTTTGAATTCGATAAGTGCGTTGCCCCAAAGCCGTTTCAGAGCTAGAAAAATTTGCCTGAGCCGGTTTTTGATGTTGCGACACCGCTTCGCCAACGCGATCGCTCAACTGTTCAATCAGTTGATACAATTCATCAACTTTATTATTCAAAACGCTTATCTGCTTTTGCAGGGTATCCATGTCTGCCCCAAATTACCTGAATAGTTCTTGTCGCATTTTAGGCAATGATGTTGATTCACCCTTGGTTATTCCTGAATCATTTAACGTTTAACAGACAATTGAATAATTGAATATAGGACTTACGCACTCGCCCCCTAAATCCCCCAATTCTGGGGGACTTTGATCTCTAGCTCCCCCAGAATTGGGGGTTGGGGGGCAAATTTCGGTTGATTTGCGTAAGTCCTGAATATTCAAAATATAAACGGCTAATGCTGGTAGATGCATTTTCGATTCGAGAAACGATGGTGTCAGAATAGTAAAAACGAGATCTGTGCAGGTTTAAAAGTAGACAGGACGATGACGAAAGAACACTTGACAATCAGTCGGCGATCGCTGCTAGTTGGGGCAGCAGTTAGCAGCCTCAGCGTAATTTTAGAGGGCTGTGCAGCGGGGCAATCGTCTTCATTACAAATTCGAGCGTTGCAAGGGTCAATTCCACCGCAAATGCTGAATGAATTTCGCAAGCAGGCGGCAAGCGTGAAACTGGAATATGCCACAGACCGTCAATTAGAGGAGCTTTTTACCCTACTGCAAACCTGGAAGCGATCGCAATCCTCGAATAATTCCAAAAAATCAAGTGAATTTGCACTGCCCAGTTGGGTTCCCTTCTTCGGTCAATCTGCCACTGCCAATCCGGTTGATTTAGTCACTTTGGGCGATCACTGGCTCTCTGGGGCAATTTCTCAGGGGCTTCTAGCTCCTTTAGAGTCCGCCACAGTGCAAAGCGGGTCAGCCCTATTAAAAAATCCTCAGTGGAAAGCGCTGGTCACTCGGAATGTGGAGGGAAAGCCCGATGCAAAAGGCAAGGTATGGGCAGTGCCTTATCGGGTGGGCACCACGGTGATTGCCTATCGCCAAGATATTTTTAAGCAGCAGGGCTTGCAACCTCCGACAGATTGGGCAGACCTGTGGCGACCAGAGTTAAAAGGACGGATTTCTTTATTAGATCAGCCGCGAGAAGTGATCGGGCTAACCCTGAAAAAGTTGGGTAAGTCTTACAACACTGAAGATCTAGCGACAGTGCCGACTCTAGCAGCGGAACTGCGATCGCTGCATCAACAGGCAAAGCTGTATAGCTCTACCCACTATCTCCAGCCGCTGTTGTTGGAGGATACTTGGGTGGCGGTGGGTTGGTCGGAAGATGTGCTGCAAAGTGGGCAGCGATCGCCCAATGTTGTTGCCGTCGTCCCCAGTTCTGGAACCGCACTGTGGGCAGATCTGTGGGTGCGTCCGGCTGCAAATCCAACTATCCCACCAGCCGTGGCAGAGTGGCTGACGTTTTGTCTACAACCCGCGATCGCTCAGCAAATTTCTTTGCTCACTTGGGGCGCATCCCCGCTGTTGTTTGGCAAACCGCTTGCCGACTTGCCCACCGAACTGCACCGTGCCCCAGCCTTATTTCCTGACCCTAAAGTGGTGGAAACCAGCGAATTTTTGCAGCCCTTACCTAAAGCGGCAACGGTGCAATATGAAAAGGCATGGAAAACCATGCGGCAGTTGTAGTACGCCCCGACATTAACGCAACTCGTTTAACTACAGCATTAGAACGCTCAAAAGCGGGAACTACTCAACCACAGGCGATCGATGAACTATACAAAAGATTTGGGCTTGAGGAGAACAATATTGACAATGACTTAGCGTCTGCTGGCTAAATCGATAATCTGACACAACCTTGCCGTCTGTTGCGGATTCAGGCGATCGCGCTACCAAAATCAATACAGTTTCAACACTCCAAGATTAGGATTCTCGTTAAATTGTGTGATGTCTTCATTGTGCGATCTCAAAAGCTCTTCAATTTGATTCGTTGAGCAATTACCTCGTCGAATCCAAATGACTTTTGGCGGAAACCCTTGTAGAAAACTCAATTCACTAAAATCTGAATCTCTAGTGACTACAGTGAAACGGTTTTGATTGGCATATTCCCATAATGCGCGATCGTCTGCCTGATCCAAGCCGATGAAAAAAACGTGTTGAGAATCAGGATACAAATCAGCAAGACGATTGACCAGTCGAGGCGATAAATTCTGGTCAAATAACAATTTCATGCTTGAATTGCTAGTGTTTGCCGTTCACGGTCAGCCGCATAACTTAAGCAAGCCAAAATATCTTCTTGAGTTAAATACGGAAAATCATCCAGAACTTCCTCATAGGTCATACCTGAAGCCAGGTAAGACAAAACATCATAGACCGTGATTCGCATCCCACGGATACAGGGTTTTCCACCTCGCTTTCCAGGTTCGATCGTGATGATATCTTGATACCGCATGGTTACTTTTCAGGCTGAAACATATTCATCCTAGCTTGTAGCAACAGAAAAGACGGATTGTTTGGGACTTCGCACCTGACTTGTAGTGCGTTGTAGTATGAATTGTGTGGTGGATGTAGGCGATCGCACAATCTCAAAGGCGATCGCCTGCATCCGCGCCAGGTCAAAAGCGTAGGTTGGAGTAGCGCGATCGCTCTTCCAATCATCCCTATAGAATTTCCCAAGCTCCGCCAATCGGAAGGACTCAACTGGGATTAAACTAAGGGGTGAAAACGGGTTAAGACTGGGTAATCTTTGAACGGGTGTAAGTCCGACGTTTCAGGCAGCCATCGCTCAAAGAAATTCATCAATGGGGTTGGAGTTTATGAGATCTTACTTGGCGGCTGCCATTCAAATGACAAGTGTGCCCGATTTGAAGAAGAATCTGGCGGAAGCAGAAGAACTAATTGACCTAGCCGTGCGACAGGGTGCGGAACTAGTGGGACTGCCAGAAAACTTTTCATTTTTAGGAGAAGAGCAGGACAAAATGGCTCAGGCGGAGGCGATCGCCCAAGAAAGCGA
>Ga0209181_10002687_pt1 | contig 28701 bp, 14 predicted proteins | sample MAT05_FD_187208 | JGI IMG/M metagenome (GOLD analysis project Ga0209181, IMG submission 187208) | Freshwater microbial communities from Lake Fryxell liftoff mats and glacier meltwater in Antarctica - MAT-05 (SPAdes) (version 2) | ecosystem: Environmental > Aquatic > Freshwater > Ice > Liftoff...
CAAGGCACTTATGTTTACACTGTTACCGTAACCGAAGCCTCTACCGGATGTACATCGGTAACCACTCCTTTTACCGTGGAAGTCCATCCTGTACCTTCCGGATTTTCGATCAACGGCAGCGGTTTTTGTGCCGGAAACCTGAATGTCCTCACCTACACAGGCCCGACACCTCCCAACTGGCAATTGTTGTGGAGCAATGGAGAAACCGGTCCAACCATGGAAACCGACAACCCAGGCGTGTACACCATTACAGTACTTAATGAATTTGGCTGTTCGGCCGAATCCAACCCCTTTACGGTGCTTCCCGGACCGTTTGTAAGTGCAGTGCCTGGAGGATGTCACACCCGCTGTTCGCCCGACACCCTTTGCTTACCCGTCATACCGGACATCACCTCGTGGCAATGGTTTTTCAATGGCATGGCCATCCCCGGGGCCACCACCACCGATTTTATCGCACAACAAAGCGGTACCTATTTTGCCGAACTCACCGATGCAAACGGTTGCACACGCCAAAGTGATCCGCTTGATTTGCAACTGCTTGCCAGTTTTGGCAACGTACTTGGAGAAGTGTGGATGGACGTAAACAACAACGGGTTGATCGACGGTCCCGATACGTTGGTTTCGGGTATTGATGTTTTGCTTAAACAAGGATTTACAACCATCGGTAACAACACCTCCAATACGCAGGGAACTTATGCTTTTGTGAATCTGCCCGGTTCGAGCTACACCGTGCAAATAGATGCCGCCACTTTGCCTACCCAATGGGAAATTGTAATCGGTCAAGTTCTTGCAAACTTAAGCGGTTGCGGCACAGAGGTCGCCACCGGTCTGCTCATCCGGCCATTTTCCTGTCAGGATGTGAACGTCACCGTTCAACTCAGCGCCTGTGCAGGCGACTCGGTGTTGTACAACAGTATTTACATACAAGCTGGCAGCAGCATTGTTTTCCCTTTGAACACCTACCTTGGTTGTGATTCAACGGTAACCGTAACGGTTGCTCCCTTGCCGCCCACCAATTCTGCATTTACAGTAAATATTTGCGACAACGAAACATACCTCTACAACGGCAATGCTTTACCTCCAGGGTCATCAAACTCGTTTGTTTTCCAAAACGTGCAAGGCTGCGACTCAACCGTAGCCGTCACGGTATTGGCATTACCCACCTTTGATGTTTTCCTCGATTTGTCGGCCTGTGAAGGCGAAACCGTGGTCTACAACGGAACATCCATTCTTGCCGGACAAAGTGTGATCCTTACTTACCAAACCCTGAATGGTTGCGATTCGGTCATTCACGTATCGGTGCTCAGTTTGCCGCTCGGTCCCGATATTCAAGCTGACTTTACGGTTTGTCCAGGTCAACAGTACGACTACCAGGGCAACCTTTTGCCTGTAGGTACCGTACAGGATTTTATTTACCAAAACCAGTTGGGCTGCGATTCGGTGGTAACCGTTACCGTAACCGCGCTTCAAACATCGGCCACATTGCTTGAGCCAAGCTTGTGCCCGGGAGAAACGTACATCCATGAAGGCGACATCATCCAGCCCGGGCAATCGGTCCAGTACACCTATACCAATTTTGTAGGTTGCGACTCGGTGCTCACCATCAATACCATAGCCCTGACTCAGCCGGCTACCCTGCTGGAGCCGGGTGTTTGTATGGGTGAAACCTACACCTACAATGGAGTGGTGCTCAACGCCGGCGATACACAAGCTTTCACTTACACCACTTGGCAGGGTTGCGACTCAACAGTGACGGTATCGGTCATCGGGCTCACAAGCTCTGTGGCGACGGTACAAGCGGGTGCTTGTACGGGAACAACTTTCAATTACAATGGCACAAACATAGCTGCGGGAAACAGCCAAATATTTACCTACATCAATTTTGTGGGTTGCGACTCCGTGGTGACCGTTGCGGTTGCAATACTGATGACCGGTGCAGAAACCATTTCGGTTGAAATTTGTCCGAATGAAACCTTTACCATCCATGGCGTAACCATCCCTCCCGGCAGCAACCAAACCATCCTTTTGCAAACCTGGCAGGGTTGCGACTCTTTGCTCACTGTAAATGTAGCGGCTTACCCGGCAGTACTATTTACCGTGGAAGCTGAGCCCAGTTGCTCGAACAAACCCGACGGCACCTTGCTGGCAACCAGCGTTTCGGGTGGACTGGCACCTTACCGGTACTCTATGGACGGTAGTATTTTCCAGGACGCTCCCTTGTTCTCAGGGCTCGCCGCCGGCGACTACACTGTGTACCTTGAGGATTCGCACGCCTGCGTGTACGAGGTTCCCGCTGAGATTGATGCCAGGGTGCCCCTCAGCATTTTCCTGGCCAACGGCATCCTGCCTTGCGACAGCAGCGGTGTGGAAATGACGCCGGAAATTCAGGGCGATCCGGAAGGGTTGGCTTACCTGTGGTTTGATGGTTCAACGGGTCCGTCTTATACCGCTGTAGAAGCGGGTCAGGTGTGGGTGGATGTGAGCAACGTGTGTGAAACACAAAGCACCAATGCCATCGTAATGTGGTCGGAACTTGAAAACAACGGTTCGTTGGTATACGTACCCAACGTGTTTGCTCCTTTGTCCATCGATTTCGATAACAGCCGCTTCAAACCGTATTTTGCCTCCGGTTTAACCATTTTTGACTACCAGATGTCTGTTTTCGACCGCTGGGGCAACCTCATGTACCAAACACAAAATACTGAAGACGGATGGGACGGCGTTTTCCGCAGCGAGGACATGAATCCCGGCGTGTATGTTTACTTCATCAAGGTCCGACTCGGCATTTGTGGCCGTATCATGGATATTCAAAAAGAAGGAGACGTAACTATTGTGAAATAATAGTCCGAAGTCCGAAAAAAAATGCCCCATCACTTGTAAACCAAGCGATAGGGCATTTTTTTATCTAAAAGCCAGGCCGAACGCCGACTTTGAACTTCGAACTTCGGACTTTACATTTTCACCATGCCCGACGCTTGTAACCCGCTACCGCATAGTAGGCGATGAACGCATAACACGGCAGGAGCACCCAATAGGCTTCGCGCGTACCCATGCCGTCGGCGAGCTTACCGTACAACAACGGCAACAAGGCACCGCCAGCGATGCCCATGATGAGCAAAGCCGAACCGATTTTGGTGAAACGCCCCAGACCGGTGATGGCCAGCGGAAAAATGGCCGGCCACATGATGGCGTTGGCTAAGCCCAGCAAGGCGATGAAAAGTACGGAGGTGTAGCCGTTGGTCAGCACCGCAGCAAGGCTGAACAGAATACCCAATACGGCCGACCATTGCAGCGCCTTTTGCTGCGTGATGTATTTGGGTATGGCCAAAATGCCCAAGATGTAACCCACCAGCATGCCGTACAGGGTAAAGGTTGTGAAGTTTTTCGCTTGGGTTTCAGGGATGCCCTGCGAGATGCCGTAGTTGATGATGGTATCGCCAGCAATCACTTCTACGCCTACGTACAAAAACAAGGCGATCACGCCCAAAACCAAGCTCGGAAACTGCCATACACTCGTGCGGTCGGAGGCGCCTTCCGACGAATCCACGTTTGCTTCTTCTTCATTGATGTCGGGCAGGCTCGAAAACGTGATGAGCACCGCGAGCAGCAAAAGTACGCCGGTGAGCATGAGGTAAGGACTGATCACCCGCGACAGGTCAGTTGCCGCATCGCCCGAGCTCACACCCGTAAGCAACAATCCGCCGAACACAAACTGACTTATGATGCCCGCAGTTTTGTTGGCTATGCCCATAAAGCTGATGCGTTTGGCGGCACTTTCAATCGGGCCCAAAATACTGACGTAAGGGTTGGATGCTGTTTGCAAAACCGTTAATCCAAGGCCGATCACAAACAATCCTACGAGGAACACCTCGTAGGACGCCGATTTTGCCGCAGGCACAAACAACAACGTACCAACTGCCATCACTGCAAGTCCGAGCGACATGCCGCGTTTGAAACCCGTGCGTTTCAGCAACGCCGATGCAGGAATCGCCATCACCGTGTAGGAAATAAAAAATGCAAACGTGACGAGGTACGACTGGAAATTGGTGAGCTGAAACGTGTTTTTAAAAAACGCAATCAAAATGCTATTTACCCAGGTTACAAACCCGAAAATGAAAAACAACACGCCGATGATGATCAGCGAAGACGTAGGGTTGGAAGTTTTTGTCATGGGAAAAGGTACTGCTAACAAGGTTTCAAAAATGGCTACTTTTACCGCCCGGAACAGGCAAATGTAGTCAGGGAAAATTGTAATTTATTGCCCCTCATTTTTCCTTACATTTTACCTTTCGTTTTTCTCACGCTGAATTTGTCATTCTTAAAGGAACCATGAAACCCACACTACTCATTCTCGCAGCCGGCATCGGCAGTCGCTACGGTGGCCTTAAACAGGTGGACGGCATGGGGCCCAACGGCGAAGCCATCCTCGAATTTTCGATCTTCGACGCTTTGCGCGCAGGTTTTGGTAAAATCGTATTTGTCATCCGCAAGGACATCGAGGCACCTTTCCGTGAAAAAGTAGGCCGTAAAATTGAAGCCCACGCTGAAGTGGAATACGTTTTTCAGGAGCTCGATTCCCAGCTCGATTGGCTCCCGGAAAAACCCGATCGCCAGAAACCCTGGGGAACAGGACATGCCGTGCTTTGCGCACGCCATGCCATCCACGAACCTTTCGCCACCATCAATGCCGACGACTTTTACGGCGCAGATGCCTTCCTTCAATTGGGCCGTTTTTTACAATCTGAGTGCACTCCTGAGCGCTACGGTATGGTGGCCTACCAACTCGCCAATACCTTGTCTGAAAACGGCGCTGTGTCGCGCGGCGTGTGCAGCATCAAAAACGGCAACCTGCTCAATGATGTGGTTGAACGCACCAAAATTGAGCGTTACCCCGAAGGCATCACGTTTACCGACGACGATAACCAGCACCACGCCCTGCCCAATACCACACCCGTTTCCATGAACCTCTGGGGGTTTCACCAAAACATGTTCGACGAGGCCGACGCCATGTTTCGCCGCTTTGTACACGACAACCTCGACAACCCCAAAGCAGAATTCTACATCCCAACGGTGGTGAACAACCTGCTCATCGCTGGCAAAATCGACCTGCAGGTTTTGCACTCTGATGCACAATGGTACGGCGTAACGTATCCGGACGACAAAACAACGGTGCAAAACGCGCTTTCCGACATGGTGAAAAAAGGTCTTTACCCATCCAAACTGTTTTGAAAACATAGAGATCCTGAAAGCACCACACGTGGAATTACCATTGGGGACAGGTGAATTACCACCGACGTGCAATAGCTCGATTGACGAGACCTAAACCTCATTCCGCAACACCTCCAACGGCGGCTTATTCACCACCTCCCGGCTGTTGAACAAACCCATCAACACCGTAAGTCCGGTAATGCTTGCAAACGTGAGCAATAAGGGCCACCACTCGGGCTCAAAAGGTATCTGAAACACAAACTTCGACAATGCCCAGGCGCCGGCTACAGATAAGCCTACGCCGGCAAAACACGCCAACGCACCCAACAAGAAATACTCAATGGCATTGATCGATAAAATCTGCCGGCGCGAAGCACCCAGCGTGCGCAGCAACACACTTTCGCGGATGCGGGCAAACTTGCCCTGGTAAATCGAACTGATGAGCACCAGCAATCCGGTCAGAATACTGAACATGGCCATGAACCGGATCACAAACGACACCTTGCGCAATACCTCGTCCACCGAACGCAGGATTTGCGTAAGATCGATGGCCGACACGCCCGGGAACCTGCGCACAAGCTCCGATTGAAAGGTTGCCGACTGCTCGGCGCTGTTTACTTTCGTAACCACGACGTGAAACTGGGGCGCTTTTTCCAAAACGCCATTGGGAAACACCACCATAAAATTGGTCTGCACCCGATTGAAGTTCACTTTGCGTACACTTGCCACAACGGTTTCGATGCGCGCACCCTGCACGTTGAAAACAATTCGGGTGCCTATGGTCGCTTTCATGCCCTGCTGTAGGTTGTCGGAAATGGAAACGGGTACGGGTGTTCCCACCTCATGCGTACCTACCCAAGCCCCTTCGATAATTTCTTCGGTATCAATGAGCGAATCGCGGAAAGTGACGCGGTACTCTCGATCCCACACCCAACGCGGCTTGCTGTTCAAGGTATCCAACTCATCCTGTTGCTTGGTTTGACCGTCGATGGTTTCCACGCGGGTGGTCACCACGGCCACCTGTTGCATCAAAGGCATACTGTTTCGTGTCACGAGCGCCGCCACCGAATCTTTTTCGTTGGATTGGATGTCGAACAACACCATGTTGGGTTGACTGCCCGAGCCCGAAAAGGCAACCTGTTTGAGCAAAAGGTTTTGAACGAGGAAAAGGGTGGAAAGCAGCATGGTACCTAAACCGATGGTCACCACCAGCAACAAGGTTTGGTTTTGGGGCCTGAAAAGGTTGGCAATGCCTTGCCGCCACACGTAGCTCCATTTTTTTGGAAAAAAACGACGCAGCAGCCAGGTAAACAATGCGGCCAGTCCGTAAAGCATCAGGAATGCTGCCGCCAGTCCACCAATGAAATACAACGTTTGCTGCCAGTCGCGCACAAGCCACCAGGTGAATCCAAGCACCGAAGCGCTGATGAGGGCATACACGCCCCAGCGCAACAGCCGGCCGGTTGTGGTGGGCTCATCCACTGAAGCACGGAGGGTGCGCAGTGGCGATGTTTGCAAAATACCCGCAAGGGGTAACAGGGCAAACAAAACAGCCACCGCAAGGCCCAGCAACACACCCTGGCCTACAGCCGACCATGAGAACTCGGTGCTCACATTTTCAATGGGCAACAGATCGCGTACCAGAATGGGTAGGATTTTTTGCACCAGCGAGCCCAAAACGGCGCCCAAAATAGCGCCCAGGAGTCCTATACCTGCCACCTGCACAAGGTATATGTAAAATGCCTTGCGGCCACTGGCGCCCAAACAACGCAAGATGGCTACCGTGGGCAATTTGTCATTGATGTAAATATGTACGGCACCCGCAACACCAATGCAACCCAAAAGCAAGGCGATGAAACCCACAAGGTTGAGGAAGGTGCCGAAATTGCCGAAAGCTGCACCCAAACTGCGTTTGCGGCTGTTCACCGTTTCATAATTGAGACCGGCGTCTTCCATCTTTTTTTCCTTCGGGTCGAGCAAAGCGTCCACATCAATGCCGGCAGGAATCTGGTAATAATACTGGTAATCAACTCGGCTGCCTTTTTGCACCAGTCCGGTGGAATCGAGCCAGGCTTGCGGGATAAAAACCACGGGGGCGATGGCTGAAGCGATGCCTGCACGGCCGGGCGACGACAGCAGATCGCCTTCGATAACAAAGGTAACGTTGCCGACCTGGATCGAATCGCCGGGTTTGATGCCGTATTGAAGCATAAGAGCGTGCTCTACGAGGGCTTTTTTGCCTTCGCGGAAGCTTTTCCAACTGTTTTCAGGTTCGCTTTTCCAGATGCCGTAAAACGGATAATTGCCTTCGATGGCGCGTATCTGGCTGAGGCGTGTGCCGCCGTTCGACGGAAAACGCACCATGCTGAGGAAATTAACGATGGAGGCACCCTGCGATCCTTCTGGCACGTACGTCTCCAGCAGCGTATCGGGAGCGGGATGACGGGCATCAATAAGCAGGTCGGCCCCAAGCAAAGTTTTGGCTTCGCGGTCGATGTCGCGCGTGAGGTTCACGCTGAATGATCTTACGGCAGTGAGGGCGGCGATTCCGGCCACCACGGCCGAAACGAACAGGAAAAGCCGGGCGCGGTTGCGGCGACTGTCGCGCCAGGCCATTTTTAATATAAATCCCATGTTATGGTGCCTGAGATCAGGCTGGAGGGGTGTTGTTGTCTTCGAAATTGAGTTTGAAACCGATGCGCTGGTTGGCGTCGGGCATGTCGTCGTCCTGGTCTTCCCAATGGGTGATTTCATTGAGGAAAGTTTCAAGGTGGCGCAGGAAATAAGGCTCTTTCAGTTCTTCCGGACGGTAGATGGCAATGGTTTTTGGTTGGGATGGCTGTCCGTATTTTTCGATGTACGGATAGTTGATCATCACAAGAATTTTGCCGTTGAACATTTGCTGATACACCAGCGAACCATTTTGCTTGATGAGTGCGCGGTGTACATTGTCGCCCACAGGTTCGCCCAAACCACTGTCCTGGCTGCCCAAAGAAAGCACTACGGCTTCCAGATTTTTAATGTCGGCACGGGTATCAACGATGCACTCCAGCCCGGCAGTTAAGCACATTTGTTTCAATACATCAACCAGTTCACCTCTGAAACTTGCGTTCCAGACTTCGCGGTACAGGCGTATGTTTTCCAAAACCTCCTTGTAACGGGCCACTTTGCGCTCGAGGCTATGGGTGTCGGTTTGTCTGAATCCTTTAACTTCATTGATTTGCTCTGCCATAATGGAAAGGTAACATTCGTTTGGCCCGGCCTGTTGCGGGAATGCTAAAAAAACCAAAATTCCTACAAAACGTTTTAAATTGATTGTAACTTATTAATGGTACTTAAGGGTATTTTTGAGGATTGAATGGGCCAAAGTCTGGCCTACGTACCACAAACCAACATCAAAAACGACGTTGAAATGTTAACGTTGAAAAAAATAGACCGTTTTCTGATTTATATCGACCATTTTCAATCAAAACCGTACAACTATGCTTAGAGTTTACACAAAGTTTATGTATTCTTGCCAACATAATTTCCATCAGGGTATGAGCGGAAATTTTGCCTGAAACAATAAATTGTAATTTTATCCCTAAACATTGTACAACCTTGCAGCGGCTATCCGGTGGCGCAGCAGTGTAGGTGTATCGCTTTTAAGGTTGATTGATCATTTGATGTGAATAAGCAAAATACCCTCCTGCCCTAAAAAAACCAGTGTATGTGTACCTCCCCCCTATTCCTTTTCGCACCTACGGGCGGAAACGCGCCGCCCGATTATGCGTGGGTGGGCTATGCCACCATAGCCGCCTGCATTGCCGGAGCCCTTTGGGCCTCTCGGAAAAACCAACAACCTCTTCTCTACATGTTCGGCGGTTTCGGTCTGATGGTAAGCCTTTTCGGCTTGTTTTCTCCATCACGTACCGAGGCCATACCACCACTTGTTCCCGGCACCGGCACCGTGTTGGAATTGCAACAGTGCCAGTCCGAACGTGACAGCCTGCTCAACATCCTGCAAAAAAACATTGCCAGATTGGAACAAATGGCCAACCAAAAGGCGAAAGCCAAACGGGTCAGCAATTCTGGATATGTGCAGCAAAAACCGAGTCAAGTATCCGCCCTCGCCCAGTACAAATACGTCGGCGTTTTGTGCGATGAATTGGCGCCGGTAAAGGGCAAAAACGGTCGTTGGGGCTACATCGACCGCCAAAACAAAGAAGTGGTGCCTTGCTTTTTGAAAATGGCTTGCACCCTCCATTGCGAACGTGGCGGCATCCAACACCCCGAAGGCCTCTGGGGCTTCGTTAGCCCCAGCGGCGAGGTCATCATTCCTTACGAATTTGAGGAAGTGTTGGCTTTTGAACCCGACCGCAAACAGGCCATGGTACTTTTCCAGGGCATGTGGATGTGGATCGACCAGTACGGCGAATACGTGCGCGAAGCAACGCCGGAAGAAATCAAGGCGCGCAAAAAAGTTTAATCCAGAATACCCCACAACCAACAACCTACCTTCAAAAGCAGTGGCTTTACAAGCCCGGCGCACAGCTTATTTCCAGCGTTTCTGCTTCATCTTCCAACAAGTCTGTTTTCCCATCGACAGCCAGGAAGCGGCGGCTTTTGCCACCGGACCTATTCCCTTCTTCTAGTTTTACCCAACGTTTCCGGCTAAACGTAACCCGTGAATAACAACGACATGAAGTAAAAGAGCCATCCCTGGTTTCAGGGATGGCTCTTAACATTTTAATTTACCGTACAAACAACAACTCGCGGTATTTCACCAATGGCCAGTACTGATCGTCTACGATGGCCTCCAAAGCGTCTACCGCCTCGCGGATGTTTTCCATTTGCGGCCTTACCTTATTGCACAGGATTTCGGCCTCCTCACGCACGTTGTCGGTATGGTGGGCTTTCTCCAAGGCTTTGTGCTTTTTATCAAGGCCATCTTTGATGGCATTGCTGTGCTTGACCACCTGTTTCAGCTTTTCCTTTTGGTAATCAACGGCATCGTCCATACCAATGGCTTTCATGGCCGCAATGTTCTGGGCCAGTTCGGTTTGGTAACGGATAACCGCAGGCATTACCATTGAATGCACCATGTCTTCCAACGTTTTGGCTTCGATGCTCAATTTGGTGTTGTAGATGTGCAGTTGCACGGCATAAAAAGCATCCAATTCAACTTTGTTCATTACACCCGACTTGCCAAAGAAGTCCTGTGCCAGTTTGCTGCCCAAAACGTCGAGCGCTTCGGGGGTGTTGGCAAAGTTGTTCAATCCGCGTTCGGCTGCTTCAGCTTTCCACTCGTCGGAGTAGTTGTTGCCTTCAAAAAGGATGGCTTTCGACTTGCGGATGTAGTTTTTCAACACCATCAGGATCGCTTCGTCTTGTTCCGTGCCTTTGGACGTGAGTTTTTCAACATCGTTTTTAAACTCGATCAGTTGAATGGCCATCATGGTGTTCATCACCGTCATCGGACCGGCACAGTTCTGGCTGGAACCCACAGCGCGGATTTCAAATTTGTTGCCCGTAAAGGCGAACGGCGAAGTACGGTTGCGATCGGTGTTGTCGAGCTCAAGGTTCGGCAACTTGCTGATTAAGTCGAGTGCGCGTTTCACGGCGGCATCGTCGGTCTTTTTGCCATTGGCAATTTGGTTCAGCAGCTTGGTCAGCGCTTCGCCGATGAATACTGAGATGATGGCCGGAGGTGCTTCGTTGGCGCCCAGACGGTGGTCGTTGCCGGCGTGTGCAATGCTTGCGCGCAGGATGTCGGCATTTTTGCAAACAGCTGCAATCGTGTTTACAAAAAACGTTAGGAAGAGCAGGTTGCGGCCAGGGTCTTTGCCGGGCGACAATAGGTTCACGCCTGTGTTGGTGCTCATGCTCCAGTTGTTGTGCTTGCCCGAGCCGTTAACGCCAGCAAAAGGTTTTTCATGCAACAACACACGCAGCTTGTGCCTACGCGCCACACGCTCCATCAAGTCCATCAGCAACTGGTTGTGATCCACAGCTACATTCACTTCTTCAAAAATAGGCGCCACCTCGTATTGCGATGGTGCAACTTCGTTGTGTCGCGTACGCACGGGTATGCCAAGCTTATGGCATTCCGTTTCCAAGTCGCGCATGAATACGTAAACTCGCTCGGGAATAGAGCCAAAGTAATGGTCCTCAAGCTGCTGGTGCTTGGCGGCCGGGCGGCCAAGCAGGGTGCGGCCCGTCATACTCAGGTCGGGACGGGCATTGTACAGCGCATCGTCCACCACAAAATATTCCTGTTCCCAGCCCAGCGTAACGGTCACTTTACTCACCTTTTCATCAAACAGTCGGCATACCGGTACGGCCGCTTTGTCGAGCAGGGTTTGCGAACGCAGAAGGGGCAGTTTGTAATCCTGGGCTTCGCCGCTGTAGGTTACAAAAATGGTGGGGATGCACAAGGTTTTACCGTCGCCGGCTTCCATGATGAAAGCAGGGCTGCTGGGATCCCAAACCGTGTAACCGCGGGCTTCAAAAGTGCTGCGCAAACCACCACTGGGGAACGACGAGCCGTCGGGCTCCTGTTGTACCAATGCGCTGCCTTCAAACTCTTCAATCACCCTGCCATCGTGGGTCATGGTGAAAAACGAGTCGTGTTTTTCTGCTGTTTTGCCCGTAAGTGGTTGAAACCAGTGCGCAAAGTGTGTGCAACCGTGTTCCATCGACCATTCCTTCATGCCGTTGGCTACCACATCAGCCACATCGCGGCTGAGCTTTTGCCCACTTTGGATGGCTGCCTTAACGCCCAAATAAGCGTTTTCAGGCAGGTACTTTTTCATGGCAATGTCGTTGAAAACGTTCTCGCCAAAATAAGAGGCAATGGTTTCGACACCGGTGCTCGCAAAATCAGGCAGCGGTTCAAGCCGGTTTTCAATGGTTTGAAGTGCGTTGAAACGGGTAAGCGACATGGTTCTGTTGCTGATAAGGTGAAAAAAATTAGTTTGATGCCCTGAACAGACACTCAAACCGTATTTTATTTTGAAATAGTAAAAAATGCCATTTCAGCGAAAACGAGGAAAATCGGTGTAAAACAATAAGAAATAAAAGGTAAAAAATGCTTCAACTCTAATTCTAAAGAGACTAAAATGCTTTTACGGTGCAAAATTACACGCATTTTCAGCGAAAAAACAGCAACGACGCATTTTTTTATTAAAATATTTTTAAAAACAGTAAATAAAAACGTGTTGAATTTGTTTTTATTTCAGAATTATATTTTATCAATAGTATAAAAATAAAATTTTTAATTCAAACTAAAGAATATAAAGGCCTGTACAAAGCCGCTTAAAGGTCCAATGGCACAAAATAATTGGGAGAGCCAAACAGTGTCGTCATTCCGCATTCCGCATTCCGCATTCCGCATTAAAAAAAGCCTCCCATGCGACGTTTCGCAGAGAGGCCATCCCAAAAACCAATTGTTAGAGACATTGAACATGTCTGAAAAGCCTTGTTTTAGGCTTTCCAGACCGTTCATCAGTTGGTAGCTGGAGTTTGATTTGCTTTTTTGCTGCTGAGGTTCAGGGAGAGGGTCAGTTCGTGACCGCCGCCGCTGTAAGGCTGAAAATCGTTGAACGATACGTCGTACGAATACAGGGCCTGAACCATGGAGACTTTGGTGCCAAGCATGAAGGCGAGCGAACCGCCGGTGCTTGGACGGTACGTGAGACCGGTGATGAGCGCTTCGTTGAGGAAGCGGCCCTGCAGGTTGATGTCTACCTGGAAAGGAACGTCGCGGATGTCGCGCAGGGTGATCGAAGGAATCACTTTGAAGTTCTGGTCGCTTACGTTGAAAATGTAACCCAACTGCATGATGTAATAAGCGAGCACACCGTTCGATTCGGGTTCGCCGTCAACCGGCACTTCATCGAGCCTGGCACGAACCACGTTCGGGAGGGTTATGTCGAAAAACAGTTTGTCGTCGTGCAGGATGTGTGCGCCCATCGAAGCGTCGAAGTAGCTTTCACCATCCGCCATGTTTTCCAAATCGGTGTCGTTGGGATCAACCAGCGGATTGGACAACAGTGCATTGTCGATCTGTTTGTTCAGAAACTCGGTTGTAAGGCCTAAGCCGATTTTGGTTTTGCCTGCCTGAAAACGGAAGGCATAGTTGCCCTGGATGCGGAACAGGTTGAGATCGCCTGCGTTTTCGGAAAAAACACCGCCGCCGAGACCAAGTTTGTCGCCTACCGGACCGTGGTACATTACGGTGTAAGATTTAGGAGCGCCTGGGAACCCCGACCAACTGTTGCGGTAGTTGCCCAAAAACTGGTGCTGGTTTTCAAAACCCGTGTAACCCGGGTTGATAAGGATTGGGAAAATGGGGTAATGGGTATAAGTAGCTTGCTCCTGAGAAATGGCACGCAGGGCCAAAACGGCCAATATGAGGGTAAAAAATATCTTCTTCATTGTAATCGAAGCTTGGGAGATGGAAAAAAATGGAGTATAGCGCGCTGCCCTGCAATCGGACTACAAGGCAGCGCGCAAATGAATGGGTTATCGTAAGAGGTTGACGTGTCCTTTATCCACGATGGCTTCACCACCGCTACCTGTGTAGGAAAGCACATAGTAGTAAACACCCTCAGCGAGCGGCTTGCCGGAATCAGTCTTACCGTCCCACACGCGCGAAGAGTTGTCGTAATTTTCGACTGCAAAAACCAGCTGTCCAAAGCGGTTGTAGATCTCAATCTGGTTTGTTATCGACTCGGCGCAAGTGATCAGCAGGAAGTCGTTTTTACCGTCTTCTAAACCGGGCGTAATTACAGGGCGAACCTGCATGCAACCGAGTTCTTCGGAGTACAAAGTATCCACACCAGTAGCTATACAACCGTTGGCATCTTCAACAACGAACTGTATGATTTCATTGGCACAAAGGTCTTCAGCACGGGGGCCTTGGCCAAATTTGCCGAAGTTGGTCGACCAGTCCACCGTAAAAGTGCCTACCGCAGCAGGTACCACGGCGAGGATTTCACCGTCGCACGAATTGAAGGTTGTAGGAGGAATTTCTGAAAATTCTACCACCAGCGAGTCGGGACGTGAAATATTGATCGTTACCGCAAGGGATGCGCCCAGGAAGTCGGTAACCGTAACCACCATAATTCCGCCGCAAAGATTTTCAGCCTGTGCAATGCCGCCCTGTTGGATGTTGTCCATTTGACCCGTGGGCCATTCAACGGTGTAAGGAGGAACACCGCCGGTGGGTGTAAAGCCAACTGCACCGTCGCAGTTTTCGTAGCAACTTACGCCGAATCCATTGTAGTTTGTTTGTACGGAGGATGTACCAACGATGGCAGTAGGCGCGAGCAGGTTGTCAGACCAAACTGCCGAGCAGCCCGACTGGTCGGTCACAGTAACCGTGTAAGCACCACCGCAAAGTTCCGTAGCCGCAAGGCTGGTTTCACCGTTGCTCCATTGTACCGTCACGGTACCGAGGGCGTTGGTAACCAGCACCGTGGCAGCGCCATCGCAATTGTTGACGCCCGAAACCTGGTAACCGAAACCGTAGTTTGAAGTTTCGTTCACATTGGATACAGCCAGCAGGTTGGTGGTTGTAAGGGTAAAATCATCGTTGAACAAGGCGCCTGACTGGTCGCTCACCGTTACAAAATAAGTTCCGGCAGACAATAGGGACAACGTTTGGGTCGTAGCAATAAAGTTGTTCGGACCCGTCCAGTTGAAGGTGTAAGGTCCTGTGCCGCCGTTCACCACAAGGATGATGGCGCCGTTGGCCGTCGTCAAGCAGTTCGGGTTCGAAAGGTTGCTGTTTACCAGCAGCGGGTTGTTTGCCGTGAGCACATAGCTGTTCACAGCCGTGCAACCCGAGAAGGTATTGGTTACCGTTACAGTGTAAGTTCCGGCAGCCAGGTTGGTAAGAACCGAGTCCACGGAGCCTGTATTCCAGAGGTAGCCAAAATCAGACGAGAAGGAGTGTGACAGGGTAATGGAACCATTGTTGTTCGATCCTGTGGGATTGGAAGTTAGTTGGGTTACGATCGCCTGCTGAAGTTGTTCGACCTGTACGGCAGCAATGTTGTACACGTTGCTGCTGGCATCTGCAACGTTGATGCTGTAAAAACCTGCGGGCAGGTCGCACAGTTCAGGCGTAGCATCGCTGGTTTGAATCACTTTGGATCCACCGGGCAATACGGAGCTTGCCAGGGTAATGATGAACGGCGCCGCAGCGATACTCGTCAGGTTCAGGTTGATGCATCCGTTGTTGCTGCAAGAGCCAACTACGGACAAAACACTGAGTACGTTGTCATTGGTTACATTGAATTGAGCGGCACGCGTACATCCGGAAGCATCGGTGATGATCACCGAGTAAGCGCCTTCAAACAGTCCGCTGATGTCCTGGGTAATGGCGGTGAAGTTGTTCGGTCCGGTCCAGGAATAACCCAGAGGAGCAACGCCGCCGCTGACGATGATCAGGTCGATGGCGCCGGTAGGTAATGCACCCGCTTGTGGCGTGATAATGTTGTCGATAACGATGGCAGCGGGTTGTGTAACCGTTGCAACATGGGTCACTACGCAACCGCCGTTGTCGGTTACAGTGGCCGTGTAGGTATTGGACGGGATGCCTGTTGGGTTGGGGATGGAAGGCAAAGCGTTGTTCCATGAGATGGTCGGAGCCGCACCCGGCCAGCCACCGCTGATGGTAAGGCTGACGGCGCCCGAATTGCCGCCGTTGCAGTTTACATTGGTGATGAGCGAGGTCACCGACAATGCCGTCGGCGGCGCAGCAATGGTTACTGCCGCAGGAAGCAACCTGGTGCAACCAAAGGCGTCGGTAACAACAACGTTATAGACACCTGCAGCAAGGCCGGCCGGATCTTCAACGATGGCAACTTGCTGGTTGTTGAAGTCGCGCCACGAGAAACCATAAGGCGTTTGGCCTCCGTTCACCGTGATTTGAGCGCTGCCGTTGGCCTCGCCGATGCATCTGATGTTGGTTGATGCATTGAAAGCTGCGGTAAGCGGTGAAGATGCTTCCAAAACACTTAGTGGCTGAGAAATCAGGGTGCAACCCTTGTTGTCGGTTACGGTCACGTTGTAGGTACCGTTGTCGAGGTTCGTCAGATTTTGCTGCGTCGATGTAAAGGACGCTGGGCCACTCCACAAATAAGTGTAGGGTGACGTGCCGCCCGTAGGCGCAAGGCTGATGGCGCCTGTGGTCTCACCCGTACATTTTACAGGTGTGATGGTAATTTGGTTGGTAGGAATCTGAAGTGCAGTAGGAGCAGTTACCGTAGCAGAGCGCACAATGGTGCTGCCGCCTGACAAGGTTACTGTAACCAGGTAGGTGCCTGCGGCGAGGCCTGATGGGTCTTCCGAGGCAGAAGTAAAGTTGCCCGGGCCCGACCAGCTGTAACCTGTAGCCGTACCGTTGGTAACCGTGGTGTTGATGATGCCGTTGGACAAGCCGAAGCAGGTAACGTTGGTGATGCCGAAGGTAGCATCGGGCGGGCCAACAGTACCGACAGTTACTTTACCGCTCACGATCTGGATGGGAAATCCACCGATGGTCTTTTTAAATACGCTAACAGGAAACGGACCACCTCCACTACAAGCTGCACTGGTGATGTTTACCGGAATTTCAGTGCCTAAAGGAGCAGCGGCAGCACTGCCAACCGTGTAGCAAACATTAAAAATGGCCGCATCATTGGGTACCGTAACGCCTGCGATATTGTTGTAAGTGAAACGCACGCGTCCGGCAGTAACAGTATTGAAGTTGGTGGCTAAAACAAGTCCCATGGGGTTGGCGCCCAGGTCGATGCTTTGGAAAGCAAGCAGTGTGGAGTTAACGGTAATGATGTATTCAGCGTTGGTGACGTTGGAATGGTTGTTCACAGTAACAGGCACACAAGTGACTGTACCGTTTCCGGCCACTTTCGTGCCGACGGTGAAACGCACGGCATTGGCAGGCGGAGGTACTGGGATAACGTAAGCCGTATCCGTGATGCCGGAAGTTGATTCCCAAACATCTTGTGAACTGGAATTGATGGCTTCGGCGCTTCCAGCGTTGGGTGAGAAACCAATACCGTCGATGGTAACCAGAGAGTTTGTACCCTGGGCCCCGATGGCCGTGAAGCAGATGTCAAAAATCTTGGCGCCGTCGACACGGCTGGAACCGGCAGGAAGCTGGCCCGGATCGACCCAACCCACAATTAAGGTACCGTTGGGAGCGTTTTGAGTGCCTATGTTGGACGGCGAAAAATCGGGAAGATTGAAGGCGCGGATACACTCGTATCTGATTATGGTCGGATCCCAGTGCATGGCGAACTGCATCGACCAAAGGCTGTCGAAATCGTTCACGGTGATTGGCATACAGCCTACATGATCTTTCGGAATGTGGATCTGATTGGCAATGATTTTAAAACCGACGTAAGTCGGCTGGCCGTTTCCCCCAGTTACCGCTGAACCGCTGTTGTTGGTCGTGGAGATGGGCGCATCATTGCGGATGACCTCTATACCCGGCGATACGGCAGATACGTTCACATTGGCCGTGCCATTACCGATAACGGTAAAATGAAGGGTAAACAGGCGCGTGTTGGCGGGCAGCGTGTAGCCATCCGGGTAATCCAGTAGGTTCGGAAACCAGGTGAACACCACCTTGCCTGCGTTCGGGTGCGAGGCTGTTGTTGAGTCGCCGTAATTTGGAAGGACCGGATCGTCGGGACCGAAGAAAGCGACATCGAGCGAGTCGAAGCGCAGCACGGAGGCGTTGTAGCCGATGGGAAGTTGGATCGAGTTGATGTTGGTGAAATTCGTAACCCGAAATTCAACGGATACGTTTTCGCCGACATTGGCTGTGATCGAAGTGGGTGAAAAGGATGTAATCAGGTTCTGGCCCAAAAGCATTTGAGCAAACATGAGTAATCCTGCGATGAGAAGGTTCGTAATCGGTTTCATCTTTTAACGCGGAATATGGGATGATGAAAAAAAATTGGATTTGGATCAATGTTTAACCAGCGGATGTAAGCTCACTTCGCCAGCGCTGCGCAACAGAAGGAAAAGCGGTCCCGAGTGCGCCTGCAACTGGGGATATGCAATTTCCATGCCATGTTCGCCTACCGCAAAAGAAGTATTTTTTTCGTAAAGTATTTTTCCCTGTGCATCTATCAGCAATACATCTAAAGTACTGGCATGTCGCATATTAAAGGTCAAATAAATGCGATCCACAAAAGGATTGGGAAATACCCTGGCTTCGAAAGCGTCGTAGTTTGGTTCGTTGGCGTCGACGGTAAATCCCACGGCAACAAAACCCGGTACGATCTCTACCGTATCAAGCAAATAAATGCTGCCGGAAGCCGTACCGATTTCGAAAATGGTATTGGGGAAAATTTCAGTGATGTGAATGGCAGAAGTGTCGCCTACTTCACCTTTGATTTGAAAGCGCAGGCGGAAAATAGCACTGCTGTCGGGCATACTTACCCCAGTGTTTAAATTATTGGCAACCCAAGCAAAACGTACCCTGCCGCTGTCAACAGCTTCATTGGTATTGAAATTCTGAATGACCAGGTCGGGTAGGTTGAGGTTGTCGACAAACAGGAACTTAAGGACTTCAGGATCCCAGGACATGACAAATTGTGCGGAAATGACGCTGTCGAATTGCACGACTTTGACCGGCATGTTGAGTAGGCCGTTGGGCGTCGCATTGTTGACAAAAGGCAGGTAGAACCCTGGCTGTGCCGGCAATGTAAAAGAGATGAGGCAAAGCCAAAGGCTTGCCAAGGCAATGTGTAACCATTGATTCATGGGAAAATCGGTTGGTGTGGATTAAGTTAGATGTCAATGTGCCACCTTGCGGTTGATGTGGCTGAAATTCGTTTTCCAACGATGCGTGGGATTAAAATCACAATAGGATTAAGTCAAAAAGCGGGCCAAAAATAGAACTGTTTGTGCAGAAATACATCTTTTTTTAAAAATTAATGCTTTACTGCGTAAAAAACAGTCTTAAAAGCAAATTTTTCCAAAAGTCTAAACCGTTTAGAACACTGAACCTTCATCAACCAGTTAAACCCTGGCGGAGCTGCCTTTTACACATTTATTTACCCTGAAAAATTGATGCCTCGGTGCGGTTCTATTTTTAAAAAAAATGAGCCACCCCAAAAAAATTGGGATGACTCATTTTTATATTTTATGCCCAATGGCCTTGGTTATTCAACCACGATCATTTTTTTCACTGCGCTGTTACCGGCGGTTTCAAGCTGGTAGAACAGAACGCCTGCGTCAAGGTCGCTGCGGTTGAAAGTAACCGAGTTCAGACCTTTGGCAAAAGCGCCTTTTACCACTTTGATCACGCGGCCTTCAACGTTCGTGAGGGTCAACGTAGCCTCACCGTCTTCCGGCAGGTTGAACGATACGATGGTAGCGTCTTTAACCGGGTTCGGCGTGTTTTGCATGAGTTCGAAGCCTGCGCCAGCAACTACTGCACCATTGGCGCCGTTGAAGCGGAAAGCTACTTCAAGGCGATCACCGCCCTGGTTGTAAGCTTCGGCAGCCGTAATGGCGCCCGAAACACTGATCATTTTGCTCAGGTCACCTTCCTGTGTAGCGCGGAATTTCACCGAGAATTCGCCAGCGCCGCTTTCGATGGCAGCCGTCAGTGCGTTTTCTTTTGTGAATACTGCGAAGTTGTCAGCACCTACGCCTTCTGTGGCGATCAGTTCGGCTACTTCCAGGCCTTTCAGGTTCATGGTGAACTGGTAAGCCTGTGCTTTTTCAGCGGATTTGAAGTTAACCGTTACTTCTTCGCCGGCAACTACTTTGCGGTCGGCAACATCAAAGTACAGGGTACCTGCAGTGCGATCGTCGGTGCTCATAAACGAGTTGGCGATGGCCGAGCCGTTAACGTCACCCACTTTCATGGCGATGAAGTCGGCATCAACGACGCTGAATTGAACATTGGACACCGATTTCGTTTCCGGGAAAGCAGGAACAAACGGGTTGTCCGGGCTTGGGAAGGTGTAGGCGGCATCTATGAAGCGCCACGATTCGTTTTGTGGCAATTCGTTGTAGATACCAAGGATCAGTTTGCGGATCTCAGCGATGTCGAACGTCGTGATCGATTTGCTGTTGTTTGCGTCAGCAGCAATCATTTTGTAAGGCGAATCGAGGGTTTCGATACCCAGGATGTGCTTGTTGATGAGCACAAGGTCAAAAGTCGATACACCGTTCAAATGATCTACGTCTTTTGTAGGATCGATGGTGAAGCTGGAAGATTTCGGAACAGAGTTGGCAAAGATAAATGCACCGTTGTCGTCCGAAAGAGCGTTCATGTTGATCGTCGAGCCGACTAAGTTGATCTGTGCATCTTGCAAGCCTTGTTGGCTGGCCGTAATCAGGTCACCTGCAACAGATACGTTGTCGTTGCTGCAGAAGCCGCCGTTGTCTTGCACAATTACATAGGTCTCGCAGTAGTCTGCATTACCAGCTACATCCTGGCCCCACAGTTCAACGAACTGGGTGCCGAGGTCGGCGCAAGTAAAGTTAACATTGGTCTGTGGCGTGCCGTCGGGATTCGTTGGAAAGCCCGTGCCAGCGCCTTTGCGACGGATACCGATTTTGATCTGGTCGGTAGGCGTGCAGTTGTCTTCCGTGTACTGAAGGAAGTCGGAAGCCCACAGAGAGATCATTTGTGTCGGCATGATGTTAACGCTCAGGCCGTTGATGCATACTACGGTAGGAGCTTTGCAGTCCTTCACGATGAATACATATTCGCAGATTGTTTCGTTGCCGCAACCGTCTTCAACAATCCACTTGATTTTGTGGGTGCCGTAAGGAAGTTGTGGTACTACGAAGTTGGTCGGCGACTGGATGGTGTTCCAGCGAACGGCAGCCGTTTTGGTTTTGGCAGCGAGGTTCGTGGTCGTTTGCAGTGAGAAAGCGTATTTCTGGTTCAGCGATACCAAACGCTGGTCGAATGCGCGTGCATCGCCACCGGTGTAGTTCAGCGAGTTGAAGTTGTTGAAACGAACAATGTTTGAACCGGGCGGGTTGGTGCTCGAGATTACCGTTTCCATGTTACCGCTCTGATCCAGGTCGAGGAACAGGAGGTAGCGAATGTTAACGTTTTCGCCGCCGCAACCGTCGGTAGCCGTGATGGTCAGGTCGGTTGGGGCTTCGCAAAGGTCATGCGAGCCGATCGAGTTATCCCACCAGGCCATATCATTCCAGAGCAAAGGATCGTTCGGGGTCAGGTCGCATATTTCAACTGGTGAAGCGGGGCAGTTGGTAACCACCGGATCCTGGCTGTCGATAACTTTGATGATCTGTTTGTACTGGTAGCAGTTTGCATTGGCATTCCAGAAGATCGAGAAGTTCGTCGTCGTTGGGTCGGTTGGATTGATGCGTACAACCGTTGGAGCCCATACGCCCACGGTACCAGGAGCCGAAACTACAGGACCGGGAAGGTTCTGCGGCGAGTTCACGTTGGTATTCGGGTTCGGGTTCGGTACGAAGATGCAAGGAAGGTTCGGGTTGTAGGTGCACCAGTTGATGATCGTCCAGGTACGCTCGATTTTGTAGCAAGCGTCGGGAACAACCGTGAACAAGTTGTCGCTGTAGGATACGGCCAGCAGTTCGCAATCTTCACCGAAGAAGGTGGGTTGATCGAAGAACGAGCTGTCGCACGCAAACAGGATTTTGTCGTTCGGGAAACGAACGAAGTAATCCTGCTCGTACTGTACAACGATGCGCTGTGTGCACGTGCTGGTGAGGCCACCGCAGTCAATTGCCGTAAAGCGGCGTGTGATGGTACCTTTGTTGCAAGTGGTATCGAAGTTGGTCAGGATGTTGGTAACCGTGATCGTATCGATGCAGCAGTTGTCGGTAGCCGTAGCATAACCGTAAGCCCAGAGGCTGGGGTCGAAGTTTTCGCACGAAACTGTTACATTGGCAGGCGAAGAGCACACGGGCTTGAGTTTGTCGTCAACAAACACCTGAACCATGCAGTCGTTGCTGTGATCTTCTTCAAAATCAAGGTCTACCTCACCAGCTGGAACATCCACATCGTATACGCGGAAGATAACCGTGATGGTGTCGCCGATGTCTTCGCAACAGAATTTAACCTGGTCGTAGAATTTATCCGCGTTCTGGCAAGTATTGTCGTCCATGCGACGCACTTTGAATTCAACCGGCGAGCAGTTATCGTACGAGCCGTCGTCGAACGTCGAAGCATTAACAAAGATCATACCGGTTATACCGAGGGAAACCTGGGTAAATTCGTCGCAAATAGCAGCCGGCGGAGCGCCGTCTTCTACAGTTACTTCGAAGTCGCAAACCGTTGAGTTGCCGCAATCATCGGTAACAATGTATTTGATGTCGGTGGTACCGAGGGGCAGGTTGTTGGCGAAGCCTACAACACCGAGTGTATCGGGCGTCCAAAAATTGTTGCCTGGGAAAGAGGTCAACGTGCCGATTACTGTGAAGGTGATGCCACCAACTTCGTATTCAGCTACGATGGAAGCGATGCGTGAGCATGCATCTTCGATGATAACGTCGGGCAAGTTGAGGTCGCGCTCGCAATCGAAAGGATTGGTGCTGACCGTCAAGTCATCTGGACAAGCAACCACGGGGCCTTGGGCATCCTCTACTTTGATGAGCTGGATGTAATAAAGTGGGTTGGTTGTGGGCGGGAATGGCGACGTTGGAAGGCACCAGTCGTAAACCGTCCAGGTGCGCAGGATTTTGTAAGTACCGTCACAAATCGGAAGGAGCTGATCGGTGAAGGTGATGTTAAATTCACAGTACGTGCTGCCGGGGTAGAGCGGGAAATCGATGCCCAGGTCTTCATCTTCATAAAACGGCGAGCCGGTAAAGGCAGGGCCGGTTGAAGGGTTTTCGCACGACACCGTTACATCAGCCGGGAACGTTACGTCAAAAACGTGTAGACGTTGAAAATAGATGAACTGCGTGCAGGTCGACTGGTTGCCGCTGGGGTCCGTCGAAGTCCATATACGACGAACGTAAGCGCTGATTCCGCTGTTCCCGTTGATCGATTGGGTGCAGTTGAGATCGAACCAAGTGTCGGCATACGTCAGTGTTTGCGGACCGCAGTTTTCGTCAACATCCGGAAAGGCATTGTCGATGCCCAATACGTTGTTGAGGTAAGCAGGTGTGAAGGTAGTTACCGCGCAGTTGATGAAGATGTCTTCGCACGTAAGCTGGGGTGCAAGTTTGTCTTCAAATTTGGCAAAACCGGAGCACGAGTTGCCTGAGTTCAGGTCGCGTACACGCATTTGAATGGTTTGGTTGATGTTGGCCGCAGTTGCAACGAAGTTGCCACTGGCGGGCACCCAAACGTTGTTGATTCGGGCCTGAACCTGGAGGTTACCGTTGGGACAGCCGCCGCCTTCGAGAATCATATCGGGGAGAATCTCCACCGTACAGTCTTCGTCGAGCGAAATCTGAACCAGGTCATTACAAGCAAGGGAACATTGGGCATTGGCAGTCGTACCTACCGATACGATGAGCGCCATAGCTACCAACCAGCCACAAACTTGAGCGAATGAAGTGTAGTTCGCTTTTTTCATGAGATTAGATTGTGATGTTTGAAAATTAAAAAAAATATTGTTCATGAGTTGTAAACACAGATAGCCCTCGCGGGCGGGGCGCCACCTGACTTAAACAGGCAGAACCGGAAAATCGGGCGAAATACAATAAGAGATTCCTGTAGCGAAAATGCTGGCACCGAAAACGTACGGGCACTGGAAGGACAGGCGGACCTTTTGTAGTTCAGGGATGAACGTTTTGAATCGGATTAAAAACAAAATGAATGCTGCAAGTCACAAAGTTAAACACCAATTGGGGTATTTAGCAAGTGAAGTTTGTTAAAGTGTTCAAATTTTGTTTTCAAACCGGATTAAATTAAAGGCAAAGATGGTGCCAACTTTTGCCGTGAGGCCAATATCTAAATGTAAAAAATCAACAAAGCGGAAAAATCAACCCACCAAATTGTTCTCAAAGGCAATTTTTATCAGGCTGGCCGTATTGTTCACGCCCAGTTTACGCATGATGTTCTTTCGGTGCACACTCACGGTTTGGTCGCTGATGAACAATTTGCCGGCAATGTCCTTGTTGTTCAAGGCCTGCCCTATGTATTGCATGATCTCCATTTCACGGCGCGTTAAGCCAAACCTTCGGGCAAACCTGCCTTCAAGCAAGGCCCCCGGCGAACTTGCGCCCGGCCGCTGGTCGGCCAACACTACACCCCTGCCCACATACGTCTGACCCCTCATCACCTCATCGATCGCCCGGTACAATTCCTCACGACCCGAAGATTTGAGCATGTAACCATCGGCACCGGATTTAAAAGTGGCCTTCACAAGCCTGGCATCGTCAAACGACGTATACACCAATATCCGCGATTGCGGATACACCTTTTTCAGACCCGCCAGTATTTTTAAACTGTCGGTATCCGGCAAACTCAGGTCTATTACCAGCAAATCTACCGGAATGATACGCATGAGTTCAAGCAATTGCTGGCCCGTGCGTGCTACGCCAGCAACCTTAAAAGGTTTGTGCATACCGGCCGAAGCCGTTAATACGCTGCGCAAACCTTCCACAAATAAGGGCTGATCATCGGCGATCATTACATTCAATATGGTCATCTGACGGGACGGATTACAACTTGTTCTTTACAACTTGTCGGTTGTAATAGCTTCAATTACCATACCATATCAGATTTTCATAATACCTGCATTAATGTAAAAATGAATCACCCCAAAAAATCTGGATAATACACGTCTATAAACGTACGGAGCCCAATAATTTGCTGAAATTTGTTGGATCCATCCCAAGGTAATTCGCCAAGTATTTGTGCGGAATGTGCTGCAAAAGGTGCGGACTGCGTTTCAAAAGGGTCCTGAATTTCTCTTCTGCAGTGTAACACGACAATTCGATCTGTCGCTCCAATGCTCCATGCAACGCCAAAGAGGTTGCCCGAGCCACCAAACGTTCCACCTCCCGGTTGCGCTCCATCACCTCCTGCAAACGCTCATGCCTGCAACGCAAAAACACGCTCGACGTTAGTGTTTCCATAAAATACAAGGCAGGCGCTTGCAACAGAAACGCATCCGCCACACCCGAAAATGAATAAGGATAGGTAAAAACTACCGTCTGCTGCTTGCCGCCCCCAGTCAGGTAGTACGCGCGCTGCGTGCCCTCAAGTACAAAATAAAGGTAACGCTCCACCTCTCCCGCCTGTGTCATGATTGATTTGCGCGGCAACCTCATCGGCTGCCAAATTCCTGCAAAATCAAGCCAAGCTGCTTCCGGCAAAGGATGCAATTTTTCACAAAAGGTCTGGAGCAGGGCTAAACCCTCCATCATAAGGCTGATTTTCTTTTATTTACCTTACAACCGACACCGTCATTTTCGGATCATACGATCCCTTGATGACCGGACTTTGGCGGTTTCCTGTATAATCGCGCACTTTGGAAAAAATGTATTCGTACAACTCGGCGATGGAAACTACCTTGTCTTTGTCTGTGTCCGCCTCGCCTTTCAAACCGCGAATCAAAAAATGGCTGAACACGCCCTGGCGCAACCCTGCCGATTCAAGGGAAGTTTCATCGGCTTTCGACGACATGATCAGTGCCGTTCCCGACACCGATTTGGCCAAAGTTTTGTAGTATTGGTTCAAAACCGGCTCTTCTTCACCCGAACGCATGGCAAACAAACTGCCCGAGTGGCATGCATCGGCCAAACACAACTTGTACTTAGCACGACAACCATTGAACATTTCGGCTATTTCCTCGTGGGTGATTTTGTTGTTGAAGCCGTCAAAGTCAATGGGCAGAAACGAACCGTTCAATCCGTGGCCTGAAAAATAGAACACCACCAGATCTTGCGGACCAACCTGTGCAAATACGTTTTTCATGGTTTCCACGATGTTTTCCCGCGTTGCCTCTTCGTCGATGAGAATGCTCACCTGGTTGTCGGGCAGGGCGCCGCCTTCTAAACTTTTCAAAAAAGCGTAAAAGCGGTAGGCATCGTCGTCGGTGTACCGCAAAACAGGCATGTGGTTGTATGCTGCTACCCCAACCACAACGGCCCACACTTTCGCGTCGGCAGGCTCCGCAACAGGCGTGTCGTCGGGGCGCACCACCACAGGCTCCGATGCTTGCTGGATGTCGGGATCTTCCTTCCCCAGGTATTCACCCGCCCGCCAGTAGCCGCTTACTTCCGAACCTTCGTGTTTGTACAGGATACCACGACCATTGAAAGCACCTTCGGCCCAATCGCCCGAATAACGGTCGCCATTGGCGTACAGACATTCGCCTTTTCCGTTGGGCATGCCGTTGACAAAAGCTCCTGCGAATTTGGCCGAACCTTCTTTGTACACATAAATACCGTTTCCGTCGGTACAATCACCGTCTATACAACCGGTTTTGCCACCGTCTATCAAACTGGAACCTCTAAATTCACCTTCTCTCCAGGCGCCTTCGTCTTTTCTGCCGTCGGCATACAAACGCACACCCTGACCTTCAGGAAAATTGTCCTTAAATGCGCCGGTGTATTTGTCGCCGTTGGCAAAATAAAAGGCGCCTTGCCCGTTGAATTTGCTTTCGGCAAAAGCGCCTTCGTATTTGCTGCCGTCGGGGTAGGCAAAAACGCCGATTCCTGTCTGGCAATTGCCGCTCAAGCAGCCCGACTGGATGTTGGTACCGTCGTCCTGCTGTTCTTCTTCTTTTTTGGCGATGTATTCTTCCTGAATTTTGCCGGTGGCATCCACTGGTTTGCCTTTTCGCCACGAACCGGTGCGTTTGGTGCCATCTGCATAGGTTTTGGTGCCTTTACCATCCGGGTAGCGACTTCTCCATTCTCCACTGTATTTGGATCCGTCGGTGTAATAACACACCCCCACACCGCTGATTTCACCATTTTTGAAATCGCCTAAGTATTTGGCACCCGACGGATACACATAGGTGCCCTTACCGTTAATGCAATTGCCTGAAATACACTGCGCATGTGTTTGGATTGAAAAAAAAGAAAAAAGAAAAAAGAAAAAAGCGAGGGATTTGTACATGGTAACCGGAATAAAATGATGCATGGCAAAGATGCGGATGTTGCTATAAAACCAGAACGGTTCTTTATTTATTGTATCAAACCACTTTGAGGTAACCTCGAACGCCGGGTTATTTTAATTCGATGTATTTTCGCCTTCGAAAAAATCGATTTATGGCGCGCACCCAACGTTCACAGGCTTTGCTGCAATTTGTCCTGCTTTGCGGTATCATCCTGTTTGTCAACATATTGGCCAATACGTTTTATTCCAACCTCGACCTAACAGAGGAAAAACGTTTTACCCTTACCAAACCCACGCGTGCTTTGCTGGGCGGGTTGAAAGACCGGATTTACGTCCAGGTCTTGCTTGAAGGCGAATTTCCGGCCGGATTCAAACGCCTGCAAACAGCTACCCGCGAAATGCTCGACGATTTTCGCAGCGAAAGCGGCTACATCGACTACCGTTTCGAAGACCCCAACCAGGGTTCGGTAGAAGAAATCAACGAACGCCGCAAGGCCCTCGCCGAGCAAGGTGTGTCGCCCGTCAATCTGCGCGTATCCGAACAAGGCCAAAGTTCGCAAAAAATCATTTACCCCGTAGCCATCGTCCACTATGGCAACCGCCGAATCCCTGTCAAACTGCTCGAAAACGACTCGCCCAGCATGAACCCCGAGGAAACCCTGAACACCTCGGTAAGCCTGCTGGAATACAAACTGGCCAACGCCATCAAAAAACTGCTGGCCGGCGCCAAACCCATCATCATGTTCACCCGTGGCCACGGCGAACTTACCGAGCTGCAAACTGCCGATTTTGAACGCAGCCTCCTTCAGTTTTACGAAACCGACCATCTTTTGCTCGATTCGGTGGTGCAGCTCAAACCCGATCTGTGCAACCTGCTCATCGTAGCCAAGCCACGCACCGCCTTTTCCGAACGCGATAAGTTTAAAGTCGACCAATACATCATGCACGGAGGGAAGGTTATTTGGCTCATCGACCGACTCAACGCCGACCTCGACAGCATGCGCCACAGCGGCCGATTCATACCCTCCGACTACCCGCTCAACCTCGAAGACATGCTCTTCAAATACGGTGTGCGCATCCAGCCCGATCTGGTGCTAGACCTGCGCTGCACCAAAATACCGCAGGTGGTTGGACAAATGGGCAACGCTCCGCAACTGGCCCTTTTCGACTGGTTTTATTTTCCTGCCGTCCAACCTTCCTCCAACCACCCCCTGGTTAAAAGCATCGATCAGGTGGAACTCAAGTTTTGCTCCTCCATCGACACCATTCGAACCAAAACACTGGTCAAAAAAATACCTGTGCTCAAAACAAGCCGGTACAGCCGCCTACAGTTCAGTCCGATCGATCTGAACTTCAACATCCTTCAGGCCGAACCCGATCCGGCCAAATTCAACAAAGGCTCCCAAACTGTGGGTGTTTTGCTCGAAGGCATTTTTTCTTCCAATTACGAAAAC
>Ga0209181_10002688_pt1 | contig 28697 bp, 25 predicted proteins | sample MAT05_FD_187208 | JGI IMG/M metagenome (GOLD analysis project Ga0209181, IMG submission 187208) | Freshwater microbial communities from Lake Fryxell liftoff mats and glacier meltwater in Antarctica - MAT-05 (SPAdes) (version 2) | ecosystem: Environmental > Aquatic > Freshwater > Ice > Liftoff...
TATCATGTATCTCCATCACCGATTTATAAATGAGGAATAAACCTCCGGCGAGCATTACAATACTGGCCAGGTCGAAGCCTTTATTAAAAATGGTAAACACCGATTTTCCTTTTTGTGCTAGTAACCAGCCAAGCCCCATTAATAAAAGGCTTCGGGAAATGATGCCGGTTATCATCCACAGGCGGCGGGCAGTTCTCTGGTCTTTTATTTTATCTAAACGGTTAAGTATGATACTTACGAAGATCACATTATCAATGCCCAGCACAACTTCCAATACAACAAGTATTAAAAAACTGATAATACTTTCTGATGTAAATAAATGTTCCATAATAATAATTTGCTAATATGCTGATTTGCAATGTGCTAATTTTAACAGCAATATAATTGTTAGCTGTTGTTAAAGTTGTTTACAAATGTTTTTTACAATGCCCGGTCCTTCATAAATAAAACCCGTCCATACCTGCACCAAAGATGCGCCGGCATCAATCTTTTCTTTTGCATCGGCACCGGTAAATATACCGCCGCTTGCAATAACAGGTATTTGTCCGTTTGTTTTTTGATGAATATACTTCACTATTTCTGAGCTTCTGTGTTGCAGTGGTAAACCGCTTAAACCGCCGGCACCAATAGTTTGTAGTTTGTGGTTGGTTGTTTGTAGTTGATCTCTGCTGATGCTGGTGTTTGATGCAACAAGGCCATCTAATTTTATTTCAAGTGCCAACTCAATTACATCATCAATCTGCTCAGTTGTAAGATCTGGTGCAATTTTCAAAAGGATGGGTTTAGGAATTAGTTGTCTAATGTTTAGTGTTTGCAGATTTGTCAAAATTTTATACAACGCATCTTTCTCCTGCAATTCCCTTAAACCAGGTGTGTTCGGACTGCTCACATTCACCACAAAATAATCTACATAATCATGCAATGCTAAAAAGCATTTTTCGTAATCTTTCCAGGCGTTTTCGTTAGGCGTTACTTTATTCTTGCCAATATTACCGCCGATGATTAAGCGTTGCCCGTTGTTCATTATTCCTTGTCCGGTTTTTAATTTCCAAGACGCTAATCTTTTTGTAATCGTCTCAATACCATCATTATTAAATCCCATGCGGTTAATAAGTGCCTTATCTTTTGGCAATCGAAATAACCGGGGTTTATCGTTTCCTGCCTGTGGAAGTGGGGTTACCGTACCAATTTCTACAAAACCAAAGCCGAGAGCTTCCAATTCATTTAAATATTTTGCATTTTTATCAAATCCGGCACCAAGGCCAACCCTGTTGGGGAATTGAATATTGAAGATGGAATATGGAATACTTTTTTTGGGCGTGAAGCGTGAAGCTATCATTTTTTTAATGACGCCAACCTTGCAAAGCAACCGCAAACCATTCATCGAAAAATAATGGACCCATTCAGGATCAAAGCAAAATAAAATGGAACGAAGTACTTTATACATTTGGCGCAAAAATAAGTAATACCACCTTGATTTATGAAACTGCCCAATGCCGGTGATTAAATCTTAGATGGCCACGCCAAGGCGGGGTGCTGATAGGGAAGGCTTTTTTGAACAAAAACTGGTATAATCGGCACTACTGTAATCAGTTTTTTGTTTTCGCTCAGAAATTATAACTTTGGTATATAAAGTTGCATAAACAACCAATTTTTAATTTAAACTTTGTAGTTTATGGTTTGGGGCTAAGTTGTCTGTTTATACAGAAGCTGTCCAAATTGTAAACACCACAAACCACAAACAATAAACAACAAACTTTTCAACCATGCAGGAAGCATACATAGTAGCAGGATACAGAACCGCCATTACCAAAAGTAAAAAAGGCGGATTTCGTTTTTACAGGCCCGATGATTTGGCAGTAGATGTAATTAAGGGTTTACTGGCCACCGTGCCGCAACTCGATGTAAAAAGAGTAGATGATGTAATTGTGGGTAACGCTGTACCCGAGGCTGAGCAAGGCTTACAGGTGGGCAGGATGATCTCTGCAAGGGCAGTTGGTATTCATGCACCGGGTATTACCATTAACCGGTATTGTGCCAGCGGGCTGGAGAGTATTGCTATGGCTACGGCAAAAATCCGCAGCGGTATGGCAGAATGTATTATTGCAGGCGGTACCGAAAGCATGAGCATGGTGCCAACAGCCGGATGGAAAACTGTTCCGTCTTTTACCATTGCCGAAACCGAACCTGATTATTATTTAAGCATGGGCCTTACCGCCGAAGCAGTTGCCAAAGAATATAATGTAAGCCGGGAAGATCAGGATGCATTTAGCTACAACAGTCATGTAAAGGCAGGTAATGCCATAAAAGAAGGATATTTTAAACCGGGCATTTTGCCCATGACGGTAAATGAAATTTACCTGGATGCCAAAGGAAAAAAACAAAAAAGAGATTTTATAGTTGATACCGATGAAGGCGTTAGAGCCGATACATCGCCTGAAGGCCTGGCAAAACTAAAACCGGCCTTTGCCATGGGCGGATCGGTTACTGCAGGTAACTCATCGCAAACCAGCGATGGTGCAGCCTTTGTAATTGTAATGGGCGAAAAGATGGTGAATGAGCTTGGATTGAAGCCCATTGCACGTTTGGTAAATTGTGCCAGTGCCGGTGTGCATCCACGTATTATGGGTGTGGGGCCAATTGAAGCAGTACCTAAAGTATTGAAACAGGCAGGGATGACTCTTGCTGATATTGACCTGATTGAACTGAACGAAGCTTTTGCATCGCAGGCATTAGCAGTAATAAGAACGCTGGAATTAAACCCTGAAATTGTAAATATAAACGGCGGCGCCATTGCTTTAGGCCATCCACTGGGCTGCACAGGTTGTAAACTAACCATACAGCTAACCAACGACATGAAAAGGCTGAACAAAAAGTACGGCATTGTAACTGCTTGTGTTGGCGGCGGACAAGGTATTGCAGGAATTATTGAAAATATCCAATAATAACTATAACTTTAAGCATACAAAATAAACTATACCAGGGCAGCGTTATGTGCTGGTATGTAATCCAATAAAAAAAGCCCTCCCTAATTAAACTTTATCGGATATTATTAGTCGTAATTATTTATAAATCATAGTCACCAAATTAACTGCTATGGACAGAAGAGACTTTCTCACAGCGGGTAAAGCTAAAAAAAAGGTACCCGTACAATTTGTTTCCCCGGCACGTACGCTTAGCGGCATCAACCCATATACCGGGACATGGGGAACTAATGAAGTAATTCATCTTTTAAAAAGAACCATGTTTGGGGCAAAAAAAGCGGATGTGGATTATTTTGCTGCCCGAACTATGAACCAGGCTGTTGATGAACTGCTCAATCCCACGGCTCCTGTTGCGGTTCCGCCGGTTAAAGAATATACCACTTCTACCCAACCCGGTACACCTGATGCTAATATTGCACAGGGAACCACCTGGGTAAATGACATTAATAACGATGGTACGGTACAAAGTCAGCGCAGGGCATCTTATAAAAAATGGTGGACCGGTGTAATGGTAAACCAGGACAGAAGTATCAGGGAAAAAATGGTTTTTTTATGGATTGATCATTTTGGAAATGAAGCCAATGATGTAGGAAATGGCAATTGGGTTTATAAACAGCATACTACTATCAGGCAAAATTGCCTTGGTAATTTTAAACAAATGGTTAGGGATCTAACTGTGGACATTGCTATGCTGCGTTATTTAAATGGTTATTTAAACACTGCATCTGCACCTGATGAGAATTATTCCAGAGAATTGCAGGAGTTATTTACGCTGGGCAAAGGGTCCGGCAGCCAATATACCGAAGGGGATGTAAAAGAAGCGGCTAAAGTATTAACCGGCTGGCAAGTAACAGTAGTTGCAAATATGTATCAATCTGTTTTTAACCCTGCCCGGCACAGCACAGTAAGCAAACAATTTTCTTCATTTTATAACAATACCATTATTACAGGAAGAACAGGAGCCACGGCCGGAGATCTGGAGTTGAATGATATGCTCAATATGATCTTTGCCCAGCAGGAAGTGGCCAAATTTATTGTACGTAAATTTTACCGCTGGTTTGTTTATTACGAAATTGATGCAGCCACCGAGGCCAATGTAATTACGCCACTGGCCGATATTTTCCGCAGTAATAATTACAACATAGTACCGGTTTTAAGCACTTTGTTTAAAAGCGAACATTTTTATGATGTGCTTAACCAGAGTTGTATAATAAAAACGCCGGCTGATATTGTAATTGGCACTATGAGGGAATATAATGTAAACATGCCACTGCCATCTGATTGGAACACAGGCTATGGCCATTGGAATACTTTATACCAGTATATGTTTTTAACAGGCCTCAATCTGCATGATCCGCCAAATGTAGCCGGTATGATGGCCTATTACCAGGAACCTTTATTTCATCAGATTTGGATAACTACTGACTCATTGCCCAAAAGAAACCAGTATACCGACCAGATGACTAATAATGGCTTTACAAGAAATGGATTTAAAATGCAGTTTGACTTTGTTGCTTATGCAAAAACACTGACTAACCCTGGCAATCCAAATGATCTGATTGATGATGCATTGAAGTATTTATATCGGATGAATTTATCGCCACAGGTTAAACAGCAAATGAAAACGCAAATGCTGCTGAGTAACCAGCAATATGATTATTACTGGACCAATGCCTGGAGTGCTTACATTGCAAGCCCCACAGTGGCTAATTTTAATATTGTAAATACCCGATTAAAAGATCTGTTCCGGTATTTGATGAATTTGAGTGAATATCAATTAAGTTAATTAGTAAAATTATTTGCAATAAAAATATTCTTTATGAAAAGAAGAGAATTTTTAGGAAAATCGGCAGCAGTTACATTACCTGCATTAATTGGTGGCTATTCGGTAAAAGCACTTAGCGAAAACTCGCCTTTAGTACAGGCTTTAATTGGTACCGGCACCGATACAGACCATGTGTTGGTTATTATACAGTTATCTGGCGGTAATGATGGATTAAATATGGTGATACCCATCAGCACATATGGTTTATATAATGCTGCCCGAACAAATATTGCCATACCCGAAAATAAAATCTTAACCTTAAATGGTTATGCAAATACAGGCCTTCATCCCGCCATGACAGGTTTGCAAACCATGTACAACGATACCAAATTAAAAGTTATACAGGCAGTTGGTTATCCTCAACCAAATTTTTCTCACTTCCGTGCAACTGATATCTGGATGACAGCTAGTAACAGTACACAGGAAGTATATACCGGTTGGGCCGGCAGATATCTTAATTATGAATATCCCAATTTCCCCAATGGTTATCCAAATGCGCAAGCTACAGATCCATTAGCGATACAGATTGGTTCTACAGCTACACTTACTACACAGGGCCCCAGTGTTAATATGGCCATGAGTATTACCAGCGCCACTTCTTTTTATCAGTTAATTAACGGTACCAGTGATCCTGTTCCAGCTACAAAAGCGGGTAAAGAATTGAGTTATATCAGGAACGTAGCAAAGCAAACACAACAATATGGCAGTGTTATAACAGCGGCCGCTGCAAGAGTAACAGCTCAGAATCCATATCCCACAAATAACAGCCTTGCCGATCAATTAAAAATAGTTGCCCGGTTAATAAAAGGCGGATTAAAAACCAGGGTTTACATGGTAAGCTTTGGTGGCTTTGATACCCATAGCTTGCAAACAACTACAACAGATACAACAGTGGGTAGCCATGCAGTTTTATTGGGAAGGGTGAGTGATGCCATCAAAGCATTTCAGGATGATTTGGTTTTTTTACAAATAGAAGATAGAGTGGTGGGAATTACATACAGCGAATTTGGCCGAAGGGTAAAAAGTAACAGCAGTGTAGGTACCGATCATGGTGCAGCAGCTCCTATGTTTGTTTTTGGTAAACCGGTGCAGGGTGGTGTATTGGGTAATAATCCAACCATTAACCAGGTTGCTACTGTAAATGATAATGTACCCATGCAATATGATTTCAGGAGTATTTATTCAACCTTACTGGAAAAATGGTTCTGTATTTCTAAAGAAACGGTGCAGGCATTATTTCCGCCAAATGTAAACGGCCAGTTGCAGGATCTGCCATTAATAAAAGGAAATACCTGTAAAGTTCCGGCTCCGCCAAGTACTTCGGGAAGCACGCTAATCACCAACTATCCAAATCCTTTTACAAATAATACAACGATAGAATTCAGTACAGCAGGCGGACATACTTTGATACAGATAATTGATAATTCGGGAAGGTTGTTGTTGAATTTATTGGAAAAAGATTATGCTGCAGCCGGAAGACAGACCATACTATTTAATGCCTCTCATTTACCAACCGGGGTATATTATGCCCGATTACAAAACGGAGCCACACAGCAGGTAAGGCCAATGCTGAAGGTTAGATAAATGATTTTACTTTAAAAATTAAGAAGATAAAAAAACCGTGTAGCTTCAGGCAACACGGTTTTTTATTTGTACGTTTTTTATTAATCTGTGATGCGGTGTCCTGCATTTACCCAATCCACAATTTTTTGTTTATCAATAGCGGTTAACTGAGCATTGGGAGCCGCTGGCATAAAAGAAGGGGTGCCATCAACAGCCCTTATTTTAATCCTGTCCCAGGAGCTTACTACGCTGTTATCAGCATCAAAATTTTTACCACCATTAACTGTTCCGTTCAGGTGGCAGGGACCACAATAACCATTGATGATGGTTCTTACTGCAAAAAACTTTGGCCCATATCCGTTTATTGTTAAGCCTGCTAATGTGCCCGAACAATTAGTTGCATTTTTTACTGTAACCGTATAGCTGCCTGCTGCGAGGTTAAAAAAATTGGGAGATGGCTGAAAAGGAACCCCGGCAATACTATAAACATACCCCGAGCCAATAGGAGATGTAACTGTGATGGTACCCAACAACTGACCGGTTATAGTATGTGTAACTCCTGCTACCGGCGTTATTGTTACACCCAAACAGGGGTCAACAGGTGGAGGAGGCGGCGGTGGCACTGGCGTGGTATCTGATTTTGAACAGCCGACGAAAACAGCTGTCAATAATATTCCTGTAATAATTAGTGTGGATTTCATTGCAATTATTTGTTCCCTAAATTTAGTTTTAAAAAACCAAACCAATTAAATTATAAAAGGTTTTTAATAAGATTTATTTACCCGCCCTAAACCAACTTATAACTATGATACAGGAATAAAGGTTTTTGCTGCTTTTAAATTATAGCAGTTTGATTATTTACCTTTTTTGCTGACGGATAATTTTTTAGAAGAAAGAAAATTTTAAAAACCTGTTTTAGTAAGGTTATAAAAAATTGAAAACCTGCCCGGGTGCGCTGATGTGGCGGCAAGCGTGGCAGGTCTTATTGCTGCAAAGATGAATCCACTTGCACAGATATACAAATTTTCAGTGTACTTAAAAGTTATCCAATACCTTTATAGCCACTCAAAAGGCTTTTGCAGAATAAACCCGTCTGTCTTTAATACTGATGCAGGAAATTGATTACTGCTAAGTTTCTTTCTACCTAAACTCATAGAACCTTTTGCGGCTAAGGCTACTGTATTATTATGTCTTTCAGGTGGAAAAAATACAGATACGGATTTACCTGGAAAATATTGATGAACAGCTTTAATTGGTGGTACCAGATCACTGTCTCCTGAAATAAGAATAGCAGTATCGTAAACATCAGTAAAAGCATCGGTAAGCAAATGGGTGGCAATATTTACATCCGTCATTTTTTCATTAGAAATCTGCCAGGCATGCCCACAATTATTGCACTCAATATCTTTGGCTTTATATAAACCATAAATTATTTTTATTCCGGTAGTTTCAAGAGTTTCCAGGTAAGTAGTTTGTCTTTTTTGTTTGGGAGGATTATTGGTTACCCTGCTTGTAAAATATTTTATTGCAACTAATTGCTGGTCAGAAGATAAACTGCCTGATACCAGGCTATAAATATCTAACCATTTGCAATTCAATAACCCGGCTTCAACCATACCAAAGTAAAGATTAAAGCCATCAACATATACCATTACCCTGTTAATTTTCTTATCCATTGCTTGTAAGTTTCAATTCTTAATTGTATTTTTGTACCTGTACAGCCCCATAGATAGTATCTGTGGGCCGACGCTCCGCCTCAAGCGGGGCGTTTACTTTTTACACATACAAGTTAATCAAAATATTTAAAATCCTGCACCAGCAATTTATACAACTGCTGTTTTACTGCTTTGGTAAGTTTCTTTATTTCGGAAAAACGGTTAAGCAATTCCACATCTGCCTGCAACCCGGCATATTTTTCAATTTGTATAAGGCCGCTGTATGGCGTAAGAAAATCGGGGTAGTGGAAATATTTAAAATAGGGTTCGGTATGCAATCCACAGTTGTAGATATACTGCCCCTTGCAATAATGATGGTTCCAATACCTGTATAGTTCTGTAATTTGTTCTATTAAAAGATTGGCTGCGGCTCCCTCTCCTTTGGAGAGGGTTGGGGTGAGGTATGGCTGCAACTCAGCTGCCCAAAAACTTTCTTTATTGGTGGGGCAAAGCGGATTATCTACAAATACTTCCGGAGCATCTTTTACCGGGTTATCTTTTTCAAATTTGGTAACCACACACCTGTTTTCTGCCAATACAAAGGCAAAACACAAGGCATACCATTCTGCTTCTTTTGCTTTGGTAATATTGGGTTTCCAAATATCGTATTGATTTGCCCACACCGGGTACTGCCCGTTTAATACTTTGGTAATGCAAAACCAGGTGAAGGTGGCTTTGGCACTTTCTATATTGTATGCACAGTAGCCATATTTATCTGGTGTGCCGCTTTGAACTTTGGTAAGATTAATATCAATTATACTTGGCCGAAGTTGAAACCAAACCCTATCAGCTTTATTAGATAACCTATTTGATGGCTCCTGCTTTATTCTTACTGGAGAATTGTCATCCATAAACCCTACAAATGTTCCATCGTTAAAACCATAAGGCACAGAAACTTTTTTATGTCTTTCATCCTCTGCCGCGAAGCCGCTAATAAATTCTTTCCCTTCTTCTTCTTTTAATTTATTTCGATAAATATTTAATCTTCCTTGCTGCACCATCTTCCCTTTTCTTTCAATTAATGGAAGCAGTTCTCTAATATCTCCCTTTTCATCGGTTAGTTTTATCAGTTTACTTTTGGCCAGCATTTTATTTAACTCCTTATCAATTTCTTTTTCCTTGTCTTTATTCTCCCACAAAATTGTATTGAGGTTGGCCTTTTTCCATTCAGTAAGGTCGTATAGGTTTATATCGTTTTGTTTTTCGCTTTCATCATATATCCATATTGTAAAAGCTAATGGCCAACGCCCTTGTAGCTTAAAAAACTCGTTGCTGGTAACAATAAAGCCGCTGTGAAATTTAAAATGGTTGTCCCATATTTTTCTGAATGCTTTATAGGTTGGTCTTGGTATTAACCAACTGGTAGGTGTAAAAATCATTACTACTGAAGCGGTACCATTTTGTAATTTTTTGTATTGGGCAATGTTCAGTATCTGCGATAAAAAACCAAGGTATCTTTCTTTACCTGCATCATCACCTGTATGCTCCAGTATGCTTGGGTGTATGGTATAAGCAGCATCGGTGCTGTCTCTTTCTTTTTGGTTTTCGTCGGTGTTTTTATAAGGGGGGTTTAGTAAAAAACAAATGGGTTTATCAATGCCTATATTTTTACGTTGCAATTCTGTTTGCAAAATCTGCATATAAGTTGCTGCATCTTTATCCAAAAAATTTAACCCAATCCCATCGGTTGTTTTGGGTATAATGGTAAAGCCGGTTTCGGTATGGTAAGGGTCGGCTTGCATACGACGTTCAATGGTTCTTAATAAATCGGCTTGCAGTTCGCTTACAATTTTATGTTTTAATTTTCCTCTCCAGCTACTTACTAAGTTGCCGCTGCCTGCTGCAGGGTCAAACACAATATAGTCTTCGTGTATATTGCCCGGAAAATGCTGCATGGCAAACCACAACGCAAATTTGCTGAGGTTGGCATCGGTAAAAAATATGCCGTGTTGCTTTACATATTCGGGTGCAATGGTGGCAAGTACTTCATCAAAGCGGCTAAAATAATAATCCACTGTAAGGCCGCTGCCTTCATTAGTAAAAATATACTGGCTTTCTACAAAGCGTTTAAAATCTTCCACTTTGTGCGGATGAATAGTAACTAACTCACTAAATTTATTGCCATTATAACCCAATACCCTTACTTCATTTCCGGTTTCATTGGTGCTTACCTTGCTTGTAATGTCCCAAAAATAAATGATGCTGTAAAAAGCATGTACTGCTTCAATAGGGTTGGCAAACATGGTTTTCATCCGCTCAATGCAATTAATGAAATTATGTGTACCAATTTGCTGGCGGTCGTTATTGATGTTGCGTAAGATTTTTAAAATCTCAAAACTTTCTGTGGTTAAGTTTTTTGCATCGGCAAAAATATCACCCGTTAAATCTTTTGGAGTAAGCCAGTAAAATGCAGCTTCCTGTATTTGCCGTTTTATTTGTGCCGTGGTTTTCTTTGCATTTAGTTTTCCAATTTCGTTGGGTGCTGTGTGTGGGTCGCTTGTTTTGCTGAGGATGGTTACATACTCAGGCAGTTTATTCAGTTTCCATATACCAATAAATTGTCTTGCCACCACCATTACGGTATGATAACCCAGCCCATATTTTTTTTGATAATGCAGTGCCTGGTAAAAGCCGGGCAGCCAATCGCTAAATTCTGTTTTGGCTTCCACAATCAATTGCCCGTCTATATACACATCGGCACCGCAGGCAGCCGATTCTATTTTCATTTTATCGGCAAAAAGTCTTTTGAAAAGAGGATATAACAATGGCCTGCGGGCATCTTCGTTATCTGTGCTTCGCAGATATTTTTTAAAGAATTCTAACTCGTCGGTAATTTTAGTTTGAGCCATTATAATGTATTAAAATTACAGCTAAAGTAAATTAAATAGTTTTAATAGATGACAACCACATAGGTAACTACCATAGCTTTACTATATTTACAACTTTAATTTATACCATGCAACTCATCCCTGTAACAGATATATTATCCGCCCAAGATTTTCTTAAGGTTGCTGTCAACCTCAATAAAAACGACCCCAACTGGATCCGTCCGCTGGATAAGGACATTAATGAAGTTTTTGATAAAGAGAAAAATAAAGCCTTTCGTTTTGGGGAAGTTATTCGCTGGATTTTAAAAGACGATGCTGGTAAATTAATTGGCCGCATTGCTGCATTTACCAATAAAAAATATAAAAATAAGGGTGATGATGTGCCTGTTGGATGCATGGGTTTTTTTGAATGCACCAATAACCAGGAAGCCGCAGATCTTTTATTTGATAATGCCCGGCAATGGCTTATACAGCATGGTATGCAAGCCATGGACGGCCCTGTTAACTTTGGCGAACGCGACCGCTGGTGGGGATTAATTACAGAAGGTTTTACACCGCCGCTGTATTGTATGAACTATAACCCGCCATACTATATTACACTATTTGAAAATTACGGGTTTAAGCCATTTTATAACCAGGTTTGTTTTGGATTGGATGCCGGAAAAAGACTGGCTCAAAAAATCCTTGATCGTCATAAAATGCATGATGAAGATCCCGATATCAGTTTCAGCATCATCAAAAAAAACAATCTTGAAAAATATGCCGTTGATTTTGTGGAAGTATATAATAAAGCCTGGGCAGGCCATGGGGGTTTAAAAGAAATGAGTAAGGAACAGGTACTGCTGATGTTTAAAAAAATGAAACCGGTGATGGATGAAAAGGTTATTTATTTTGCCTATTACAGGGGCGTTGCCATTGCCATGTTTATAAACCTGCCCGATATTAACCAGTACTTTAAACACCTGAACGGTAAATTTGGATTATTGCAAAAACTGGAATTTGTATGGCGGCAGAAATTCAAGCCATCAAAAAAATTTGTAGGTGTGGTATTTGGAGTGGTACCCGAATGGCAGGGCAAAGGCATTGACGCTTATATAATTGGCGAATGTTCTAAAATAGTGCAGGTTGACCCTTTGATTTATACCGAATATGAAATGCAGTGGATCGGCGATTTTAATATAAAAATGCTTAACGTAGCCGAAAGCCTGGGCGATACCTTCCGCTCCCGAAATCTTACAACTTATAGATATTTGTTCGACAGGACAAAGGAATTTCACCGCCACCCGATGCTGTCTTAAAAAAATATAGCCACGAATTACTCGAGTTTTCACTAATAATACACATTCGTGTAAATTCGTGCAATTCGTGGCAAAAAACTGCGAAGTTGTTTAAAACAAATTCTTTTTTACAACTTAGATTACCGAAATTAGCAGCGTATGGATGATAAGTTTATTGTATCGGCAAGAAAATACCGGCCTCAGAATTTTTCAACTGTGGTTGGGCAGTCGCATATTACCACCACATTAAAAAATGCGATAAAAAACAACCAACTGGCGCATGCATTTTTGTTCTGCGGTCCAAGGGGTGTGGGTAAAACCACCTGTGCAAGAATTTTAGCAAAAACCATCAACTGCGAAAACCAAACGCCCGAAGGCGAAGCTTGTAACACCTGCAATAGTTGTGTTTCTTTTGATGCAGGTACATCCATGAACATTCATGAACTGGATGCGGCCAGTAATAACTCGGTAGATGATATCCGCAGCCTGGTTGAGCAGGTGCGTTTTGCGCCTCAGGCAGGTAAATACAAAGTGTATATTGTGGATGAGGTTCACATGTTAAGTTCATCGGCCTTTAATGCATTTTTAAAAACGCTGGAAGAGCCGCCACCGTATGCCATATTCATTCTGGCTACAACAGAAAAGCATAAGATACTGCCAACCATCCTCAGCCGCTGCCAGATATTTGATTTTAAAAGAATCACCAATAACGATACCATTGAGCACCTGCAGGAAATATGTGATAAGGAAAAGATAAAAGCAGAAAAAGCAGCCCTGCATGTAATTGCACAAAAGAGCGAAGGTTGTTTGCGTGATGCACTCAGCATACTTGATAAAATTGTAAGTTTTACCAATGGCGAATTAAATTACAGCAACACGCTGGAGCATCTGAATATTTTAGATGAAGATTATTTTTTCAAAATGCTTAATTATATGCAGCAGCAACTGTTAAGCGATGCCATGTTGTTGTACGATGAAATAAACCGCAAAGGTTTTGAAGGCGATACTTTACTGGAAGGCTATAGCGAATTTATAAGAAACCTGCTGGTAAGTAAAGATGCAAAAGCCGCCATATTGCTTGAAGTGGCAGATGATTTTAAACAAAAATATTTGCAGGCTGCACAGCAAATTTCTACCGGCTGGTTAATTGCTGCATTAAATTTACTGAACGAAGCAGAAATAAATTATAAGCAGGCCCGCAACAAGCGCCTGCATGTTGAGCTGGCCATTATCAAACTCTGTTATTTGCTACAGGCAGTTGAAATGGTGAACAACGAGGGCAGTATTTCTAAAAAAAAAGTAGTTGAAACAACCCGGCCGGTTGCGTTTAAAGCGATACAAATCATAAAAGTAAAAGAACAGGAAGAAATTTTTACAACAAAACCTCTTATTAAAAAAGACACGGAAGCGAAACTTATTATAGAAGAACCTGCACCCGCTTTTGAAAACAAAATTGTGAAGCCGGATGCCCCCGTAAATGCCGAACCCAAAAAATCTCTTGGCTCGTTAGATGCTATCCGCAAAAAACTATCTGCCCAAAATAAAAACGGTAAAGAAGTTAAAGACTTAACTGAAGAAGAGCTCCGCATTTGCTGGGACAGGTTTATTGAAAAACTCAACGCAAAAAAAAATCACTCAGCCGTTACCAATTTTAAAATGGCAACGCTGAAAATTATTGACAACAATTCGATAGAAATTATTACTGAAAACAATATTCAGCAAAAATTTATTGAGCAGGAACGTGCCGAACTGGTGGATGATTTACAGGAGTATTTTTTTAACCGGCAACTTACTTACAATGTAATCATTGTTGAAAAGGAAGGGGACAATCAGGACTTCGAGCGGCCAATGAATACAAAGGAACAATATCAGAAAATAATAGACGAATATCCTCTGGTAAGGGAATTAAAAGAAAGACTGGGGCTTATATTAGGCTAAACTGCCCTTCTTTTCCTCATTTTGACTTAATTTCGAACCTCAATCTAAAATAAGCGATTTATATTATGGCAGAAGTGATACGCATGCCGCTTTTAAGCGATACCATGACCGAAGGCAAAATAATATCCTGGAACAAAAAAGTAGGGGATAAGGTAAAAGCAGATGATGTGCTTGCAGATGTGGAAACCGACAAGGCAACCATGGAAGTAAACGGTTATGTGGATGGAACTTTGTTATACATTGGTGTGCCGGCCGGCGAAGCTGCAAAAATAAACCAGATCATTGCAATTGTGGGTAAAGAAGGCGAGGATTATAAATCTTTATTGGATTCTGGGAACGGAGATGCCAAAGCTGCCGAGAAACCTAAGGCTGAAGCCCCAAAAACTGAAGAACCAAAAGCCGTAGAACCAAAAGCCGCTGCTCCGGAAGCTTCTCAACAACAAACCACAAATTTATCCACCGAAGCTTCAGCGAAGGCGGACACAAAACCAGAAACTGTATCTCTCCCCGCAGGCACTAAGGAAATAAGAATGCCTTTATTGAGCGATACGATGACTGAAGGAAAAATTGTAAGCTGGAATAAAAAAGTAGGCGATTTTGTAAAAGCAGATGATGTATTGGCTGATGTAGAAACTGATAAAGCAACCATGGAGGTGGTAGGTTACGAAGAAGGCACTTTATTATATGTAGGTGTAGAAGCCGGTAATGCTGCAAAAATAAATGAGATCATTGCCATTGTTGGTAAAGCCGGAACCGATGTGAGTGCTTATGTGGCAGCAGAAAAAAGCGGACGGTCGGCAGTTGGCAGTGAGCAGTCAGCGGTTGACAGTTCGCAGTTGGCAGTTGGCAGTGAGCAGCCTCCAACAGTTTCTTCACCAGAACAATCTCAAGAGCAGAAACAAGAAGCCGGTAATTCAAACGGACGGGTTAAAGCATCTCCACTTGCAAAAAAATTAGCTGCCGATAAAGGAATCGACATCAGTAAAGTAAGCGGCAGTGGCGATGGCGGAAGAATTACTAAAAAAGATGTAGATGGTTTTGTACCGGCTGCTACTAAAGAACCGGCTGTAACTAAAGAAGAACCAACTACTAACAACCAACCACAAACCACCACCGGCCAGGAAGGCCATACCGATGTACCATTAACACAAATGCGTAAAGTAATTGCACGCCGCCTGGGTGAAAGCATGTTTAGTGCGCCGCATTTTTATTTAACTATGGAGATAAACATGGATAATGCCATGATTGCCCGTACACAGTTAAATGAAATAAGCCCGGTAAAAATTTCGTTCAACGATTTTATTATAAAGGCAGTTGCATTATCGCTTCGCCAACACCCAGCGGTTAACAGTAGCTGGATGGGGGATTTTATACGCATGAATCACCACATTCATATCGGCAGTGCAGTTGCAACTCCTGAAGGTTTAATAGTGCCGGTGATTCGTTTTGCCGATCAGAAAACCTTATCGCAGATTGCCAGCGAAGCAAAAGAATTATATGGTAAGGCGAAAGATAAAAAAATACAGCCGAGCGAATTCAGCGGTAATACATTCACCATCTCTAATTTAGGTATGATGGATATTGAAGAATTTACGGCGATCATTAATCCGCCGGATAGTGCTATTCTGGCTGTTGGCCGCATTAAAGAAACCGTGGTTAAGAAGGGCGATGGATTTGGCGTAAGTAACTTTATGAAACTCACCATGAGCTGCGATCACCGTACAGTGGATGGCGCTGTGGGTGCAGCTTTCCTGCAAACACTTAAAAAATATCTGGAGAATCCGGTGACGATGTTATTGTAAATTTCTTGTCATAATAATGTGAGGCGTCAGCAATAAAAGCTGACGTTTTTTTATTTTATTGACCCGGCATTTTATCTATGTTCATCTTCGGTGGCGTCGCACTCTTGTGCTGAATCTCTTTATTGAGCTTTTTTTCAATCAGTAGTTAAAAATATATTTTCAATAAGTTTTGAAAATTCAAAAACTGTGTTATCTTTGTGCTATAAATAATTAATCATGAAACTTACCGACGCTAAAGCACAATTCATAAGCAGTTGGGGCGCCTTTGGTACGCATTGGGGTATTAATCGCACCATGGCGCAAATTCATGCTTTGCTGCTCATCAGTCCCGATCCTATTACACAGGATGATATTATGGAACAGTTAAGCATCAGCCGAGGTAACGTAAATATGAACACCCGTGATCTGATTGGCTGGGGCCTGGTAGACAGGGTTTTAATACCCGGCGAACGCAAAGAATTTTTTACCGCCGAAAAAGACATCTGGAAAGTAGCCACCCAAATTATTAAGGAACGAAAAAAAAGAGAACTGGATCCCATGCTAAAACTGTTAAGTCAGTTGGAGCAGATAGAAGGCGATAAAAAAGATAAAAACGTAAAGCAGTTTGTGGATACTATTGCAGGCATACGCAAATTTGGCGGCCAGGCTGATAAAGTACTGGATGTAATGATAAAAGCGGATGAGAATTGGTTTCTTGGAAGCGTGTTGAAGTTCTTTAAATAGCGACCTTACACAATCCATCTCCTGAAGGAGAAGGCAAGCTGGAAAATTCCGGCTTTTATTTAAAAATTATGTTTCAAATATTTCTGAAAATATAAAATATACAATCATGAAAAAGTTTAAAGAAGTAGATGCCTGGATAAGCATTGTTTTAATTACAGGTTTTGCAATTGCAACCATCTTCAACCGGGATTATACATTTCTAATAGGATACTTTGTCGTTGGGGGCTGGCAGGTTATCAGCATGCTGGTGCATGTGTATTACCACAGCTTCACCGAAAAGAAAAGCATCAGGCGTAAATACCACTGGATAACGCTTATCTCCCTGATCACCATGCCCATTGGGTCATACTTGATATTACTTTTTGCTGCGCCTTTTATGGCCGTATTTTATACCTGTCTTTGTTATGTTGAAGTTAGAAAAATGAGCCAACGGCCTTTAGCCCTTTTAAAATAATTCATCACCAATAAACTACATTTTATGAACTACATTATCATCACTTACAGCTTTTACCTGATAATTACAATTGCATTAACCATTTGGGTTGCCAGAACATTATTTAAAAACGGCAAAGTTTTTTTAATAGATATTTTTCACGGCAGTAAGGAGCTAGCAGACAGCGTAAACAATTTACTGCTGGTAGGTTTCTATCTCATCAATATCGGTTATGCTGTTTATACATTGCAGGTAACAGGCAGCATTGTTAATACGCAGCAAGTAATTGAAAAACTGAGTTTAAAAATCGGTCTCATCATTTTAATACTGGGTGCCATGCACTTTTTTAACCTCTACATTTTTTTTACACTGCGTAAAAAAGCAACACAGGAAGCAAAGTACAAAGCGCCAATTGTTCACAATCAATAAAGAATTGCTGCTTGTAAAAAGCCGATTCAGATGCAAAAGAATAACGTCATAAATACACAGGGTTTTAAAATTGCAGTCATGGTTATTTGTGTAGCCATAACTGCAATTACCTTAAACCAATATGCACAGCTTATTCAACATCTTATTACAATCAGGTATGGCTGGCAGTTTGAGTTATATATAATAATAGGAATGCTGTTCTTTCAATATCCCTTCATTTATAAAAAAAGCCGTAGTCTGAAACTGGATTACTATTTTAATATGCTGCTTGTTTCGTTAATTGGCTCTGTATTGCTCCTTCCTTTAATAGCCTTGAATTTTTATTCAAACTATAGTGATACATTCAACCTGCTGTATTTTTTTACAGTTGTGTTGATCATGTTTTTCAATCATAAACGAAGGGTAGCTGCTTTGGGCTTGCCTGTTGTAATTTCTTATACATGGGTTTTGTACAGGGCTTTTATTTTAATATTTATACTTACATAAATGAAAAAGAAAATTATCATAGCAGGAGGTACAGGATTTGTTGGCAAATATTTAAATAAAAAATTTGCAACTGCCGGATATCAAGTGATCATTATTTCAAGGAACAAAAATCATGTTAGTTGGGATAATACTCCTTTAGTAACTGAAGTACTTGAAAATGCAGCCATACTTATCAATCTCGCCGGTAAATCGGTTGATTGCCGGTACAATGAAAAAAATAAAAAAGAAATTTACGATTCCAGGATTGATACAACCAAAATACTCGGGGATGCAATGATTAACTGCCAAAACCCGCCACCACTTTGGATAAATTCAAGCACAGCCACTATTTACCGCCATGCCCAAGACAGGCCGATGACAGAAAGTACCGGAGAAATCGGCACGGGATTTTCGGTAAACGTTGCCACCAATTGGGAAAAAGCCTTCTTCGGTTTTAAATTACCTGAAACACGCCAGGTTGCGTTACGCATGGCAATAGTTTTGGGAAACAACGGTGGCGTTATAAAGCCTTTAAAAAATCTTGTTCGTTTTGGCCTGGGTGGAAAACAAGGCAGTGGCAAACAAATGTTTAGCTGGATACATATTGAAGACCTGTTCCGCATCATAACTTTTGTTCAGCAACATAATGAGCTATCGGGTGTTATTAATACATGTGCACCAAACCCGGTCAGCAATAAAACATTAATGCAGTTATTAAGAAAGAATTTGGGTGTTGGTTTTGGTTTGCCGGCACCCGTTTGGTTGTTGAAAATGGGAGCGGTAATCATCAAAACAGAAACCGAGCTGATCTTAAAAAGTCGCTGGGTAATACCTGAGCACTTGTTAGCTGCAGGCTTTCAATTTCAATATGCCGAAATTGCTATTGCATTAAAACAAATTTTAAGTGAGCAGCAACAAATCTCTAATCAGTAACTTTGCAATGAATATGAATACACAACCCGTAATACTGTTTGATGGTGTCTGCAATTTCTGCAACGGTGCAGTAAATTTTACCATCAAAAGAAATACTAAAGCAAATATTCTGTTTACTCCCATGCAATCAGCAGCCGGACAAAAATTATTAGAACAGCATCATTTGCCTGCCGATGATATGAAATCGTTTATTTTTATTGAAAATAATACAGTTTATAAACAATCAACAGGCGCATTAAAAGTGTGCAGGCATTTAAGAGGCTTGTGGCCGCTTTGTTACGGCTTTATCATTATTCCAAAATTTATTAGGGATGGTATTTATAATTGGATAGCCAAAAACCGGTACAAATGGTTTGGTAAAAAAGAATCCTGTATGATTCCTACACCCGAAGTAAAAGCAAGATTTTTAGTTTAATTATGGAAAAGAAAAAAACATTGGTGTTGGGAGCATCCGAAAACCCTGCACGTTACAGCAATATGGCTATTAAAAGGCTGAAAAGCCATCAGCATCCCATTATAGCCATTGGTAATAAACCCGGTGTTGTGGCAGGAATTCCTATAGGTACAGAAAAAACAAAAATGGATGATATTGATACGGTAACACTTTATTTAAACCCCACACTTCAAAAAGAATACTACGATTATATAATTTCACTCCATCCAAAACGAATCATTTTTAACCCCGGAACTGAGAATGATGAACTTGCCGAACTTGCCTTTAAAAATAATATTAAACCAGTTGAGGCCTGCACGTTGGTTTTATTAACTACAGGCCAGTATTAAGTTTTACGCATTGGTCTAAACACTGATGCAATCGTAGTAGTTTTACTACTTCCTGATTACAGAAATATTTTTTTTGTTAAAAAGATAATAAAATATCAAGACTGTCGTTTCAGTATAAGAGTTTTATTATCCAATTACCAAGAAACAATGAATCCTATGAAACCTTATGCACCCTATGCATTGTCATTATTTTTATCATTAATAGTAATGACAGGATTTGGCCAGGCCAACAATCCTAAGCCAAAGCAGTTCAGCAGTTTTCCAGATGTTATCAATTGCAGCGAACAGGAAATATCAAAAGTATTTACTGCTTCCGCTGGAGAAAATATCAGTCTATCATTTTCAAATAACTTTATTTTTTCGGGTACCGTAAAAAGCAACCTGTCAAAATATACAAACCTCCAGTCTGCGATAATTGTATCGCCCGATTATTACAATACCATTTTTAATGTTTCAAAAATTATCAATGCCGATGGTTCCATTTCTTATGTAGGTCATATCATCAATAAGAACTTTTTTGATGGGTTTGATTTGAAAAAAAATGCATTAGGAATTTATCAACTTAAAAAAACAGAGAGCGACCGTGTAATACCGGATTGCAATCTGTAATAAAATCAACAATTTAAAAGCTTGCAACATATCCACCTATCCACCTAAAAACCCTAAAATGAAAAAGATTTTTACATCATTGATCTGCACTTTGCTGCTACTGATCTCGTTCAGTGCGTTCAGTGTACCCAAATTAAACAGCTTTCCTTCAGCAACAGCAACCATTTTTATTGATTTCGACGGACACTATGTACAGAATGGTTTATGGAATGGCGGCAACCCTATTAATTGTGCTAATTCTGGTATGACTGACCCTCAGATCATAGAAGCTTTTAACCGTATTGCAGAAGATTTCAGGCCATTTGATGTTAATATTACAACAGATTCAACCGTTTTTTTGGCGGCGCCTTTAGCCATGCGTGTGCGTATCATTATTACAACCTCAAGCACTTGGTATGCTGCAGGCTACAGTGGCGTAGCTTTTGCAGGCTCTTTTAGCTGGGGCGATGATACACCTGCTTTTGTTTTCAGCGACAGGCTGGGAACAGGTAATACTAAAAGAATTGCTGAAACAATCTCTCATGAAAGTGGCCACACAGTTGGGCTGGCACACCAGTCTAAATACGGAGCCTCCTGTAATTTGATGGAAACTTACAGCACGGGATATGGCACCGGTGAAACAGGCTGGGCTCCCATTATGGGAAACAGCCAGGCCACCAGCAAAAATTTTAGTAACTGGAACAATGGCCCTACACCCGATGGCTGCGGATTTACCGAAGATAACCTGTATACCATTGTTACCTACAACGGCTTTGGATACCGTGCGGATGATTATACCGAAACCCTTAATGCCAGTACGTTTACAATGCCCGGAAACAATTTTAATGTGAATGGTATTATCACTACCGATACAGACAAAGATGCGTTTAAGTTTACATTGAATTCAAACTCAAACTTTCATGTAGTTGCCGCACCTTATAGTGTTGCTGCAAATGCTGCTGGTGCCAACCTGGATATTGCTTTTGAATTATACAATTCATCTGCAACGCTTATCAGAACCTATAACCCATTAACAATATTGAGTGTTACGGTAGATACCATTTTAAATGCAGGCACTTACTACATTAAAATATTGGGTACCGGTAACAGCAATATCGGCTCTTACGGAAGCCTGGGTTCTTATACCATTACCGGTTCGTTCAGCGGTTTGCCAATACATGAGGTAAAACTAAACGGAACTACCGAAAAAAATAAACACAATCTAAGCTGGAACATCATAGCAGATGAGCCTATCAAAACAATTGAAGTGCAAACCTCAAACGATGGTACCAACTTTATCAAACTGGCAGATGCAGCGGCAACTTCAACTAAATTCTCGTATGTGTCTTATAAGAACAACACTGTTTTTTACCGCTTAAAAGTTACTTCGGTATTAAACCAAACAGTGCACTCAAATACAATAGCTTTGAAAGCAGAAGGTAGTGATCAAAAGCTTTTCAGAGTATCTACATTGGTAAATAATGAAATCTCAATCAATGCCGATTTAAATTATCAATACAGGATAACCGACATGAATGGTTCTACTATCAGTACCGGCAAAGGTCTTAAAGGTTTAAACCGTGTAAATGTTTCAAACTTTTCGAGAGGCATGTACATCATGCAGTTTTTTAACAATATTCAAAATCAAACAGAACGCATTATAAAACAGTAAGGTAGATTCATGTGTAAGTCGGGGGGTAGCGTTAGGGGCTACCTCCCTTTTTTGTGCCCATCAAACCCCCTCTGCCCCCTTAAAGGGGGAACTTGAAGTATTTGAATTTAAACTTGTATTTAATAGCAGACTGTTAAGTTTCTATTATCTCTTTAAATATTTTGCTGTTTCAAAGTCTACTCCAGGGGATTTAGGGGTTTTATACGTAACTTTAAAAAACCCATTTTTATGTTATGGAGAAAATTTAACGGAGATCCCATCCAGCTAGAAATCAAGGAAGCTGTAGAAGAGGCTATCAAAAGAGAATCAGCAGCCGGTTATCATTTAAAAGTTTGTATTGGCACCGACAGCCAGGTAAAAGGAAAGGAAACTGAATTTGCCACTGTTATTGTTTTTTTGCGTGAAGGCCATGGTGGCTTTATGTTTATTCACAACGAAAAAACATTGCTTAAGTACAGCATTAAAGAAAGGATGCTGGTTGAGGTAGCAAAAAGTATTGAGATTGCTTACGAACTTTGCGACCTGTTTACTTTGTATGATGTGGATATGGAAGTTCATGCCGACATCAACACCAACCCGCAGTTTAAAAGTAATGAAGCCTTACGGGAAGCCATGGGCTACATCCTGGGAATGGGCTTTGCCTTTAAAGCCAAGCCAGAAGCCTTTGCCAGCAGTAGTTGTGCCAATAAGGTGGTAAACTAAAAGGGGTTCTTCTTTTTTAAAATAAAAAAGCCGTGTTTGCGAAAACACCGGCGTCAGGCTCTAATCCGCTTTACTTTCCAAACTTATATTTGTTTCTTCAATAAAAGAAAGAATTTTCGCCTTACCTGTTTTCTTAACCGCACTGGTTACAAAATGCTGCGGTAAAAACTGCCAGTTTTTTTTCATGGCTTCCAAAAAAGATTTCACATTTTTACTAACCACGCTTTGGTTTTCTTTGTCGCTTTTTGTAAAAATCAGGCAGAAAGGGACTGACCATGTTCGCAACTGCACTAAAAAATCAAGATCTATTTTTTGGGGTGAATGGCGGGCATCTATCAATACAAAAACGATGGTCAGGTTTTCTCTTTTGCGTAAATAATTTTCAATCATCTGCTCCCAGCGGTTGCGGCTTTTCATACTCACTTTGGCAAAGCCGTAGCCGGGCAAATCAACCAGGTACCAAGCGGTTCTTTTTGCAGCACCCGAAGCAGGTGCTGTTTGGTTTGCTTTTGGAGTTGGGGCAGAGGAGATTTCAAAATGATTCAGCAACTGTGTTTTTCCCGGCGAGCCCGAAGTTTTTGCCAGCTTATCATTATCGCAAAGCATATTAATGAGCGACGATTTGCCCACATTGCTACGGCCTATAAAAGCATACTCGGGCCTGTCGGGTGCAGGGCATTTTTCAAAATCGGGGCTGCTGATAACGTACTTTGCTGATTTGATTTGCATAGCGCAAAGATACTGATTGAATTTACTAACTGAATTTAACAGGCTTTACACAGTTCCGGCAGCATCCATCTCTCTAAAAACCTCGTATATTTGCAACCCATGTCAGATTACGCACACGATACAGTAGTACCATATAAAAACTCGCAGCTTGGTAAAAAGCAACAAGTGGCGGGTATGTTTAACGATATAGCGTTTCGCTATGATTTTTTAAACCGCTTTTTAAGTGCTGGTATTGATGTTAGGTGGAGGAAAAAGGCCATAAAACAACTGCTTTCAATTAAGCCAAAAATAATACTGGATGTGGCAACCGGTACTGCAGATGTAGCCATTATGGCATCTGGTATACTAAAACCCGATAAAATTACCGGAATTGATATAAGTGATGGTATGCTGGATTTTGGTAGAAAAAAGTTACAAAAGCTGGGGCTTGAGAAAACGATAGAACTGTTAAATGGCGATTGTGAAACAATAAATTTTAAAAATGAGTCGTTTGAAGCCGTAACAGTGGCTTTTGGTGTACGTAATTTTGAAAACCTGGAGAAAGGTTTATCAGAAATACTGCGGGTGTTAAGGCCCGGCGGAAAACTGGTGGTGCTGGAATTCAGCAAACCGAAATCTGCTTTTGTAAAAGCCATCTATAATTTTTATATGAAAATAATTACCCCTAACGTGGGTAAAATATTCTCGAAAAACCGCCACGCATACCAATATCTCGACGAATCAATTCAGCAGTTTCCGGAAGGGAAAAATTTTACAAATATTCTGGATAATCTGGGATATACAAATACTTACACTAAACCACTGAGCTTAGGAATATGCAGTATCTATTGCGGAGAAAAAAAATAATCAATATTGTTATCGCTGTTTTCTTTTGCCCGGTAATTGGCTTTGCACAATTAAGGCAAGAAGTAAACCAGGAGGACCATGATGATAAAAGGGTACGCTTTGGTATCACACTTGGTTCAAACCGGTCGCATTTTGCATTTACGCACCATCCTAAATTTTTACAAACCATACAAAATCCGCCTTTAGATAGTATTACGGTTATAGAAAGTGTTAACAGTACCGGCATTAGCCTTGCGTGGCTGGTAAATTTCAGGCTCAGTAATCATTTTGACCTGCGCACTTATCCCGTTAACCTTAGTTTTACTGAAAGGAATTTTTTGTATAACCTTTCATATCCCGATAAACCTGCCGGAGAGGATTCCATCACAACAAAGAAAACACAATCTATTTCATTAAGTATTCCGGTACAGATAAAATTCAGCAGTGACCGTATCAACAATTTTAAAGTATACATGCTTGCCGGCGGCAAAATAGAGTACGATCTTGCATCAAATGCCGGAGCAAGAAAAGCGGAGGAACAGATAAAGCTTAAGAAATTTGATTATGGGGTGGAAGTGGGCATGGGCTTTCATTTTTATTTCCCTATGTTTGTTTTAACCCCAGAAATAAAAATGGGCTGGGGCCTGGGTAACTTGCACAGCCGGGATGTGAACCTTAAATATTCAAGCACCATCGATCAGATCAACTCCCGTTCGGTATTTTTTTCATTAACGGTTGAGTAGCGTTTTACTAAAGATCGTATCTCCGGTTAAACATGTTAATTCTTACACCACTCGTAAACATGGTGGTAGTAGTCGCAGTTGGGTTTCGTATTGTTTTAGCGTGGCGGTACAATCCTGATACTTCAAAAAATATATTCTCTCTAATTTCGTAAGATACCTGCAGGTAAGCATTCAGCACTGTTGCTTTATCGCCGCTGCCTATTTTAAATCCATCGTTTTTGCTTCTGGTACTGTAGTCTCTAAAAATATTTCCTCCAAAATTTATACCGGCACTATCAAGCCCTTTGTAATAATAAATACCCTGTAAATACACACGCCACTTAGGTGCAGGCTGGTATTGTACAATGCCCAAAAACTCCTGGAAGTTAGAGCCCAGCGGATGTGCAAGTGGCTGATTGTAATGGGTGTAATTTGAAATGGTGTCGTTATGTGTGTACGTAAACGGCCTTACCCTGTTTGCCTCCAGTTGTATATCCAGGTTAGGCACACCAAATGCATCAATATATTTTACGCCTAGCTGTATTCCCCATTTATTTACCCAGCTTCCGTTATTCCTTTTAATTTCAGATAACACAAACTCATCCAATAAAAACTGCCCGTAAAGCTGGGCCCTGTGTGCAATGTTGGCTTTAAAATCAAAACCGGCAATGGCATTGTCGGGGCTGCCAACGGTTCCTTCAATGTGGCGATAAAAAATTATCGGGTTCAGGTATTGAAAATCAAAACGGTTTTTGCGCCCAAAAATTACCCCTTCAAATAAGCCAATATTCAACCACTTTGTCACATTCATGCTCAGGTGGTGCATGGCTGCATATTTGCGGTCCAGTAAAGTATCGCCGCTTTTTTTAAACTGCGGCATCAGCTCCATAAATAAATTCTGGTAATTAATTTTCCAGATACGAGTGTTGAGTTTTAAAAACAAATTGCTGTTGCCCCAGTCGCTTAAAAACAAACTGCGGTAACCATTGCCAATAATATTTTTATCGTACCCAAACTGAACATCAACTGCATTACCTGCTCTTACTGTAATATAACCACGTGCATCAAAATAATCGTAGCCACTTGTTTTAAACGACTTGTAAAAACCTACGCCCGGCACCGCTCTAAGCGAACTTACTGTTTGCTGAAAAAACTGTGGCACCCGTTCCTGGTTATCGGTTATGTAGGTAGAGAAGCCGATCTTTTTGCCGATGGTGCCCCTGGCAGTAATACCCTTACTGTTTAAAAAAATAGGTTTATTATAACCGGTCTCTACACCCATCACATATTGAAAAACAGGGTTGACTGCCAGAAAAAAATTATTTGTTTTTACTTCTAAAAAATTGGGTTTGGTTTTGTAAAAAGTCTTAAGTACCGGTCTCTTGCTTAAAAAATCTTTTTTAGAGCCGGTTACCCATTCGCTGTTATTCATTAAAAAACTGGTCAGGTTATATTCGTCCAGATCGGTCAGGCCCTGGCTGTTCCACTCCACATATTTATCGCGGTGGGTTAGCGTATCTATATAACCAAGCCGGGCACTGTCAATAAACTCAACCTGCTCCACAATATACTTTCTGTTAAACGGCCTTACAGACGAAAAATTAAGATCAGTATTTCTTTGTTGCTTTATTTCCATGCGGTCAACAAAATGCACATCCTTTGACCCCGGGGTTAAAAAAGTAGATTGTGCTGTTGCAAATGAAGGGAAAATAAAAAACGACAGTTTGAATAAGCTTTTAATAAATTGCATCAGATAATTTAAGTTTAACAAATAACAGTATTCAAGTTATGCAAAAATACCTTTTTAAAAACATACAGCTTGTAAATGAAGGAAAAATCCAGTCAATGGATATTTTAACTAACGGCGAAAGGATTGAGAAAATTGCAGGGCAAATTGAAACAAAGTACAAAGTTGCTGAAATCAATGGCGAAGGAAAGCATCTTTTTCCGGGAGTGATTGATGACCAGGTGCATTTTAGAGAGCCTGGCCTTACACATAAAGCAACCATTTACACAGAAAGTAAGGCAGCCGTTGCAGGCGGCGTAACCAGTTATATGGAAATGCCCAATACGGTACCCAATGCATTAACTCCGCAATTGCTGGAAGATAAATATGCCACAGCAGCCAACACATCGCTTGCCAATTACTCATTTTTTATGGGTACCAGCAATACAAATGCTGATGAGGTTTTAAAAATGAACGATCATAAACATGATGTGTGCGGAGTGAAAATTTTTATGGGCGCCAGCACAGGAAATATGCTGGTTGACAGCCATGCAGCCCTGGATAAGGTTTTTAGAGAAAGCGAAATGTTGATTGCAACCCATTGCGAACATGAAAGTATCTGCCTGGCTAATTATGAAAGGATAAAAGCAACAAAAGAAACTTTATCTCCGGCAGATCATCCGTTGATAAGAGATGAGGAAGCTTGTTTTGAATCTTCATTAATTGCGATAAAATTTGCACAGAAATATGGTAGCCGCCTGCACATACTGCACATCAGCACCGAAAAAGAATTACAGCTTTTCAGTAACATGATGCCTTTGAAGGAAAAAAGAATTACCGCCGAAGTTTGTGTGCATCACCTGCATTTTACAGCAGATGATTATAAACAATTAGGCTATAAAATAAAATGCAACCCGGCCATAAAAGCGCCACACAATAAAGAAGCGTTGTGGAAGGCTTTGCTTGATGACAGGCTGGATGTGATTGCAACCGATCATGCACCGCATACCTGGGAAGAAAAACAAGGCACTTATGAACAGGCGCACGCTGGCTTGCCCTTGGTGCAGCATCCTTTACTGTTGATGTTGCATTATTATAAGGAAGGAAGAATCTCCTTAGAAAAAATTGCCGAAAAAATGAGCCATGCCGTGGCCGATTGTTTTCAGATAGAAAACCGGGGTTACATAAGGGAAGGTTACTTTGCCGATATGGTTGTGTTAAACAATGATCTGTCATCAACCGTAACCAAAGAAAATATTTTATACAAATGCGGCTGGAGCCCTTTAGAGAATTTTACCTTTCCTGCATCTATAGAAAAGACTTTTGTGAGTGGTAACCTGGTTTACAGTAATGGAAGCTTTGATGAAGCCACAAAAGGACAACGATTAACTTTCAATAGATAATATCGAATGTCGAATGTTTGGCCTTGGCGGTAATATTCGATATTCGCCATTCGATATTCGATATTCACCATTCGATATTAAAACAGTATGGATATAGACAAAACAACACTTGCCGACCTTTTAATGTTCAACAGCGGTGAAGACATGTCGGTTTTTGGCAAACTGGATCTTTGCACAACATCGCATGGAAGCGAACAATTGAAGATCAATTTTTCTACGGCATTAAAAACGCAGGAAGAAATTGTTGCAGTGCAGCAAACCCTGCAGCTCATAATACAAAAACAACTGCAATGGCCAAAGCTTATAAGCAATGGGACAGTGATGGTAGTAGAGAAATTCTTCGATTCGCAGATAAGTCATATTCCTGCACATCCCTCGGCTGTAGAAGCATATACTTACAAACTATTGCACGGCCCCGACTTTGCGTTGGTAGCCTATTCTGCCAAACATTGTTTTGAGTTTATAAAAGGCTTTCAGCAATTGCAGCAATTATTTATTGGTGAAAATATTCCTGCACCACTGCAAAAAGTATTATCAGCAATTGAAAGAATAATTACAAAAGATCAATTTAGTATTGTTGCAAAAGCAAATAAGGCTGAGGATCTTACCAATGCGCAAAAACTAGAGCTTGC
>Ga0209181_10002691_pt1 | contig 28671 bp, 27 predicted proteins | sample MAT05_FD_187208 | JGI IMG/M metagenome (GOLD analysis project Ga0209181, IMG submission 187208) | Freshwater microbial communities from Lake Fryxell liftoff mats and glacier meltwater in Antarctica - MAT-05 (SPAdes) (version 2) | ecosystem: Environmental > Aquatic > Freshwater > Ice > Liftoff...
GTCGCCGTCACCGGCAACACATAGACGAATGCGACATGACGCGGATCCGGCGCGAGGAAGTTCATCAAATCGAGCGACATCGGGTCGAAGACGGCCTTGCTGCATTCGATCTCCCGACCGTAGAACGATTGCCACAGCGTCGCACCGTCGAGGCGCGGCAATTGTGGCGGCCGCGTATCGACAATCGAGCGGGCCGCCACGTTACCCGAGCTGGTGCCGATGTTCCACATGCCTTCGCGGCGCTGCGGCTCACCGACGACCGACGTGCCGAGCCTCAAGGTCATGTTCGGTTGTTGATCGATCAACGCTTGTGCGGCGGCGTAGAAGTCTTCTGCTGCCACCATCTGGTAGGGCGTTGATCCGCAGTCGAGTGAAACGCTTTGTCCGGCATGCGCCACCCGCATCGTCTGCCAGCGCTGCTGGGTGGGGTACGGGACAGGCGCGGACGGGTCGTTCCAGTAACACCATGTGCGGTCGTTGGTGTAACCGCTACGGGCCTCGATCACCAACGTACGGGGGCAAAGCCCGCCACGCGCGGCGAGTGCCATCGACAGACTAAGCCCGGCACATCCACCGCCAAGGATGACCAGGTCGAAGCTGTCAGGCATGCCGTCTTTCGGGCGACGCGTCGGCACCGAGGAATGCCGACAACGCGCTGTGCAACGCGGCATCGTGGTGCCGCGCAGGCACCCAGAATCCGCGCAGCAACGGGGTCGACAACAGCGCCCGAAGCGTCACCAGATTCTTGATCCGCTGCGGCACGACAGTGCGACCGAGCCAGTACGCGTTGCTGTTCTGGCGAAGTCGCGTCCCGATAGCGCGGTACACGCGTGCCGCGACCAGGATGCTGCAACGTGCGCCGGCGGGCAGGTGAGCGAGGCCTGCCTCGCCACTTCGGTAGTAGCGGTCAGCCGTATCTAGAAGCGCTTCGATGCAGGCCTGCAGGCGGGGCTGCAATGCCAGCGCCGGGTCGACCAGCGCTTGCGGCAGCACGTCTCCGATCATTGATGCTGGCAGGTAGCGACGGCCAGCGGCCGCATCATCAGCGACGTCGCGGCAAATGTTCGTGAGCTGCATTGCGATCCCCAGATCGACCGCGTGGCGCAGCGCAGCGGGGTCATCACAACCCAACACCCTGCACATCATCGCACCCACGGTACCTGCGGCCTGATAGCAATAGCGAAGCAGCTCGCCTTCGTCCGCTATGCGAACGCTGTCCAGATCCGACGTGATCCCGTCGATGAAGGTCAGGATCAGCGCGGGCTGTATGGAGCATTCGCGCATCAGCGTGATCGCGTCGGCGACAATCGGGTTTTGTGAGGTGCCGCTGGCAATGTCTTGCGCAACCCGCGCGAGGGCCGTGCGCGGGTTCTGGTCTGCACCGCCTTCGTCTGCGAGGTCGTCGACGTAGCGGCAAAACCCATACAGCCTTGTTGCGCGCGCCGCGTGAACCGGCACCATCCAGCGCCGCGCCCAGTGGAAGCTCTTGCCCTTGCGCGACAGCACGAGGTCGGCGCACTGCAAGGCGGGCGTCGGTTTGCGACCCGCAGAATATTGCGCGGCGGTATGCGCTGATGGCACGAGTACGTCCATCACCTTGGCCGAGCACAGCACGCCTGGCAGCCCGGCACCTGGATGCGTTCCAGCGCCGACGAGATAGAGATTGCGGATGCCCTCGGCGCGGTTGTGGAAGCGGAACCACGCCGATTGGCGAAACAAGGGCGCGACCGAAAAGCCTGCGCCGTGGGCGCTCAGGTAATCGCTGCGAAAGTTCTCCGGCGTCATGTAGAAATCGCTCGTGATGCAGGCGCCGAGTCCCGGCAGAATTGTTTTCTCGAGCGCAGAGACGATGCGCGTCTGCAAGCGCGGCCCTTCGACATCCCAATCGACCGTGCCCTTCAAATTGGGCACCGGGCACAACACGTAGAAACTGTCGCAGCCCGGCGGCGCAAAGCTCGGATCGGTGGCGGTGGGACGATGCAGATAGAGGGAGAAGTCCTGCGACAACACCTTGTCATGGAAGATGTCGGCCAGCAGTTCGCGGTAGCGCTCGCCGAGCCAGATGGTGTGATGCGCGACGTCCGGGTACTGACGGGTGGTGCCGAAATACAGCACGAACAGTCCCATTGAAAATTCGGCGGTGGCCAGTTTCAAACGCGCCGAAGGGGCCTGGTCTTCAGGCCGGATCATGGCGCTGTACAAGTGCGCAGGATCGGCGTTGGACACGATCACATCGGCATCAATCGATAGGCCGTCGACCAGAGTCACGCCTGTTGCAACGCCGTCGTCAACACGAATCCGGCGTACGGTGGTGTTGAGTTTCACGTCGATGCCGTGTCTGGCCATCAAATCGCCGAGCGCAGCGGTGATAGCGGCAGTGCCGCCCATCGCGAAGTGCACACCGTGGGCGCGTTCGAGGTAGTGGATCAAGCCGTAGATGCTGGTGGTGTCAAACGGGTTGCCGCCCACCAACAGTGGCTGAATCGAAAACGCCTGTCGCAGTTTCGGATTCTTCAGGTGGCGGCAGACGAGTTGCCAGACCGTGTCGTGGCTGCGCAAGCGAAGTAGCGCTGGAATCTGCTTCAACATCGCGCTGAAGCGATGGAACGGCGCGGCCGACAGCTGCAGGAAGCCAACGTTGAATATCTTCTCGGACTGCGCGAGAAGGCTGCGGTAGCCGTCGCAGTCGTCAGGCTCGATGCGCGCGATCTCGGCCAGAGTCTGGTCGAGCGTGCCGCCGTAGTCGAATTGGGTATTGTCCGAAAAGTGGAACCGGTACCAGGGCGTCAAAGGGACTAACCGCACGTTATCCTCGAACCGCTCCCCGAACAACTCGAAAAGTTCTTCGAACAGGAAGGGTGCGGTGATCACGGTTGGCCCGGCGTCGTGCTTGAAACCGTCGCGCTCAAAGACCTGAGCCCGCCCACCGAGACCGGCACAGCGATCAATGAGAGAAACCTCGTAGCCTTTGGCACGCAGCCGCAGCGCCGCTGCAATGCCGCCAAAACCGGCACCTATAACGATTGCTTTCATTGCAGGTTTCTCAATTTTTCATGCAGTTGCATGGCCAGGGCGTTGAGGGCAGCGCCAGAATGCAAAGGCAGGCCAGTGCTGGCCGACGCAGCCAGCAAAAGATGTTGCAGGCCGATTTTTACTGCCTCATCTCTGGCATTAACGCAGGCCGGGTCGGCCTGCAGGATCAGAACAATATTGCAAGCGCTGGAATTACCAATCTGGTTTTGGTCTTGATGTTTGACGGCACTGCGTGCGGCATCTTTTTCAAAGTCCAGCAAGTCGTCGTAAATCTGATAGCCAATCGCAAACGATTCAGCGGCCTGCCGCGCATGGCCCAGCGCATGACCGCGCCCAGCGGCGAGCAGCGCAAGCTCTGTCGGCAGACTCAGCAATGCGCCGGATTTGGCCAGTGCAATCTTTCTGAAATCATCAATATTGACCACATCAGGCGATGGCCGTCTTAGTTCGGCGCATTGGCCGCGTACCGCGCTGGCAACGCGCGAGTGCATGAGTGCGAAAAGTTCTGGCAAGCGGGCAACACCGTCGAACTGCGACAGCGCAAGATAGGAAGCCGAGAGCATCAAGTCACCCGCGCAAATGGCGACCTCGTCGCCAAACTTGTGCCAGACGCTGGACTGACCCCGCCTTTGTGTATCACGGTCATGCAGGTCATCATGGACGAGTGAAGCGTTGTGTAGCAGCTCGCAAGCCGCTGCCAGTGTCTGGCTGTCCTTTTGAACCAAGCCCAGACAACTGCCAGCATGCAATGCCAGCCTGCCCCTGACACGCTGACCGCCCGAGCCGAGATGGTAGGTGGCAGCAGCCACCGCCTGGCAGGGTGCGAGCGAGTCAAACCCATCACTGCTGCAGACAAGGGCCAGCATCTGGCTCTCAAGCGCAGCAAGCGCTTCACGCGTGACCCGACCGACTATATCCGGGCGCATATCAACCAATGTTTGCATAGTGCGTCTTTATTCGACGGGGTCGATTCTTTCGCCTCGACCCCGTGTTGACGACTAGGCCTTCGCCGCCCGATCGGACTCGCTCACTGCGACCGACCAGATGATCAAGCCGAAGGCGATCTTGTTCAATACGTCAGCTGCGTTGTAGATGATGTTGAGCGCGTTTGCACTGCTGGCCGGGCTGGAACCGGTCAAGTAGCCGAAGAAGTACCCGATTGGGTAGATCGCCCAGCCGATGGTGACGATCCAGCGCATCGTATTGAAGGCCGACTGCACAGCAGGAGGTGCACTCGCGGCACTGACCTTGCTGGCTTCACCCAGAAAGATTTCGTACAGGATGAAGGCCCAACCCGCCATGCCGATGATGAACGCTGGCCAGACAGCCATGTATCCAGCCTCGCCCAGGTAGCCACCAACCAGCATCACCAGTGTGCCGATCATCAGACGCCAGAAGATACCGGCTGAGACTTTGGTGATCGCGGCCAGAATCAGATAGAACTCGATCATCAGCAAGGGCACCGTGATCAACCAGTCGATGTAGCGGAAGACCGTAGGGGTCGAACCCGTTGCCACCCAGACATCGCGCATGTAGAAATAGTGCACCGCGGCGATAAGCGTTACCAGCCCCGAAACCGTGAGCGAGGTCTTCCATTTCGGCGACACCCGGTCGCGTTCGAGAAAGAAGAATACGGTCGCTGCGATCAGCGCCATCGAGATGATCCAGAAGGATATCCCGACGAAGTCGTCTTGTTTAAGGGTTGCGCTCGTCGCTGCATCCGCAGAGACCGAGACCGCTGCGAGTGCGACCCCGATCAGGGGCACTGTAAAAGCTGCCAATGGTTTACTGGTCCAGAAACGGTCTGGAGCCGCTGTTACGCTGTTCATGGTGTTCTTTCAGAGATTGAGCACGATTGCTCGTTAAATTTGACGCGCCGAGGCTGCGTCGCCGCTGTCTATGTCTGGTGGGAGCTGCCGACTTTTGACCGGATGCGCCCACCGCTGCTGCACGATCGGGGTTGTTGACCCCGAATCGCTAAACAGGCCCCCCGTGGGTGCCCTGCTTACCCGGGTATCAACACCGTGTCGATCACATGGATGACGCCGTTGGTGCACTGGATGTCGGTCGTCACCACGGTCGAGGTGCCGTTGAGCTTGACGCCGTCTTTGCTGCTTATCGCGAGCGTTGCGCCGTTGACAGTCTCGGCCGATTGGCCGTCCATCGTCATCACGTCGGCGGCCATCACCGTGCCTGCGACCACGTGGTAGGTCAGCACTGCGGTGAGCTTCGGGATGTCCTTCAGCAGGCTGTCTACCGTGCCGGCAGGCAGCTTGGCGAATGCCTCATCGGTCGGCGCAAAGACGGTGAACGGGCCCGCGCCTTTGAGCGTATCGACGAGGTTCGCTGCGGTCAGGGCAGCGGCGAGAGTCTTGAAACTTCCGGACGCGACGGCGGTGTCGATAATGTCGTGCATGGTTTGCTTTCTATTGAGAAGTAATGAGTTCAGTCGTTGCTGAACGAAATGCAGTGCGAGACTTTTGATCCCGCAAAGTCGAATTGATTGGCCACACTGCGAAACAGTGAAACCCACCGAAAAGGGTCATGGTCGCTCCTTTAAAGTCGGTGCCGTGCGCGCGCTATGCCAGAGCGGTCGTACCCGCAGGAAGACGCTGTAGGCCGTGTCGAGCAGCCGTGAGAGAAACCCGATTGAGGCGATGCGCCCAGCCCATGCGAAACGGGGCAAGGCGCGCCACAGGGTCGCGAACCCGCGCACGCCGTCGACCAACACCCCGTCGGCACGGCGAACGTGAAAGCGTGCAAGCGCCACGTCGCGCGTCAGTCCGGTGCCCAACGCCGATTCGGCGCACGACGATGCATCGAGCCACATACACAGTTCGGCACCCGCCTGCCGCCGGTACACCGCGATCTCTCGCGAGCAGACGGGGCAGGAACCATCGTAATAGACAGTAAGCGCTGCGTCGGAACGCGTTGACGTAGAAGCGATGTCGCGTAATTCCTTCGATTGCATGTGCGGAAGTATATGCCATGACACATAAATGAAACGTTACTGAACCGCAAATAGTGAGCTTTTTGCCAATTTTTAAGTTTCAATAGCGTTTCATATTGAGAAGAGCGCATAATCTGGCTATTCCATCGACCCATCGAGAAACCGGCGCCATGACCCTGCCAGCAGCCACCGACGAACTCGCCGCCAAGACTCTGATGCGCAGTGGCACAGCGGCGCGTCTGGCGGGGCTCTCGCCTTCGACGCTGCGCATTTGGGAACACCGCTACGGCGTCGTGGCACCGCCCAGGTCGGCCGCGGGCCAGCGTATGTATTCCATGAAAGACATCGAACGCCTGCGACTCATCAAGCGGCTCACACTCGAGGGACATGCGATCGGCACGGTGGCGCACCTCGATATCGACGCGCTTGCCGTGCTTTCATCGGGCAATCAGGTGCCATCGGTAGGGGCGCAGCGGGTTCTTGTTGTTGGCCACGCCGCCGCGCGCAAGCTCGAGGGCCGGCTGCGACCGGCTCCGGCGCTTGTCCTCGACGACCTGAGTCACGCTGAGCGAGAAGTCACTCGCGCCGGAACTTTCGACGTGCTGGTCATCCTCGTGTCGTCACTGTTCGCATCGATGACCGAGCGCGTACTCGCATTGCGAACCAGCCTGCCCGCAGCAAATGTCATCGTGGTCTATTCGTTCGGCGCGGAAGCGGTCGCCGATGCCCTTCGCGGCGCAGGCGTGACGGTTCGCCGTGAGCCGGTCGGCGGCAAGGAATTGGCGAGGCTGATCGTTGCATCGCGACCGATGATGCCAGCGGTCGCCAGCGCCGTCGCCATCGCGAAAAATAGCAGGCGCTACACCGACGCCGAATTGCTCACTCTGACCGAGATCTCATCGACGATCGCCTGCGAGTGTCCGCGTCACCTGGCCGAGATTGTCAGGCTACTGGTGAGCTTCGAGCTCTACAGCACAGAATGTGCTGTGCGCAATCAAAACGACGCCGCGTTGCATCGCCATCTCCACGAAGTCACAAGCGCGGCCAGAACGATGCTCGAGCAGGCGTTGGAGCGCCTGGTGATTGAAGAAGGCCTGGTGCTCTAGAGGTGGTCACGATTAGCGATCAATTGCTGTGGGGCGCAGCGGAATCGTTGCGGCGGATGTTGCGGATTATTCAGGCGCATTGACCCATGTAGCCGTGCTCGGCGGAACCTTTTCGAGTTCCGCCCTGCAAGCTACGCGCCTATCTCCTCGTCCGCAGCCCGAGCTTCCCGTGTCCGCGCAAAGACGAGCGCCGCGTTCAGGGAGTCCATGAATTGACTGACCTTGATGGGTTTGGTGATGTAGTCGAAGAAGCCCGCTTTGAGGCCCCTTTCGATGTCACCGGGCGCGGCATTGGCGCTGAGTGCGAGGATCGGGATGTGCGCCGTCATCGGGTCTGAGCGCAGGATGCTCATCGCATCAATCCCACTGATGCCCGGCAGGTTGATGTCCATCAGGATCACCGTCGGCTGATGACTTCGCGCAAACTCGATGCCAAGGTTGCCGTCAGCCGCACTCAAAAGGCGCAGGTCCATGCGCCGCAGAATGAGTTGCTCCACCAGCTCCAGGTTGGCCGGATTGTCTTCAACGTAGAGCAGCGTTTGCACTTGCTTGCTCGCCGGTAGCGCGGCTGCCATCGGCGCGTCCCGCTCCCCGGCCAGATCCGCCAGCAGGGGTGCCGCGGTGCGCTCCAGTTCAATCCAGAACACGCTGCCCACGTCGACGACGCTCTCGGCACCGATCGCGCCTCCCATGAGCTCGACCAGTCGTTTCGTCACCACCAGACCAATGCCGGTGCCTTCCACCGTGCTGGTTTCCTTGCCAAGACGATTGAACGGCTGGAACAGCTGCCCCAGTTGCTCCGGTGCCAGCCCCAAACCGGTGTCGCGCACGCGGATGCGAATCGAGCTCGGCCCGCTCTCGGCACACTCCACCTGCACTGAACCGCTCTCCCGGTTGTACTTGACTGCGTTGAACAGCAGATTGATCAAAATCTGCTTGACCCGGGTCCGATCCGCTTTGACAAAGTAGGGCATGTCGAAACGAGGAAACGTGATGTCGATGTCGCGCGTCTGTGCCTGTGGCTCGATCATCGCCCGGCACTCGGTCAGCACCTCGGCCAGCGACACTGGCTCATTCGACAGCGCCAGACGTCCCGACTCGATCAGCGCAAGATCAAGGATTTCGTTGATCAACTCCAGTAGATACCAGCCCGCCTTCAAAATCTGCTCTATGTTTCGCCGCTGCACGGGAGTCGGCTCTGGCGATCCCGATTCGACCAGCTGCGCAAAGCCCAGAATCGCATTGAGCGGCGTGCGCAACTCATGGCTCATGCTCGATAGAAACTCCGATTTCGCCCGATTGGCTTTTTCGGCGGCGGCGGTCGCCGTTTCCAGTTCCACGTTATTTCGTTGCAGGGTCTGTTCAAACTCCTTCCGCTCGGTAATGTCGCGGGCCGACGCGAACACGCCTTGCAGCTTGCGATCACGGTCATGGAAAGTGGTCGCGTTATAGGAAACCACCGTTTCCGTGCCATCCCTCGCGTGCGCGGTCAGCTCATAGTTGGTGACCTTGCCCTCGCGCAGCACACGGGTGATGCCCTCCTCGGCGCGCCGTGGATCGGTGAAATAGTTTTTGAACGGCGCGCCGATCAATTCGTCCCGCGTGCAGCCGGTCAGCGTTTGCATTTGCTGGTTGACGTCGCTGATGATGCCGCGCGAATCGGTGGTCATCATGGCGTCGATATTCGATTCGATCAGCGAGCGCGTGTAGAACTGCTGGTCGCGCAGACGCTGATCGAGCACCGCCTGCTCCGCTTCGACCTGTTTGCGCGCGGTATTGTCGGTGCCGATCAGCAGGTAGCCGATCACTTTGTCCTGCTCATCGCGCAGCGCCGTCACCGACACAATCGCCGGAAAGCGGCTGCCATCCTTCCTGATGTAGGTCAGCTCGTAAATATCCTCAATCCCGCGCGAGGCCTTGAACACGAGAGCATCGAAGCCCGGCGTGATCGGGGTGCCTAATTCCTGACTGAGCGCGGTGGCGCGAACGATCAATTCCTGCGCGTCGGAGATGTCAGCGGGGGTGCTCTTGTCGACCACTTCTTCGGCCTTGTAGCCGAGCATGCGCTCGGCACCGACGTTGAAAATCTGGATCACGCCCTGCGCATCGGTGGCAATACTGGAGAAGTTCGCGCTGTTGAAAATAGCGGCCTGCAAAGCGCCCGCCCGCAGCAGCGCCTCTTCTGCGGCCTTCCGCGCGGTATTGTCGGTGCCGATCAGCAGGTAGCCGATCACTTTGTCCTGCTCATCGCGCAGCGCCGTCACCGACACAATCGCCGGAAAGCGGCTGCCATCCTTCCTGATGTAGGTCAGCTCGTAAATATCCTCAATCCCGCGCGAGGCCTTGAACACGAGAGCATCGAAGCCCGGCGTGATCGGGGTGCCTAATTCCTGACTGAGCGCGGTGGCGCGAACGATCAATTCCTGCGCGTCGGAGATGTCAGCGGGGGTGCTCTTGTCGACCACTTCTTCGGCCTTGTAGCCGAGCATGCGCTCGGCACCGACGTTGAAAATCTGGATCACGCCCTGCGCATCGGTGGCAATACTGGAGAAGTTCGCGCTGTTGAAAATAGCGTTCTGCAGGGCTCCGGTCTTGAGCATTGCCCCGTGCTTTTCCAGCGCCAGCTGTTCTTCCGCTTCCCGACTGCGGATCGTTTTTCGAATGCGCAGCGCCTGCACCGCCAGAAAAACAAACAGCAGGACAATGCTGGCAAGGACAATCCTGAGGCGAGACATTTCGCTTGCCTTGCGCGCGATCAGCAATGCGTTTTCTGCAGCTGCGGCCTCGCTAAGGAGTAAACGCACGTTCTCATTCGCCGCACGACCTGCGATGATGTGTGGCGCCATGGCGTTGGCCCCCTGCTGCGCAAACGCTGACTCGCTCGGGGCAAAAAGTCCAATTCGCGTATCAACTGCGACTCTCAGTTTTTTAATGAGCGCCTGCTGCTCGCTGTCGTCAGGCGTCAATGCAGCCAATTCTTCAAAGGTCAACTCGACCGCCGCCAGCGCGACATCACGCTCCCCCTGAAAGTTTTTGTCGCGCGTCAGAAAATAAGCCCATTGTCGCGACTCGGCCTGATCCATCTGAAAACGCAAACCATCCAGCGTTGCTATCACCTGACGGGTGTAGTCCGCCGACTTGAAGGGTGCCATCGGTACCGCGATGTTCCAGGCGATACCGCCCACCAGCAGCAACACCGCCAGCGTCAAAGCGAGACCCGTGAGGATCAGTCGTTCAACCGAGATTTTTTTAGGTATGACCATGAGCCCTGCGTTCGATTAAATTTCTCTGCCACATTGGTTGGATGCTGCCGACGATCAGCGACCGGAAGCGTCTTTGTGACTTGCCGACGGCCCGCGCCTCGACCATGAACCGACGGCTCGCATCGAAAACCGGCGAGAGCTTGACGGATGTTAACTTTTGCGGCGGATGCCGGAGTCTGGCGGTCACCGACCCGTAGCGATGTGCGCTAGCCCACATTGGAGGATCGGGAGCCCATGCCGTGCGCTTTTGGTCTGCGAGAGTCGACAGCACGACGACTTTCAGGCCATGTTACGTCTCCGGAGACCGCGTAGGGTGGAACGCTTGCGGTTGACCGAGTACAGCCGCGTTCGGCGAACCCCCCCTTGCGTTCCATTACCCGACGATTTTTTCTTGCTTGATCGTGGCAGAAAATCAGCTCACGGAACCCATAAGCTTTTTTCTTTTTAGCAAGTCTGCACGAGGGATTGAAGATAACTCGATATCACGCAAAAAACTGGTCTAGCCCTTATGCATAGGCCGTTTCAGCGAAAAGCTGAAACTTCAGAAGCAGACTCCACCGTAGCCTGTACGCCATCGCGAAAAAGCTGGCTGACCCAGCGCTTTACGGGTGCGGCAAACGCCGGATTGCGACCCAGCGCGCCAAACACAGGTTCGAGGCGCAGCACGGCGTCGGCAAACGAGAGCGCATCGTAGGGATGCTTGGCTGCGATAGCGGCGAAGTCGGCGGCTAGCGGATCGGAGATTGTGATCGCCATGTCCATTTCGTCCTTGCCGTAGACATAGCGAATCCAGCCTGCGATGGCTAGCGTTAATGCGTTTACGTCGAGGCTTTTGGCCAGGCGTTCGTCTGCCACCGCGATCCAGCGCTGGGGAATTTTTTGTGACCCGTCGGTGGCGATTTGGGCGCAGCGATGAGCGTTGGCCGGATTGCCGAAACGCTCGATGAGTTGCGCGCGGTACGCCGCGAAATCAACGCCGGGGATGGGCGCGAGCGTGGCTTCGGCCTCACTCATCAATGCCGTCACCAAACGCTCGAACGCCGGGTCGATGATGGTCTCGGCAATGGTTTCGTAACCCGCGACATAGCCAAGATAGGCCATCAGTGAATGCGAGCCGTTGAGCAGTCGCAGCTTCATTTTCTCGAATGGGCGCACGTCGGTCACGAGTTGCGCACCGACCTGCTCCCACGCGGGTCGCCCGGCTGCGAAATTGTCTTCGATGACCCATTGCCCGAACGGCTCGGCGCGGACGACGCCCTGGTCCTCGAAGCCGAGCATGAGGGCAGCATCGGTGCGATCCTCCGCTCGCGTCGCGGGTACGATGCGGTCCACCATCGACGAGGGAAAGCGCACGTTATCGCGCAGCCACGGCGTGATCTGCGGATACAGTCGCATGACGAACTGATGCACGAGTGATTCGAGCACCGCGCCGTTCTCGGGCAGATTGTCGCAGCACAGGATCGTGAGCGGCGCGCCGCGTTTGCGGAAGCGCTCGTGAAGGCCTGCGGCGAGCACACCGAGCACACTGCGTGGTGCGTCGGCGTGCGCGAGATCATGCGCAATGTCGGTGTGATCCCAGAGGGGTTCGCGTTTTTGGATGTTGGCGCAGTAGCCTTTTTCGGTCACGGTTAGCGTGATGATTTTTGTTTCTGCTCTCGCGATTCGTGCGATGACATCCGCCATTTGATCGGGCGCGAACAGCACCTCACGCACGCTGCCAACCACGCGCCACGCGTCACCTGCGCGCGAGACGGTTCGCACGCTATAGAGACCATCCTGCGGCGCGAGTTGATCGCGTGCCGTAGGTGTTTTCAGGCTGACAGCAGAGATACCCCAATCGCCTCCGTTCGCTGCTATCGCGTCATCGGTGTAGACAGCCTGATGGGCGCGATGGAACGCACCGAGACCGAGGTGGACCATGCCGATGCCAAGCAGAGATGGGTCGTAGGTGGGGCGCTGAATTGCAACGGGTAAAGTGGCAAGGGTTTGCAGATTTAATCGCATCGTAGTCTTCAGATTCAAGTGTTGAGTTAAGCGATCAGCAAGGTTTTGTCCCCTCTCCCCAACCCCTCCAGGGCAGAGGGGCTCAAGCCAGGGCTGCGTCCTTCCATCGAGAATTTGGCACCAGCGGATACCAATCCCGGCGCGACGGATCACGGTCATAGGTGTAGCCGCCTTGTTCCTTGAACAGCTCGTGATATTCGGCGAGCTTGGTGCGGTCGAGCTGCACGCCGAGGCCAGACCCTGTGGGTACTTTGATCGCGCCATTGACGTATTTCATTTTGCCGCCGACGATGATGTCGTCGACGAGGTGGTGATAGTGCGCGTCGGCCGCGTAGCCCAGGTTCGGCACGACTGCGCCCATGTGCAGCATGGTGGCTAACTGAATCCCCAGTTCGCCTGACGAGTGCACGGCGACGCCAAGCCCGAAGGTGTCGCAAATCGCAGCAGCTTTGATGCACGGGCGGATGCCGCCCCAGAACGTGGTATCGAGCAGTACGACGTCAACTGCGCGCGGCTGCGTCAACACGTTCATCGCGAGCTGCTCAAAGTTCACGACGACCGTGTTGGTGGCAATCGGAATGCGCACAAATTCGCGAAGCCTTGAGAGCTGCGGCATGCCGAACACCGGGTCTTCAAAGTAGTCGTTGTTGATGTGCTCGATGCCTTGTCCAAAGCGAATCGCGTCCGCGAGCGAAAACGCTGAATTTGGGTCGTAACGGAAGCGATCATTGGGTAACGCGGCGGCAAGCGTCTGATACGCATTCAGCTCGTAGTCGGGCGCGTAGACGCCGCCTTTGAGTTTGTGGGCGGTGAAGCCATGCTCGGCCTGCAACGCCTTTGCGTGGGCGACGAGTTGATCTGCGGTTCGCACCTCGCCGGCGCCGGTCTTCTCGTTGGGCAGACGAAAGAACAAATAACTCGCAAACTCGACCGACGCACGTACGCGCCCGCCAAGCAGTTCCGCCACAGGCACACCCAAGCGTTGCCCCATCACATCAAGGCAGGCAAATTCAATCGCAGCGTGAAGCTGTGTGCGGTTGTTGTAAAGACTCGCCGTCGGGTTGCAGATGGCGAAGCGGAGGGCTTCCAGCTCGAAGACGTTATGGCCTTTGAGATAGCCAATCAGGCCCTCAATGCCCGCGCTGGCCACCTCGCCACCGCCGCCGAACTCCCCAAGCCCGACATAACCATCATCGGTTTCTACTTCAACGATGGTTCGAACAAAGCGCCCCCAATGCGCACCGTTGCTATGTAGAAGCGGCGCTTCCAGTGGAACCGTTACCGGTGTTGCGCGAATGTGGGTAATCCTGCTTGGTTTCACTTTACCTCTGTTGTACGATGACTTTAGTGGTGATCGCGTATGCTATCCACACCGAAGCGAATTCGCGACCGCCAGAGTCCGAATCGCTTGTACCGCAATGCCAATGCACCGCCAACAAGGAGGCCCCATGAAATTTCGCACGTTAGTCACGTCTGCGCTCGTTGCAGCCACGCTGATCGCTCCCGCGATCACCTTCGCACAAACCAAACTCAAATGGGCGCACGTCTACGAGACGTCCGAGCCTTATCACACCGAATCCGTCTGGGCCGCTGCCGAGATCAAGAAGCGCACCAACGGCAAGTTCGACATTCAAGTCTTCCCGGCGTCGTCGCTCGGCAAGGAGACCGACATCAATCAGGGCATGACTCTGGGCACGGTCGACATGATCATCAGCGGCCCATCGTTTGCGGCGCGCAGCTATCCGCGCCTGGGCATTGCCTACTACCCGTTCATCTTCCGTGACGCGGCGCATCAGGCGGCGTATTCGAAGAGCGACGTGTTCAAGGAAATGGTAGACGGCTATCGCGCCAAAACCGGCATCCAGATGACCGCCTACACCTACTACGGCGCGCGGCACACGACGTCGAATCGTCCGTTCACCGATTGCGCAGGTATGAAGGGTTTGAAGATTCGCGTGCCTGATGTGCCGGTCTACATGGCCACACCGAAATCGTGCGGCGCTAACCCGACGCCGATTGCGTTCGCCGAGGTTTATCTCGCGCTGCAAAACGGCACGGTGGAAGCACAGGAAAATCCGCTGACGACGATCGAAGCGAAGAAGTTCTTTGAAGTGCAAAAGAACATCATGCTGACCGGTCACATCGTTGATGGACTCGTGACGCAAATCGCACCGCATGTGTGGACGAAATTGACTGATGCCGAGAAGACAATTTTCACTGACGTCACGCGTGAAGCGGCCGCTCGTGCTACAGCGCAAATCATCAAGCGCGAGAGCGAGCTGGTTGAGGAGTTCAAGAAAAAAGGCTTGAACATCGTCACCGTGGATCGTGCAGGTTTTCAGGCTGCTGTACTGAAAGGCGCGACGCTCGAATCGCTCGGCTTCGACAAGAAAGACTTTGATCGCATCATTGCGCTGAAGTAGGGAGTCCGGTCCCCTCCCCTTCAAGGGGAGGGTTGGGGTGGGGATGGGTTTTCGTCGCATTGCGGGATACGCGTTTGCTCTAGAGCCACCGAAACCCATCCCCCTCCTGCCCTCCCCCTTGAAGGGGGAGGAATTAACCCGTCTCCAATTTACGTCATCCAAACACGAGAACAAACATGGACTTAGACTCCGGCCCAAAAGTCATGGGCGACGACGGCGAATTTCACGCCGTTGACGAGGAAGTAGTTTTCGACGAAGTACCGTTTGAAGGCTGGGTCGCGCTGGGCCTGTTTTGGGCATTGGGCATCGTGGTGCTGATCCAGTTTGTCACGCGCTATGTGCTGAACGATTCAGCGGCATGGACCGAAGAAATCGCGCGCTACTTTTTGATCGGCATGGTGTTCGTCGGCGCGACCATCGGTGTCGTCAAGAACAACCACATTCAGGTCGATCTGCTGTATCGCTATCTGCCCAAGACGCTAGGACGTGTGCTGTCGACTTCGGTAGATATCGGGCGCATTGCATTCTTTGGCGCGATGTCCGTGTTCACCGCCCAGATGATGATGAAGCTGGAGAGCGCGAAGATGACCATCATCGATTTGCCAATGAATATTGTTTATGGCATTTGCCTGTTCGGATTCGTCGCGATGACCGTGCGCTCGATCCTGGTTGCACGCATTCACTGGCAGCGCGGGTACAGTGTGCTGGAGCGTCCCGAATCCACGATGGCTGATCGCTGATGCGCCTTTGCATTTGCAGGAGCGGCTTGCCGCGACCCAAGGCTGTGCTTATTCAACCGTGGGTCGCGGCGAGCCGCTCCTACAAGAACCTTCCATGCTAAAAATTCTCTTCCTCTTCATGATGTCGAGCGGCCTTCCCGTGGCCATCGCGATGGCGGGCGCGTCGCTGATCTACATCCTCATCAGCGGCGACCTGCCGGGTTTCGCGGTCGTGCATCGCATGATTGGCGGCATCGACAGCTTTCCGCTGCTCGCTGTGCCGTTCTTCATCCTCGCCGGCAACCTGATGAACAACGCGGGGATCACCAACCGCATCTACAACTTCGCGCTGTCCCTCGTGGGCTGGATGAAGGGCGGCCTCGGTCACGTCAACGTTCTCGGTTCGGTGATTTTTGCGGGCATGAGCGGCACCGCAATCGCCGATGCGGCGGGCCTCGGCACCATCGAAATCAAGGCGATGAAAGATCACGGTTACGACCTTGAATTTGCGGTCGGTGTGACCGCAGCGTCGGCCACCCTCGGCCCAATCATTCCGCCGTCGCTGCCGTTCGTGATTTACGCGATGATGGCGAACGTTTCGGTCGGCGCGCTGTTCCTTGCGGGCATCCTGCCGGGTGTAATGATGGCGCTCCTGATGATGCTCACCGTGGCGTACTTCGCGCACAAAAACGGCTGGGGCGGCGACATCAAGTTCTCATTCAAGCGATTCGGCAGCGCGATCATCGAAACGCTCGTTGTGATCCTTTGGCCCGCAGCGATTTATTACGCCGTGCAGTGGGGCGCGAATGCGCAAGTCACCGTCGGCGTCGCGCTGATAGTTTTGTTTTTTGCAGACTGGAAACTGAAGTTCCAGGCGGTGCTGCCGATCATGACGCCGGTGCTCCTGATTGGTGGCATGACGACTGGATTGTTTACCCCGACTGAGGGCGCGATTGCGGCGTGCGTGTGGGCGATGGTGCTCGGGCTCTTCTGGTACAAAACGCTGTCGTGGCGAATGTTTGTGAAGGTCTGTCTCGACACCGTGGAAACGACCTCGACGGTGATGATTATCGTCGCTGCCGCGTCTATCTTTGGCTGGATGCTGACGGCCACCGGCGTGACGGCGGCAATTGCCGATTGGGTGCTCGGTTTCACCAAGGAGCCGTGGTTGTTCCTGTTGCTCGCCAACGTGTTGATGCTGTTTGTCGGCTGCTTTCTGGAGCCCACCGCGGCGATCACGATTCTGGTGCCGATCCTGTTGCCGATTGCGAGGCAGCTCGGTATCGATCCGGTTCACTTCGGCCTGGTGATGGTGTTGAACCTGATGATCGGCTTGCTGCATCCTCCGATGGGGATGGTGCTCTTTGTGCTGGCGCGGGTGGCGAAGTTGAGTGTTGAGCGAACGACGGCGGCGATCCTGCCCTGGCTGGCACCGCTGTTGTTGAGTCTCGTAATCCTGACCTACATTCCGTCGATCAGTTTGTGGTTGCCGAGATATATGGGGATGTAGCGCCGTCATGCCGCGCATCGTCAAAGTCGAACTCTGGCAGGTGAATCTGGCACCACCGGTGCCACGCTCGGACGCAATTCAATCGTTCGTGACGCAGGAGACTCCGATGTTGCGCATCACCTGCGACGACGGGTCGCAGGGTACCGGCTACAGCTACACGATAGGCACCGGCGGTTCGTCGGTGATGGCGTTGCTGGAAGATCATCTTGCACCGAAACTGATCGGTCGCGACGCCGACGACATTGAGGCGATCTGGAAGGACTTGTTCTTTCACACGCACGCGACTGCGGTCGGCGCGATCACGGCGCTGTCGCTGGCGACTGTGGATACCGCCTTGTGGGACTTGCGCGGTCGTCGCACGCACACACCGCTGCACAAGGCGGCTGGCGGTGCACAAAAACGTGTGGCGATGTATTCGACCGAAGGTGGCTGGCTTCACTTGTCGCCTGAGCAACTGGTCATGCAATCGCTGGAGGCAAAAGCCGACGGCTTCAAAGGCGTCAAGATCAAGGTCGGACGTCCGCACGTCAGCGAAGACATGTCGCGCTTGTCCGCCGTGCGTGAGGCAATGGGCGACGACTTCGAAATCATGATCGACGCCAATCAGTGCTTCACCGTCGGCGAGGCGATTCGTCGCGCGCGGCACTTTGAAACGTTGGACATTGCGTGGTTTGAAGAGCCGCTGCCTGCTGAGGATTTAGGCGGACATGAACGGCTGGCGCAGAGCACGAGCTTGCCCATTGCCGTCGGCGAATCGATCTACAGCCTGCAACATTTCCGCGAGTATTTGCAACGCGGCGCATGCGCAGTCGTTCAGGCGGACGTCGCACGGATCGGCGGCATCACGCCGTGGCTCAAGGTCGCGCATCTTGCCGAGAGTTTCAACGTGCCGATTTGCCCACATTTCCTCATGGAACTGCATGTCAGCCTCTGCTCCGCCGTGCCGAACGCACCCTGGGTGGAATACATCCCGCAGCTTGATTCGATCACGACGCAGGGCATGGCGCGTGACGGCGGCTTCGCGATTCCCTCCGACGCGCCGGGTCTGGGCATTGCATGGGATTGGGCGGCGATTGAAAAGCAAGCGATTCGGCGCGCGATCGTCGAACGGTAGTCTATCGTCTTTTCGATGAAAGCACGGCGGCGTCGGGGCTAGCGACTCAAATGGTAAGAAGTCGACTACTACCGATATGCGCATCTAGCCCCAATATAGCCGCACTTTTCGCGAAAAGCCATAGCCGCCCAAGCGCGACCAAACTCCGCTAAACCGGCGAATTAATGTCGATGAACTGATAGGTGATGCCGAACTGCTGCACGAGGTTGCCCGCCAGCGCTGCAACCCCGTCACGCTCCGTCGCATGATGCCCGGCGGCGATGAGCGTGATGCCCGATTCACGCGCCTGATGGACATGCTGCTCACTGATTTCACCGGTAATGAACGCGTCAGCGCCTGCTTCAATGGCGTCTTTCAGCAGCCCGCCTCCCGCGCCGGTACACCAGGCGATGGTGCGAATCATGCGGTCAGAGTGGGTAAAAAGCGTCACCCGGCGACCGTAGTGGCGCGCGCAATAAGCGGCGAGCACAGTGCAGCGCAATGCCACGTTGACCCCAAGCTGCCCCAGCATGACCAGCCCCGCCTCGCCGACGGTTCCAATCGGGGATAGCCCCAGGCGGCGGCCCATACAGGCGTTATTGCCGACCTCGGCATGCACATCCAGCGGCAGGTGATAGGCATAGAGATTGATGTTGGCGGCCAGGAGCGCCGCGATGCGCTCACGGTGATAGCCGACAATGGACGGATCGTCACCTTTCCAGAAAAGTCCGTGGTGAACGATGACGGCGTCGGCCCTGGCGGCAATCGCGGCATCAATCAGGGCCTTGTTTGCAGTGACACCGACCACAATATGAGATATGGTGCCACGGCCCGATACTTGCAGGCCATTGACAGCGACATCCTTGAAGCGGCGAACTTCGAGGAATTGATTGAGGTGACGCGTGAGCGTATCGCGGGACGCGGAGCCCCCAGTTTGAGTGTTCAAGGTCTGATTCTCGAGGTCTTGAATAAAATTGTGAAGATCAACGGTTCGCACGCAATATCCCTCGGTCTGTATCTTTTTTATCGGTGAACACGCAAATCATCCCGATCTGACCATCTTGTACCCAGACTGTAGTCACCAAAACCTGCATACGAAGCGTTCATTCTTCACAACGTCCAACACCGGAACTGACATCACCTCAATGCTGGCAACCTCACCATGCTGACGCGATTATGGCTCGTATTTGCACAGGTCTGCACGATCTGTGTCGCTATTCTGTTCACCGTGAGCACGTTGCGGCCAGAGTGGCTCGCGCGCGCAACACCTGTCGCGCCGATGGCCCCAGTGACCCCAGGCATTGCAACGACGGGAGCGACGGTTAATACCGCGCTTGCCGCCAATAAATCCGCCACGCCGCAACACGCCAGCACCTTCAGCGAAGCGGCCAAACGCGCACTGCCGTCAGTCGTGAAAATCGCCACCAGCGCGCCGCGGCGCGCCCGCCATCCGTTGATGGATGATCCGAATTTTCAACGCTTTTTTGGGCGTCAGGGTGCCGACGAAAACACCCAGCAGAAGCAGCAATCTCAGCAGCTACTGGGCGAAGGCTCGGGCGTAATCGTGCGTGCCGATGGCTACATTCTGACCAACAATCACGTGGTCGAGGGTGCGCAGCAAATTCAGGTGGAGTTAACCGATAAGCGGGTACTGCCTGCGAAAGTGATCGGCGTCGATCCCGACACGGATCTCGCGGTCATCAAGATTGAAGGTACGGATTTCCCCGCGATTGCGTTTGGCGATTCGCAAGCGCTGCAGGTCGCAGACGTGGTGCTGGCGATCGGCAATCCGTTCGGCGTGTTTGGCAACACGGTCACGATGGGCATTGTCAGCGCGCTGGGCCGCACGCAGGTGTCCGAGTCAAATCCATTTGAGAGTTTCATTCAGACCGATGCGGCCATCAACCAGGGCAATTCAGGCGGCGCGCTGGTGAATTCCAACGGCGACCTGATCGGCATTAACTCAAGCATCTTCACCCGCACTGGCGATTTTTCCGGCATTGGCTTCGCCATCCCGACAGCACTTGCCCGGCCGATCATGGAGCAGTTGATTGCGACCGGTGAAGTCAAGCGCGGCTACCTTGGCGTGAACCTGGGCTCCATTACCGCTGAGGTGGCGCAACGCCTGGCTTTGAAAGACCAAAAAGGTGCTTTCGTAGGGGCCGTGCTCGACGGCGCGCCAGGCAGTCGTGCTGGGCTTCGTGTGAACGATGTGATCGTAGAGATCAACGGCCAGACCACGGCGGATCGTACTGACGCGGTGAACACCATCGCCATGACCGCGCCCGAGCAGACCATTCCGCTTAAGGTAATGCGTCAGGGCGAAATTGTTGAGCTGAAAGTGACGCTGGGGAAGCGTCCGGCGACGAAACGCTAGCGCGTAGGAGAGGCGAAAGCCGCCGCTCCTACAGATACCTGGTTATGCTGCCGCGTCTTCAGTCTTCCTCGTCCTTGGTGTGATGAAGCGGCTGACAATGATGCCAACTTCGTAAAGGATCACGAGCGGCACCGCGAGAAAGAGCTGCGAAAGCACGTCGGGCGGCGTAACAACTGCGGCAATCACAAACGCAGCAACGATGAAGTAGCCGCGAAATTCACCGAGCTGCTGCACAGTGACGATGCCGGCGCGCGTGAGCACCGCTAGCACCACTGGTGTCTCAAATGTGATGCCAAACGCGATGAACATGGTGAGCGCAAAGCTCCAGTATTTATCGATGTCAGGCGTCATATTCACGCCCGCCGGCGTGAAGCCGACGAAGGTGCCAAAGATCGACGGAAACACGATGAAATACGCGAACGCCATGCCGCAGAAAAACAGAATCGTCGACGACACAATGATTGGCAACGCCATCTTCTGTTCGTGCTTGTAAAGCCCCGGCGCAACGAAGGCCCACATTTGATACAGCACGACCGGAAGCGAAATCAAAAAGCCGGTCATCAGCGTGACTTTAAGCGGGATAAAGAAAGTTCCCGTCACGTCAGTCGCGATCATTGAGGTGCCTGCTGGCAAGACCTTCAGCATCGGAGCCGCAACCAGCGCGTAAAGGTCTTTCATTCCCGGCCAGGCCATGAGCGCGAAGGTCACGATGAGCACCGCGACAACGGCTTTGACCAGACGCTGGCGTAGTTCGATCAGGTGGGAGATGAAGGTTTCTTGAGGGGCGTCGGACATGAAACAAATGAGGTTGCGCGGACGGACGTTGTGGGAGCGGCTTCAGCCGCGATGTTCGTTGACGTAGCGATGGCGGCAATCGCGGCTAAAGCCGCTCCTACCAGGCGCTACGCAGCCTTTTTTGGCGATTCAGGCGGCACTTCGACCGGCGCAGGCCTCAACGTTGCGCTCATCTGCTCGGCCGGAATCAGCGGCTTCGCCTCAATCGCCGCTTGCGCTTCCAGCGCCTGTTCGGCGATGGATTTTTCGAGTGCCTCGACTTCATTCAATGCTGCTTGAGCGGGTGCGGCGATCGTGTTCGCCACGCCAGTTTCAGCGGAGCCCAGTTTGGCGTGATAGTCCGATTCCATTTCGTTAAGGACTTTGGAGGCCGACGAGGCTTCCTGCTCGACGCTGCGACCGGCTTCGTTCACTGTCGTCTCGAAACTCTTCGCCGCGTCTTGCGCGGCCTGCTGAAGTTTTTTCAGCTCGTCCATCTGCATTTCGCGATCAATGTCCTGCTTGACCTGATTGGCATAGCTGCGCGCCCGGCCAAGCAGGTGACCGAGCGTACGGGCCACTTTGGGCAGTTTTTCCGGCCCAAGCACGATCAACGCCACGACCGCGATGATCATCATCTTGCCGAAAGACAATTCAAACATGGCGTTCGACGGAGAGTTCAAACATGCTGGACTTAAAGTGAGCGGTGACGAGTGAGTGGTGAGCAGTTATTAATACGCGGCATTACGAGCTAGAGCAACCTACTGTTCACTGCTCACTCGTCACCGCTCACTTACAAACGCTAAACCTTGTCGCGCTTTGCTTCGCCTTCAATCACGTTAGGCGCAGCAGCCACCGGAGGCGCTTCTGCCGCCGTCTTGGTGGCGTCTTCGCCGCTCTTCATGCCGTTTTTGAAATCGCTAACTGCGCCGCCAAGATCCTTGCCGACGTTACGCAGTTTTTTGGTGCCAAACACCATCACTACGATCAAGAGAACAACTAACCAGTGCCAAATCGAAAATGAACCCATTGGAAACTCCTAACTTCTAAAAAACTTGTGGCTAACACGGGCGTTTGGACGCGCTATTCGTCTCTGGCGATCATGCGACCTAGCGGCCCGGGGCCGCCCAGCACGTGCATATGTAAGTGAAATACGTCCTGCCGACCGACCCGCCCATCGTTGATGATAGTGCGGAAACCGTCGACCGACCCGTTTTCCCGCGCCACTTGCGACGCCACCAACATCATTTTACCTAGCACCAGCTGATCTTCCGGTTGCGCCTCGGACAATTTTGCAATGTGTTTCTTCGGAATCAGCAGCAAATGCACCGGTGCCGAAGGGTGAATATCCTTGAACACGAGCACTTCATCATCCTCATAAACCCGCGTTGACGGGATTTCGTTACGAATGATTTTGCAGAAAAGGCAGTCTTTGTCGGTGCTCATTGGAAGTCGAAATATTTCTGTAGGAGCGGCTCTGCAGCGACTGTTCGAGCGACCGCATCGGTCGCGGCAGAGCCGCTCCTACAGGTCATTTGGGTCGCGACGCCTTCTCTTCAATGCCGGACATACCCTCACGCCGCGCCAGTTCAGCCAAAACATCAACCCCAGTCAAATCGTAGCGCGACATTGCGACGAGCATGTGAAACCACACATCCGCCGCCTCGCCCACGACCCGCTCACGATCGTGCGCGCTGGAACCCTGCTCGGCGTCTTTGCAGGCCATAACGAACTCGGTGGCCTCTTCGCCGACTTTTTTAAGCGCAGCATCCGGCGCTCTGGAAAATAATTTCGCAACGTACGAGCTTGCAGGATCGGCATCTTTGCGGGACGCGAAAGTCTGGGCCAGACGTGCGAAAACATCAACGTAGTCAGCGCTCACCGTACATCTCCGCTTCGGTCTTCATTGGTTCGAATTGAGTTACCCACTGTTTTTTCCCATTTTCCGCATTTTCCAGTTTCCGGAAAAAACAATTGCGTCGCCCGGTGTGGCAGGCGATGCCGCCCAGCTGCTCCACTTTCAGCAAAACCACGTCGCCGTCGCAGTCAATCAGCACTTCGCGCAGAATTTGCAGGTGGCCGGAGCTTTCGCCCTTCATCCACTGTGATCTGCGGGAACGCGAGTAGTAGCAGGCCTTTCCGGTGGCAATCGTGCGCTCAAACGCGTCGCGATCCATCCAGGCAACCATCAATATCGCGTTGGTCACCGCGTCCTGAGCAATGGCGGGAAGCAGGCCATTTTCGTCGAAACGCAGTTCTGCCCAGACAGCTGCGGGCATCGCGGTTTCAAACGTGGAAGAAAGCGTTTCAGACATGCCCCAAGTCTATCAGTCGATTAACAGCTATTGGCTGCAATGACCACTGCATTGGGTTTGGCAACGATAAATGATGAAAATCGACTACCTATAAAAATCAACGTTAGCCCCTAATCAGCCGTCATTTCAGCAAAAAGCTGATGTTCAAATCAAGGACTGAAATCAGGCTGATTCTTCGGATTCGCGCTGATGAATGCGGGCAGCGTGTTGCACAGCGCGTCAATCGCCACGATGCGCGGAAATTTCGTCAAGTCCACATTAAACCGCCGCGCGGAAAACACTTGCGGCACCAGCACACAGTCAGCCAGCGTCGGCATGTCCTCAAAGCAAAAATGCCCGCTCATGTTCGATTGCGCCAGCGTCTGCTCGAACGCCTCCAGCCCAGGCGAAATCCAGTGCGCGATCCACGCGTTCTTCTGATCGACCGACACGCCAAGTTCGTTGGTCAAGTAATTCAGCACGCGCACGTTGTTAAGCGGATGCGTATCACACGCGAGAGAGAGCGCAAGGGCGCGTACATGAGCACGAGCAACCGCGCCCTTTGGTAACAACGGCGCGCTATCCGGCATCGTCTCATCGAGGTATTCCATGATCGCCAGCGACTGCGTGAGTACCGCGCCATCGTCTGCAACCAAAGTCGGCACCAGGCCCGCAGGATTTAACTTCAGATAGTCCGGCGCACGATGCTGCGCTTTCAGCAAATGCACACCGACGTGCTGCCACGTGATGCCCTTCAGGTTCAGCGCGATACGAACGCGGTACGCGGCGGACGAGCGGTAGTAGTTATAGAGCTTCATGGCGACAAGAAATGGCTATTGAAACGCCTGAATCCCGGTCTGCGCACGGCCCAAAATCAGCGCGTGAATATCGTGTGTGCCTTCATAAGTGTTCACCACTTCAAGGTTGACCATATGCCGCATCACGCCGTATTCGTCGCTCACGCCATTGCCGCCCAGCATGTCACGGGCAACACGGGCGATATCGAGCGCTTTGCCGCAACTGTTGCGCTTCATGATGCTGGTAATTTCGACCGAATCGTTGCCTTCATCTTTCATGCGGCCCAGGCGCAGACAGCCTTGCAGGCCCAGGGTGATTTCGGTCTGCATGTCGGCCAGTTTCTTCTGAATCAATTGATTGGCCGCCAGCGGACGTCCAAACTGTTGGCGATCCAGCACATACTGCCGCGCACGAAACCAGCAATCCTCAGCCGCACCCAACGCGCCCCAGGCGATGCCGTAGCGGGCGGAATTCAGGCAAGTGAACGGCCCCTTGAGCCCCTCCACATTCGGCAACTCATTCTCGGCTGGCACGAACACGCCGTCCATCACAATCTCGCCGGTCGTTGACGCACGCAAACCAATCTTCCCCTTGATCGCTGGTGCAGACAAGCCCTTCATGCCCTTCTCAAGAATGTAGCCACGAATGCGGCCTTCATCATTTTTCGCCCACACCACGAACACATCGGCAAAGGGCGAATTCGAGATCCACATCTTCGCGCCGGAAAGAGAGAAACCACCGGGCACGGTCTTGGCACGCGTGCTCATGCTCGCCGGATCAGAGCCCGCATTCGGTTCGGTCAAGCCGAAGCAACCGATCCATTCACCGGTCGCCAATTTCGGCAGGTATTTCTGCTTTTGCGCCTCGCTGCCGAAGGCATTAATGGGCACCATCACCAACGAACTCTGCACGCTCATCATCGAGCGATAACCCGAATCGACGCGTTCAATTTCGCGAGCGATCAAGCCATACGCCACGTAGTTGAGGCTGGCACCGCCGTATTGCTCAGGAATCGTTGGGCCGAGCAAACCCAGCGCGCCCATTTCACGAAAAATTTCGATGTCCGTATGCTCATTGCGAAACGCCTCCACCACGCGTGGCAGCAACTTGTCCTGCGCGTACTGCGCCGACGCGTCGCGGATCATGCGCTCGTCTTCGGTGAGTTGCTGATCAAGAAGGAGCGGATCGCTCCAGTTAAAGGTGGCTTTGGACATGGAAATTCTCTACTGCGAAAAAAGCGAAAAGGCTATGACGAATTCTAGGCGCGCTGGGTCATGCGCTCAACGTAGCGCGCGATGGTGTCAATTTCGATATTGACGCGCTTTCCGACTTCCAGATCAGAAAAATTGGTGACCTGATGGGTGTGCGGTATGACATTGACCTGAAACCGAGCGCCGGTGGCGCCATCCTCCACCGCGTTCACGGTCAGGCTCACGCCGTTGACGGTGATCGAGCCTTTTTGTGCAATGAATTTACCCAGATGCGCTGGCACTTCGACTTCCATCAACCAGCTCTCGGCCAGGTTTTTCCACTGCGTGATGAGGCCTGTCGCGTCGACGTGGCCGGTCACTAAATGACCGCCGAGCTTGTCCGCGAGCGTCAGCGATTTTTCAAGATTTACCAACGCTCCGACTTCGAGGCCCGCGACGATGCTGAGCGAATGCGCCGACACATCTGAGCGCAAAACGCCCGCGCCCTTTTCGACGATCGTGAGGCAGCAGCCCGAATGCGCAATCGAATCACCAATTGCAATGTCGTCGAGTGACCAGTCGCCGCAAGCGACTGTGATGCGCTGTCCGTCGCCGATGGGTTCATGCGCCGTGACGCGCCCGAGGCCTGTAATGATTCCGGTAAACACGACTAGCTCATCCTCATGTTGATTACTTCGCCCGCATCATGATTCGCACATCATCGCCCAGGCGCGTGACCTCATGCAAATCAAACTGCAACGCATCCGCCAATTTGTCGGGTGCGGCAAACGAGAACATTTCTCTGGCATCGCGACCCAACAATTTCGGCGCGAGATATATAAGCAATTCGTCGACGAGTCCCGCCTGAACCATCGGCCCCATGAGCCGCGCTCCTGCCTCGACATGCAACTCATTCACGCCGCGCGCACCCAAGTCCTGAAGCGCTGCAGGCAGATCTATCTTGCCTTTCTGTTTGGCGTCCGGCAAGCGCACGACTTCAACGTTTTCCGGCAGACCGACAGGCATTTGATCGGAACAATAAACCAGCGCGCCGCCTTGCAACACTTTTGCCATCGGGCTCAATTCACCGAGGTGATCGAACACGACGCGCAACGGCTGACGAAGCGGTAACACTGTGGTGACACCGCGCACCGTCATCTGCGGATTGTCATGGCGTATGGTGCCGCTGCCAGTGAGTACGGCGCATGCACGCGCACGCCAGCGATGACCGTCGCGCCGCGCTTCGTCGCCCGTGATCCACTGCGACTCACCAGTCGCGAGCCCAGTGCGGCCATCCATCGATGCGGCGACCTTGCAGCGCACCCACGGCAGCCCCGTCGTCATGCGTTTGACAAAACCAATGTTGATTTCAAGCGCATCATGCGACAGCAGGCCCACACGTACGTCGATGCCTGCATCTCGCAGCCGCGTGTGACCGGTGCCGCCGACCATCGGATTCGGATCCTCCATCGCGGTCACCACACGCTGGATTCCGGCGCCGATCAAGGCCTCTGTACAGGGCGGTGTTTTTCCAAAGTGATTGCACGGTTCCAGCGTGACGTAAGCCGTCGCGCCTTCCAGATTGATGCCTTTGGAACGGGCGTTTTTTATCGCGTGTGCCTCTGCATGAGGCTCGCCGGGCCGTTGCGTAAAGCCCTCGGCGATGACTGCGCCGTCACGCACCAGGACGCAACCTACTCGCGGATTCGGCGTGGCGTGATTCATCGCCATCGCCGCCAACTCCAGCGCACGACGCATGAAAGTTTCGTCGCCAGCGCTAAACATTTTTCGGCGGCTGCTTCAAGTTTTTAGCGACCGGCTTTTTGACCACTTTGGCCAACATTGGACGCTCCACCTCGTGCAACGCTGAGCGAAAATCCTCAACGTCCTGAAATGATTTGTAGACCGAAGCGAAGCGGATATAGGCGACCTTGTCGAGCTTGTAAAGCTCTGCCATCACCATCTCGCCAATGCTGCGCGACGGGATTTCGCGCTCGCCGAGGCTGTGAATATTGGCGGTGATTCGGGCAATCGCCTGATCAACAAATTCGGTCGGCACGAAGCGCTTATGCAACGCGCGATTAAAGCCGGTGCGAATTTTTTCGACATTGAAATCGATGCGCGTTCCGTTACCCTTGATGACCTGCGGCATGCGCATTTCGACCGTCTCGAACGTGGTGAAACGTTTGTCGCAGGCAAGGCATTTGCGGCGACGACGAATCGCATCGCCTGTCTCGGAAACGCGCGAGTCGATCACTTGTGTTTCAAGAGAGCCGCAGAAGGGGCACTTCATTAGACGATTGTCAGATCAGATGCGAGATTTAGATTCTGGCACGAGAGAGTTGGGCGAGGACGAAATTCACGCTCTGTTCGCGAACAGAGCTACGGTCACCCTGAAAATACTTCGTCACGGAGCTCACGTTGTCTGCAGTGGCGAATCCGAAACACACCATACCAACCGGCTTCGTTGCCACGCCTCCGGTCGGCCCGGCAACGCCCGTCACCGAATAGGCAATGGTCGCTCTGCTGTTCTTCAAAGCGCCCGCTGCCATCTCACGAGCAGTCTCTTCGCTGACAGCACCGAACGCGTCAAGTGTTGCGGACGCCACGCCCAGCATTTCCATTTTCGCTTCATTGCTATAAGTGACGAACCCACGATCTACCCAGGCGGACGAACCGCTCACGCTCGTGAGTACGGCGGCGATCAGGCCCCCGGTACAGCTCTCGGCCCCCGTGACGACGCGCTTCTCAGCAACGCACACCGTACCGATGTGCGCCGCAAGCTTCAGCCATTCATCAAACAATGCGTGCATCTCGGGTGCTCAAAAAATCCGAAGCCACAGCGCGAAAACCAAGAGCGTCAGCGCCGCCGCGATCAAATCATCAAGCATCACGCCAAACGCGCCTTTCACATTGCGATCCGCCCAACCGATGGGGCCAGGCTTTCGGATGTCAAGAAAGCGAAACAGCAGGAATGCGCAAGCCTGTTTCCACATCGCGCCCGGCAGCATCGCCGTGATCAGCGCCATCGCGATCACTTCGTCCGACACGATCGCGCCGTGATCGCTTGCACCGAGCGCACGCCCCGTCACGCCGGCGGCCCAGATGCTGATGATGAACGCCACTGCGAGGCCGAT
>Ga0209181_10002692_pt1 | contig 28661 bp, 21 predicted proteins | sample MAT05_FD_187208 | JGI IMG/M metagenome (GOLD analysis project Ga0209181, IMG submission 187208) | Freshwater microbial communities from Lake Fryxell liftoff mats and glacier meltwater in Antarctica - MAT-05 (SPAdes) (version 2) | ecosystem: Environmental > Aquatic > Freshwater > Ice > Liftoff...
ACAGTTGAGTACTACCAGTCAGAATTTACCCAAAGCACATATCATATTAAGACTCATCAAACAGTGTGTACAGGTAGCCACACCGGGCATGGCATTACTGGGTGAAGCCATTGTGGCCCCAAAAGAAATCATGAAATATTTTGGCACCGGATTGTACACTGCAAGGGAATGCGACTTTGCCTACAATGCCACCCAGATGGCATTACAATGGGATGCACTGGCCACTGGCGATACCAGAGTAATGTTGGCTGCACAGCATGAAATTTTACAAAAACCTTATGGCCCATCCTGGATTACGTACACACGTTGTCACGATGATATCGGATTGGGCTATGATGATTATATGATTCAGAATGTAGGTTTTAATCCTTATCAACACCGGAAATTTCTAAAGGAATATTATGCCGGACTCCATCCTGATTCGCCAGCAAGGGGGGCATTGTTTTCAGTAAATCCCAAAACGCAGGATGCCCGGATCAGCGGTTCATTGGCATCGCTTTGCGGACTGGAAAAAGCCATTGATGAAAGCGATGCTACAGCCATCCAAATTTCAATCGATAAAATTTTATTGATGCAGGCACAGAGCTTTTTTATTGGGGGCATTCCAATGCTTTTTTATGGCGATGAGGCAGGATATACAAATGACTATTCTTATCTGCAAGAGCCGGGCAAAAGTTATGATAACCGATGGATGCACCGGCCGGTGATTGATTGGGAAAAAAATGAGCACATAGAAAGGCAGGGAACCATTGAGCAGCAGATATTTAGTGGCACACAAAAACTAATCACTATCAGAAAAAATTTGGCTGTTACGGGAGACTATAAAAATATTACATGGCTTAGTCCTCATAATACTCATGTGGCCGGTTTTCTCCGCACACTGGATCAACAAAAACTGTATTGTCTTTTTAATTTTAGTGAGCAAACTGCTTTTTTAACCTGGGCCGCATTTAAGCAACATGGCCCTTCGCCGGATGAATTATACGATCATTGGAACGACCGGGTTTTTACTGTTGGGTATGATTATGAGTATTTAATAATGCCGCCTTACAGTTTTAATATTTTAGAAGTTAAATAAAAAGAGAGCAATCAATATAGTTTGAATTGTATCTTGTAAGCAAATGGAATGGGATGTATGGGCCAGGTTTAGATATCCTGTAATTGTTTATTTTTTTATTCAAATGTTACGATCAGTTCACAACCATTACCGGCTGAGGAAATTACTTTCATTTCCCCGTTAAATAAGGATGCCCTTGTTTTTATATTTAGCAAACCAACGCCAGTCGTTTTTTGGGAAGTGTCAAATCCAACGCCATTGTCGTTTATATTCAATACAATTTTTCCATCGTCATTGGTAATGGAAAGGCTCACCTGTGTGGCTTTTGAGTATTTAAGAATATTATTAAACTGCTCCTGCACAATCCGGTAAATGGCGAGTTTTAATTTATCTGAGGTGCAATTTTCTTTAAACCTTTTAAAATCAAAGTCAACTTTTAACGCCCCGGTTTTTGTTACAAGTACAATGATATTTGCCAGCGCCTCCGCCAATTCGGAATCGTTGAGTGAAGGAGGAATTAATGAATGCGACAGTGATCTTATCTCGGCAATGGCTGAAGTGATCAAAATTTCTGTTTCATCCAAAAACGAGTTGGGGAGGGTGATGTCTCTTCGTGCAAGACCTAAATATAGCCTCGAACTGGCAAGTATCTGGTTTACATTATCATGCAGTTCTGCACCTATTTGTTGTCGTTCTTTCTCCTGTGCACTAATGACTGCTTCGGTAATTTCCTGTTGCTTCTTAACTTGTTCCTCTTTTAACTTCTCTTCCAGTAAAGTTTTTTCAGTCACATTATTGGCAAGGGCAAGTATCACCATCTTTCCTTTATATTCAATCCTGTGCGAAGTAATTTCCATATACATACATTCACCAGCCTTGTTGATGTGTTTCCAAACAGAGGTCATTTTAAAAAAAATATCTGCTTTTGCCTTATTGGCCAGTTCCTTTACGGCCTGCACATCTTCTGCGTTTCGCAGGTCCAATATCGACTTGTTTAAAAATTCTTCTCTTGTATAATTGTATTGTTCAACGGCCGGTTGATTTACTTCCAAAATATTAAAGTCATTCATATCCCAAATTAAAATACAAGCTGGATTGTTATTGAATAAATAACGGTAGCGCTCTTCTGAAGCTTTTAAAACAGCCTCTGCTTCCTTTCGTTCTGTAATGTTTTGTGTAGCCCCAATTATTCTGGATGCTTTTCCAGCCGCATTGCGGATGATGTAGCCCAAATCGATGATGTAGGCATAAGTGCCGTCCTCTTTTTGAACCCTGCATTCTACTTCAAAAATAAACTCGTTTGGATTTTCTAAAATTCCGTTTAATCTTTGCAATGTAGCCGCTGCATCATCCGGATGAATTTTTCCTATAAAAAAGGTTGTTGTGGGGCTGATCTCTTTTAAAGAACTACCAAAAATTTTATTCCAGCTTTCTACATTTCTATAAACCTCACCGGATATTACATTCCAGTCCCATACCATATCATTGGTGGCCTTACTTACCAGGTTATATCGCTCAATACTTTCCTGTAGCGCCTCCATATTTTTTTTTCGTTCAATACTATATCGGATTGTTTTTGCCAACAATTTTTCATCAAAGTCACCTTTAATCAGATAATCCTGCGCCCCCAATGTAATTGCTTCCAAGGCAAGCGAAGTATCAGCAATTCCTGAAAGAATAACCACCGGAATTTTCCCGGCATGCTTAAATATAGTGTTGAAAGTGCTGATGCCAGTGCTATCAGGCAATGAAAGATCAAGCAGTATTATGTCGATGGGTTCATTTAAAAGTGTCAGGGCATTGTCTAACCGGATAGCCGGGTAGAGTTTATTTACATTAATATCAGCTACCCTCAATAATTCTGAAAGTAGAAACTGGTCACCTGTATTATCTTCTACCATCAAAATGTTGATTGCGGTATTGAGCAGCATGATTAATCTTTTTTAGGCAGATGTACAATCGATGTCCAATAGTAGGCAATTTTTTGAATTACTTCAAAAAATTTATCCAGATCAGCGGATTTGGATATATAGCTATTAGCGTGATTTTTATACGAGTCAGTTACGTCCTTTTCTGATGTGGAGGTAGAAAGCATTATGACCGGTATAGATTCTAAAAGTGGATTCGTTTTAATATAAATCAATACCTCACTGCCATCAATGCGGGGCAAATTAATATCCAATAAAATTAAGTCGGGACGTGTAGCATTGCTATAAACGCCTTCTTTATTTAAAAACTGAATGGCTTGTTCGCCGTCCCGTGCAATAGAAATCTTGTTCCCGACCTTTCCTTCATTTAAAGCTTCCATGGTTAAAATGATATCTCCCTCATTGTCTTCTATCAGCAATATGTGAAAACTTGTCATAATCCTTAAGTTCTGTTTGACTGTTGCAAAGATAACCTTAGATTTTACCTATCAGGCGCAATCTGCTTGTTTTATAACGTTGGTATTCAATTATTTTTTAAGTGGTAAACTGCTGTTGTGTAAGCAGTAACAACTATTCTGGACAAAGAAAGTATGATAAAATGAAATACCAGGCAATAAAAACTCGAAAACAGTTCCGTCATTTTTGATGAATATTGGCTTCACCAGTTTTATTGAATCTTATTCGATAAGATACTCCCAATTACGAGCTTCTATTGTTGAGGGCACAAGAAACTACTTTTTTCTTAAAATAGTTCAAGATCCAACGTGCAGTCACAAACTTAGGTAGCAACTAAATTATATTTGTTGTAAATAAATTGCCTCATAAACCTTTATAAAATGCCCGGAAAATTTTAAAATGGTTGTGACACTTATAGCTTTATGAATGCCTTTATTTACCACTGGTGGCAAACCTTGCTCGTAATTTTGGTGAGGGGGCAGAACATTTTTAAAACAACAACACCAATAAACAACTTTAATTTACTAATTTAGAGAAAGAATAACAGGTTATTAGTATTGGGTATAAGCTATTTTGTTTATCAAGGGAATCAAATTGAAAGCTCAATAAACTTGCGGTAATTCTTTTTAAATATTTGTAACTCTTTAATTGAACCCAAAATCAAATTTTTATGAAGCAATTTTTATTAATAGATGACCACGAAATAGTGCGTTCAGGAGTTAAAAATGTGCTACAGGAATTATTTAAACCGTGCGAAATTTTTGAAGCAAATGATGAAAAATCTGCATTGAGTCAATTGAAGGCCCATAAATACGATTTGGTGATCATGGATGTTCAAATGCCGGGTACAGATACGGCAGGTTTGATGGAATATATAAAAACAAGATACCCGGATATAAGGGTGCTGATGTTCTCAATGAGTTCAGAAAATGTGTACGCCAAAAGATTTTTAAAGGCAGGTGCCATGGGCTTCGTTTCAAAAAATGCTGGTTTATCAGAATTAAAGAAAGCGGTAGAATTGGTGTTAAACGATCGGAAGTATATCAGCGAAACCCTTGCTGAGCAGTTGGCTGGCGAAATTGGTACCCAGCAACCCAATAATCCATTTGATAAGTTAAGCTCCAGAGAGTTTGAAATAGCCAATTTGCTAATGTCCGGCAAATCCAGTAGCGATATTTCTGAATTGTTGTCTATCAATTCTTCTACCGTTGGAACCCATAAGGCCAGGCTTTTTGAAAAATTGGGTGTAAACAATCTGCCTGAATTAATTGAAGTTGCCAGGATTTATAAGCTAAATCTTGCTTAAATCAACTTCATTATTTACAATCATCAAAAAACTATGTTTCTGCTGATTCCATAGTTGATCGTGATTTATTTAGCAGTTTAAATTCAACATTCTCTTCATGTTTGCAATAGAAGTCAACAACGAAAATGGTTTTGAAAAGATTGTTTTGAGAGATACGTTTTCAAAGACATTCGTGGATATCATCCCTTCCTGCGGAGCCATCCTGCATGCTTTTACAGTATTTCACAATGGTGAATTTATTAATATAATAGACCATTATGAAAGCAAGGCGGATTTTTCACACAACGTAACTGCCAAAGGTTTTAAGAGTTGCAAACTATCGCCATTTGCCTGCCGAATAAATAATGCAACCTATCATTTTGGAGAAAAAGATTATCATGTTGAAAAATTTCTGTTGAATGGTAGCGCACTGCATGGTCTAATATATGATTCACCTTTTACTGATGTAGAACAGTTTGCAGATGAATCAAGTGCAGGTGTAACCATGAAATTTGCTTATGCCGGCACAGATAAAGGCTATCCGTTTCATTATGATTGCCTTGTTGCCTATCATTTAAAAAAAGACAATGAACTTACGATTGTTACAGAAATCATCAATAAAGATGAAGGCCTGATTCCAATGCAGGATGGATGGCACCCTTATTTTTCACTAGGTGGTAAAATAGATGATCTTCAACTTGAATTTCAATCCAAAGAAATATTGGTTTTTAATGATGCCTTGTTACCAACCGGCGAGATGAAACCTTACAAAGAATTTGATTCAATCAAAAAAATCGGAGAAAGATTTTTTGACAATTGCTTTACGTTAAACTTTGCTGAATGTCAACCGCTCTGTGTGCTGAGAGATCCTGTGAAAAAGCTACAGATAGAAATAAGACCGGATAGCCATTACCCTTACTTGCAAATTTATACGCCACCGCATCGCAACAGTATTGCTATTGAAAATTTAAGTGCTCCGCCTGATACGTTTAATAATAAAATTGATTTAATAACCTTGCAGCCCGGAGAAAACATTATTTTTACAACTACTTATAAGATCACTTCGCTAATTTAACCTGATGGATATTTCTATTGCAAAAACTGTTTTAAAAAGCTTCTCCCAAATTTTTCCTGAACAACCAAACCTGTATTTTTCGCCCGGTCGTATCAATCTGATTGGTGAACATGTTGATTACAATGATGGTTTTGTAATGCCCGCTGCGATCGATAAAGGGGTGTATTATGCAATTGCAGCCAACCAAACAGATACCATTCATTTTTATGCCATTGATTTTGATGAACATTTTTCGATAAATATCAACGCTATAAAAAGTGATGATGGCTGGCGAAACTATGTATTGAGTGTGGTAAACGAGTTTTTGAAACTGGGTAAAGGTATTAAAGGTTTTAATTGTGTATTCGGAGGCGATATTCCAAGAGGTTCAGGAATGAGTTCGTCTGCTGCGGTAGAAGGAGGACTTGCTTTTGCAATCAATGAAATGTATCAAATTGGGTTGAACAGGGTAGAACTTGCCTTGCTATGCCAGCGTGCAGAGCATGGGTTTCCAAACGTCAAGTGTGGTATTATGGATCAGTTTGCCAACATGAATGGCAAAAAGGATCATGTAATATTATTGGATTGTATGAGCATGGATTATCAATATTTTCCTCTGCTGTTAGCCGGCTATAAAATTGTGTTGATTAATTCAAAAGTACATCATTCATTGGCCTCCGGCGAGTACAATATCCGCCGCCAGCGCTGTGAAGAAGGGTTGGAGATTATAAGGAAACATCTTGCAGTTCAGTCATTCAGGGATATCGAAAATATAGAAGCGATTGCAATTGCCAAAAATGAAATGTCGCCCAAAGTGTATAACTGTTGTCGTTTTGTGGTGGAGGAGATTGGCCGTACCCGAAAAGCTGCTCAACTGCTGCAACAAAACGATTTGCCAGCTTTTGGTAAATTAATGTTTGAAACGCATGAGGGTCTTAGTAAACTGTATGAAGTGAGTTGCGTTGAGCTGGACTTTTTGGTAGAGCAGGCCCGTAAATTTCCAGCGGTAATTGGCTCAAGGTTAATGGGCGGAGGCTTTGGAGGCTGCACCATTAATATAGTGGCCGAAGATGGCATCGCCAATTTTATTGAAGATGCCAGCAGGGAATACCAGCAACAATTTGATATTGTACCCGAGGCTTACATTGTGGAAACAGCCGACGGAACCAAGGCCATTGCGATTACACCTTAATGTAAATCTTCTTTTTATCCAGTATCCAGGCAAAGAACCACATCATTGTTATAAAGCAAAGCGCATAAATGAGTGAGCCGGCTCTGGGTTCTGCTGCCAGTATTTTTTTACAAACATTTTCATAAAACCAGCCGAAAGGAGTGAGGTAACTTAATTTCCCATCTACCCCAATTGCTCCCGGAATTCTGATGAGGGCTAACAGTCTTGGTAAAGTGCCGCTCAATACAAAAATGAAAAGGGCATTTTTGCCAAACACATCAAAGAAGCGACTCCACTTTCCTTGCCAACCTTTGAACTCAATCACGTAAATCATCACTGCCAAAATTAGCAAGGCCAAACCAGTTGTGTACACAGCATAGCTGCTGGTCCATATTTTTTTGTTGATAGGGAAAACCATATCCCAGCAATAGCCTGCAAAGATCAATACACAGCCTGCTACAAAAACTCCGTTCACCATTTCAGGCGTTTTTCCTTTTTGTAAAATATAGCTTCCTGCAAGCCATCCAAATATCACTTGTACTATGGCAGCGGGGATGCTCATTAATCCTTCCGGGTCAAATAGCACACCTTCACCTCTATATACATGCGCTTCTCCAGCAATGGCAATGTCTAGCTTTGTTCCAAACCATCCAGCCAGGCTATAAGGATCAGCAGGATTAGCGGCCACACATAAAAACCAATAGGCCAACAATATAAATGCACTTACTACAAAAGCGCCCCGTTGTTTAAAGTAATGGGCTATAATGGATGCAAAAAAATAGCATAGTGCTATACGTTGCAGTACGCCAAAAATACGCACGCCCATTAATTTTCCATCATCTGTAACGTATGCCCATGGCTTACCTACTAAGGTGTTAGCCTCCCATTTTATAAAAGGAAACCAGTTTAGAAAAAGGCCAATTAACAAAATCAGCAACGTTCTTTTGATGATTTTTTTCCAGAAAACTCCTTCACCGGCGGCTTCTAATTTTGGTAAAACAAAAGCCATCGCATTGCCAACAGCAAATAGAAAAAACGGGAATACCAGGTCAGTGGGTGTAACGCCATGCCAGGGTGCATGCTCCAGCGGTGCATAAATATGGCCCCAGCTTCCGGGGTTATTTACCAATATCATCAATGCCACGGTGGCACCACGAAATACATCAAGAGAATAGAAGCGTTGATTCATTGCAGGCGGTTTCGTTGAAAAGAGAAGGAAGGTAATTAATTCTTTTCACTCAACTCCAGCCAGCGCATTTCTTTTTCATCTAATAATTGAACAATGTTGCCAATTCTTTCAGCAGATTTTTGTAATTCATCAAAACCTGGATTGCCTTCATTCATCTTTATTTCCAGTGCAGCTTTTTCCTTTTGTAACTCCGGCATTTCTTTGTCCAGCAATTCCAACTCTCTTTTTTCTTTGAAAGATAATTTTTGACCGTTTGTGTTGGAAGCTGCAACCGGTATAGGTTCTACGACTTTTGATTCCTGTTTCATGATCTGCCGGTCATCCGTTAAGCTGCCGTTGGCAATGGCTTCTCTATATTGTGAATAGTTACCCGGATAATCTCTGATTACGCCGTTGCCTTCAAAAGCAAACAAGTGATCCACCATTCTATCCATAAAATAACGGTCATGGCTAACAATTAAAATACAGCCGGGGTATTCCATTAAAAACTCTTCCAGTGTTCGCAAGGTTTGCAAATCCAAATCATTGGTAGGTTCATCCAGTACCAGGAAGTTGGGATTTAAAAACAATACACTCATCAGGTGCAACCGGCGTTTTTCTCCACCACTTAATTTACTAAGCGGAGTAAATTGCTGCTCGGCCGAAAAGCCAAATTTTTCCATAAACTGACTGGCACTAATTTTACTGCCATCGTTCAGCGGAAAATATTCTGCCATATCCTTCACGTATTCAATGGCCCGTTTATCTTCCTTGTAAATCAATCCATCCTGGCTAAAGTTGCCAAAAACTACCGTATCCCCATGATTGATTTTGCCGCTATCGGGCTTCTCCTGTTGTAGTGCAATTTTTAAAAAGGTTGATTTACCCACGCCGTTTTTTCCCACTACACCAATGCGTTCTCCCCTTTTAAAAGTGTAGTCAAAACCTTTCATGATCTGCAGGTCGCCATAGCTTTTGTGTACTTTAATCAGCTCCAGGATCTTGCCACCAAGCCGGGTCATTTTTACCTGTAAACTCACTTCTTCCACATCCTTTTTCAGCTTAACCCGGTCTTCTACTTCTGCAAATGCATCCTGACGGCTTTTACTTTTAGTAGTTCGTGCCTTGGGTTGCTTGCGCATCCATTCCAGTTCTTTTCTAAAAATGTTTTTATCTTTTTGCAATTCGCTTTGCTGAACTTCCAGCCGCATACTTTTTTGCTCTAAAAAATTGTCGTAGTTTCCTTTGTACACATACACTTTTTCCTCATCAATCTCAACAATTTCGTTACAAACTGTATCCAGAAAGTAACGATCATGCGTAACCAATAGTAAGGTAACTTTTGCAGCAGCCAGGTAATCTTCCAGCCATTCTATCATTTCAACATCCAAATGGTTGGTAGGTTCATCCAGTATTAGTAAGCACCGACCTTCGTGTAAGTCAGCTTCAATCAATGCCTGCGCCAGTGCTACTCTTTTCTTTTGCCCGCCACTTAAATTACCTACTCTTTCGTTCAGGTGATGCAGGTTGAGTTTGCCCAATATCTGTTTCAGGTCGCTTTCAAAACTCCAGGCGTTCAGATCATCTAATTTGGCCATTAGTTCGCCCAATTTGTCAATGTCTTCCAGTCCTTCTTCTAAGAACAATTCATATTCCTTCACCACTTTCACAACAGGATTATCCAGCCGCAACACATTGTCCCAGATGCTTTTATTGCCGTCAAAGTCATTGTCCTGCTGCAACATTACTACCTTAATATCCTTGTGTACCCACACGGTACCCTCATCCGGCGTATCCAACCCTGTAATAATTTTTAACAACGTGCTTTTGCCACTGCCATTACGGGCTACGAGGGCAATTTTATCCCCTTCTTCTATATTTAAAGTGATATTTTTAAAAAGCGTTCTTATCCCGAAAGATTTACTGATATTTTCTATTGAAGCGTAATGCATGGCGGCAAAGGTAACGGAGAATCTTTTAATGCATAATTGATAATGGGATTAATGTGCTACTGACAATGCTGTTTGAAGATTGATAATGGACGGGTGCTGCATATAAAATAGATGGATCACCAAAGAGCCATCGAAAGGAACTTTACCTGATTTGAACTGAAGTATTCATGGCCAATCAGGTCATTCTTACCAAATTGAATAGCGTTAAATGGCTTTATTCTTTTGGAATGGGTTCAGTTTGCCCCAATCAATATTACAAATGACAGGAGTAATTAAATAAATCCAGAATATACTTCTATAGCGAACAATGGCACCAATATTTGGGATGGTGTAGCCGATGATGAGCATCATATTGAAAAAAAATGCCAGTCCGAATATATTGAAGAGCGGCGGGCTAGCTTGCTTTTTACGAAAAAAAATGAACGCAATAATTAATAACTGGTATATCAATAATTCAAATGCAGTTAATAAAACGGATAATTGAGGAAACTCCCATAAATAAGGTCTTAAAAGAGCATGGTTGATTGCCTGTGGAAAATTAGCAACAAAACTCTGGAAGTTAGGTTGCAACTCATTCATGGCAATATTGGTGTTGCCTCCAAGCAATGTAGCGAAGTCGTTTTTGCGCTCAACTACTGCCGCAGGGATATTTAAAAATGAATGAGAAAAAGAGGATAAGAAAAAAAGCAGGAAATAAAACGCATAGGTAGTTACTAACACAAGTCGTCTTTTTTGCAAAATGATCTTACAAAGAAGAGTAGAGACCATTGCAGGTACAATGGCAATTACCACGTAGTTTCTAAATAAAAAAATGGCCAGTAGAGCTATTACAAAGAAAACATAATGTTTAAAAGTTACCCGGCGCTGCGCAGATAGGAACCGGTAGAAGATATAGCTGACGATGCCGAGGCATAAAAAAACGATCCCGTCTTTATGAATACAGGAAGTGTATAGTAATAAAGATGGTAAAAGAAAACTTGTAATTAGGATGGCTAACTGTTGGCCCTTGTAAATTTCGGAGAAGATGCGGTAAAACGCTATGTGGCCGAAAAATACGATCGTGCTAAAGATTATTGTATTAAAATAAAAATTGCCCCTAGTAAACAGATCCAGTATTGCAATGAATTTATGCAGCAGATTGAATCTTAAATAAGCCCAAAAACTATTTTCAGATTTAAACAAGCCACCAAATCCATAGGTATGGATGTCGTTTTTGAAATCGGTAAAAAAAAGAACCGGGTTTGATAATAGTAAATTGTAATGGAATTTGCCACCTTCATTATTATCCAGATAGTCTACATTGGTAGACAAGTTAGTAAAATAGTACGCAGCTAAAAGACTGATAAATATTTTGAAAGCCAGGAGCAGTTGCACCTGCCGGGAAGATAAATTGGTATGCCTGATAAAAGAGAGTCTCGGGATTAACCAAAAACTACCTGCCAGAAAAATAAGAATAAGCACAAATGGGACAATCATAAATCCACTGGGTTAATCTTCTAAATGAAAATTTGTATGACAGTCACAAAGATAAGAACTGAAGTATTAAGAGTTTTATCCGGCTATAAAGCATATCGTCACAGATAAAACCTTGCAAACGAAAGCTAATTTAAGAAGTAGCCGTTTAGTTAAGCCAGGTTTGCATATCAGGTGAATCTGTAGGTAATGGCGGGATGCTTTTGAGTGATGATAGATATTGAATTCATATGGAGTTATTATCGCCAAAAAGAATTTTTCGAAATCATTAGTTTTACCGGATAACAGCTATTTTTAATATAAATTTGCCAAAATTTAAAATTGTGTCAGGTTCAATGAAGTGCTGGCTCTTCTGAATTTTTTAAAATCATCATTCATTTCAGTAGTCGTGCCTACGAAAAGCTAATTCAAAGCTTGCCGTGTAAGCTTTGAACAATAAATAAAATCAAAATATGCGAAAAATAATTCCAGTTGTTTTATTGTTTTTTTTCTTTTTTCAATCATTTAACCTGGGCGCACAGGACCTATTAGCAAGTAAAGATTTAAGTTCCATTGTTGTTGATAATCTATCGGAAAGTGATATCACAAAAATCAAAGCGCAGTTACAAATAAATAATCTCACCATCGACCAGGCCGAACCAATGTCATTGGCAAAGGGTATGAGTGCTGGCGAATTTGCCAAATTGAAATCAAGGTTGGAGGGCCAGCCATCCGTAGGAATAACCAGCGATAAAAGTGCCCAGCAAATAAGAACCCAGGAAGCGGTTGTCAATAGTAAGGGAAAAGATGTAGACAATATGAGGGTTTTCGGCTCGGAATTATTTGATAATCCAGCATTAAATTTTGAACCAAATTTAAAATTAGCAACACCTGTCAACTATGTGCTTGGGCCGGGGGATGAATTACAGTTAAGTGTTTACGGAGTTCAGGAGTTTAACACCGTTGCAGCAGTAACGCCTGAAGGAAAAATAAATGTTCAATACGTTGGGCAAATTGCTGTTGCAGGCATGCCGATTGAAGCGGCTACTCAAAAAATTAAGGCAGCTTTTGCAAAGATTTATAGTACAGTAAGCTCCGGCCAATCCAAAGTTGGAGTTAGTTTAAGTCGTATCCGCACCATAAAAGTAACCATCATCGGTAGCAAGCTTCCCGGCAATTATTCCGTTTCTTCCCTTGCAACTGTTTACAATGCGCTCTTTATTGCCGGCGGTCCATCTAGCAATGGTAGTTATAGAAATATTGAGTTGTTACGAGATAATAAACTACTAACTACTGTTGATATTTATCAGTTTCTGGTCAATGGGAATCAATCAGCCAATGTTGGTTTAAAAGACAATGATGTCATCCGCATTCCTGCATATTCCCACAGGGTAATTATTGAAGGCCAGGTAAAAAGGCCCGGCATATTCGAGATGAAATCAAATGAAACCTTTATCGATTTGCTATCTTTTGCCGCTGGATTCAATGATATTGCTTACACAGCTTCGGTTAATGTGATTCAAAAAACAAGTAAAGAATACAAAGTAAAGGACATGAAATCTACAGAATACATTAGCTACCAGCCATTGCCTGGAGATGTATTCAAGGTTTCACAAATTTTAAACCGCTTTGAAAATAGGGTAAAGATTGAAGGGGCTGTTTTTAGGCCAGAAACTTATTCATTCAATGAAGGAATGCATGTTGCTGATTTAATAGCACAGGCAGATGGGTTGCGGGAAGATGCATATAGTAAAAGAGCAATTATCATACGGTTGAAACCAGATTTGACTACAGAAATAATAAATGTGGATCTTGCGGCTGCTTTGAATGGAAATACGGAAGCAAATATTCAGTTGAAAAGAGAAGACCAGGTAACGGTTTATTCAATTTTAGACTTTAAAGAATATTACAATGTTACTATCAACGGAGAGATTAAAGTTCCTGGCCAATACCAATTCCGGGAAAAACTAACTTTAAATGATTTGTTGATACAGGCAGGCGGATTGATTGGATCGGCTTCTAAAAGAGTAGAGATAGCACGCATGATAAAATCTGAGCAAACGGATGATAACAATCCTAAAAAGGCTGAATTGTTTAATTTGGAAATTGATGCATCTAATAATGAGCAATTAAACAACTTTGAATTAAAGCCTTTTGATGTGATCAACATTCGTAAAATGGGTGTGTATGAAAAGCCACAAGTGGTAGCTATTACCGGTGCGGTAGCCTATGCAGGTATCTACGTGTTGGCAAACAAAACTGAAAGGGTGCTCGACATCGTTAAAAGGGCAGGCGGATTAACTTCTATCGCCAATGTGGAAGGTGTAAAAATTAAGCGACCGATACAGGCAAGCCAGATTGAAGAATTGGAAAATGTGGATATTAAATTGGGCAAAAATGATAGTATTCAAAAAAAACTTACTCAAAAATTAAAGGAAGAGTTAAAATATGCTACAATCCCGGTAGACTGGAAAAAAATTGTTCAAGACCCCAAAAGCAATACCAATATCACGTTGCTACCTGGCGATCAAATAGAGGTGGCTATCATTAATGAAAGCGTAAAGGTTTCGGGAAATGTATTGCTTACATCAGAAATTCCTTATGAGAAAGGGAAAAGCTTCAATTATTACATCAATGCAGTAGGTGGGTTGGATAGCAAGGCATGGAAGAAAAAAGCATATATTATTTATCCAAATGGGAAGGCGGCGGTTGCAGGTTCATTCCTGTTTTTTAGAAATTATCCGAAGGTAATTGCTGGATCTCAAATAGTAATTCCCGAAAAGCCGGAAACCAAAAAGACAACTATTGGCGAGATAGTAGGTATTGCCAGTGTATTGGTGGGGATGGCAGGAGTGGTAATTGCGGTGCTAAGATAAAAGAGGTACCTGAATTAATTTTTGGTAAAAGCAGGAAATCCATTTTAGTAAGATATATCTATAATCATCTTTTTCTAATTTGAAAAATATCAAGATAAATGAGTGAGCAAGCCACACGGAATGAAATTAGTCTAAAAGAATTATTTATTATAGGGATAGATTGGGCTCGTTATTTAATCTCTAAGTGGATAATTATTTGTTTGGTTGGAGTAATTGGTGGCAGCTTGGGATTCGCATATGCGTATTCAAGAAAGCCAATGTATACAGCATCTTTATCCTTTGCTTTAGAAGATGACAAAGGAAACAACGGTTTATCTGGCGCACTTGGTCTTGCAAGTCAGTTTGGTTTTGATTTCGGAGAAAGTGGTGGCGGTATTTTTGCGGGTTCTAATTTGATCGAATTATTTAAGTCTAGAAGAATGGTAGAGCAGACATTATTAAACCCTTTTATTTTTAACGGTAAGACTATTTCGTTTGCTGAGCGATTTATTCAAAATAAAAACTGGAGAGAAGGGTGGGATAAAAATCCGTCATTAAAAGGGGTACAGATTTTACCTAGCGTAGATAGGACTCAATTTACCAGAGTACAGGATAGCTTGATGGGAGTAATATTTGGTGAAATATTAAGTAGTAGTTTGGACATTTCTCAGAAGGATAAAAAGATAGAAATTATTACTATTGAAATGAAATCAGGGGATGAGAATTTTGCCAAGTATTTTACTGAATCCCTTGCAAAAGAGGTGTCCGATTTCTACATTTTTACTAAAAGTCAAAGGGCTCGTCTGAATATGGATATTTTAGAAAGGCAATCAGATTCAATAAGGGTAGAATTGAATAATGCAATAACTGGAGTTGCAGTGGAAAATGACAATATTTTTGGTTTAAATCCGGCTTTAAATGCACGTAGAGCTCCCTCTTCCAAGAGGCAAGTTGATGTACAGGCTAATTTAGCAATACTCACGGAATTGGTTAAACAGACTGAATTGGCTAAGGTAAATTTACGAAATGAAACACCTCTTATTCAAATAATCGACAGTCCAATTTTTCCCTTAAAAAAGGAAAAATTTGGCAAAATAAAAGGGATAATTATTGGGGGTATTTTAGCTAGCTTTCTGATTGTTTTATTGTTAATTTTAAGAAGGTTGATAAAGAGATTTTAGGATAGCCTAAACTTTCAATTTCCAGTAAAATTGGTTTACCGGATAAGGAGAAATTTTATTGAGCTAAAATTGACTGATTAAGAATGTAGTTGACACTTATTTGCCTCTTGATAATTCTAATGAGTTCTCATTTGACACGGACAAGAATTTACTATTTTGAAGTTTACGATTGATATTTATTGGAAGGTAAGAAATCAAATTTGGGATATGGAAGTTAGATTATTTGAAATTATATAAAGCAATAATGGGGATAAACATTAGATACTTATCTAATAAAATAGGTATTGATAGTGCGATAATTTATACAATTTTAGCCAGAATGATTCAGGCAGGTGGCGGCGTAATTTCAATTATATTTATAGCAAAATATTTAAGTAAACAAGAACAGGGCTTCTATTTCACATTTGGAAGTATTTTAGCCATTCAAATTTTTTTTGAGTTGGGATTATCTGGCATTATTACTCAATTTGTTGCTCATGAAACTGCGCATATAGATTGGGTAGGAAAAGCAAAATTGGTGGGCTCTGATAGATCGATTTCCCGTTTGTCTTCATTACTGCGATTTTGTTTGAAATGGTTTGTCGTTGTTGCTATTTTCCTGATGTTACTATTGATAGTCACCGGATTTCTTTTTTTTTATAAATATGGCAAAGGTAGTAGCCAGGTAAATTGGCAAAACCCATGGATAATATTATCAATTTCTACAGCCTTTTCTTTGATGGTTTCACCAGTGCTAGCTTTTTTTGAAGGACTCGGAAAAGTAAATGAAATTGCAAAAATAAGGTTGATTCAACAATCCGTTCAGTTATTGATGTTATTTGTTTTTTTAACGAAGGGATTCAAGCTTTATTCAAGTCCTCTTGCATCCGTTTGTACCTTTATGATAGCCCCGTTGTGGATTATATTCTCTTACAGAATTAATTTGTTGTTTTTTATTTGGAACCAGTTGGGTAAATGGAAGGTGAATTACAAATTTGAAATTTTCCCATATCAATGGCGGATAGCATTAAGTTGGATTAGTGGATATTTTATTTTTCAACTTTTTAATCCTGTTCTTTTTGCCAATGATGGGCCGATAGTAGCAGGTCAAATGGGTATGACATTGGCTGTTCTAAATGGTGTCTTATCTATTTCGCTTAGTTGGATTAATACTAAAGTTCCACTGTTTTCTATTCTAATATCCAAAAGGGAATTTATTCGACTTGACGAAATATTTAAAAAAACGGTAAAGCAAGCCTCCTTGATCTGCGCAATTTGTTTATTAATACTGTTAATTGTCGTGTTTATCATGCAATTCAAAGATATGTCCGTCGGCCAACGTTTTGTACCGATAGTTCCTCTAGTATTATTGTCACTTGTTACGTTTATTAACCAATTAGTATCAGCTCTGGCAACCTATCTCAGATGCCATAAGCAGGAACCATTGTTAACTGTTTCTTTACTGACTGGAATATTTACTGCGACGTCAACTTTTATTTTAGGTAACCTATTTGGTATGGAGGGGATGGTAATAGGGTATTTTTGTATAAATATTTTTCTCGGATTACCCTGGGTCTTTTATATATTTAAAACTAAAAAGCTGGAGTGGCATTCTTGAATACCATACTTGAACTTTCTACAAAATGAGTAAAAATTTTATCTTATCAATTTGTATTCCTACTTATAATAGAGCTACATATTTAGCAGCTACAATTTTTTCAATTGCTTGTCAACAAAGATTTATTGATACGAATGATGTGGAAATAATTGTAAGTGATAATTGTTCCACCGATAATACTCAACAAACCGTCCTAAAACTTATTGAGATACATGGCGGAAAAATAAAATACTTTAGAAATCAAGAAAATATTTTGGATTTAAATTTTGAGAAATCATTATCCTTGGGCAGTGGCGAGTTTTTAAAACTAAATAACGACTCTTTAAAACATAATGAAAACTCCCTGGATAAAATGATTCATTTAATAAAGAGTAATCTACATGAACGGAATATTCTTTTTTTCTTAAATGGATGCGCAGAAGTTAAAGGGAATGTGCTGATTCGGGATTTGAATGGTTTTATTGAAAAAGTGTCATATTGGGGCGGTTGGATCGGTGCATTCGGAATTTGGAAAAACGATTTTGTTAACATGGCCGAATTTAGCAGGTATTCCAAACTTCAATTAGTTCAAGTTGATGTATTATTAAGGCTAATTACATCCGGCAAAAACTTATTAATAAACAATGAAATTTTATTCACTTCAATTGCACCAGCCAATAAAGGGGGTTATAACTTACTAACAGTTTTTTTAGACAATTACTTTTTTATATTGTCAGAAGAAGTCAAGCTGAATCATCTATCAAAACGAATATTTAAGTTTGAGAAGAAAAAAATATTGCTACAATTTATATGCCCTTGGTTAGTTGAATTTAAAATGAGTCCTGATAAATATTTTTTTGAATTAGATAATACATATCGAAAGATCTTTCGGCATTTTAAGTATGATATTTTTACAGTTATCAAATTCATATTTAAATTTTGTGCACTATTTTGTTATAGGAAATTAAAAAATGTATCGGCTATAAATGGCAAGCTGAAAAATTAAAAATTTAGAATAAATAAGCTTAGATTATTTTATTGTATAACAACACAATTAATGAAAATAAAACTAAAAATCTTTTTTAAAAAAACCGGATTATTGAAGTTACTTTACTACTTCAGTTTTGTATTTACAGATTTTCAAAAATCGATAAATATGAGGAGAATTCAAATCGCATGGCGGTTGCTTAATTCTCATAATTTCACTCGTGTTTCGAATCCGCAAAGTGCCGTATGTTTCCCGTTAAATAAGGTTGTGGTTGGAAGAGGGACATACGGTCCACTATATGTCCATTCATTTGGGACAGTGGAGGAGAGATTGGAAATTGGTAATTTCTGCTCCATATCATCAGGGGTTCAATTTATCTTGGGAGGTAATCATTCACTCAATACATTTTCAAATTATCCTTTTTTTACATTTTATGGTAAAGCTAATCAGGAAGCTTCTTCTAAGGGTAAAATAGTAATCGAAGACGATGTGTGGATTGGAACAGATGTTATGATATTGTCTGGTGTTACTCTAGGAAAGGGTACAGTGGTTGGGGCTGGAAGTGTTGTTACCAAATCCTCACCACCTTATTCATTGATTGGTGGTAACCCTGCAAAGCAGATTAAAATGCGCTTCGACGAGTCAATCATAAAATTGCTTCTTGAAATTGATTACGATAAAATTGACGAACAAAAGATAGCAGATTTATTACCAAAAATGTATCAGCCTTTAAACGCAGAATTAATTAGGGAAATTAAAAATAAATTACTTAGATAGGTATAAAATAAACTTATGGATAATCAGGTTGAACTAAAATGTTTGTTGTGTAACAGGGAGACGACTTTAAAGAATAAGGCTTTTCCAAGTTACCAACAGCCAGTTACATTTGAGATATATCATTGTAATAGTTGTAAAGTAGGTTTTACGATGCCAAGAATGAATGACACACAAGAGCTCTATGATAATATTTATAAGAACGGTCCCAAAGTAAGATTTTACGACCGTTATTGGAAATATGCTGAAGCCGTAAAAAATGTTAGAAATCCTCTCGATTATTTAGCAAAATCAGAAGAAACTTATTGGGGAGTTAGATCGGCACTTTTAAATATCCAAAAAGAAAGGAAATTAACTAAAATATTGGAGGTAGGAAGTGGATTGGGGTATTTGACATACGGGCTAAGAATGGCTGGTTATGATTCATATGGCTTAGATATATCTGAGAATGCTGTGGCGCAAGCTAAAACTGATTTTGGATCTAATTATATCGCATCTGATATATTTGACTATGCTGAACAAAAGGCAGCCTGTTTTGATGTAGTCATTTTAACAGAAGTAATCGAACATATAGATAATCCTTTGCCTTTTTTACGGGCGTTAATGAAGCTAATAATACCTACTGGGCAAATTATTTTAACAACGCCTAATAAATCGTTGTATCCGGATTCTGTAATCTGGGCTTCAGATCTCCCTCCTGTGCATTGCTGGTGGTTTAGTGAAGAATCAATTGAATACATTTCAGATAAAATCAATGCCAGCCTTAGTTTTATTGATTTTTCTGAGTATTACAGATCTAACGGCAAATTGGTTGATCCATATGATTTGGCGAAGCCGGCTTTTGATAAAGATGGCGAATTGATAATATATGAAAGGCCCAAAAACAGTACCCTTTTTATCATTACTTTAAAAGGTTTTTTTAGGAATATATCACTTTTTAGAAAATTTAATTTTTATCTGAGGGCTCACCTGAACAAAGAGCTAATTGTTTGTAACAAAAAAGGGTTGGTTATTTGTGCAATATTGAAAAAAAAAGGAAAATAGTTTTTTAGTGCTGATTTTGTATTTAAAAGACGCAAGCAGCTTTGTTGTGAGGATTATCTATTTACAAATTATTTAATTTATTTCCCTTTATTTTTTCATTAGCATAAAAAACTAGTTTCGTACTAATGAAAATACAAACTGTATATTATTTTGACAACGGAGCGCATTAAAAATCAGTCTCAATGACCAGAAAGTTTAGAGCTATAGCATTTTATTTACCTCAATACCATCCAATTCCTGAAAATGACGAATGGTGGGGAAAGGGGTTTACCGAATGGACAAATGTAGGTAAAGCGAAATCGTTTTTTACTGGGCATTACCAACCAAGAGTTCCCGCAGATTTGGGCTATTATGATTTACGGGTACCTGAAACAAGAAAAGCACAGGCTGATATGGCAAGAGAATATGGTATCGAAGGATTTTGTTATTGGCATTACTGGTTCGGAAACGGCAGGCGATTAATTGAACGCCCTTTTAATGAGGTTTTAGCAAGCGGGAACCCTGATTTCCCTTTTTGTTTAGCATGGGCAAATGAAACATGGAAAGGGTTTGAACATGGAATGACTAAAAGGAATATTTTAATTGAACAGTTATACCTGGGGATAGAAGATTTTACAAAACATTTTTATGAGGTGCTTTCTGCATTTAAAGACAAAAGATATATAACTGTTCATGGTAAGCCTCTGTTCATGATTTATAAACCACTTGAATTTGAAAACATTGCTGACTTTATAAAATTGTGGCAGCGATTGGCTATATCTAACGGGTTAAAAGGAGTGTACTTTGTAGCCCACACCCCTAACATTGAAAAAAAGGATCAAATTTTAGCCTTGGGTTTTGATGCAATCAATGTAAATAGGATGATTGATTTTTTAAAGAAGCGTAGTTTTTTAAAAAGGGCAGTACAAAGATTAAAGGTCAACTTCCTAAGTATTCCGCGGGTATTCAAATATTCGGATGTGATGAAATGGTTCTCAGGTCCTGAGGATAAAGAAAGCAACGTCTTTCCTTGTTTATTTCCAAATTGGGATCACTCGCCGCGAAGTGGGAGGGAAGGTATTATTTTACATAATTCAACTCCTGCTTTATTTAGACAGCATGTGTCTATGGTTTTGGAAGATATAGCACTAAAGCAAAATGAAGAAAGAATTGTGTTTATTAAATCTTGGAACGAGTGGGCAGAAGGGAATTATATGGAACCAGATTTAAAATACGGGAAAAAATACCTGGAGGTTTTAAGCGAAGAATTAAGCAAAATCTGATTTCAATGTTTAAAAAAGCCAAATGATTTGTTTAAACTTGTACATCAAGAGTTTTCGTTTCTTAATAATCAGTTGGCAATTTTTATGTTTATCATTTTCGTTTTCTAAAAGGCAATATTTATTAGTGTAATTATGTATTACTTCTTAATATTTTTTTTACTATGCATTGGTTGCTATATAAGCCTTTCGATTGATGGACATAGGTATGAAAAACCTTTTTATATTATTTTATTTGTACTTTTTTGGCTAACCGCTGGACTACGGTTTGAAACCGGAATGGACTATTTTTCATACCAAACTACCTACGAACAAACTTTCACGTTATCGCAGGCTGCAAAGTATGGAAGGATGGGCGATTTCAATATGGAACCAGGTTATGTTTTTTTAAGTTCTATATTTAAGTCAATGGGAGCAGAAATTAATATGATGTTTCTATTTATTTCTTTAATAACAAGCTTACTTTTATTCACTTCTTTTCATAGATATATTAATAAGTATAAATTTTTTGCATTGTTGGTCTATTTTTCCTTTGTGTACTTTATACTAGATATGAGCGGAGTTAGACAAGCAATAGCCGTCAATATTTTCTTATATTCAATCAGATTCATTTATGAAAAGAAACTTTTTAAATTTCTCATACTGATTATTGCGGCTTGTTTTTTTCATTCATCAGCCATGATAGGAATTATTGCATATTGGATTTTTAATAAAAAAATTAGTTCTGCTTTTATAATAACTTCAACCCTTTTTGGGTTAATAATCATTGCATTAAAAATACCTTTAATGCATTTGGCCGTTGAGGATATTTTATCTTTGTTTATGCCGGACGTAATTATAAATAAACTTGTATATTATTCTGATGTTGATATAGTTTGGGCGCTTAATATAAAAGTAATTTTGAACATCATAGTTTTATTTGTTCTACTTTATAACAGGGAGAATCTATCAGCAAAATTCCCCTATTTTAATATAATAATAAACTCGTTATTTTGTTATGTTTTTTTTCGGGAAATACTTTGGGAGTCGGCTGATATCAACAGTAGGATTAACTTTTATTTTATATTTGGGTTAGTTATGGGCATACCGCTATTATTAGACCTTGTAAATAAAAAGGATAATATTTTAGGCGTCTTTGTATTTATAACATTCCTTTGTTTTTACCAGTGTAATTCCTTTTTTTTTCTGAGAAGTATATGGAATCCATATCAAAATTATTTAATATTCCAAATCTTCGATTTAAAAGGCAGTGGAAAAGAGCGGTTTCTGGAAGAAGCAAACAAGCTATAGTTTAAAAAATGTATGAAGAAAATCCTTTTCATTGCTCATTCTGGTCATGGTGGTGGGGCCGAATCTGTTTTGGCTCATTTAATAAATAGCACTTTCAACGATACCTCGAAATATACAAACTTTGTTATCTACCCTAAATTTCAGGGAGTGGCGTTTCGGGATATGATAAAATCTGATGTTTATTTAAAGTCAGTTATTTACAGATCAAATTCCCCGTCTACTTTAAAAAATATTATTTGTAACTTATATAATATTCCAGCGCTTTTATATCTTGTTGTATTTTGTTTCGTAAAACGAATAGACCTTATTTATATCAATTCCTCAGTAACTTTTATTGGTTCTGTTTTAGCCTTATTAACAAGGACGAAAGCTGTTTGGCATATACATGAACAAACAAATCGCAATCAAAAAATTATTCCTAACTATATTTACAGTGTATACCGAAAGCTTTTTTCATCCAACAGATTTAAACTAATTTTTGTTTCTGCATTTAGTAAAAGACTATGGGAAAAAGAATTAGTAATTAAAATAGATCACGCTACCATAATATATCCACCGGTTAAAAATGTTAATATCTCAGATAGCTTCGAAAAAGATAGAGTCGGATTTTGTTTTGGATATATGGGGGCGTTAATAAAAGAGAAAAATATTTTATTGCTTCTGGAAGCCTTTAGCGAGGTAAACAAATTGCGAGTGGATTCTCAGATTTTTGTTAAAATTGCTGGAGAGGGTATACTTCGTGATGAAATTTTCAGGAGGGTTGAAGAGTTGGGAATCAAAGAAAAGGTTGAAATAGTAGGGTATAGCAACGACGTTGATAGTTTTTTTTCAAATATTGACGTATTAATTCAGCCATCATTTAATGAATCATGGGGGTTAGTTGCGTTAGAAGCATTGGCATATTGCAAAACTGTAATCATGACTAAAGAAACAGGGTTGAAAGAAATCTTAAATGATGGAGTTGATTGTCTTTTTATAGACCCGTTAGATAAGAATGATCTGGTAGATAAAATGCTTTTTCTATTAGACCATAAATTAGTCTGTGTTAACATTGCCAAATGTGGAAATTTGAAGTTTAAATCATTTGATTTTAATAATAATTTCAATAATAAAATTCATTTAGTTTTACTGAAAATGAAAGGGTAGATATTGGAAACCCACTGTAGTTTTTTACTTTATTGTTAACCAAATTCAGTTATAAAAATTTAAAATCAACCATAAAAAATTGCATGAGAGTTTCGGTTTGTATTGCCACCTATAATGGCGAGAAATTTATTAGACTACAATTGGATAGCATTATACCTCAATTATCCGAATTTGATGAAATAATTATCTCAGATAATGGATCGACAGACAAAACAATTAGTATTATTTTATCTTATACAGATTCGAGAATTAAGCTAATTCACACCCCACAGGTTAATAACAATTACAGTGACAATTACAAATCATACATTGTTACGAAGAATTTTGAAAATGCCCTTCAGTTGGCAACAGGTGATTATATTTTTTTATCAGATCAGGATGATATATGGGAAGGTAGTAAAATAAGTCATTCGCTGTCAATACTTCAAAACAATGGCATTAACCTTGTCATACATGATGCAATCGTAGTCGATGAGAATAATAATATAATTGCTGATTCTTATTTTAGAATTGTCAATTCGAAAATAGGATTTATTAAAAATGTCATTACCAATTCATATCTGGGTTGTTGTTTAGCATTTGATAGAAAAATACTATCCATTTCATTGCCATTTCCCACAAATCTTGTTGCACATGATTTGTGGATTGGGCTCATAGCCGAAAAAAAAGGAAAAGTAGCTTTTGTTGAAAATAAATTAATACGATATCGGAGGCATACCGCAACAGTAACCAATTCATCATCAAAAAGCAAACATACATTAATTTCAAAAGTTAAAATTAGATTTCAATTTGTAGTACAATTTTTTATCCGATTGCAAAAAAATAGGTGAATAGCTCAATGAAAAGAATAAAATGGCCATTAATTTAGGTAAAACTGGATGAATCAAACTTTATAATAAATCAATTTTTCTGATAAAGTTTAAGCTAAGTAATGTAAAATCAATAATTTCGTGATATTTAAATACCTTTTAAAAAAGCGTATATACTAAATACACAATCAATATATAGCTTTAATAATTGAATATGAATATTCTACATCTTGGAAAATATTATCCTCCTTATTTCGGCGGTATTGAGAAGGTGAATTTTGATCTGGTTGAAGAATTGAATAAAAATAATATACCAACTGATGTATTATGTTTTAATGATGAACTTGTTGACGTAGTCGAAAAAAGAAATTATACAATTTATCGTGCAGTTAATCTTGTTACTGCATTTTCTACTCCCTTTTCATTCTCCTATTATAAAATACTCAAACGAATTCATCATTTATATGATATCGTTCATATACACTTACCTAATCCAGGTGGAGCAATTGCACTTCAATCCGTTAACTTTAAAGGTAAAATTGTTGTTCACTGGCATAGTGATATAATTAAACAGACAACCTTAAAAAATTTTTATGCTCCCTTTCAAAGGGCATTGTTGAAGCGTGCTGCTAGTGTTATTGTAACATCTCCCCCTTACCTAGAAGGGTCAGATGATTTAAAGCCATTCAAAAATAAATGTAAGATTATTCCAATAGGGATTAATAGGGAGGAGTTTGTACCCAATGATAAGTTTTTAGCAACTTTAAAAAATAGTTATTCGGGTAAGAAAGTTATTTTTAGTTTAGGACGATTTATTTATTATAAAGGATTTAATTATCTGATTGAAGCAGCAAAATATCTACCTGACGATTATATAATTTTGATTGGTGGAACGGGGGAATTAGAAAATGCACTTGCATTATTAATTGAGCAGTTGCATTTAGAATCTAAGGTGAAGCTTTTGGGTAAAATTAGTTTTGAAAATATAGGGAGCTATTTTCAGTTATGCGACGTTTTTTGTCTACCGTCGTGTGAAAAGTCTGAAGCATTTGGAGTTGTTCAAATTGAAGCGATGTCTTTTGGTAAACCAGTTGTTTCCACAAATATTTTGAACTCTGGAGTACCTTGGATAAACCGGAACGAAAAAACCGGCCTTATAGTACCTACTAAAAATCCAAAAGAATTAGCTCATGCAATTAAAACCATTATTTCTGATCCTAATCTAGCAAAGCAGTATGGAGACAACGGCCAACTAAAATATTTACAGGAATTTACCATTGAAAAGATGGTTGGGAGCACCATTCAACTTTATCATGATATCCTACAAAATTAGACGAAGAAGCTAGTGGATTTCGCAGATTTAGTACACTTATAATTCAGCGATCAAACCACATTATTGAAATTCCATTATCCTTAGTTTTTTTAAAACCTTTTTGGCTGAAAAATTGAATCAGTTTTTGTTTTTCTTCAGGATAATGATGCTCTACTCTAAACTTAATTATCCGTTTAAAATTTTCTTCTGTCATTGAATAAATAATTCCATATTCAGCACCTTCACAATCCATTTTTAAAAAATCAATGTTATTAATATTGTTTTTTTTAATGAAAGTAGGCAAAGAAATACTCTCAACTAAATCGTAATGCTCTAATTCAATGTTACCCTGAACTATTTTATTATAAGGCGATGAACTCGTGGGGATGGAGATTTTTTCTCCGTCAATAGCACCAACCGCTAGATTAAAAGGGATAATTGTCTTTTCAAGTTTATTGATCCTGATATTATTTACCAACAGATCAAAAGATTCTTTGTTTGGCTCAAATGCGTAAACAATTGCTGCACCAGATCTTGCAGCATAAATTGAAAATACGCCTATGTTTGCGCCAACATCAATTACAGTTGATCCTGGAGAGACGATGCCATATTCTAGTCGACAAAAAATCACCATAACTGTTATTGCATCATGTGGGTTGTTTGACAGTTTTATCTCATAGCCATCACGAGTAATAAATTTGTTTTGGTTGGGATTTGTTTGTTTGATGTATGCTAACCAAAGCGAGCCAAAATCTTTAAATATTAATGATTTGAAAAACATTTTACTTAAATCCCGGCATTTAGTAAAAAGCATTTTAAATTCTAGACTTCTTCCAAAAATTTCCATATTTTTTATTTTATTATTTCCTGCCTAAATATTCATTGGCGTTAAGATTGGTTATATGGACTTAAGGAAATTGCATTAATTCCAAAACCATCTAACAATGTCAAAAGCTTCGTTTCCTTTTGTGCCTCAGTAGTTTATTACTGTTTAATAAAATAGTAAGCTGGCAAAAGTAGGCTAATTATATTATTTGTTTTTTCTATTTTATTTAGTTGAGTATTGCCTTTAGACGTTCTATTCGAAAACAATGATAACCGCAATGGTTTGATTTCATAAATTCATTTTACAATTATTGGAATTATTATTTTCTACCAATTAGTTTTAAAATATCTCCTCTTGCGGCACAATAAATTATCTGTTATTTTGCGTTAAGAAAATTCCGTTTCAAATTTTATAAATAAAAATTCCGAACAATATTTTTTTTCAACTGGAAATATTATAAATCCTTTAATTTTACCTTCAAATCATTTTAATGTCGCACACAATCCTCCTCACAGGCGGCGCCGGCTTCATCGGCTCCCATCTTACCCGTCTTTTTGTAACAAAGTATCCTGATTACAAAATTGTAAATATCGATAAGCTTACCTATGCAGGTAACCTCGAAAATCTTACGGATATTGAAAACAATCCCAACTACCAATTTGTAAAAGGCGATATTACAGATATGGCTTTATTAAAGCAGTTGTTTGAAGAGCATCAATTTACCGCCGTATTGCATTGTGCTGCCGAAAGTCATGTTGACCGGTCTATCACCGACCCGCTGGCATTTGTTACCACCAATGTGGTGGGTACTGGTTCCTTGTTGCAAACGGCTAAAGAGTTTTGGAAAGCTGATTTTGCTGGAAAAATATTTTATCATATTTCTACTGATGAAGTATATGGTTCATTGGGGGCAGAAGGCTTTTTTACGGAAGAAACACCGTACGACCCCCGTAGTCCCTACTCGGCTTCAAAGGCATCTTCCGATCATTTGGTGAGGGCCTTTTTTCACACCTACCACATGCCGGTAAAAATATCTAACTGTAGTAATAATTACGGACCGTATCATTTTCCTGAAAAATTAATACCACTTTGTATTCATAATATCATCAATATTAAGCCGCTGCCAATTTATGGCAAGGGCGAAAATATACGGGACTGGTTGTACGTAGAGGATCATGTAAGAGCCATTGATGTAATTTTTCACAATGGGGTAATAGGCGAAACGTACAACATCGGAGGGCATAATGAGTGGACCAATATTGCCCTGGTGAAAGAGCTTTGTCGCCAAATGGATGATAAACTGGGCAGGGATAAAGGGGAATCTGAAAAGTTGATTATGTATGTAAAGGACCGGGCTGGTCACGATTTGCGCTATGCCATTGATGCTACTAAATTAAAAGATAAATTGGGCTGGTTGCCATCTCTTCAGTTTGAAGAAGGCATTTCAAAAACCATTGACTGGTACCTGAGCAATACAGAATGGCTTAACCACGTTACTAGTGGGAACTATCAAAATTATTACGAAGGTCAATACGAAAAGAGATAAAATATGAAAGGAATAATTCTGGCCGGTGGCTCTGGTACAAGACTCTATCCAATTACGATGGGAATCAGCAAACAGTTGATGCCGATTTACGATAAGCCAATGATTTATTACCCGCTTAGCACTTTAATGCTGGCAGGTATCAAGGAAGTATTGATTATCACAACACCTGACGACCAGGCGCAGTTTATTAGATTGCTGGGCGACGGCTCGCAATGGGGTTGTAAAATATCGTATGCCAAACAGGAAATACCCAATGGACTTGCACAGGCCTTTGTAATAGGAGAGGAGTTTATTGGGTCTGATAGTGTGGCGCTTGTTTTGGGAGATAATATATTTTACGGTAGCGGCTTTAGCAAACTGTTACAACAGTCAGCAGACCCCGATGGGGCTGTAATTTTTGCATATCCGGTGAGTGATCCCGAGCGCTATGGTGTTGTTGATTTTGACAGTGATTTGAACGCACTCAGCATTGAGGAAAAACCGGCAAAGCCAAAAAGTAATTATGCAGTGCCGGGTTTATATTTTTACGACA
>Ga0209181_10002693_pt1 | contig 28654 bp, 20 predicted proteins | sample MAT05_FD_187208 | JGI IMG/M metagenome (GOLD analysis project Ga0209181, IMG submission 187208) | Freshwater microbial communities from Lake Fryxell liftoff mats and glacier meltwater in Antarctica - MAT-05 (SPAdes) (version 2) | ecosystem: Environmental > Aquatic > Freshwater > Ice > Liftoff...
GTAAGGCGGACCTGTACGCGATGTTTTTGGAGCGCGGGCTGCAGCTCGTGCGTGAGGGTGGGGTGTCGGCGCTGCTGACGATGCGCAATTGGATGTTCATCAAGCAGTACTCCGAGCTGAGACAGTGGTTGCTGGAGACTTACGACTTGCGGGCACTCGGCGACTTCGCGATCGGCGCGTTCGACGAAGTGCCCAATGACGTTCTCTCGGTCGCCGTCAGCGTCTTCCGGAAAGTGCCACCGTGCACCACGGCGAGTATCGCAAGCCAACCGACGCCGACCGATGATCGCTCATACGACCGCATACGCACCCAACGCAAACGCGCCGCCACCCTCACCGGCACCGGCCGCCACGAGTTCTCCCCCGCCGCCCTCCGCGTCGTCCCCGAATCACCATTGGTTTATTGGTGGTCCAACGCCTTCCGAAATGCATACTCATCGTCCAAATTGCTCGCCGACGTTGCCCCGGCTCGATTCGGCGTCAATACAGGAAACAACGTACGCTTCTTGAGGCTGGCGTGGGAGATGCTGCCGCATAGACTAGCGTCAGTCCGTACGACGGTACCGCAAAGCCCGCCGAGTCTCCAATGGCAGAGGTATCTAAAGGGCGCAGCGGGCCTGAGCTGGATAGACCCTTGTGACGAGATTGCAGCTTGGAGCAGTCATGGGCTCGAGATGAAGACCTACGCCGAATTCCTGTATGGCAGCTACAGTCGCCAAATTCGCAACGAGGATGCATATTTCCGTCCTGGCGTAGCGTTCACCATGCTCGGCTCGAACTTCTCCGCGCGGGTCCATCGCTGGAAGTGCATTATCGACAGCAAGGGTTCCTCAGTATATCCGTCAGATATCGACGCTTTTGTTTGTCAGATGAACCGCTCGATTGCGCGCTCGGTTCTAGGTTCGCTCAATCCGTCCCTGTCCTTCCAGGTGGGAGACGTTAATCGACTTCCACTGTTTCCGGTCGCAGGCGCTGATGCGATCTTCGCCACACTCGACACCGCCTTCACCACCCACGAATCCCACCGCGAGCCCTCAGTCGAGTTCCGCGAGCCCGGCCCGTCACCCTGGCGCCACGCCCAGGCCTGGGCCCAGCTCGCAGTCGACCGGCCCGAGCACACGCCGCTCCCGCCCTACACCGAAGAGCTCGACGCCGAGCCTGCAACAGACCACCTCTCCTACGCGCTCGGCATCGCGCTCGGGCGCTTCGGTCCCAACGGCGACGGCATCCTCGACCCGACGACCGCCGATCTCGCGCACGCGCTGCCCGACGGCATGCTCTTCCTCGATGGCAGTCTCGCCGCGACCGAATATCGCGATGGGCTTGGGCATCCGGCCGCTGGTCCGCTGCACTCGGCGTGGGAGATCCACGGCGCCCGCATCTCTTCGGCTTCGCCAGGCGAGCCGCTGCGCGACTACCTGCGCCTGCGCTTCTTCGCGATTCACAAGGCGATGTACGACAACCGTCCGATCCACTGGCCGCTGACGTCGCCGAACAAGACGTTTGTCGCCTGGGTGCAGATCCACCGCATGAATGGCGGCACGCTGCGCACGCTCGTCGCCAATCACCTCATCCCGCGTCAGCGCGAGTTGGCGCGCGAGATCGAGGGCCTCATCGAGGTGAAATCCGGTCCCGACAAGAAGCTCGCACGCGAAGCCGAGCGCTCCTACGCGTCGCTCCTGAAGTGGAAGACCGAGCTCGATCAATTCATCGCCGACCTGCGCACATGTGCCGAGGTCGGCCCGCCGCCGCCCGACCCGAAGTGTCCAGCGCGGTCCAGCGACGCGCGTTATTTGCCCGACCTCGATGACGGCGTGATGATCAATAGTGCTGCTTTATGGCAGGTGCTCGAGCCGCAGTGGAAGGACCCGAAGAAGTGGTGGAAGGAGCTGGCCAGCTCAGCTCCACGCGGCGCTGGCAAGAAGGACTACGATTGGAGTCATCTGGCGATGCGCTATTGGCCGGCCGACGTCGACGCCAAGTGCAGGGTCGACCCGTCGCTCGGCGTCGCGCACGGGTGCTTTTGGACCTACCACCCCGAGCGCGCCTACGCCTGGGAGCTGCGCTTACAAGACGAGATCGGCCCCGACTTCCGCATCACCGAAGCGCCCTATCGAGGCGGCCCCGGCGACGCCGACTTGCGCGCCAAGTTCATCGCCGACCACCCCGACCAGGCCCTCGCCGCCATCGCCAAGGAAGCCCAGCGCCGCTACCGCAAGTCGAAGACGCCGACGCCAGTCTTCCGCATTCTCGACCCCGGCCTCTGGACCCAAACGCCGCAAGCCTGTTGGGACCTCGAGCTGGAGCGCAGCGAAAAACAGGGTCTGGAATTACGCCTCGAGTCCCCCGACGCCCCGACAGCCCGCGCGACTTTCGAGAGCACCCACCCCAACCTGGTGAGCGAACGCCGCCGCCTGCTCGCCAACCTCACCCCACCAGCAGAGCTAGACCTCGACGAACTCGACGACCCCGAATCCCCCGACCCCGACGAGGATGGCAACGATGACTGATGACCTGGGCGAACGCCTGCTCGACCAACTCGCGGCGGCCGTTGAATGGCTGCAGGCGATTCACGCACAAGCCGAGGAGCAAACGACCATCCTGAGTAGGCTCGTCGAGGAGGTCGCGGACCTCAATTCCAGGATGGAGACCATCGCGAACGATGTCGATCTCATGTCCGGAGTAACCGGAACGAGCCTCTCGGACATCGAGTCCGCGATTCGCGACGTCGGAATCGAGATCGTCACATCGGTCGACACCATCGGCCTCTGAGTCGCACGACCGAAAGGTCGGATGTCTCTGCACGCCGAGCCTCGCACGCATCACTCGCACTCGCACAACTGCTTGAACTGTTACCGTTTTGCGGCCTCACCCGAGCTAACATAAAACGCATTAAGTTAGCTCCGCGAGTCGGTATCACGCTCTGGTACCCATCGCCCACCGGACGTTGACCTCGGCCGCTCGGGCTCGCATAGTGAGGCCCAGATGAGCCGCGGAACCACCATCAAGTTCAAGGTCGACTACGAAGGCGCGAAGCTCGCGACGCTGACTTTCAGCGAGCTCACTGCTTTCGTGCATGCGCTCGGGGCCGCAGTGAAGGCATTCGATCCCAGCGTCGATGTCGATCGGATCGTGCCGGTCCGGCTCAGTGAAGGCTCACATTGCTACGACCTCCACGCACCGGCGCCGCTCGCTAAGTTCGTCCGCGGCCTCACCGAGAATCGCCGCCGCTGGACGCAGGTTCATGCGCGCAGCCTGCGACCTTTGCGCACCTTCGCGGCGGAGCGCGAGGCAACGATTTCCGCTGCGACGAGCCGCGGGAAGTTCCGACCCATCGTGTTTCCGGACGCCGATAGGGCCGGGTTCATCGGCGGCAGCAGCTATCGCAATGTGTCGCGCGCGCTCGCGTTCCTCGAGCGGTCGGGAGGCGCTGAACCATCGGCGCAGCTCTTGTTTCCCAATGGGGAGCGCGGCCACCCCCGCGTGAGCAGCCGCGAGCTGGCAGAGAAGCTCGCGCGCCTCACGTATCGGAACGTGTTCGTGACGCTTGACAGCCGGCACGATGCAGACACCGGTGACGTTCTTGAACAGACCGTGGTCGACTTCGAAGCCTACGAGCATCGAACGCTGGACGGCCTGGTCGAGGCCGGGGCGTTCGCATTTACGGCGGAGCACAAGTCGGTCGCGGAGTTCCTGGCGGAGCGGTCGCCGCCTCATGGCTGATGTGCCAAAGCGCCTGCTGGTGCTCGACACCAGTGTGCTCCTGGTCTTGGGCGGCGCGCGATCGCGGCATCCCGATGCAGTCCAGCGGATCACCAATCTCTTCAAGGAACGGGGCCCTGACTCGTTCGCGATCACCGCCCCAGGGCTAGCAGAGGCGCACGGCCTACCAGTGCCGGAAGGCCTCCTGGTGCTGGATATGAATGCCCATGCCGCGCGCATCGCTGCGGGCCTGGGCGCGGCCTGGCGCGCGAGGGCCAAGAAGTCAGGAGCGCGCGGCCTGAATCCATATCTGGTGAAGGCAGATTGGATGATTCTCGGCACGGCCGAAGCGTGGAAGGCGACAGCGCTCTATACCGAGGATGACCAGATGAGAGTGATGGCGCAGACCGCTGGGCTCAAGTTGGACGTTCGCGATCTTCCGCCTGTTCCGAAACAGCCGAAGCTCATCTGATGGCCACTGTGGGTATTGTGTCGGCGGCGCTCGAGGCGGAGCTGCGGCTCAAGGTGCGACTGCAGATGGTGCCGCCGGATCCGGCCATGCTGGACGCTGCGCCTCGCCCGTGTGCAGGGCGCGCAATGTGACGCCGCACCACATCGTATGTCGCGCGCAAGGGGGTGGTGAACAGCGCGGCAATCTCATCAGCCTGTGCGCCACCTGCCACCTGGAGCTTGTGCACATGAACCGAGTCCATGTCAGCGGCGATGCCAACGGCGGACTCGCGTGGCGGGCCAGTGGTTGGGCTGCGCCATCAGGCTACTCGGAGTAGGCGCTTCATGGTCTTCGGATCGCGCTCGATGGCGCGAAGCAGCGCCCTGGCGGGAGCATCGGGGGTGCTGCGACGCTGCTCCCAATCGCGGAGCGTCCCGATGGGCAGACTGAAAGCATCCGCGAACTCGGCCTGGGTCATGCCCAGCCGCTGGCGCAGCGCCTTGACCGGCGACACCCGCCGCATCTGGCCGAGCGCTTCGGGACCGAGAGGCTGCCCATCGGGATCTGATAGCGCTGCTGCAAGCGCCTCATCGTCGCTCATGGCGTCCAGCCGTTCCCAGTCAGTGTCGCCCTGAAGTGTTGGCTTACCAGGCTTCACAGTCACCCGCGTAGTATCGGTCTTGCTCATTTCGTGTCGCCTTTCGCGCAGAGATGATGCGGCAAGTGTCCTCGCCGCGGCTGGTCGTCACGACGAATAGGACTCGATTCTCGAGTGCCATGCCGATGACCATCGTGCGCTGCTCGCCGTAGGTGTGTCGGTCGTCCGTCTCCTCGAGCCGATCCGGGTCCTCGAGTGCTGGAATGGCGTCGTGAAAATCGACGCCGTGCTTGCGCCTGTTCTCGCTCGCCTTGGTCCGATGCCACTCATAAATCACCTCGCATGTGTACGGCCTGCCCGTAGCCGGGTCAAGCACGAGACCGCGCTCGACGCCGCGCTGTGCTCGGTGCCGCAAATGCGCTCGAGCACTCATCGCAGCGCCATCAGGCGGCCCGCACGACGTTGACCTCCGTCGCCATGCCTCCCATAGTGGCCACCGGATGAGCCGCCGAACCACTATTGAGCTCGAGCACGAAGGCGCGACAGTGACGACACGATTGCGGCTGAAGGTCCTTTGATGGCGACTGCAGGAATGGTCTCGGCGGCGCTCGAGGCGGAGCTGCAGCTCAAGGTGCGGCGGCATGGGGTGGTCGTGTGGCTCGACGCGGAGGGTACCTACACGGGCCTCGTCGACCGTTGGATTGGCGACCTGCAACGCGACGTGCGTGAGATGCGGGTGCTGGCATTCCGAGGCAGCCACCTCGAGCTGATGCTGGCACTCGAGCCGCTGACCTCCGGTGCCGAAAAGCCGAGCCTGGTCGTGCATGTGCCGGGGCTGTCGGAGGCCCAGCTTGAACGGTCGCCACTATTGGACCTGGCATGCATCGGCACGCGCTTTCGCAAGGGGCTCGATACGCTGGTGACCGAGGCTGCGACGGGGCGCGCGCGACCCGAACAGATTGCGGAGCTATTGTCAGAAAAACCGAGCCTCGAGCGGGCAGATAGCTGGCTGGCAGAGCTGGTCGCGGCGGGCATGGCGGGCATTCGCAATCAGCTCCAGGCGATGACCCTGAACGCGCTGTGCGACGACTTGATCGACAACGGCACGCTCGCGAAGCGACTCCTGGATGAGGTCGACCGGGCCAGCATCATCGAGCAGCTCGAGGCTTGGACAGGGCTCTCGCGAGCGTGGCGCGACGAGACGCTCGGGGATGGTGAGGCACGGGCGCCGTCGCTGTTGTTTTCGGTCGCGAGCTTCGCGCTGGCGGTCGAGTACGTGTTCGATCTGCGGCGGCCGCCGCACGACGCGCTGCTCACGCCACTGACGACGCTGGCCAGGCCGCTGCGCGACGCGTGCCGAGGCCTGGCGGTGCACCTGCGCACGCGCCACGCGGACCTCTATACCCGCATCGCCGACCAGACCGAGGCGGCACTTGCGATTGAGGTCGAGCACGCGGTGGCCGAGGACCTCGGCAAGATCGACACGTTCCGCTTCGAGGAAGACAAGGTCCTCGTGCACGCGCTGGAAGCGCTCGAGGTCGGGGACTATCCAAAGGCGCTGGCCGCGGCCGACTCGCGCGCGGAAGCATCCGGCGACATCGAGTCGATCTGGACGCGGCGGCCCGACCGGCGGGCGGCGTGGCTGGTGGTGCGCGACGCGGGTCGGCTCGGGGGTGCTATCGATGAAGCGCCGGCGAGCGCGCTAGCGGAGCTTGGACGCGTCGACGAGCTGGTCGCGGCCTATGTGCTGCGAGGGGCCGCGGTCGACCGCGCGCATCGTGCGCTCGAGCAACGACGCGTGTCGGCGCTGTTCCCCGAGGTGTCGTACTTCGAGCGACTGCGAAAGTGCGCCGACGCGATGCGCGATGTCTGGGTCGCGTGGGCGGATGGCTGGGCAAGAGCCATGGCACGCGTATGCCGCGAGCGTGGTTTTCTGCCGGCGCCGGGGCTCATGCAGCGGACGATATTCGAGGACGTGGTGGTCCCACTGGTGCGGGATGCGCGTGACGCGAAGACCGGCGCCGATATGCCGACGGCATTGTTCGTGGTCGATGCCCTGCGCTACGAGATGGGCGAGGAGCTGTTCCGGGAGCTCGAGAAGACGCCGGCTACGTTGGCGACATTGGAGGCGCGGGTCGCGGAGCTGCCGACGTTGACGGCGGTCGGGATGAACGCGCTGGCGCCGACGGCGATCATGTCGGGGACGACGCCGCTGTTGCGGCCGGTCATCGCGGAGGGCGCGACCAGGATCGGGATCGAAGGGTTCACGACCGGGTCCTATCAAGTGACGGGGCGGCCGAAGCGCTGGCAGGCGATGAAGGACCGCGCGGGCGGCACGGGCATCGATATGTCGCTGGAAGAGGTCGTCGCGTCGGACGTGGCGGCCCTGAAGAAGCAGGTCGCGAAGGCGCGCCTGGTGATAGTCCACAGCCTCGAGCTGGATGACGCGGGTGAGAGTGGGGTCGGCACGATGGTGTTCGATCAGGTTCTCCAGAAGCTGCGGGCCGCGTGGCGGCTATTGCGGGACGCGGACGTGCGGCGCTTCGTCATCACCAGCGACCACGGGTTTCTGTTGCTGGATGGGCTTCAGCGCGAGCCGGAGCGACAGGGCCGCAAGACCGATGTCGAGCGGCGCCATGTGCTGACGCGCAACGCGGCGGTGGACCCGGGGCGGGTGCGGGTCGGGCTCGGTGAGCTGGGCTATAGCGGCGCCGACGGCATCTATCTGGTGATGTCGGAGACGACCAATGTCTTCGACCGCGGGGCGCGCGGCGGCGGCTTCGTGCATGGCGGCAATAGCCTGCAGGAGCGGGTCATCCCGGTGCTGACGCTCATCCACAAGGGCGGCGGTGGCGCGGCCGCGGGGCACTACAAGGTGCACGCCGAGAGAAAGGATCCGGTCGCGGGCATGAACCGGATAAGCGGCAGCGTGCAGGTCGAAGCGCGCTCGCAGATGAGCCTCGCGTTCGCGCAGGCGACGCACATCGATCTGCTGGTGCAGGTCGCGGATGGACGGGCGGGAACGGTCGAGGTGGTGCAGACCGGAGACGGCGCGGAGCTCATCGCGGCAGCGACGCTGCGGGCGGCGGTGGGCAAGTCGTTCGAGGTGTTCTTTCGGGTGACGGGGGCGAACGAGGAGCGGGTCCGGATAGAGCTCGTGCCGCTTGGACCCGAGCATCAGGTCGAGCCGGGGATCGTGGCGGAGTGGTTTGCGGCGGCGTTGGCAGTCGCAGTCGCAGTCGCAACAGTAGCGCCGAGCGTATTGGCGATGAGCTGGCTGGACGCGGTCAATAGCGATTATCGGCCGATCTACAAGCATCTGCAGAGCCACGGGGTAATCTCTGAAGCCGAGGTCGTCGCGATGCTGGGTGGCAATCCGCGGGCGGCGCGAAAGTTCGCGCGTGAGCTGGATGGCGAGCTGACGAAATTGCCATTCGGAGTGAGAGTCGAGACCACCGAGAGTGGCAAACGCTGGGTGCGCGAGGGCGCGTAACAGGTTCGGATAGGGGGAAACGATGACAGTCTTGAGCCACCGCGATCGGGAGCATGTGCTGGAGCAACTGCGAAAAGGCTTCGTGCCCGAACGCGGCATCGAGACGATCGCGGTCGGCATCGAGAAGGCGCGCGACGAGGTGGGGCGGCAGCTCGAGATGGCCGAGCATGGCGAGGGCACAATCAAGTTCCTGCGCGGCGGCTACGGCTGCGGCAAGACCTTCATGGCGCGGCTGGCGCTGTTGGATGCACGTGCGCGCGGGTTCGCTACGAGCTTCGTGGTGGTCAGCGACAATGACCTGCACTTCCACAAATTCGACGACGTATATCGCAAGATCGTGACCGAGCTCGGGACCGCGATGTGCCCGCGTGGAGCGCTCAGCGATATCCTCGACCGCTGGATTGCGCATATCGAGCATCGATTGGAAGAGGCCGGGGCAGATGCGAATGCGAGCGACTTCGACGATCGCGTGCGGACGAGCTTGAAAGAGGACCTGCAACGCATCACGGGCGGACAGGTCCCGCACGACATGGTGCGGGTGGTTCAGGCGATCTTCGACCTGAAGCAAGCGGGGCGGCTCGCGGATGCTGGCGCGCTCATCGCGTGGCTGTCGGGCAGTGGCAACGTCGCGGCCAGCGCGAAGAAGGTCGCGGGCATCAAGGGCGACATCGAGAGCCGCGACGCGCTCGGCTATCTGCGTGGCATCCTCGAGATCATCAAGGCGGCCGGCTACAAGGGCCTGGTCGTGGTCATCGACGAGGCCGAGACGATCTTGCGCATGCGCACCGACTCGCGTGGCAAGTCGCTCAATGGGATTCGGCAGATCGCCGACGACGCCGGGCGCTATCCGGGCCTCGTGTGGTTGTTCACCGGCACCGCCGAGTTCTTCGATTCACGGCGCGGTGTGGCGGGCCTGGCGCCGCTCCACGATCGGATCCAGTTCAAGAAGAGCGGCGGCTTCGCGAGCGTGCGCCAGGCGCAGCTGGAGCTGACGCCATTCGATGGCGAGCGCCTATTGGCGGTGGCGATGCGGCTGCGCGAGATCTATCCAGCGAAGGACCGGGCGCGCATCGAGCGCCTCATCGGCGATGGCTTCGTCAAGCGCCTCATCCGCGACTACACGGCCGGCTTCAAGGGCGACGTGGGTGTCGTGCCGCGGCAGTTCCTGCGGGCGCTGATCGACCAGATGGACCTGGTCGAGGAGAACGCGGACTACGATCCCGGCAAGAGCTACGCGTTCAAGGAGCCAGAGACGCTCTTGCCCGAAGAGGAGGCGGCGCTGCGTGGTGCTGGGGCTGAGCGCGCGCGTGAGCCTGGTGAGCCTGGTGAGGATGACGGGCCGGTCGCGGCCGAAGACGTCTGGTGATGGGCGAGCTCGTGGTGCCGCCGGCGGTGGTGGCGAGCGTATTTTCGCGTTTCGCGCCACGCTTGCAGGAGGCGATCGTCGCGCGCCTGGGCTGGTCGAGCCTGCGCGAGGTGCAGGAGCTGGCTGGTCGCGCATTATTGGAGGGCGCCAATGCGATCGTGTTGGCGCCGACGGCGGGCGGTAAGACCGAGGCGGCGTTGTTTCCGGCGCTATCGCAGCTCATCACGGAGCCGGTCGCGGTCGGTCGGGTCGGGATTATCTACATCGCGCCAATTCGTGCGCTGCTCAACAATCAGGCAGACCGGCTCGGGCTCTACACGGAGATGATCGGACTCGATCGGTTCGTGTGGCACGGCGACACGACCGAGACCGAGCGCAAGCGCTTCCTGCGTGAGCCGGTAGAGCTGCTGATGACGACGCCGGAGTCGCTGGAGGTGATGCTGTTGTCGCGGCGGGTCGACGCCCGGGCATTGTTCGCCGACCTGCGCATGGTGGTCGTCGACGAGGTGCACGCGATGGCGGGGACTGACCGCGGCTCGCACCTGGCAAGCGTGCTGGAGCGCCTGACGATGCTGGCAAAGCGCGACGTGCAGCGGGTCGGACTGTCGGCGACGGTCGGCAATCCCGAGAGCGTGCTGGCGTGGCTACAAGGGACGAGCACGCGGGAAGGTGTGGTCGTCGACCCGCCGCGACCGAAGGCGCGACGCGAGGTGCGCATCGAATATCTGCCGGAGTCGGAGGAGCTGGCGCGAAGTGCGGCGGAGCTGGCGGCCGACAGGAAGAGCTTTGTGTTCTGCGAGTCACGGGCGACGGCTGAGCGGGTCGCGGAGCAGATGGCGGCACTGGGAACTGCAGTCTTCGTGCACCACAGCGCGGTGTCGCGGGCGGAGCGGCTGCTGGCCGAGGAGAAGTTCCAAGGTAAGGAAGCGGGTGGTGTGTGCATCGTGTGCACCTCGACGCTGGAGCTGGGGATCGATGTTGGTGACCTCGATCGGGTGATGCAGGTCGACGCGCCGAAGACCGTGAGCTCGTTCCTGCAGCGCATGGGGCGGACCGGGCGACGGGCGGGTCAGACGGCCAACACGACGTTCCTCGCGACCGCGGCGACAACGGTCGTGCAAGCGGTAGCCGTGGTCGCGCTGGCGCGGGCCGGTTGGGTCGAGTCGATTGGCGCAATTGATCGCGCGTGGCCAGTGCTGGTGCACCAATTGATTGCGCTGGCGCTGGAGGACGACGGCACGCCGGTCGAGGGCGCGTGGAAGAAGCTATCTCGGGTAAAGGACTTTGCCGGGATCCGGCGCGCTGAGTTTGACAGGCTCATCGAGTGGCTCGTGCGCGATGAGTCATTGGTCGTTGTGGCAGGGCGACTGGTGATTGGGCCAAAGGTCGAAAAGCTGTTCGGTCGTCGGCACTTCCGCGAGCTGTATGCCGTCTTCGAGAGTCCGCAGAGCTACACGGTGGTGACCGTCAATCAGCAGGTGATCGGCACGCTGGAGCAGGACTTCGTCGACATGCTGGTCGAGGACGAGACCGCATTCTTGTTGGCGGGACGTGGCTGGTGGGTGCAGCAGATCCTGCACGACGAGCGGCGGGTGCTGGTGTCGCCCGCGCCGAAGGGGAAAGAGCCGGCGTGGGGTGGGATCTTGCCGCGGTTTTTGAGCTTCGAGGTGTGCCAGGCGATGCTCGCCGTGACCGTGTCGGATGTGGCGCACGGCTGGTTGTCGGCGGCCGCCGCGGAGGCGCTGGTGGATTGGCGCGAGGGGTTGGCGGGAGTCGTCGTGGCGGGCCGGGGTGGGCTCGACGCGACCGATGGCAGCGTGCGTTGGTGGACGTTTGCGGGCGGGCGCATCAATCAGACGTTGCGGTTGGCGCTCGGCGCGCTGGAGCCTTCGTGGAAGGTCCGGACGGACAACCTCGGCGTGGCAATGGGGCGCGACGATGGGTCGGTAACGCTGGCCGAGGCGGGGGCGGTGATCGAGCGGCTGGCGGATCCGGAAACGTGGGAGGACGCGGCGTTGTGGCGCGCGGTCGCGGCGCGCCTACCGAACTACCGGCTGAGCAAGTTCCAGGTATTGATGCCGCCCTGGGTCGTGCACGAGATGCTCGCGACGTATCTCATCGATGTCGCTGGAGCGGCTCGCGCGGCGGCGCGACTGATGGGCGTGGGCGTGGGTCGCGAAGGGCTGGAACGGGTGCCGGCGGAGGCGTTGGTGGGGCCGGATGTGGGGTTGGTGCCAGTGGCGACCGAGCCATGGTCGCCCGATGAGCGTGCGCTGCAACGCGACCCAAGACGCAGGGTCGTATGGATCGAGGATGGTGCGGCGCTGGCTGAAGCGGTGATCGAGTTAGGTGACGAGCGTGTCCTGGGGCTCGATGTCGAGACGACGTTGAGCGGGCAGGTGTTGTGCCTCATGCAGATCGCGGGCGCAGCGACGACATGGCTCGTCGATACCTTGGCGGTGAGCGACCTCGGGCCGCTGCGGGATATCCTGGCAGCGGAGACGGTGACCAAGCTCGTGCACAACGCCCAGTTCGAGCGGGCCGTGCTGGGTCGTCATGCAATCGTGCTGGGCGGCGTCATCGACACGCTCGAGTTGTCGCGAGAGCGTCGTGGTAAACGGCCGGAGGGTCATAGCCTGAACGCTGTTTGCCGGCGTGAGCTGGGTGCGGGTCTCGATAAGCGTGCCCAGACCAGTGACTGGTCGCGAAGGCCGCTAGAAGCATGGCAGCGCGACTATGCGGCGCTGGACGCCGAAGTGCTGCACGAGGTCCAGGAGCGCCTGGTTTCGGGGCACGCGTCTGGGGACTGATGCGGGTGCGCTGCTCGGCGAGGGCTATGCGTTCGTCGCGCCACGCTCGTCGCGGAGCATGCTGCGCAGCGCGCGGCGTGCGCGTGACAGCCGGCTCTTGAGCGCGTCTTCGCTGATGCCGAGCGTCGCGGACGCGGTCGTGGTGTCGACCTCCTCGAGGTCGCGCAGGACGAGCACCGCGCGAAGGTCTGGCGGCAAGAGCCGCAACGCACGCTCGAGGTGAGCCGCAAACTCGCGCAGCTCCGCCACCATCTCGGGGTGGGGCTCAGGCGCGGGAAGCTTCGCCAGGACGGCGGCGCCATCCGGGCTGCGCTGGTTCTTGAGTCCGCGTCGCTTACGCACGCAGGCGGTGCGCGCCAGCGTGTAGGCCCACGTCGCGAGCGAGCTGCGGCCGTCATATTGGGCGAGGTTGTTGGCGATGGCGAGCAGCGCGTCTTGCGATACATCTTCGGCGTCATGCACGTCGCGGCACAGGCGGAGCGCGAAGCGCTGGACCGCGGGCGCGACCTCAGCCAAGACCGCGCCCATCGCCTGGTGTTCTCCGCGTTGTGCCCGCTCGACAGTCTCGTCCATCGCGCGGACGCTAGCCTCCGCGGTCGGGCCGCGCAACCTTTGCGCGAGGGCGTCGGGCGCGGCTCAAGCGTGGGTCTGCCACCCGCCGGCCAGGTTGAGCACGTGGAAGCCGCGCTGCATCAGGAACCGCTGTGCGTTGTAGGCGCGCTGACCACCCGCGCAGTACACGAGGATCTCGTGCGCGGGGTCGAGCTCCAGGTAGCGCGTGCGCAGCTCCGGCAGCGGAATGAGCCGCGCGCCGGGTGCGTGCCCACGTGCGAACTCCTCGGGCTGCCGCACATCGATGATGGTCGCCGCCGCGTGCTCCGGAGCCTCGAGGTCGGCCCACTGGAGCTGTGGCATGTCGCCGCTCAGGACGTTGGCTGCGATCATGCCGGCGAGGTTGACGGGGTCCTTGGCGGAGCCGAATTGCGGCGCGTAGCAGAGCTCGGCCTCGGCCAGGTCGTGCACGGTGCCGCCCATCTGGAGGGCCATGGAGATGACGTCGATGCGCTTGTCGACGCCGTCTTGGCCAACCGCTTGGGCGCCTAGAATGCGGCCGCTCGGGGTCTCGAAGATCAGCTTGAGGTGAATCGCCGAGGCCCCGGGGTAGTACCCGGCGTGGCTGCCCGGGTGCAGGTGAACGACGTCGAAGTCCGTCTTGCCCGCCCGGGCGAGGCCCTTTTCGCTGGCACCGGTCGTCGCGATCGTGAGCCCGAAGAGGCCGACGACGGCCGTGCCTTGCGTGCCGCGGAAGTTGGCCGGCCGGCCGGCGATCGATGCCGCGGCCACGCGTCCTTGGCGGTTCGCGGGGCCTGCGAGCGGCATGAGCGCGCTCGCATCGAGGATGAGGTCGTGGCTCTCGACGGCATCACCGACCGCCCAGATGTCCTCGGCCGAGGTGCGCATCTGCGCGTCGACCTCGATGCCGCCAAGGCGTCCGAGGCGAATGCCGGCATCGCGCGCGAGCTGCGTCTCCGGGCGAACGCCGATAGCGAGGATGACAATGTCGGCCGGGACCGCGGTGCCCGTGTCCAGCGTTACGCTGAGGGCGCCGGCCGCGGCGTCGATGCGCGCGACACCCGCCGAGAGCCGCACGTCCACAGCGTGCGCGCGAAGGTGCTCGGCGACGCGCGCGGCGACGTCGGCGTCGAGCGGTGGCATGACCTGCGGGAGCTTCTCGATGAGGGTCACGGCGACGCCACGGCCGACCAGGTTCTCGGCCATCTCGAGGCCGATGAAGCCGCCGCCGATGACGACGGCGCGCGTGATGTTCGGGCGTTCGATCCAGGCGCGCACCGCCCGCGCGTCGGGGACCGAGCGCACCGTGAAGACGCCCGGGAGGTCGAGACCCGGCAGCGGCGGGCGCACCGGTGAGGCGCCCGGCGCAAGCACCAGCGCGTCATAGGCCCACTCGGTCTTGGGGCCGTTGGGTCCCTCGCGGACGTCGTGGGTCATCACGACCTTGCGCGCCCGGTCGATGTAGATGGCCTCGGTGTGGGTCCGCACGTCGATGTCGAAGCGCGCCTTGAAGACCTCTGGACTCGACAGCAGCAGCGCCCCCTCGTCCGCGATGACGCCACCGACATGGTAGGGCAGGCCGCAGTTCGCGAACGAGATGTGCGGGCCACGCTCGAACATCGTGATGACCGCTGCGGCGTCGAGGCGACGAAGCCGGGCGGCCGCCGAGGCACCGCCAGCGACCCCGCCGATGACGAGCACACGCTTGGGACGGGCGAGCGCTGGCGTCGCGGCGGCGGGAGACATTCAGCTTCCGCCTTTGATGAAGCGCAGGAACTTCGACATCGCACCACCCGCCTCGGGGCTGGCGGCAGTCGCTGGCTTGGGCTCGGGCTTGGCTGCCCGCGGCGTCTCGCGACACTTGCAGCGATCGGCCGCGGGGACGTTGCCCAGGACCTGTTCGATATGAGCACCACACCCGGCCCAGCTGGGCTTTCCGCACTTCGAGCAACTGACACGACGACACATGGCGTACCTCCGTGGCGTATGAGCCAGCGGCGAGCCCAAAGGGGTCGAAGTATTTCGCCGAGCAGGCGAAGCCGTGGCGAGGCGAGAGCAAACAGAAGTGCGAGGGTCCGCACGAATACCCTCGGAGGGATCCACGGCAAAACCCTGCAGGGGCTGAGCGACTGGCGCCAGCACGTCGGTCATGCCATCGGTGCAGGCCGGCGCACGCGGCGAGTGCGGGTGCGCCGTGGTCGAGGACCGTCTCAATCAAGAGCGACGCCCGGCCGCCCGAACGTGTCGGAGAGGGTGAGGCCCCACGCGCGCCGCGCCTCGTCGTGCGTGGTCCCGAGGGTATCGGGACGCTTCAGGATATCGACACGGCCGTCCCATCCGCCCGAGAGGAGCCAGGCGGCTTCGGGCCCGAACGCCAAACCCCCGACGCGATCGCTGTGGGTGCGGGTGATCGAGAGCGCGCTGGCCTGACCCTCGCGCCACCACCAGACCGAGCCATCGCGCGCACCTGCGGCGACGTACCCGTGGCCTGCGGCCAGTGCCGTGACCTCCACGCCGGGTGCCTCGTAGCGGACCTCGAGCGTCTGCCCGTCGGGGCCGACGTGCCACGCGTTCACCCCGCCGCTGCCGCCGGCCAGCACATGCGCCTCATCGGGCACCGCCAGCACGCGCGCAGCGCGGTCGACACCGCAGTGAACGAAGCTGCGCGAGGTCTCGAAGTCGCGCGCGCACTGGAACTCGCCGGCCTGGGTCAAGAGCGCCAGCGAACGACCGTCCGCGCTGGCCGCGATGTCGACGAGCGGGATCTGCGCCACGATCTCGGCCGCGTGGTCCGGGCGCAGCAGCGCCTGTAGCGGACCCCAGCCCGACGTCAGCACCGCGCCACCGGCCAGCATGACCATGCGGCGCCAGGGCGTCGCCTCACGTGGCGGGTCGTCCTGCAGCGGGCCGGCGCGCCCGAAGCGCACCACGCGCGCCGAGCCCATGCCATGCGCGACCAGGCGCTCCTGTGGGTCGAAGGCGAGGCCCTTGATGACCGACTCCTGCCAGCGCTCGCGCCGCAGGATCGCCCCGTCGGGAAGCGACATCAGCGTGACGGTCGCCCCGTGAGCCACGCCGACCAGCGTGCCATCACGCGACAGCGCCAGCGCGGCCACGCCATCCGTGAAGGGCCGAGAGCGTGGCTGGACGCCGGCGAGATCCCACGAGACCGAGCGGCGACCGACCAGCGCGAGCGTGCCGTCGGGCGCGAAGTCGGCGGCCGATACTGCCGGTTCGGGCAGGCGCAGCAGCTCGGTGCCGGCCCGCAGATCGATGACGAGCGGTGCGCTCTCGTCAGCCAGCACCACCGCCAGGTGCTCGTCCGGCGAGACGGCGATGTGCCGGACCCGCCCCTTCTGCCGCCCGAGCGGCACGTGCGTGCGGGGCGACGCGAACGCCAGCGAGAGCAGGCTCCCGTCCGAGGCGCCGACCAGCACCTGCTCCGCGCCGAGGTAGGCGAGCGCGGTCGTGAGCGGCGGCGACGCGAACGTGCCCAGCCCTGCATCGAGTCGCTGCACGCCGGCTGCGCCGAAGGACCCGACCGTGAGCGTGCCGTCGTTGCAGGCGGCTACGAACGCGCGTTGCCGGTCGGCCGCCAGCATGAGCCCTTCACGGGGGCACACGTCCGGCGGCGTGGCGGCGATCTCCGACAAGGTCACGCGCTCCGCACACGCGGTCGACCAGATCAGCACCGAGCTCCCGTCGAAGCCAGGGTCGAGTCGGGCGGGGCAACGGGTGACACGGCGTGCCCCGAGCGGGAGGCCCGTACGCGCATCGAGGGTGTCGAGCCACGCCCGGTGCGACGTGCCCTCGAGCAGCTCGCCGAGCACGACGAGCGCGTCGCCGCCAGCGACAAAACCAGCGCCCCGATTGGCGATCAGGCGCGTCCACAAGAGCTCGTCGCCCTGGTAGACGGACAGCGATTCGGGCGTCACGCACAGCGCGCGGGTGCCGGCGACCGCGGCAGGTCGACACGGCGGCGCCCGGTGCTCGACCCGCCCCGGTCGCGTCGCGCCGAGGGCAACGAGGACGCCGCGCGCCTCGGCCGACAGCGTCGCGTCACGCGATCGTTCGAGCGCCGCCGTGGCCAGGACCTCCGCCTCGCCGAGGCGCAACTCCGTCAGTGCGCGCTGCGCTTCAGCGAGGAACGACAGCGCCAGGTTGGCCTCGGCCTGGTTGCGCTCGGCGCTGATGCGCGCGACGCCGAGTGCTGTCAAGACGCCGATCGCCACCAACGCAGACGTGCTGATCGCGAGCGGCAACCGCCACGCCCTCACCAGACGTCCAAGCAGCTCGCGCGGCGAGTACTGGTGCGCGCCGACGCGTCGCCCATCGAGATAGGCCGCGAGGTCCAGCGCCAGCGCCTTGGCGTCCGGATAACGCTCCGCGGTGTCCGATGCCATGGCCCGCGCCACGATCGTGCTGAGCTCGGCCGGCGCGTCGGGGCACAGCTCCGCCAGCGAGCCCCGCCCGGGCGGCGTGCCTGTGACCAGCTCGAAGAGCAACGCACCGAGGCTATAGACGTCCGTGCGCGCATCCAGCGTCTCTCCGCGCGTCTGCTCCGGGCTCATGTAGCCAGGTGTGCCCGCCCGAGCGGGATCGACACCCGCGGGGAGGCCTCGCGGATCCGCCACCAGGGCCAGACCCCAGTCGATCACCTGGGTCTCGCCGAAGGCGCCGACCATCACGTTGTCGGGCTTCAGATCGCGGTGCACGATGCCGCGCTTGTTGGCGTAGCCGACCGCTTCGCAGGCGGCCAGCACGTGCCGCAACAGCGCCAGCCGACCCGACCACGCAGCGGTCTGGCTGATGAGCTTGCCCAGGGACTGGCCGCGCACGACGCGCATCGCGAACCACGGGGCGCCGGCGGCCGTCAGTCCCACGTCGTAGACCGGCACGATCCCCGGATGCTCGAGCCGCGCGGTGATCAGCGCCTCGCGCCAGAGCCTCTGCGCGTCGCCTTCGCCGAGCGGGCGCTTGACGGCGACCGATCGGTCGAGCCACCGATCGGCGACGAGGTCGATGCGCCCCATGCCGCCCACGCCGAGCTCGCTCAGCGTCTCCCAGCGTTCCTCGCCGAGGGGGTGCTCGCCGATCGCCGGCGACTCCGGCGGACCGGGGCTCGCCGACAAGCCGGGGCGCGAGCGGAAGTCGCGTGCGCCGTCGTCCTTCACGTCTCGTCTACGACGCGATCCCGAGGTCCCAGGAATATCTCGACGCGGCCGCGCCCGACCAACCGCACCAGGTCGGTGCGCACGCCGCCGTCGAGGAGCCGCCGGCGCAAGCGCGCGAGGCCCGCGTCCCAATTGCGCCGGAGCGCGACCTCGTCGCTGACCTCGGGCCACACCTCCTGCGCCGCCGTGCGCCACTCGACCGGCACGCGCATGAGCGCGAGCTCGCTCAGGATGCGCGCGGCGATGCCGTCGACCAGCACCGTCTGTGCGCCGACCCGGATGTGCACCGAGTCGTAGCGCAGCACGAGCTGTAGCGGTTCGTGGTCCGGCTGGCGCAGCGTGATCGAGGAGCCCGCGTCCGCAAGCAGGACCTCCTCGATGAAGAACGTGCGCGTGCCCACGCTGAAGGAATCGCCGCCCTGTACCTCGCGATCGTCCTGCCCCGCGAGCCGCAGGTGCAGCCCGTCGCCGTCGCTCCACAAGAGCGCGTCGGCCTCCGGCAGGAAGCCGATGATCAGGTCGTCACGCGCCTCGAGGATGGCGGTCACCGGCGGCAGCGCCTGAAGCGGCAGCGCGTCCCCGCGGATCGCATGGACGCTGTCGGGCAGCGAGACGGCCAGCACCTCGAGGACGAGGTCGCCGCCGAAGTCGATGCGCGTCCCGGCCTTCAACGCCGCCTCGGCGACGCTCACGCCGTCGACCTGGAAGCGACCGCGTAGCGACAGGAGCTTGAGCTCCGTGCGCCGCAGGCTCACCAACGCGTGCGCCTCCGAGATGCGCGGGTCGCCGAGCCGCAGGGTGGCCTGCGGCATGCGCCCGATGATCGCCCCTGGCGGAAGGTCCACGACCCGACCATCGCGGAGCTCGACGCGCGCATACACTCTCATCGGATGGGGGTACTTCCCGCGTCGGCCGCCGTCAACGACGGGAGCTCGGGAGGTCCCGCGGCGCCCGTCGCTCGGCTATCGGCTTCAGGGGTCCCAGCGCACCGGAACCTGCCAGCCCGTCGGATTGCCGCAGTTGCCGACGATCACGCCGGCGTCATTGATGCCATATGCGTAGCAGTTGTAGAGCGTGCCTGGCGTCGGGAGTTCGACCGCGGTGGTGTAAGGCGTCGGCCACAGCACGGCGTGCACCGTGCCGCCGTTCTTGGTGCCGCCATTGGCATTGCCGACCGCGTCGCCGGCGGCGTTGATCCAGCGGGCCTCCCAGATGTTGGTCTTGGCGTTGAGCTTCGGCAGCTTCTTGCTGACGCCGAGCGACCACACGATCCCGACGGTCTTGGTCGGATCGCCCTGCGTGTCGCCCTGACCGGCTACCTGGCCGGCCGCATTGACGGCCTTGGCGGCCGAGCGGGAGCCACCGGTGAGGAACGGCAGCACCGTCGGCACACCGGCGGTGGACCACTGCACCGCGCGCTGGACCGACCCGAAGGAGCAAGTGCCGGCACCAAAGCTGTTGTCGGCCACGCTGGCGCCGTCGCACGAGGTCGCGCCGGCCGGCAGGGCGAGCGCCGTCGGCTGGTTGTTGATCCACAGCGCGGCGAGCTGCGTGCCGCCGCTGTCGCTGGTGCCGATGGCCGTGCCGTTCGGCGATACGCCGTTGACATAGCCGAACGTCCCGCCCGCGAGCAGGGGGAGGTAGATCGGGGAGCCGCCGCTGAGCCACTTGAGGGGCTGGCTCGTGGTGCCGGTCACCGAACCGTAGATGTTGCCGAAGCTGTCGATGCCGCGTGGGCTGTGGTTGGCACCGGGCACCGCCTCGGTGAGCATCGTCAGGACACCGAAGTCCCAACGTCCGGCGCGCTGGATGAGGGGGGGTGACGTCAGGTTGACGCCGAGGACGACGTTCGGGTTGCTACCGACCCACAGGAGACTGCCTCCCAGCGGGCCAAACGCGGGCAGCACCGTGACGGTGTAGGCGTCGGCCGAAGGGGACGCGGCGCAGAGGCCGGCGAGCGCGACGGTCGCGGTGAGGAGGGCCTTGCGGCAGTTTCGGAAGAACGACGGGAGACGCATGGAGGCTCCGTTCCGGGGCAGTCAGAGTGGGAATGCACGCAAACCGACGGAGGCTGCGCGTACGCTCTGCCCTGGAAGTCGCTGCCATTAGACAGCCTTAGCCGCGAGGTCAACGATATCTGTCGCGGGTTAGGAGCTGGCTGTGAGTTCTTTACTTTGCATTACAAGCCGCCAATCCTGGGTGTTCATGGCTCCAGGAGCAATACCGCGCCGAAGGCCGGGTGCATCCTCGGAGCTTTGACTCAGGCGCCGCGCGATCCCGCGCCAGATCCCTCCAAAGCTTGCGCGTAGAGGACCGCATACGCTGCGAGCATCGCCTCCAACGAGAAGCGCTCGAGCACGCGCTCACGACTCCCCACCGCGAGCGCCGCGCGCCGTTCGGGCTCGACCAAGAGCCGCGACACCAACGCAGCCAGCGCCTCGGGCGTCTCGACCAGGCTGTCGCTACGCCCAAGGAGCTCTTCGAGCGCGCCAACCCGATAGCCGCAGACCGGGATCCCCTTGGCCATCGCGTACGGTACGACCAGCCCGTAGGTCTCGGTGTGAACCGGCGCACAGAAGAGACTCATGCGATCGTAGTACGCGGGCAGCGCATCGAACGGCACCAGCCCGGCGAAGTCGAAGCGTCCGCGCACCCTGGCCTGGCGGGTTCGCGCCACGTAATGGCCGAAGTTCGAGCCACTCCCGACAAGCAGAATCGTGGCCGTGGGACGCGCGCGCACGATGGCGATGAGGACCTCGATGGTGTCGCGCGAGAGCTTGTCGTTCTCCAGCCGATACACGAGGCCGACGACCTCGCCTGGTGCCGGTCCGCGCGCAGCGTACTTGCGCGTGTCGACCCCGGGGTAGACGACGCTGGTGAGCTCGCCGGTCCCTACATGCGCGGCGGCGTAGTAGGTGCGCAGGTACTCGCTGACGTAGGCGAAGTGCGTCACGGCTGGGTGCAGCCAGGGTGGGTTCTGGCTGTTGACGTTCTCGATGACGGGCACCCCCGGCCACGCCGCGCCAAGCACCGCGAGGGCCTGATCGAGCCACCTCGTGCGATCCCAATAGTGCATGTGCACCACCGCGGGCCGGCGCGAGATGGCGGCGCGCAGAGAGGCTTCGTCGGGGGCGATGCACACCGGGAAGTTGGCAAAGTGGACTCTCGCGTCGAGGTAGCGTGTGACGATCTCCATGTCCCAGCGCGCGCCGAGCCCGCGCACGAGATCGAAGACGATCTTCTGCGAGCCCCCGATCTCCAGCCCATCGATAAAGTGGAGAACCAGCGGTCGGTCCCCGTGGGGCCGCGCCTCCGGCGGCAAATCTGCGATCGCGCGCACCGCACGTCCCGCTCGCGCCCCCCAAGCCACCCGCCACTGCACCGCGAAGCGCCCGACCCGAAAGCGTGGCGGCGCGTGTGCCTCGGGCCGCGGCTCCAAGGCAGCCTCGAAGGCGACCCGGGTCGAACGCGACGCCCACACGAGGCCGCGCGCCAACAGGCGCAAGGCAGCCGTACCGAGCTAGCTCCCAGCGCGATCATCCGCATTTGTCGCTTGTAGCGACATCTTCCGAGCACCGTCGAGGCTCGCGTGCACCAGCCTGCTCATATCTGTCTTCTCGCGATCCGATGGCCCTGCTTGTCCACGCGCACGAATACGTCAGAAGCGTTGCCACGGGCCGGCGTGCGGCACCTTGTTCGGCGGCGGCGCGGCCCAGTCGCAGGTCCCGTCGGGGAACGTGGCAAGCAACCGCGCATGCTGCGCCTCGCTCAGATCCGGATAGTCCGTGACGTCGAGCGGCACCCGCGCACATTGGATGATGTCGCCGACCATGGGACCACCGGCGACGACGCGCGGGTTCGCGAACGGCACCAGCGTCGCGACGCAGCTCCCATCGGTCGGAGTGGTCGTCAGGTAGCAGCGGTCGCCAAACGGTCGCGTGCGGCGCGCGGCGGCGGCGCGGTCGGGGTCGGGGTCGGCGCTCAACGCGCGTAGCCAGCGGTCCATCCCGAGGACGGCGTCGAAGGCGGCCTGGCCGCCGGGCTCGGGCGGTGCGAGTGGTGCTGTGAACGAGACGTGGTTGCTGGCGTCGCCATAGCGGGCGATGCGTGCGTGTGTGACCAGCGTGCGGACCGAGTCGTGGAGGTCGCCGGGGTCGACGTCGCCGTACTGACGCACATCGATGATAGGCGTCGCAAAGAGGCGCGCGCCATCGAGGATGCGCCCCGTGCGATAGGCCGTCTGCACCGCGATGTCGTCGGCCTCGGTGCGCGCGCCGGTCGGCTTGCCCTCGAGGTCGAGGCCACCGACGTGCTCGTTCAGGTGCACGAACTGTTCGACGGTAATCGTGCCTTCGCGGAACGCGCCAAGGCCATACTCGATCGCCGCGTTGCCCCAGGCACGGCGCGCGAAGCCAGTCTCCGGGTCGCGCCCGAACAGGTTGACGTTGTGGTCCTGCAGCGTGCAGCGCGCGCCGTCGGGGTTGGTTTCCGCATCGTAGATCGCGTCGGCCGGCACGCCCGGCAGACACCCGATACTCGGGTCGAAGAGGTCGCCGAGAATGCCAATCCAACCCTGGCACGTCGCGTCGCGCGCGAAGCCGGTGACCGCGGTGCGCTCGCCTTCGGTCGGCCACAGATCGGGATATTGGCCGAAATAATTATAGAGCAGCTTGCAGTCCATGATGTCGCCGACGATCGACCAGATGTCGGGGAAGCTCGCCAGCGGCAGGAGCCCGTCGAGCAGGCCCGGATAGTTGTCGCCGATGAGGTGCTGTTGAATGGAGCCACCCGAGCCGCCGAAGCCGACGAAGTAGTCAGGCTTGCCGTAGCGCTCGATGAAGTCTTCTTCGACCATCATCACCGTCTCGGCCGAGAGCACGTCGTTGCAGTTGTTGTTCAGCGTGTTGAGCGACGCATGCAAGAGGGTGAAGCCGACGCCGACGGCGTCGTTCAACGCCGACGCGAGCTCGGGGTCGCCCTGGGTGTAGCCCGTGCCGCAGCCACCGCCGAACATGTAGATGACCCCGCCTTCCCAGGTCGACGCGCGTTGCCACGGGGTCGGCGCGGGCAGGTCGGGATCGTAGAGCGACGCGGTCCAGGCGATCGCCCGATTAATGGTGTTGACGTCGAGGCGCACGACGAACGGCACGGCGCGCGCACCGAGCGTCGTCGCGGTCGCGGTGTCGGCCGGCGGCGCGCTCGGGTCCGGCAGTGGCTCGAATGTGTTCGCGCTGGTCTTGCGAAAGTAGACCGTCAGCGGTGCCGCCGAGCAGTCGACATCGAGCGGAAAGCCCAACCCATTGTCGGCGTTGCAGAAGAAGGGTTCTTCATGCGGCCCCGAGAACACCGGCCCGGTCTGCGCATAGACGACGATGTCGAGCTCGCCTCGCGCGTTGCCGCGCATCGCCAGGAGCTTGTGCGGGCCGACCGTGAGGCCGTCGATGCGCGCAAGCACGCCGCCATCGAACGGGTGTAGCTCGTGCGACGGCGACACTCCATCCAGCGCCAGCGCCAGCAGGTCCGCGGGAGCTTCTATATAGACCAGCATCGCCGTACCGGTGACCATGTCGGCCCGTCCCGACACGACACGTATGCTCAAGTCGGACGTGACGACCTCGGGCGACGACGTCTCCTCGCTCGCGTCGCTGGTATCTGAAGAGTCGACCCCATCGGACACACTCGTCGCATCCGCATTCGTCGCATCGATGCGCGCGTCCGGCGCCGTGCCATCGTCGGAGCAGCCCGCAAGGAAGAGGACCAACGCCAGTGTTCGCTTCATGCTCGCCTCCGTCGGGTTCGGGTCGTCCGAGTGACCGTAATGCCCAGCATAGCTGGCGTCACGCCACATGCCATGTCGAGCTGCTCGCCTGTGACAAATAGCCTCCCGCAGATAGCTTTTCGTAGCGGCAGTGCTTGCTCGGTCGAGCATCGACTGCAGAATTTGCCCCAGTCACGATGACAAATCCGATCGGCTGAGCGAGACAGGTCGTGCTGACTCGTACCAGCCCGCACGCGGCCTTGAATCGCGTCCTAGAGGTAGCTCCCATGCGCTTGTCGTCGTCGTTGCTCGCCCCCCTTCTCCTGAGCCTCGGACTGGCCGCTTGTGGCAAAAAGGCCGAGCCGCCGACGCCGGTCGTACCGACCCCAGTCACTGCCACGTCCGCCGCCGATACCGCCGAGCCCGCCAAACCCGTGGCCGATGCTGGCACCGCCGCCGCGGCAGCCGATGCAGGCTTGGCCGTCCCGCCCAAGGGCGATCCCGAGTGCCACATCGTGTCGTTCTCGACCGTCGCGCCGCGCCCGGCGCCCGAGGCCTCGACCTGGGTCGCGGTGTGGAACGCGCTCGACATCACGCCCCCCGAAGGCCCCGACCACGAGCCGCTGCCGATGACGTCCGAGGACGCCGTGAAGGAGCTCTTGACCAAGGATGGCAACGGCGAGGCGCCAATGGTGGTGCCGTTCCTCGCGCACGACGTCCAGGGGCTCCTGGTCCATCCGCTGCCGACCGGTGGCGCCCGCATCGTCACGTTTGATAGCGCCCCCGGCGACTCGCCGTGTGTCGGGCGCTCGCCGCCCGAGGTCATCCGTCAGGGCGACCACCTGGTGGTGCGCTCGCAGCTGTGGTTCAAGGCCGTCAGCGACGAGTGCACTGAAGACTTCGGCCGCAGCACGTTCGAGACGCTCTACGACACGAAGTCGCTGGTAGTGCTCGCCCGGGTCGAGCGCCAGGACGGAAAGCACGATGTCGGCAGCGCGGCCTTCAGGACGACCATCAAAAACAATCAGGTCGCCTTCGGCGGTTGCGGCGAAGGTCGCGTCTTCACGCTCACGCCCGAGGACAAGGACCTCGAGCCCGAGCCGCGCCCGGCCCCAAAGACCGTCGCCCCAAAGCCCGTGCCAGCCGGCTCGTGCACGTTCATCGCGGGCGCCAAGCTGAGCCAAGAGCCGCGACCGTTCGCGACCTGGCTCGCGTTCTCGAAGGCCGCCGGCGAAGACAAGGCCGCCGCCAGTGAAGCCGATGCAATGACCCACGCGGGCATTCAGGGCGGCAAGCCGGAACAGAAGGTCTACGTCGTCGACGACCTGCCGCGCGAAGGCGCCGACATCCGCATGTCACTGGCCACCCCGACAGCCACCGGCGTAGTGGCCCAGGTCGGCCTGTGGAGCTACCCCGCGGCCGGCGACAACCTGTGCTTGACCCAGCCCGAAGGCAACGTGACCGTACGCCGCGAGGGCGGCTTCGACTACGTGCGCGTCGTCACGTGGGAGCTGAAAGCCGATGGCAATATCGGCTCGATTGACGACTGCAAGCTGGTCGCGCGCACGATCACCGAGCATGTCCTCGAGGCCAACACGCTTCGCCTCGTCGCGACATCATCGTGGAGAGACAGCACCCGCTCGATCGACACCGCCGCCTACAAGAGCGAGCTGGTGTTGCCCGCCGGCTGGTCGCTCAACGGCTGCGGCGACACCCGGCGCGTGTCCTTCGAATGAGCGTCAGGCGCTCACCGCATCGAGAGGTCGAAGGTGCGCTTCAGCCCGGACTTCGGCGGCGGAGAGTTCGTCGGGGTGGACACACCCTCCGCGCGTGCGGCGTTCGCCGCGTGGTCGACGGCGGCGAGGATGGCGCGCACGTGGTCGAGAAAGACCCGGCCGGGCGGCAGCAACATGCCGCGCGGCGTGCGCGAGAACAGCGAGGTCCCGATCTCGTCCTCCAGCACGCGGCTCAACGTCGGCGGCGCAGCGATCCGCACGCTCGCTGACGGTTGGACCGTCGTCACCGCCGACGGAACCCTTTCCGCCCAGTGGGAGCACACCGTCGTCGTCACGCGCGACGGGTTCGAGCTGATGACCCAGCTCTGACCCGAACCCGACCTCAGCCGCCTCGCACGCAGCGGAACCCGATCAAGTCGAGCCCCTCATTCGACAGACACGACGGGTCCGCGCAACCAGGGGCGCGATAGGTCGCACCCTCGGCGGGCGTCGGCGTTCCAGGCGCCCGCAGCGGCCAGCCACGCACAGCCTTCTGAGTCGCAGCCTTCGCGTCTTTCGCGTCGGGCAGCGCACCGGTTTCGGCCGCGCGGTACGGGTCACGCGTCCACTCCTGCGCGTTCGCGAGCAGGTCCCAGATCGGCGCCGCCCCCGGTGTGCGGTCCAGCTTCGAGGTCGCGACCGCCGCGACAGGCACCGGCCGGCCCCCAACAAAGTGCACCTCGCTCGGTGTGAACGCGTCGCGCCCCCACGGGAAGTAGCGCGCATCGCTTCCGCGCGCCGCCCACTCCCACTCGGACTCACTCGGCAGGTCACCACCGAGCCCATTGCAAAACGCCAGCGCGACCGCCCAAGGCACCCCCGTCGCGGGCAGGTTCGCCTGGCGCTTGGCGTCCCTCGGCAGCCACTTCGGCCGGGTCAGCGTCGCGACCTCGGTCAGCGTCGTCGCCAGCGCCAGCTCGCCCCAGGTCACCTCGTGGGTCTGCATGCGATAGCCCGCAAGCGGCGCCGCCAGCTTTGCCGCCGGTCGAAAGCCCGTGCGCGTCGCGGCCATCGCGTCCTGCGTCTCGGCGTCCGACAGCCCCAACACGCTGGCCGCAGCCGCTGGCGCAAGCGCCACCCACGGGTTGGACGCCTCGACACTCGCGGCCCAGGCGGCCGGCGCGGAGCTCATCGGCATAAGCCGCAGCGCCAAGCCATCGGCCTTCGCAGGTACCTTCCCGTCCGCGACCTTCTCGCCCTTCTCCTCCTTCCCCGCCGCGCCCTTGTCGTCCGCGTCCTTCTCGCCCTTCCCTTCCTTCTCGTCCTGCCCCGCAGCCGCCCCGTCCTCGTCCTCCTCCGCGACCACCGCCGGCTTCGGCTTCGGCTTCACCTCAGCGACCACCGCAGGCGCCGGCGCACCGCTCAAAGCCGTGACCCCGAAGTAGGCCCCGGTCCCGACACCCCCGACGACCAGCGCCCCGACGATCCACTTCCAAGCGCCACCACGCCGCGCCGGCGCGACCTCCTCTTCCTCCTCTTCCTCCTCGACCTCGACGACCGGCGCCGCCCGCCCCTTGCGCGCCGCCGGCACCTCCAGGTCGGCCCAGTTCGAGCCCGAGGTCACGACCATGCCGTCGTCTTCAGCGAACGAGTCGCGCGCATCGAGCCGCGCGTGCCGCAGGTCCGCGTCGCCCGTGTCGCGCACCGAGCCCAGCGCCGGCTTCTCTCCACCGGACTTGCCTCCCTTGTCGTAGGCGGCCAGCCCGCGCTGCTCACCGCCGTCGAACACGCGCTTGCCGACGCCGCCGCTACGCACCTCGCCGTGCTTCAGCACTTCCATCTTCTGGGTCCCGCTGTGGCCGCCTGTCTTGTCGCTCATGAGTCCGCCCGGCGCCCGCCCCGCACCCCCTTCGGACCAGCGCGCGGGCCCGACTATAGGCCCCCGTCGCCCAACCTCAACGCTCTTTCATCGGCCCGTGCGAACATCCTCTTACCAGCACCGCCGCCGCGAAACTGCAGGTCAGCGCCGCCGACCGCGAGCCCGCTCACCCCTCGTCCAGGCGATGCAGCAGCACGCCGAGGGTCAGGACCGAGGCCGTTGCGCACGCACGGTCCGCTCGTCCTCTCCCTCGCCCACACCCGCCCACGCCCACGCCCGCGCCCGCGCTTCGGGTCGCCGTCCTGGGGGTACGCAGTCGCCGTCGTGGGGGTACGCAGTCGCGTCATGCGTGAACGCAGTCGCCGTCATGCGTGTCCGCAGTCGCCGTCGTGGGGGTACGCGGTCGCCGTCGTGGGGTACGCAGTCGCCGTCGTGGGTGTACGCAGTCGCCGTCATGCGCGTACGCAGTCGCCATCGTGGTGGAACGCAGTCACCGTCGTGGTGGAACGCAGTCACCGTCGTGGTGGAACGCAGTCACCGTCGTGGGGGTACGGAGTCACCGTCGTGGGGGTACGGAGTCACCGTCGTGGGGGTACGGAGTCACCGTCGTGGGGGTACGCAGTCGGCGCGGGCGCCGATGCCCGCCCGTTGCAGGGGGACACGCGCTGCGCAGTACGCGGTCGTGAGCAGACCGTGAAGGGGCGCGACTGCCGCTGCGGTCCATGGGGCGGCAAACCATCCCGTGAGCGAGCTTGTGCGGTCCGCCGAAGGCGCGCTGCACAAGTTCGCGGGACTGCACTGGGCGGACCGTCGAGTGCGACCAGGCGTGAGAGCAGTAGTCCCGACCAACGTGCGATTCAGCTGTGACCGCGATCGGGACCGCGCGGCGACGCCCTTTTACGTCAGGATTTCCGCGTGTACCGCGCGGGCCCAGCGGTCAACTGCTGCAATCGCTTGTTGGCGGGCATGGTCCGAGCAGGTAGCACCCAAGGCTGGGGGCGGCGCGCAGACGTCGCCATGAAGATGCGGAGGTCATCATGCTGCGGGAGCAGGATGCCCACGGGTGTCACCCGCGCATCCGCGTTGAAATCGTGGTCCAACGCCTTGGTGGCAACTCGCGTCATGCCGTCCCTGG
>Ga0209181_10002694_pt1 | contig 28652 bp, 27 predicted proteins | sample MAT05_FD_187208 | JGI IMG/M metagenome (GOLD analysis project Ga0209181, IMG submission 187208) | Freshwater microbial communities from Lake Fryxell liftoff mats and glacier meltwater in Antarctica - MAT-05 (SPAdes) (version 2) | ecosystem: Environmental > Aquatic > Freshwater > Ice > Liftoff...
GACCGGGCCCCTGCCCGGCGTCGGGATGCTGCAAATCGAGCCCGTGACCTGGAGTCCGCGCGCTGGAGGCAGCCTGATCAGCCAAGGCCAGCTGCGCGAGCTGCCCCTGGCCTGGCTGGCGCTGCTAGGCAACACACCGCTGGCCAGCCTGGGCCTGAGCGGCAACATGGTGTTCGACGCGAGCTGGGAACTCGCACTGTCCGACACTCTGCGCGCGCGCGCCAGCCTGGTGCGGCGCAGCGGTGACATCCGCGTGCTGGCTGAGAACCTGCCCGGCACACTGGATGCCGGTACGGCGGTGGATGCGGGCGTGCGCAATGCCCGCGTCGATCTGGCCGTCGACAACACCAGCATGACCCTTGCCCTGCGCTGGGACAGCGAGCGGGCCGGCACAGCCCAGGCCGACCTCGGCACCCGCCTGACCCGGAATGCCGACGGCTGGAGCTGGCCGGAGCGGGCGCCGCTGAATGGCACCGTGCAGGCACGGCTGCCCCAAGTCGGTGTCTGGTCGCTGCTCGCGCCGCCAGGCTGGCGCATGCGTGGCACGCTGGATGCCAATCTGGTACTCACCGGCACCCGGCTGGCACCCGACTGGAGCGGGCAGATCCAGGCCAACGGTCTGGCCCTGCGCTCGGTGGTGGACGGCATTGAATTCAGCAATGGCCGCCTGCGCGCGCGCATGCAGGGTCAGCGCCTGGACATCGAAGAATTCACCCTCCAAGGCGCTGGCGGCGCGACTGGCGGCAGCCTGGAAGCCACGGGGTCCGCAGTGTGGGTACCGGCCAGCGAGGGCGACGCCGGCGCCGTCTCCCGCATTCGGATCAACCTTGAGGCCACGGCGCGGGCCCTGCGCGTCTCGGCACGCGCGGACCGCCGCCTGGTGGTATCGGGCCAGCTGCAGGCGCGGCTGCGCGATGCGCGCCTCGACGTGCAAGGCGCACTCAAGGTCGACCAGGCCCTGTTCGTACTGCCCGAAGAAACTGCGCCGCGGCTGGGCGACGATGTGGTGGTCCGGTCCCGCCCGGCCGCTGGCGCAATCGCTGCCGCCAGCCCCCGCGGCGGTGTGGATGCCCGTGCCGGTAGCGTCCAGGTCCGGACCACGTTGTCCCTTTCCGTGGACCTCGGACCGGACTTCCGCGTGCAGGGACGCGGCATCGTGACCCGGCTGGCGGGCAGCCTGCAGTTGCGCGGCAATGCCGGAGAGACGCCCCGCCTCAACGGCGAGGTGCGCACCGCCCTCGGCACGTACCGGGCCTACGGCCAACGGTTGAACATCGAGCAAGGTGTGATTCGTTTCACCGGCAGCTTCGACAACCCGACGCTCGACATCCTGGCCGTTCGACCCAACCTGAGCGAGCGCGTGGGCGTGCAGATCACCGGCACCGCCTTGGCGCCACGCGTGCGTCTGTTCTCCGAACCCGAACTGCCCGAGGCAGAAAAGCTCGCCTGGCTGGTGCTGGGGCGCTCCGGCGCCAATGGCGGAGCCGAGGCTGCGGTGCTGCAGCAGGCCGCCATGGCGCTGCTGGGCCGCAACGGACAGGGCCTGTCGGGCGGCCTGGCCAATGCACTGGGGCTGGACGAACTCTCGATTGCGGCAGCCGCCACTCGGGCCGATGGAAGCACCAGCGCAGCGACCGTTACGTTGGGCAAGCGCATCTCACGGGATTTCTATGTCGCCTACGAGCGCAGCCTGGCAGGTACTCTGGGCACCATATCGATCTTCTACGACCTGTCCCGGCGATTCACGCTGCGCGCCAGCACGGGCGAGCAAAGCGCCATTGACCTGATCTTCACGATTCGCTACGACTGAATCGCACCGGCAGCGCCACGGGGCCGTGGTGCGGACTCTGTGCGACAACGCACAGCACGACGATGCGGGGTGACGTAGCCTTGGTGCAGAATCGGTTCGCATCAACCACCCGGCGCGTCGAAATGGCCGTACGTTCCCGGCGGATTCAGAGTGCCCTCACCTCCATGATCGAATCGTTGTTACTGACCACCGCACGGGTATCCACCTTCTTTGGATCGCAAGCGCTAACCGTCGCCAGCGGGTTCTTCTTCGAACGCGATGCACGCCTGTACTTGATCACCAACTGTCATGTGCTGATTGATCGACCGACCGGGCATCTGCCTGACCGGATCGAGATCGAGTTGCATACCGACGCGGACAACCTCACACAAGCGATTGCGCTCTCGGTTTGGCTGTACCGTGACGGGCGAGCCATCTGGCACCAGGGTCGCGACGGCGCGGGGGACATCGATGTCGCGGCCATCCAACTCGACCGTGCCGCCCTGCCCGCGACCGAGGTGTTGCGGGCCTTCACGCCGGAGCATCTGTTGCTGCGTCTTCAGTCGGTACAGGTCGGGACACCTTTGCTGGTGGTGGGCTTTCCGCTGGGCTTTCACGATACGCTGCACCACCTGCCGGTGGTGCGACAAGCAGTCATTGCGTCGTCGTTCGGCCTGCGATTCCAGGGCCAGGGCTATTTCCTGACCGATGCACGTACCCATCACGGCACAAGCGGTGCTCCGGTGGTAATGCGCGACGACTCCGCACCCGGCGGCTTGCCCTGGAAACTGCTCGGTGTGCACTCGGCCCGGCTGGACATCGTGGGCGGCAGCCAACCAGCCGAGGAATTGTTGGGACTGAACTGCGCCTGGTATGCAGACATCGTGCTCACACTTACGGTGGCAGATGCCCTCTCCTCCGAGGCACAGGAGGCGCCTCTAGCGCAGCCCGAAAAACGCCAGCACGACGCCGATGACAACAACCAGACCGACGATATAGATGATGCTGTTCATGGGGGTTCCTTTAATAATAGATGAACGGGGACAGGTAAGGGAATCAGGATGCGTGCATGTCCACAATCTGAAGCACCTTGCGGGACAGGTATCGCCGATAGTCGGTGATGGGTATGGCGGCCGAACCGCGCCAGTCGCCGTCGGTCCAACTGATAGTGGCGTCCAACGGGGTCACATCCACCTTGCACGGCCCGGGGCGGATCGTCATGTTGGCGCCATCGCCCTCTCGGTATTCCACTTTTCCTACGATGCGCGCGTCTTGGGTGGTCATGGTGGATCCGTTTGCTGACTATGGGCGGCTAGGCGTTTTGCACTGCCTGCATTTCATGTTCCCGAGTTTGTGGCCTGGGGCCAAACACGCCCATCAGGCAAAAGGAGCTCTGCTTGTAAGACGGGGCCCACAAATTTTCCGGCGGCGACACAGTGCCGCCTGGGTCGGGCGCGGGCAATTACTGCCCATGCGGTCTGCGTGACCCTGGTAGTTGAAGCCGTGGAGGAGCTCGGCCCCTTCCAGAAATGGTTGATTGACCCGGTCACTCACTACCACGCCACCCATGGCAGGGGCGCAACTTGCCATGCCTTTCGCGATGGTCATGATGTCCGCTTGCACGCCGAAGTACTCCATCTCGAACCAGCGGCCGGTGCGGCCGAAACCCGTCAGCACCTGGCCGTCGCGTCATCCCGCCGCGATCGGTCGGTATGAGCACGTGTGCGCAGTGCTTCTGCTCCGCCAGTGGGCGCGCAAGTCGAGGTTTGGTTTCCCTTGCTCCGACTCGATGAACTGGACTTGCACGAGACCGGCGCGCGTCAAGGTAGTTGTCGCATCGTCCTTGCGTGTTGAGTCGGCTGACGGCCCGCGCCCATTGTGTCAATCCTTGCCCCATCAGTGTTCGGCTATTCCCTATCGTTTCCGAGTTCGAGAGTGAATAGGAAAATCAAATCAAACGGCACATTTTCATGTCCACTGGGACGGGCTTGCCCGGTGCACCTCGGCGTTTTGCTGGGGATAAGGAAGTTGCAGCCGGGGGAAATTGGTAAAGGAGAATGACATAGACTGTCTGGTTCCTCGCCATAGTTCAACGGATAGAACGAGTGCCTCCTAAGTGCTAGATGCAGGTTCGATTCCTGCTGGCGGGACCAACTATGACGCCGTAAACGTCCAAAGCGTTCCGACTTTTTTGTTTTTTCACTTTCAAAGACCGGCGTAGTCATGCGATGGGGTTCGGAAAAGTATGCCGTATTCCCGGGGGCACTTGGGGGCATGGCAAGAAAATTCAGGAGGCACATGGTGTGTCCATTGATCAGGCGGGGCGATGCGGTCCTGGTAGTGCCCTGCAAAGTCGGTGAATTCGCACGGGTCTTCAGTGCCCGCGACATGACCAAGAGAGCCGAAGCCGCTCATCCACGGCGGCACGATCGGAGCCGCTCACGCAGGACTCGGGCGGCGATGGGTAAGCCACTTGGATCGGCGAATGCGGTCTGCGCTGTGATCGGCCACCGTCCAGCACTTCATGCGCGGCCCGTCGGCCAGGCTGTCGCGCACAAAATCCATACTCCACACCGCGTTGACGGTTCGTGCCATTTGCAGTGGCATGCGTTGCGAGATCGGCCGTTTCACCATCTTGCGCCGGCACACTGTCGGGTTGGGGGTGGAAACGTTGCCGCGCTCACCCTCCTCTGAATAGGCAAATCAAACGGCCTATTTTTGTGCCTACTGGGACGGATTCGACTGCTCGGGGCTGTTCTGCTGGTGAGTTGTGGGCTGGCCGATCGCATGGTGGGTAGCCGCTACCCCGCCGCCTAAACCGAAAGGCGCCAGGGCATCGGGTAAACCCGCGCGCTTCGGGGCCCCTCACCAGGCTCGACCCGTGTCAGGCGCAACTCCTCCCCGCATCTCGGGGTGCCGGACCTCGATCAAGCCGCCTGCTGAAGATCTCCGCGCGCCGGCGCCCGGGGCGGTGCCCGGGCCTGCAGCCCCAGGTGCCTGAGGTTCCGCTGTATTACGCGTGCCTCCAGGATGGCGGCAATGATCTTGAGCTGGCCGCCGCAGTTCGGGAAGCTGGTCATCCAGGCCGGCGGGGCCGACGTGTTCCTGGGTGTTACGTCCGTCAACATCTGAGGATCTGCACCCCTATTTTGTCCCAGATCTTTTTGTAGCGTTTGCAGTATCGAGCCCGAATGTATTGCGGGACGTTGAACGGGTTTTCTGGTTTGGTTTTATTCCCAATAGGCCCCTGCCAGGCGGCCGGAGGCCCCCCCTGGCAGTAGAAGTCTTGTGATGCTGCGTCGCTGTCGGCTTGGTCGGCCTTGAGGCCGGGCAGCATGCCGCGGGACAGGTGGTCATCGCACCTGGTCCTGGACGGGGGGGTTGCTCGGGGTCGCGCTGAAGCGGGACCCACCCGTTGCGGCCACCGGCGCGCCTGCGCCTGCGCGCCATTCATCGCAGTTGTGCCGCCACGGCTTTCACCTGGGCGTCCAGCGCCAGGCGGCATACCGTGAACACGTGGCGTTGCTCCATCGCCGTTTCAGTCCTATGCTGGACGTCGAACACCAGCTTGGCGAAAAAGTCCAGCTGTACGGAGCTGCAGTCCAGATACCTTGTGCCTGATCGGTCAACCATCAGCAAGTGGTCGGACCCCGGCCGGCCCTGAACGTCGATGTACTTGCGGATCTCGATGCTGCCCTCGGTCCCGGTGATGAACAGCCGGCCATCGCCCCAGGTCGGCAGACCGTTGGGCGTGAACCAGTCGACCCGGATGTAACCCCGACATCCGGAACCCTCCAGTACGATCTCTCCGAAATCCTGGAAATCGAGCGACCCGACATCCCCATAGTGACCTGCATGGCTGTGCGCGATGTGCGCATCCGTTGCGCCGGTGAAGACCAGAAACTGGTCAATCTGGTGCGAGGCAATATCGACCAGGATGCCTCCGTGGCTCTCGTTATCGAAAAACCACCCGGGCCGGATCGCGGCGTTGAGCCGGTGTGGCCCCAACCCCATGGTGTGAATGGGACGGCCGATGGCGCCCTGGCGCACCCGCTCCAAAGCTTCCTGCACCGCCGGAACTATGTGGCGCTCCGAAAAGCAGATCGAGAAAATCCTGCCGCTGCGGGATACGGCGTCCGTGACCTGCTGCAACTGCGCTGCGTTGGTCACACCGGGCTTGTCTACCAGTACGTCCTTGCCATGTGCCATGGCCTGCACGGCAATGGCGGCCCGTTGCGCTGGAATCGCGGCCGACACGATGAGGTCGATCGATGCGTCCTCCAGGTAGCGGCGCGTGTCCGTCGATTCGGTCAGGTCCGGAAACCTTTCCCGCAGGCCCATGGCCACGCGCGGGTCGGAGCGGTTGATATCGACATAGCCGGCGCAGTAGGCACCCGCATCCTGCAAGCCGGCGATCAGATGGTAGATATGACGATGATCGATGCCGATCACGGCAAACCGAAGCCCCTTCGAGTCGGTGCGCATCCTCAGTATCCGAGCAGTCGAGGCAGCGTCAGGGACAGGGCTGGCACATAGGTGACCAGCAGCAGCACCACCACCAACGCCCAGAAAAATGGCATCACCTCGCGGTACACCGCGCCGATCGGAACCTTCGCGATGTTGGCGGTCGCAAAAACCAGCACGCCCAGTGGTGGCGTCAAGGCACCCAGCACGAGATTCATCACCATGATGACTCCCAGGTGTACCGGGTCCACACCCGCGGCAAGCGCGATCGGCATCAGGATCGGCACCAGGATCAGCAACGACGCAAAGAACTCCATCGCCAACCCGACCACCAGCAGAAACAGATTCAAAGCCATGAGAAACAACACCTGGTTGTCGGCCAGGAAGGACATGGTCTGGGCGATCGCCTGGGGAATTCTCTCGATTCCCAGCGCCCAGCCGAATGGCGCTGCCGCCGCCACGATCGCAATAATGGACACCGTGTCGGTAAGGCCTTCACGCAGGATCTGCGGCAGTTCCCGTAGCGAAAATTTGCGGTACGCGAGTATGCCGATCAGCATCGCATAAACCACGGCGACGGCTCCTGCCTCGGACGCTGTGAACGCCCCCCCACGCATGCCGCCGATGATGAATATCGGCACTAGCAAGGCTGGAATCGCATCTTTGAATGCCAGCAAGCGAATGCGCAGACTGGCTGGTTTCGTCGACGCCTCCAGCCCCCTGCGCTGGGCCTGCGTATGCACCATGATCATCAGCGCCAGCGCCATCATCAGGCCCGGGACTATGCCGGCGGCGAACAAGGCGCCGACCGACACCGCGCCCGCAGCGGAAAAAATGATCATGCCAATGCTGGGTGGGATCAGGTTGTCGACCGTGGACGCGCAACTGGTGACCGCTGCTGCAAATGGCCTGGGATAACCCCGCTTCTCCATCTCGGGTACCAGCACCTTGGCCGTACCCACAGCGACCGCCAGCGAGGAGCCTGACAAGCCCCCCATTGCGGTATTGGTTACGACATTGACTTGCGCGAGACCGCCACGCATATGACCGACCAAGGCAGAGGCAAACCGAACCAGATGGTGGGTGATCCCGCTGGCATTCATCACGTGCGCAGCCAGGATGAAGAAGGGGATCGACAACAGCAGGAACGAATTGACCGATGTCGCCAGCGTCTGTGAAATCGGGAGCAACATCAGATCGCCCTGTTTGGCAAAAGACGCGTATGCCGCGAATATCAGGCTGTAGGCAATCGGCACATCGAGAAAAATCAGGCCAAGCGCGACCAGATGCAAGGTCCAGCCGACGCCCCATTGCAGCGGCAGCAGCGGTTTTCCGCTCAGGAACAAGACGAACAGAGCGGCGCCCAGGACCAGCGCGAGCAAGCCAGAAAGCCGGCGCGCGAACGGCAAGGGACTGGCGATGGCCACATAGAGCGCAGTCAAAGCTCCGCTGACGGGCACCGCCAGGTACAGGTAACGCGACGGCCATTCGAGCGATCCGCTGGTACCGGTCACCCGCATGCAGAAGTCCCATCCGTGCACGGCCATCGCAATGCCGGTTGCAGCAACGACTCCGTGCGCCAGGAAGTCTAGCCATTGGCGGGCGCGCTCGCTCAACTTGCCGCTCAGCATCGCCATGCGCAGGTGACGCCCCTGCCCGACCAGCAATGCACAACCCAGGTAGACCGTCCAGACGAACAGCCAGCGCGCCAGTTCCTCCGACCACGACAACGGGTCGTCCAGCAGATAACGAAAGACCACCTGCAGTACCGTGAGCGTTACCGTGCCTGCAAGCATGAGCACACATAAGGTCCCCAACACCGCGTCGACTGGGCGACGAATCAGATGGCTGAAGTTCATGGAGGGTCCTCGTTCTGGAAGGTCATGGAGCGCGGGTTGATCCGCGTTCCATGAGCGTGGATGCGTATGCCGCGTGTTGGGGTGGATCCGACAGCGTGTCGCCAGGCATGGCCGCGATCCGCCGCAGCAGCAAAGAACAGCAGGCGATCGCAATCTCGCGCACTGGCAGGCGCATGGTGGTGAGGCCAGGACCCCACCAGGACAACGCCGGCGTGTCATTGAAGCCGACGATGGACATCGCCTCGGGCACTGCGACGCCGCTTGCACACAGGCCTTCGAGCACCCCTTGCGTTCCTCTAGCAGTGGCTGTCACCACCCCGGTTGCCGGCGGCACGAGTCGCAGCAGCTGTTGCACCGCCTGCCGCCCGTTCTTCACGTTCTGGACATCACAGAAGACCAGGTCGGGCGGCACCAGGACGCCACCTTCCTCGCAGGCCTTGAGGTAACCACGCAAGCGGGCGGCTCCGGTGCTGAGTTCCCTCGGCCCGCCGAAATACGCAATACGCCGATGACCCAACCCGATCAGATGGCGGGTTGCCTCGTAAGTAGTCGCTTCGTCGTCGAGCCCAAACCAGTCCGAGCGCAGACGAGGATTGTGGCGTATGAATTGCACATGGGGTGTCTGGACCAGCAATTCGAGGGTTTCGGGTAAGGGCGCGAGACTGGGCACCACGACGACGCCGGCAACCCGAGCCTCGGCCAAGCTGCGCACTTGGCGCAACTCGACCTCTGGTCTGTCATCCGAAATGCACAACACCATCTGGAAGCCTGCGTCGTCGAAGCTCTGCGAGATGGCCTGCGCGGCTGTCGAATAGAAGTCGTTCAGGACATCGGGAATAACCAGTCCCACCAGCGTACTGCGTTGGTTGCGCATCTGCCGCGCTGCGGAATGGGCGACATACCCGAGTTCGCGCGCGGCCGCGTTGACCTTGTCGCGGGTGGCGCGACTGATGCGAGGGTTTCCGCTGAGCGCGCGCCCGACCGTGGAAACAGCCACACCCAGATGCTCGGCAATGTGCTTGATCGTGACCAACTGCGCAACCCCAATAAGGCGCACTCACGACCGGAAGGAACAGATTCTTCGGCACGTCAATGCAATATTGTGCTAACGATAGCACATAAAAACATCAAAGATATTTTGAATATTCATTTGATTTCAATGACTTAGAAAATAATTGGGGTAAACACTGATACGTATATCACCAAGATTTGCGCTATCGTTTGCACAATTTATTCGCCGAGACTACCGTTTTTCCACCCACGAAGGAGCACACCGCCATGACGCTAGCCCACGATCCAGTCGAATCAGCCATCAGCCGAAGAAGCCTGTTGAAAACCGGGGCGGCAGCGCTGCCGCTGCTGTGGCAGGGGCAGACCAGCGCCCAGCAGAAAATCGTATTTCGGCTGGCGCATTCGGAGGCCAACGGCGCACCGCTGACGATCGCGCTGCAAAAATGGTGCGACCAGCTCAACAGCCGCAGCGGCGGTCGGATCGACGCGCAACATTTCCCTGGCAGCCAGCTGGGCAGCTACACCCAGCTGATCGAGCAAAGTCGCATCGGCAGCATCCAGGGTACGGTCGGCGGACCGGACACCGAGGAATCGGTGGCCCCCGAAATCGCTGCCACCGGCGGCGCTCCGGGATTCATCTACAAGGACGAGAACCATGTCGACAAGATCCTGCAAGGCCCGATTGGAGACCAGGTGTCGGCCATCGCGCGTGCCAAGACCGGCGTCGAATTCGTGGCTTATGGCGAGGTCGGCTTCCGCCATATCCTGTCCAAACGCCCGGTCACCAACCTGGAGACACTCAAGGGCCTGAAGATCCGGGTACCGGAGATCAAGGTCTGGATCGACTTCTGGCGCCGGCTGGGCGCAAACCCCACGCCGTTGCCTTACGCGGAGCAATACACCGCGTTATCGACCGGCGTGATCGATGCCGTCGAGGCCGACTTTTTCTCGATCCGCGGTTTCAAGTGGTTCGAGCAGGCCAAGCACCTGACCTTGAGCTACCACTGGTTTCTGCCCAAGGCAGTGCGCGTCAACGCGCGCTGGATGGACAGCCTGCCAGGCGATTTGCAAACGCTGATGCGGCAATCGGCCAAGGAGGTGTTTGCAGAGCAACGCAAGGAGAACCGTGCGAAGACCGACGACGCCCTGGCCGACCTGCAAAAGTCCGGTGTCACGGTGCACAAACTCTCTGCCAGTGAGTCCGAGGCCTGGCTGGCTGCCGCAAGGCCGTTGTTCGACGAGTTCGGCGCCAAGAGCGCCGAGACCAAGGCGATGGTCGGGCGCATCCTCGCGGCAAGATGACCGCACCCGCTTTCACGCTGCGTGAAGAATCCATTGCACTGCCGCAAGGCGCCTGGGTCGGCGGCAAGAGGACACTGGTGTACTGGTGTGAGCAGGTCGCAATGGGATTCACCCAGGGCCGGTTCAGCAACTACCTGTTCCCGGTGTTTTCTCCCGCAGGGTTCGCTGTCACCAGCGAAAGTCCGGCCGACCATCCGCATCATCATTCGGTCTGGATCGGCGCCGACCATGTGAATTTGCACATGCCGGCGCCCGCAGGCACCGAGGTCTACAGCTACAACTTCTATGTCAATGAAACTTTCCAGGGAAGAGCTCCCGGAAGGATCGAGGAAGTCTCCATCGATGCCGTTGCCACTGCCGATGCCGATGGCAACGGATTGACCATCGTGCAGGCGCTGCTGTGGCGTGGTCCGCAGGAGTGGGGCGCGCCTGAAGGCCGGGCGATACTGCACGAACGGCGAACCACGCACCTGCGGCACCTGGCCAGCCACTCAGCATTTCAGATCGACATCCATTGCGCGTTGGAGCCCGATACACACGCGGTCACCATCGGCCCGACCCGCCACGCCTGGTTCAATGCGCGTGTCGGCCCCGGCATGTCCAGGCTCCATGGTGGGCAGGTCCGTTGCCGTGCTGCGGGCAGCGCGCTGGCGCAGCAGGAAACCGCCGTCTGGACCAGTTATTGCGGCCCCGTCGGCGGCGGCCATCGAGCCGGGATCGCCTTGGCACCCCGACTGCCCATCGAGACGCGGTCCTGGTATGTCAGCGACTGGGGCGTTATGACTGCCAATCCGTGCCGTGACCGCGCAATCACGGTCAGCCCGGGCGAGGCGCCGGCGCAGCTGGCCGCGCGCTTTCTTGTGTTCGACGGCTCCCTGGACGATGAAGCCCTGGACGCGCTGTTGATCGCATGACGGCTTCACGCGACAACCTTTACATTCCCACCACCACCCATCTGCGCCCCCATCAAGGACACCGACATGACTCGCATCGCACGTTACCGCGCTCACTCTGCCATCCACTACGGGCTTCTTTCGTCCGAGGGAACACTTGAGCGGATCCAGGGCGAGCCCTACGGCGGTCTCGTTCGCACCGGTGAACATGACCGCCTGGAGGATGTGGAACTGTTGTGCCCGCTCGAACGGCCACGGATATTCGGCGTCGGTTTTAACTACGCCGCCCATGCCCAGGAAACCGGGCAGGCGTTGCCGACACGACCTGCGATGTTCATGAAGCCCGATTCCGCAGCGATCGGCCCTGATCAGCCCATCATCTACCCGCGCGAAGCTTCACGCGTGGACTATGAGTGCGAACTGGCCGTCGTGATCGGCAGACCCGGGCGGCGAATCGCCGAGGACCAGGCTGAAGCGCATATCCTCGGATTCACCTGTGCCAACGACGTAAGCGAACGCCCAATCCAGTTCGACGAGATGAAGGCCGGCTGCCTGTTGATCGGCAAGGGTTTTGACAGCTTCTGCCCGCTCGGGCCGGTGATTGCTACAGGGCTGGACCATCGCAACCTGCGGATCATGACACGGCTCAATGGACAGACGCGCCAGAACAGCAACACATCCGATCTGGTGTTTTCGGTGACGAAACTGGTGTCGTACGTGAGCCAGGCCGTCACCTTGCGCGCCGGTGACGTCATCATCACCGGGACTCCCGAGGGCATAGGCCCGATGGTGCCGGGCGACGTGGTCGAGATCGAGATCGAGGGCATCGGCATCCTGCGCAATACCGTGCGGGCCGAGACCTGAACCGCCGCTCGCCAGTACCGCCCGCAAGGTACCCATCCATGAACGCACAGGGTACCGACATGATCACGCAAGCCTTGCAGCGGCTGGGTATTGCGGCGCCGCAGGAAGTGCGCGGCATCGAGCAGCTGACCGGTGGCGTCTCATCGGACATCTGGCGCATCGACCTCCCGGAACGCAGCATCTGCGCCAAACGTGCATTGCCGACGCTCAAGGTTGCCGCGCTCTGGCAAGCGCCGCTGAGTCGCAACCAATTCGAATACGACTGGTATAGGACAGTTGCGCCGAGATTTGCACACGCCATGCCCACGATGCTCGGCCGCGACGAACCCAGCGGCATTTTCTTCATGACCTTTTTAGACCCTGCGCGTCACCCGGTCTGGAAGCAGCAGCTGCTGAACGGACAGATCGACAGAACCACGGCCCGCATGGTCGGACAGACCCTGGGAGGCATCCATGCCTTCACCGCAGGCGACGCGACGGTCGCCGCACGTTTTCAGAGCGACCCGGAATTCTTCTCGTTGCGCATCGAGCCGTACCTGCTGGCGACAGGCCTGCGACATCCCGACCTGGCTGGCACGCTCGACCGCATCGCGCAGACCACCCGTACTACCCGACTCGCGCTGGTTCATGGCGATGTGAGCCCGAAGAATATCCTGTGCGGCCCCGGACACCCGGTGTTCCTTGACGCTGAATGCGCCTGGTACGGCGACCCCGCGTTCGACCTCGCGTTCTGCCTGAACCACTTGCTTCTCAAGGCCGTATTCATGCGACAGCACGCTGCGGCATTGCTGGATTGTTTTGCAATCCTGCACCAAGCCTATTTGCAACTGGTGAACTGGGAAGATCGGGCCGGGCTCGAGGCGCGTTGTGCCCGGCTGTTGCCGGCGTTGTTCCTGGCGCGCGTGGACGGCAAGTCGCCGGTGGAGTACCTGACCGATGCTGGCCACAAGGACACGGTCCGGCAATTGGCGAGATCCTGCCTGCAGGCGCCTCATGACACACTGGCATCGATACAGCACCTGATCACAACGGAGTTGACACCATGAGCACCATCCAAACCATCTCGGGTCGAGCAGTGTGGGATTCGCGCGGCTTCCCGACCGTCGAGGCCGAAGTGCGCCTGCATTCGGGCGAGGTCGCCAGGGCCATCGCACCGGCTGGCGCATCCACGGGTGCCGGTGAAGCGCATGAACTGCGCGATGGTGGCAAGCGCCTACTCGGTCGGGGTGTCGATCAGGCGGTCCGCCAGATCGAGTCCGTCATTTCGCCCCTGTTGCAAGGCCATGACATTCACGACCAGGCCGGCATCGACGCCGCCATGATCGATGCCGACGGGACCGTGGACAAGTCGCGGCTGGGCGGCAACACGCTGACCGCGGTATCGCTGGCCTGCCTGTGGGCTGCCAGCGCCCATCAGCGCGAACCCTTGTGGCGTTATCTGGCCGGCGATCGTGCGGTCGGGCTACCGCTGCCGGAGATCCAGATCTTCGGCGGCGGTGCCCATGCGCATGGCAGCGTGGACCTGCAGGACTATCTGGCGGTGCCCAACGGAGCAAGCAGTTTTGCCCAGTCGCTGGAATGGGTTGCCGAGGTGTACTACGCAGCGGGAAAGGCACTCGCCAGCGAGGGCAAGAACATGGGCGTGGCCGATGAAGGCGGTTATTGGCCCCACTTCCACTCCAACGAAGCCGGCATCGAGGCGCTGGTCAAGGCCATCGAGGATGCCGGTTTCAAGCCCGGGCGCGATGTGTCCATCGGCCTCGATCTGGCCGCTACGCAGTACTATTCCGAGGGTCGTTACCACTGGCGCAGCGAGAAGCGCACGTTTACCGGTGACGCTTTGCTGCAGGAGTACGAGCGCTGGGCCGAGCGTTATCCCATCATCTCGATGGAAGACGCATTTGCCGAAGACGATATCGACGGCATGCGGGCAATGACCCAGTCCCTGGGCCACAAGCTGCAGATCATCGGCGACGACTTCTTCGTCACCAACGCGCGCCAGATCGATGCGCGCGCATCGCAGGGCGCCTGCAATGCGGTGCTGATCAAGCCCAACCAGATCGGTACCGTGACCGAGACCCGGCAGGCGATCGCCATGGCACGACAACATGGAATGGACTGTATAGTTTCCGCGCGTTCCGGCGAAACCGAAGATGTCAGCATCGTCCACCTGGCGGTCGGATGGGGTATCGCGCAGCTCAAGGTCGGCAGCTTCGCCCGCTCCGAACGGATGGCTAAGTGGAACGAAGGCCTGCGCATAGAGGCGGCGCTGGCCTCGCCCCAGCCCTACCCGCAGCCGCAGTTGTTCCCCTGGATACAACGCTGAGCGTTGTCGGAGTCACCACGGTGAAGGTGTTGTTCCATTTCCAGGCCAGCGCATGGCTGCAGTCCTGGCTGGCTGCGCGACCTCGGGACGGCTGCGATATCGTTTTCTGCCCGCAAACGGATGTGGACATGTTCGAGCATCACCTGCCGCAGGCCGACGTAATCTGGCATGTCCTCACACCTGTAACGGCCGACATCATCGCCCGTGCCCCGCGGCTGCGACTGATTCAGAAGCTGGGTGTCGGCGTCAACACCATCGACCTGCTTGCGGCGGCACGACGCGGCATTACCGTGTGCAACATGCCCGGCGTGAACAGCCGAGCCGTGGCCGAAATGGCGCTGGCCCTGATGCTCGCCGCGGCGCGCCGCCTGCCACTGCTGGTCAATCGACTGCAGGCCGGCCACTGGACGGTTCCCGAACCGATCCAGGATAGCCTGTTCGAACTGCATGGCAAGACGGTCGGCCTGGTGGGTTCCGGCAACGTGCCGCGTATCTTGGCACCATGGCTCGATGCCATCGGTGCTAAGGTCGTCTACCACAACCGCTCTGCCACACCCGCCTTTGCGTACGAATGGTTGCCGCTGGACGATCTGCTGCGCTGCAGTGACATCGTCTCGCTGCACCTGCCGCTGGCCGCCGAGACACAGGGCATGATCGGGCATGCGCAGTTTCAACAGATGAAGCCGCAGGCCATCTTGGTCAATACGGCCCGCGGAGAACTGGTCGACGAAATGGCGCTCCAGCAAGCCCTCGATCAGCGCCGGTTGGCGCTCGCTTGCCTTGACGTATTCGCCCATGAGCCGATAACGGCCGACCACCCGCTGCTCGGGCGTGACGATGTGATCGCCACGCCCCACACCGCATGGCTGACGCGCGACATGTTCATGCGGGCCATGCAGATCGCGCTCGACAACACCCGCAGGCTGGCATCGGACCAGACTCTGTTGCACCGCATCGCGGTGACATGACCCACCGCCAGAGCGCGCGGGCGGTCAGGCCCACTCCGGCCGCGACGGTTGCAGCGCCCGCGCCGACGCAACACTGAATCTACTGACCCGCTGCGGCAAAGTTCGGACAGTTCGAGCGTGCATTCTGTGCGAAATAGAACAACAGTTTTTAGATAGTAGGGTTGCCAAGAGTCCGAAAATTGCATGGCAATTTCGGGCAACATGTCCGAACTCAAGACCAAAATTTCCACAAGCTTCGAATCCGACGGATCCGGCCGTGTCTACGTGCCGACCGACTTCGCCGCATTCGGGCCCTGGGACGCGATCGACAAGACCCTGCAACGCAGGGTCTGGTCCGGTGCACTGCGGCACATTGATCTCGGCCTGTATGACAGGCCGGTCGTCAACAAGCTGATGCAGCGCCACACCACACCAGATTACTGCGCCATCGTGGAAGCAATCGCGAGGCGCGACCAGTTGCGCATGCTGGTCGACGGAATGACCGCAGCCAATGACCTAGGCCGGGGAATAGGGTTTTCCAACGGCATGCTTTCGGATCCACTGGGAAGGACTCGCCCGCTCAGGGGTTCTGCTGGGGAGTCTTGGGCTGGCCAGTCGCACGCTGGGCAGCGGCATCCCCGCCGCCTGACCGGAAAGCCGCCAGGGCATCGGGTAGACCGCGCCGCTATCGGCGTGGTCCGCCTTGAAGCCGGTCGGCTCGAGCAGGTGGCGCGTGATCAAGCGGTGCACCACCTGCAGCACCGGCGTTATCAGCACCGGTTGTGCGGCCAGCAGCAGGCGCAGCGGGATGGGCAGTGACAGCACCCGCAGGCGCACCGGAGCGCGCGGGATCACATGCTCGACCAGGTGCGCCGCGGTCTGCGACATGCGCCGCAACCCGAACGAGGGGCAAAAGCCACGGCACTTGCAACTGAACGCCACAAGCTTGTCGTGGCCGCAGTCGATGCAGCGCATGCGCAGGAAGCCGTGCGCCAGAACTCCGCATTCGAGGAACGCGTCGAACCGGAATCACGATCAAAGCTCTTGATCGCGCATCCACGCGGGCCACAGCCGAGTTGAGTGGAATATTTGTTGCAATTTTGGACACATTCCTGTTGGGTTTATGCGGGCTTGTTCCAGCCGATTCGACACTGCCCTCAGGCGCTTTCGGCTGACAGACCATGCCAGCCAATCGGATCGGGTCGCCCCTACCGATGCCCTAGAATGCGTCGCAAATGCAACGCAAAGGACTCTCACCATGAAAACTGCGACATTCCCATCGCTGCGTGTCGAGCAGGAACTTCGAGATGCTGCCGAGAGCGTGCTTCGAGACGGTGAGACCTTGTCAGGTTTCATTGAGGCCTCGGTACGCGAAACCATCGAGCGTCGGCGCACCCGTGCCGAATTCATCTCCCGAGGCTTGGCTTCGCGCCAGGAGGCCCAGTCCACCGGCGTCTACTTTGCCGCCGACGCAGTTCACGCCCGACTGGGTCAGATGCTGGCGACGGCCCGCGTGAAGATGCACAAGAAGGCACCGTAGTGAGCTTCGAGATCCGCTACAGCGCCGCGGCACGTGATGACCTGGTCGGCCTGTACCGATTCTTGCTCGACCGGGCCGGCACAGTCGAAGACCTCGACCTGGCAGAGCGGGCGCTGAATGCCATCTCCGCCTCGGTCGACAGCCTCAGCCGCTCACCCTTCATCTTCCGCAAAGTCGGTCAGAGCCCGTTTTTGCGCGAGTTGCTGATCCCGTTCGGGCACGGTGGGTACGTGGCATTGTTCGAGATCGAAGACGCGTCCACAGTCACCGTCCTGGCAGTGCGTCACCAGCGCGAAGACGACTACCACTGATTGCAGGATAGGCGCGGCAGCGCTGGTGCCGGATCTCGCGCGGCAGTAGATAAGCCACCTGGATCGGCGAATGCGGTGTCCGCTGTAAGGAGGCGGATGTCGCGCGAGGCATTGTGGTTGTAGCCGACGGCCTGAAGATCAAGGCCAGATTCGTTGCGCGCGACGGCGTAGAGCATTTCGGAGCTGACGCCGTGGCGCTCAGCCGCCCACTGTTTAAACCGCTGGAGCAGGCGTTGGTTGCCAAATTGCGCAGCGAGGCGCACTGATATGCCCATGGGACGCGATGGGCGGTATTGGTTGATCTCGAAGGCAAGGTCGGTCACCGCTGGTTTGCCCGCGCCGTCGCTAAATCAGGCGCAACATGCGGTGGACGTGCTGGAAGTGTTGTACGCGCTCTAGAAAGAGGCCGCGGCCAACCTTGACTGAAGGGCCGGCTTCGCGACAGACAAGCGCGTCTGCCTGCCGACGAAGCTGGTTACTGGATGATCAGGTTCGGTAACCAGGTCGCCAGCCACGGAAACAGGGAGATCAGCAACAGCCGCAGGCAGTCGACCACGGCGAAAGGCACGATGCCGCGCACGACGGTGGCCATCGGCAGGTTGCCCACGCCCTGGATTACGAACAGGTTGATACCCACCGGAGGCATGATCATGCCGATCTCGCATACCGTCACCAGCATCACGCCGAACCAGATCGGGTCGAAGCCCAGGCTGGTGATGAGCTGGAACACCGGCGCCACCGTCAGCAGGATCATCGAGATTTCGTCCATCAACGCCCCCAGGATGATGTAGAACACCATCAAGATAAACATCACCGTCCAGCGGTTCAGGCCCAGGTGGTTGATCCAGTCAATAAGGGCATCGGTCAGCCCGGTCGTCTCGATGAAGAAGTTGAAGATGCCCGCGCCGATCAGGATCATGAAGATCATGCCGGTAGTGGTGGCGGTCTCGGACAACGACGACTTGAAGTTGTCCAGCGTCAGGCTGCCGGATAACCACGACACCAGCAAGGCGCCGAACGCGCCGACCGCCGCCGCCTCGGTAGGCGAGAACAGGCCGGCATACATGCCACCCAGCACGACGACGAACAACAGCAGCACCTTCCAGATGCCAGCCAGCGCACTAAGCCGCTCGGACCAGTTACGGCGTGGGCCAGCCGGCCCGGCCTTGGGGTCGCGGCCCACGGAGTACCGCACTGCCGCCAGATACAACAACATGCCGAGGATGCCAGGCAAAATGCCGGAGAGGAACAACTTGCCGATCGACTGCTCGGTCATCAGGCCATAGATCAGGAACAGAATGGACGGCGGGATCATCACGCCCAGCGTGCCGCCCGCAGCCACAGAGGCCGACGCCAGCGAATCCGAATAACCCAGCCGCTTCATCTCCGGCAAGGCCACACGGCCCATGGTCGCCGCGGTGGCAATACCCGAGCCGCAGATTGCGCCGAAAATGGTGCAGGCGCCAATCGTCGCCATTGCCATGCCACCACGCACGTGGCCGATCAGCGACGCGACGAAGCCGTACAAGGAACGCGATAAACCGGCATGGGCCGCAAAAACACCCATGGCCACGAACAGTGGCACGATCGACAACGAATACGGAAACGCCGCCTCGAACGCGGAGCGGCCGAGCATGAAACCCGCGGCGCTCCAGCCGGTGGTGTAGGTCACCCCGAGCACGCCGACGATACCCATGGCAACCGCCACTGGCATACGCAACATGATCAGCACAATGACCGCGCCGAAGCCGGCCAGCCCCAGCATGGCGCCGGTCATTGATCGCCCAGCCGGATCAACGAAGCATCCGGGCGGCTGCAACAGACCCCTGGCGATTGCACGCGCTGCCCACGCTTCACAGGCTGCAATCCGGGTTGAAATTCGGCTTGCGGCGTTCGCGGTGGCTGGCCACACCCTCGTGCACATCCGGCCCGGCAAACCCCATGAACTCCAGCGCCAGCGAGCTGTCGAACGTTGGCCCCATCATGCGCAGCCAATTGTTGAGCGCGTACTTGGTCCAGCGGATCGCGGTCTGCGAACCCATGGTCAATCGCGTTGCGATCTCGAACGCCTTGTCGCGCAGATCGGCCTCGTCGACTGCCAGCGCGACCAGACCCAGGCGCTCGGCCTCCTCGCCACTCATCGGTTCACACAGCAGCAGGTAGTACTTGGACTTGGCCATGCCGCACAACAACGGCCAGATGACGGCTGCATGGTCACCCGCCGCAACACCGAGCCGGGTGTGGCCATCGACGATCTTGGCATTGCGCGCGGCAATCGGGATATCGGCCAGCAGCCCGGCCACCAGGCCCGCACCCACCGCCGGACCATGCATCGCCGAGACGATGGGTTTGTCGCAGTTGATGATGTTGTAGACCAGGTCGCGCGCTTCTTTCCACACCCGGGTCCGGACGTTGAAATCGTTTGCCATGTCTTCCACCAGGCCAAAGTCGCCGCCGGCCGAAAAGCCCTTGCCCTCACCACGCAGCACCACAGCATGGATGTCGGGGTCGTCGCCGATATCGCGCCAGATGGTCGACAGCTCCTTGTGGCCAGAGTGGTCGGCAGTGGCCAGCTTGCCGGGCCCGCCCATCACCACCTCCAGGATGCCGCGTTTGTCGTCGACTGCATGGCGGGTGATGGTCAGCGTGCGGTAATGGTCGTAGCGGCTCATAACTTTCTTTCGCGCCCTTGCCAGAAGGGCTCTTTCAACAGGTTTTTCTGGATCTTGCCAATCGGCGTCTTGGGGAACTCGGTGACGAAACGGATCAGTCTTGGGCGCTTCAGGCGCGCCAGATGCGACGCGACATGTGCCAGAACCCTTGCCTCGTCCAGGCTTGCGCCGGGCTTGAGCAGCAGATAGGCGGCCGGCAATTCGCCGAACTTTGCGTCAGGCACGCCGAACACCGCGCACTCCGCGATCTCGGGCAACTGGTACAACACGTCCTCGATCTCCTTGGGGTAGACATTCTCGCCACCGGAGATCAGCATGTCCTTGGCCCGGTCGACCAGCGTCACGAAACCGCTGGCATCGATGGTTCCGACGTCGCCGGTGAAACCCCAGCCCGGCAGCCGGTCGGGGAACTTGTAGAACGCGGCGGTCTGCTCGGGTTCGTTGTAATACTCCAGCATCAGGTTGTCGCCACGGGAAGCAATTTCGCCGAGTGCGCCCGGTGCCACCGGCCTGCCCTGCTGGTCGAACAAGCCGATATCGATGTTGAACGCCTGACGCCCGATACTGCCCAGGTGCTGCGGCAAATACCAATGGCGCAAGGCCGTCAAAACGCCCATCTCGCTTTGCCCGTAGATCTGCGTCAGCCGCAGGCCAGGCAGCTTCTTGCGCAGATCCACCTGCACCCAGTCGGGCATGGGCGCCCCGGCAAACGACAACTTGCGCCAGCTCGCCAGCGCCGCGGCGTCGAAACCGGCGTGGCTGACCAGCGTATTGGCCTGCGTCGGAACCATGAACGCAGCTGTGACCGCATCGCGCTCGCAGGTGGCCATGAATTTCTCCGGTGACCACGGCGTGACGAAGGTGACGGTGGCCCCCACCAGCATCGCCGGCTGGAACATGATGTTGAGCGCCGCAACATGAAACATCGGCGTGACGATGGCCACGACGTCGCGCTCGTCCAGTGCCTCCTCCACGACGACGGTATGGGCCGTGACGGCTCGCGCACGGTGCGAGCACAAGACGCCTTTCGGCCGGCCGGTGGTGCCGCCGGTATAGGTCATGCAGAACGGATCGTCTTCGTCCAGCGAAACACCGGGGTCATCCGCCGACTGCGCGCCGATGAAGGCACCGAAGCCGATCGGCGCCGGAACGCCAACCGGCCAGGGGTCGGGAGCAGCGCCCACGGTCTCCGGGCTGTCGATCCGCACCACCCGGGCGATTGCCGGACACAGGGGCAGAACCTGCCCTACCTTGGGCACAAACAGCGCATCGAACACCAGGACCTGGACATCGGCCTTCTGCAATACCCAGGCCAGTTCATCCGGCGCGTACAAGACCGACACGTTGACCAGCACCAGGCCGCTGCGCGCGGCGCCAAAAAAGGCGATCGCGTATTCGGGCAGGTTGCGCGACAGGATCGCGACCTTCGACCCCTTGGGCAGACCGAGCTGCAACAAGGCCCTGGTGAACCGGTTGGCTGCGGCATCGAGTTCGGCATAGGTGATACGCGTCGCATCCCGGATCAAGGCCAGCTTGTTCGGGAAACGCTCACACGAGCGGCGCAACATGTCACCAGTCAGCATGGCTCAACTGGCAGGCTTGAGGACACGCGCCAGGTACGACACGCACAACAACGCACAGACCACGACGGACAGAGCGCAGCCGAACAGCAGCGGCCCCCAATACCAGGTCATCGGTATCGCGATGGTGTTCGACGTGTCGCCGTTGGCCTGTGCCTGGAACGCGGCTACACCCGCGTACCAGGTCACCACGCCCATGAAGAGGGCAGCGCACAGATTCCACAAGGCCATCAAGGCCGAGCGGAGCCGCGCCTGCAGGTGATTGACAACAAAGTCGACGTCGACGTTGGCCTCACACGCGAAGGTATGGGGAATACACAGGAAGGCACAGGCCATGACCAGCAACTGGGTCACGTCGACCATACCCACGACATTGAGGCTGACAATGGGCCGACTTGCGATGTCGCCGACGTTGAGCGTGGCGCACAGGATCAGCAGGCACACGCCGAGCGAGGCGCACCATCGGGTGAATGTGCGTACCGAATCAACCATCGGGCACCAGGAGACTCAAGCCTTCTGGTATCTCGCGACCTGGCGCTGCATCTCGATGTAGATCTCGCGCGCGTTCGAAACGCCCTGGCCCTCGAAATCGACCATCGCCTTGTTGAACATCGGCACCAGTGTGCGCTCCCACTGCTCGCGCCCCGCCTTGTCCAGCGTGACGATGGTGCTGTTGCGCGCCTGCGCCGCCGCCTTGCCGGCCGCGTCCCAGGCGTCCCACCAGCCCTGGACCTTCTTCAGCAGCGCCTCGCCGGACGCATCGTCGATGATCTTCTGCACGTCCTTGGGCAGCGAGTCGAACTTGCGCTGGTTCATGCCGTACCAGAAGGACGCCGTGTAGAGTTGTGCGTCGAGGTGGAACTTGGTGACCTCGTCAATCTTGAATGCGCGCACCGGATCCCAGGGGAAGGCAGCGCCATCGATGACACCCTTCTGCAGGTTCTCGTACGCCTGACCGGGTGGCATACCCACCGGTGTCGCGCCCAGAAACTCCAGCATCATCGAGATCGTCGGCGACGGTGTGCGCAGCCGCAGACCACGCAGGTCCTCGGGTTTGTCGATGCGTTTGTCCTTGGTGTGGATCAAGCCTCCGTTGTGGGTCATCAGCACCAGCGGCTTGATACCCTTGTAGTCGTCCTTCAGGTATTTCGGATAAAGGTTCCACAAGGCACGCGAGCCCGCCTCAGCCGTACGGACCAGGAACGGCATCTCGATGATCAGGCTGCGCGACATGCGACCACGCGGATTGCCGCACAGGCCGAATGCGATGTCGGTGATGCCGTTGAGCACCTGGTCAAGCTGATTTTGGGCCTGGCCCAATGCCGAATTCGCCGCCGAGATCTGGAACGTCACCGCGCCATTGGTCTTGGTTTCGATTTCCTTGGCCCAGGGTGCGATGAACTCGGTCTGCAGACCATGCACCGCGGGTACATAGTGCGCGATTTTCAGGTTGATCTTGCCCTGGGCGCCGACCAGGGCGGGAAACCCGGCAACTGCGCTGGCAGCACCAGCGAGTGTGAGAAAACGACGCCGAATCAGGCTCATGTGTGTCCCCTTGTTTTGACCTGAGAAGATTATGCATTGAACAGAAAGACGACGAATACCAAGTGAATAGGAAAATCAAACGGCATGCTTTTGTGCCCATCGGGACGGGCTTGCCCACTCAGGGTGGTACATCGGGAGCTTTGGGGGAGTGAAGGCTTGACCCGGGTGCCTGAAAGGCGCCCTTCGTTCGCCCAGGCCGCCCGGCGCTGCATGAACTCCAGCGGCGACATCACGATGCGGATGGTGCCGTCGCGCCAAGCGGCAGGTAGTTTTAACACGACTGGTCCGGCTTTGTCGATCTGCATGCATTCGTCGGCCAGCACCGGGCGGGTGGCAGCGGCCTTTTCGCGCAAGAACTGCGGCAGCGCCGCAATCTTTGCATCCATTGCAGACAAGTTCCACTTGGTGTGCTTCGCGCACAAACCCTGAGTCACGCATACGCGCACGGGGGGATACACGCGCCACGATGATCACCAGCCAATTGCCCGTGGCGAAATGACATGCATGGCTGGAGGAGCCCACGCTTGCCGATGCCATCATGGACCGCATTGTTCACCGGGCACACAAGATCGCGCTCAAAGGCGAATCCCTGCGGTAACCGGCCAAGCCGGTGCATTCGCCCGATTGGATCAGCGCACTACCCACCATGGCATTTCTTGAATTTCCTGCCGCTGCCGCACGGACATGGGTCATTGCGGCCCGGCGAGGCGCCCTTGCGGATGGGTTCCATCCGCGGGCCCAGGCTGCGCCATAACTGGCGCAGGTCGTAGACCGCCCAGATGGCAGCACCGAAGTCTTCCATGCGCTGCTGGCTCACGCTAGGCGGGCCATCTTCTGCAAACATCGACAACGCGGGCGGCGCGTCGTCGCCTTCCGTCAGGGTGACGACGGCACCCAGCGCTTCCTCCAGCATCTGTGCCGACTCGTGGTCGCGCGGTGGCAGCCAATCGTCAGAGAAGTTCTCCACGAAGAACATGAACCCCAGCGCCCAGACCTGCGCAAACCCGGGAAGCTGGGCCATGTCCAGCGCCACGCCGGCATCTTCTCCAGCCTGTTGCAGGTCATCGGCTGCTTCCGGCTCGGCCAGCACCGCGCCGCGTGTGTCGAGCACTTCGGGTTGGTAGGTGCGCGCGTCGTCGATGGTCTCGACCGGCGCGTCCAGTGCAGTTTCCACCTCGACCCGGCGGCGGTGCCAGCGCATCACGAACTCCATGTGCGCCATGGGATTGAAGTCATCCCCCAGCAGCAGGGGCCAGTATTCCCCGGGTTCGATCCGCCGTCGACAGCACACCAGTGCCGCCAGGAAACCTTCGCAAAACTCCCAGTGCGGGGTTTCTGCTTCGTGTGTGCGCATCGCGTCTAGTTCGGCGTCCTGCGCGTCGAAGTCGTCGGGGCCCATCGGGACCAGGGTCACAGGCAGTGCGGTGTCGGCGGCGGGTGTGCGTGGCAAAGCGGCTCCAGATTGCGGGCAATTATGGCCGTGCCAGCGAGCGCAACCAATGCAGCGACTGCGGGGTCAGGCGTCTCCTTCAAAGCCCTGTAGGATTGCAAACCAGTGGGAGGCACCGTGGCCATCAGCAACAACCAGAAACTCGCCGTCTTGATTCACGCCGACAACGCGCAGGCATCTGTCATCCAGGCGCTGCTGCACGACAACACCGTAGACGGCTTCTGCCTGGTGTCCTCTGTCAGCGACTTCACCAGCCGCGCACCGCGCATCCGGGAGGACGGCAAGCTGATGCGACGACAAGGCTATCTCGAAGTCAAGGAACTGCCGACGGGCGATCGACCGCCAGCCCCCGTGCATGGCATCCAGAAATCGAACATCAAGCTCCAGCGCTGATGGTATTCGCCCCCTGTGCAACCCCCGCCCTGCCGGTCGGCAGCCGCGGCCCCTTGACCGGTGTGCGGGTGATCGACATCACAACGATCTTCATGGGGCCCTCGGCGACCCAGATGCTGGGCGACCTGGGTGCTGACGTGGTCAAGGTCGAATCGCCGGAGGGCGATGTCGTGCGTGGCATCGGGCCGCAGGGCCAAAACAAGATGGGGCCGTTGTTTCTGGCCATGAACCGCAACAAGCGCAGCATCGCGCTGGACCTCAAGACTACCGACGGGCGCGCCACGTTGATGGACCTCGTGCGCGGTGCCGACGTCCTGACCTACAACGTGCGCCCGCAGGCCATGGCCCGGCTCGGGCTTGACTACGCGACGCTCGCCCCGATCAACCCGCGGCTGATCTACTGCGGCATGTTCGGCTTTTCGCAGCGCGGCCGCTACGCCGCCAGCGCCGCGTTCGACGACCTGATCCAGGCCGCCTGTGCGTTGCCCCAGGCGATGGCAATGTCCAGCGGCGACATTCCGCGCTACTTGCCGATCACCATTGCCGACCGATCCGTTGGCCTGTACTCCTTTGGCGTGATCGCTGCGGCCCTGTATGGCCGTGAGCGCAGCGGCCGCGGCCAACGGGTGGACATCCCGATGTTCGAAACCATGGTGCCGCAAGTGCTGGGCGACCATCTCTACGGCCAGACCTTCGTACCGGCGCAGGGCGACTTCGGCTACCCGCGCCTGCTCTCGCCGCAGCGCCGACCATATGCCACGCGCGACGGCCATGTGTGTTGCCTGATCTACACCGATCTGCAATGGCGCGCCTTCTTGAGCGCGCTCGGCCAGGGCGATCTGTTCACCACCGACCCGCGTTTCGCCGATATCCGCGCCCGCACGGAAAACATCGACGCCTTGTATGCGATGGTGTCCGATCAGATCGGGCGACGCAGCACAGCCGAGTTGCAGGCTTTGCTGGCCGACACCGACATACCGGTGTTTCCCATGCACACCTTCGACACTTTGTTGCAGGACGCGCACCTGGACGACATCGGCTTTTTCAGCACCCAGGAACACCCCGACGTGGGCACGATCCGCCAGATGGCCGTGCCCAGCGAATGGTCGGAAACGCCGCCGGGCGATGCCTGGCCTGCGCCGCGCCTGGGACAGCACAGCCGCGAGGTGCTGCGCGAGATCGGTTACGACGAGGCGCGCATCGACGCCCTGCTGGCGAACGCAGCCGTGCGGGTCGGATAAACCGCGACCAGCCATCCGCTTGCATCACCCAACCCCCCACGAGGAGAACCATGAGCAACCCATCCACCCCGCCCGAACTGCTGGAAGAACACCGTGGCGACGTGTTGTGGCTGACCATCAACCGCGAAGAGCGGCGCAACGCGATCAGCCCCGGCGTGCTGCAGGGTCTGGGCGCAGCGATGACCCGCGCCAACCAGGACCGGTCGGTTCGCGCCATCGTCATCACCGGCGCCGGTGATCGCGCCTTTTGCGCCGGTGCCGATCTGCAGACCGGCAACGCGTTCAAGTTCGACTATTCCGAACCCCATGCCGGATTCGCCAACATTTTTCGTCTGGCACGCCAGTCGGCAGTGCCGCTGGTTGCGCGAGTCAATGGTGCCTGCATGGCCGGCGGCATGGGCATCATGGGCATGTGCCATATGGCAGTGGCCACCCCCAAGGCGATCTTCGGTCTGCCCGAAGTCAAGATCGGCCTGTTCCCGGCGCAGGTGCTCAGCGTGCTCGACAAGCTGCTGCCGCGTCGCGTGCTGGCCGAGATGTGCATCACCGGTGAACCGATCACGGCGGCACAGGCACTGGAGCACGGCCTGGTGAACCATGTGCGCGACGACCTGGACGCCGGCGTCAATTGGTTGCTCGGCCGCATCCTGGACAAGTCGCCCTCGGCGATCCGGCGCGGCTTGTACACGATGACATCGATCGAGCAGATGGCGTTCGAAGAATCGATTTCGTTTACCGAGAGCCAGATTGCCTTGTTCGCGCTCACCGAAGATGCGGCCGAGGGCCAACTGGCTTTTCGCGAGAAGCGCAAACCGAACTGGACCGGAAAATGAGCAGCGCAACACGCAATGGGCAGGTGAGCCTGTGAACAACCAATCGATCCGCATCGGCGGCGCGTCGGGCTTCTGGGGCGACAGCAGCCTGGGCGCGCCGCAACTGGTGCAAAGCGGCCAGATCGACTATCTGGTGTTCGACTACCTCGCCGAGCTGACGATGTCGATCCTCGCCGGTGCGCGGCTCAAGAAGCCGGAGCTCGGCTATGCCACCGACTTCGTCACGGTGGCGATGAAGGCGGTGTTGAGGGATGTGGTGACCCAGGGCATTCGCGTCGTGAGCAATGCCGGTGGCGTCAACCCGCTCGGCTGCGCGGCCGCACTCGCTGCGCTGGCAAAAGAGCAAGGCATCGATCTGAGGATCGCCGTGGTCAGCGGCGACGACGTGATGCCCCTGGTCCCATCGCTGCGCGATGCAACCGAGCCGGTGCGTGAACTGCAAAGCGGCGCGCCGCTGCCCAAACAGCTGCTGACCGCCAACGCCTACCTCGGTGCCGAGCCGATCAAGGCGGCACTCGATGCGGGTGCGCAGGTCGTCATCACCGGGCGTTGCGTCGATTCCGCGGTGACGCTGGGCGTGTTGATGCATGCGTTCGGCTGGCGCAGCACGGACTACGACCACCTCGCCGCCGGCAGCCTCGTCGGCCATATTCTGGAATGCGGCTGTCAGGCCACCGGGGGCCTGTTCACCGACTGGGACACCGTACCCGACTGGCCCCACATCGGTTACCCGATCGCCGAATGCCGCGCCGACGGCAGTTTCGTCTGCACCAAACCCGAGGGCACCGGCGGCCTGGTCTCGCCGGCGGTGGTCGCCGAGCAGATGCTGTACGAGATCGGCGACCCGGCGGCGTACCTCCTGCCCGACGTGGTGTGCGACTTCACCCAGGTCACGTTGCACCAGCTGGCAAAGAACCAGGTCGAGGTACGCGGTGCCCGCGGCCGCGCGCCAACCGACAGCTTCAAGGTCAGCGCCACCTACATGGACGGATTCAAGATCGCAGCGCAGCTGACCATCGTCGGTCAGGATGCGGTGGCGAAAGCGCAGCGTACCGGCGAGGCCATCGTGCAACGCACCGCGGAGATGCTTGACAAGGCCGCTCTGGGGCCCTACACCGCGACGAACATCGAGGTGCTGGGTGCCGAGTCGTGTTACGGGCCGCATGCGCGCGCGCAAGGCACCCGGGAAGCGATCCTGCGCCTGTCCGCCACGCATGCCCGCAAGGAGGCGCTGGACCTGCTGGCGCGCGAGGTGGCACCGGCCGGAACGTCGTGGTCGCCGGGCACCACCGGTGCCGGTGGCGGGCGGGCCTCGGCCTCGCCGTCGATCCGGCAATACGCCTTTCTGCTGCCCAAAGCGCGGGTGTCGGCATCGGTGCAGATCGGCGAGAAGTCCATCGCAGTGGCGTCACCGACGGTTGCGGCCAACACCCTGCCGGGCCGCGAGGACACCACAGCGGCGACGACACCGCAGCCGCTTGCAAGCAACGCCGCCTCGGGCGGTCGCGACACCGACACCGACACCGACACCGACACCGACACCGTCTCGGTGCCGCTGATCCGCCTGGCCTGGGGCCGCAGCGGCGACAAGGGTGATATCTCCAATATCGGCATCATTGCACGCACGCCTGC
>Ga0209181_10002695_pt1 | contig 28652 bp, 19 predicted proteins | sample MAT05_FD_187208 | JGI IMG/M metagenome (GOLD analysis project Ga0209181, IMG submission 187208) | Freshwater microbial communities from Lake Fryxell liftoff mats and glacier meltwater in Antarctica - MAT-05 (SPAdes) (version 2) | ecosystem: Environmental > Aquatic > Freshwater > Ice > Liftoff...
GGATTAAGGTGTTGTTTAACTACTTCATCTACCAGTTCAATTCCTAGTCCGGGTGAAAGTGGTACTGGAGCATATCCTTTTTCAATTATCTTCTTTCCATCAGTCATTTTCACTAAGCTTTCCCACCAGGGAACGTCAACTGAGTGATGCTCCAAAGCCAAGAAATTTTGGGTAGCAGCAGCGCAATGTACGTTGGCCATAAATGAAACCGGAGTGCCGGCTTGGTGCATAGCCATAGCAATACCTTTTTCTTCTGCATAATCACCAATTCGCTTTGTTTCTAAAAGTCCCCCTGATGAAACTAAATCCGGGTGAATAATATCGACTGCGTGAACATCAATAAGTGGTTTGAAGTATTCCAGCAGGTATATGTCTTCTCCCGTTGTTGTGGGGGTTTCCAATGCATCAGTAATTGTTTTATGCTGTTCGGTATATTGCCAAGGCACCATATCCTCAAGCCATGCAAGTCTATACTTATCCAAGGCTTTTCCCAATCGAATACAATTGTTTAAATCCATGTGTCCATAATGATCTGTTGAAATTGGAATTTCATAGCCAACCATGTTGCGAACTTTCTCAACAATCTGAGCAAGCTCCTCCAGCCCTTTCTCAGTAATCTGAATTCCTGTAAATGGATGTCGCGTGTTTGCGTATGACATGTAACCACCTTGCCATTGACTTGTTCCTTCCTTAAAGATATTTGGATTTACCAAGGTGCCCGGAATGTTCTTCAATTCATTAATCGAAACATCCATCTTCAACCAGGAATAACCTTGTGTTTCGGTGCGAAACTTTATTAGTTTCATTTGTTCTTCGGGACTGCTGGCCTCTGGCGTGTCTGCATAGATTCGAATTGTATCTCGATACCTTCCGCCAAGTAATTGCCAGCAAGGAACATTGTATGCCTTTCCACACAAATCCCAAAGTGCCATCTCAACTGCGCACACACCGCCAGCTTGTCTTGCCTGTCCACCAAACTGCTTAATGATCTTGAATATCTTTTCTACGTTGCACGGATTTTCACCCAGTATGCGGCTCTTCAGCATAAGTGCGTATTTAGGATCTGCTGCATCTCTTACTTCTCCTAATCCATAAATGCCTTGATTGGTGTCGATACGAATTATGGCTGTTCCGCCCATAACGGCCGTATAGCAATAACGCATGTCCGTTATTTTCAAATCCGATGGGGAAGACGCCTTCTGAACTTTTGATGTTGTTTGTGCCATTGAATCTTCAAAGGACAAACCAACCAAACTCGTGAGTGCCATTCCCCCCAGCGCAGTCTTTTTAAGAAAGCTTCGTCTGTTGTCAGGAGTAGATGGGCTGTCTATCTCAGCCTGTCTGGTTGCGGCAGCGGTTTGCTCACGCTCTTTATTTTGTTTGATAATTTGTTGCAGTACCGTCTTCATAGTAATCCAGTTAGTTAAAAATTATATAAATATTTACTAGTAGTTGCGCTCTTTCAAATAGTCATCCAAGTTTTTTTTGTCATGGGATCCAAGCAAGAAAATAAAAATACTTACTCTTTCATCATGTTTTACTTTGGATTTTTAAAAAATTATGGTCTTATCGTTGTTCCATCACTCTTGCGCACTTGTGTCCAACCATTCAATTGTTTTTCCGGAAGCGGAAACTTAGCGGCCAGTTTTTCATTTACCTCTACACCCAAACCCGGAGCTTCGTTTACATACATGTATCCATCCTTCATGGTTGGACTTCCCGGAAAAATTTCCTGTAGTTCAGGAGAAAAAGACACAGCCTCTTGAATTCCAAAATTCCAAATGGCGAAATCGATATGCGCATTTGCTGCGTGCCCAACTGGTGAAACATCGCCCGGGCCATGCCAGGCTGTTCGAATATTATATGCTTCACCCAAGCGTGCAACTTTCATAGCAGGCGTAATGCCTCCAACTTGCGAAATATGAATTCTAATAAAATCAAACAATCGCTCGCTCATTGGATTTACCCACTCGTGCGGACTATTGAATAACTCACCCATCGCTATCGGCACGCTTGTTTGCTGCCGCAGCAATTTAAAGTATCCAATATTTTCCGGTGAAAAAGGATCTTCGATAAAAAACGGACGATACTCCTCCAGTTTTTTTATCATGCTAATAGCATCGCTCGGTTGAATACGTTCGTGGATATCATGCAACAACTCTACTTCATCGCCACAGACTTTGCGAACCTTTTCAAACATTAAGGGAATACTTTTCAAATACAAATAGGTGTCCATATAGTTGTCACCAGAATATCCGTAGCCGGCAGCTTGGTAATCGGGCTTTGCCAGACTGGTTGCTCCATAACCGCCCAGTGCCTGAGTTGCACCATAGCCGCCTAATTGTATGCGCACATGTTTAAATCCTTTTTCCATTATTCTCTTAGCATCTTCGGCCACTTTCTCCAACGAGTCGCCCGAAGCATGCGAGTAGCATGGAATCGCAAAGCGACATTTGCCGCCTAATAGTTGATAAACCGGCATGTTGGCTCGTTTACCTTTTATATCCCAAAGCGCCTGATCAAGGCCGCTCAATGCGTTGTTCAATACTGGGCCGTTGCGCCAGTATGAACTTACATAAGTAGTTTGCCATAAATCTTCAATGTTATCGGCATCCTTTCCTACACAGAAGTCATTAAGATAATCGTTGATAGCAGAAATCACTGGCTTTGCTCGCTGGCGAAACGTAGCGCAGCCCAGCCCGTAAAGCCCGGGCTCGCTCGTCTCTACCTTAACAACAATTAACTCTATTCCATTTGGGCAGGTAGCAATGGCCTTCACTTTTGTGATTTTCAATTTTGGCAACCCTTTGGTTGCGTTGGCAAAAACCTGTGCTACTGCGCTATTAGGAGATGTAAGCGAGCCAAAAGTTCCAACGGCAGCACCCAACCCTAAATTTTTTAAAACAGTTCGTCTACCCATTCCCGGGTTTTCATTTTCCAACATAGTGAATACGTTTTTTAGTTATACATCTTACCTTACACAGCTATTAGGGCTAAGACCGCTTAGACCCCTCCATTGCAATCAAAATTTTGAGCATTCGCCTAACTCCAGTTATACATTTTGACTCGACTTCAATCAAAAAAATTATTATCCGCCTCGCTCAATCACTATTATAAATTTCAAATTTTTAAAACTTCTATGGCCTGATAACCGTTCCATCTTTCTTACGCACTATCCAGTTTGATTTAGTACCGATAGGGTATTTCGCTGCCTCCTTCTCGTTAATATCAACGCCAATTCCAGGCACTTCGTTAACCGACATATACCCGTCTTTCATTGTAGGACAACCGCTAAATACCTCCAGCATTTTGTCTGAAAAGCTTACCGCCTCCTGAATGCCGAAATTCCAAACAGCATAATCAATATGAGCGTGTGCTGAATGACCTACCGGGGAAACATCTCCGGGTCCGTGCCATGCGGTTTTAATGTTAAACCATTCTCCAAGGCGCGCTACTTTCATGGCTGGTGTTATACCTCCAATTTGTGAAACATGAACTCGTATGAAATCAAACCATTGGTTTACCATTGGCATTTTAAATTCATTTATATTATTAAATAATTCCCCCATGGCGATGGGCACGGAAGTACTTGTGCGAAGCTGCTTAAACCATTCCATATTTTCCGGAGAGAATGGATCTTCTATAAAAAACGGATTATATTGTTCAAGTTTCTTAATCATATTAATCGCATTCATAGGTTGCACCCGCTCATGAATATCATGCAGCAATTCAACATCTTCACCGCAACGCTTGCGCACCACCTCAAATATTTTAGGTACCGATTTGAGATACATATTTTCATTCATGTAACTATCAGACTCTGCGCCAAAGCCTGCTTCTTTAAAGTCTGCCTTATCGTTTAGTGCGCCTACATTGCCGTATCCCCCTTGTTGAATCCTGACATATTTGAATCCACGATCCATGATACCCTGAACACTTTCTGCCACTTCCTCAGGTGTTTTGCCATTGGCGTGTGTATAGCAAGGAATTGCAAATCTCGATTTGCCACCGAGCAATTGGTAAACTGGCATATTTGCTCGCTTACCTTTTATATCCCATAATGCCTGATCTAATCCGCTTATTGCATTATTTAACACAGGGCCGTTTCTCCAATATGAACTTACGTAAACGGAGTTCCACATGTCTTCAATATTATCGACATCTTTGCCAACACAGAATTCATTCAAATAGGTATTAATTGCAGTTACTACCACTGCGGCTCTTTGAGTAAATGTAGCGCACCCTAAACCATATAGGCCAGGTTCTGTTGTTTCAACTTTTACAACAATCAGATTTGATCCTTGAGGGGCTGTCGCTATCGCTTTCACACTCTTGATTTTTACAGAAGCCATTCCTTTTGCATAGGACGGAGCCTCATACGCTGCTGCACCGTGTGCCTCTTTGCTACCAAATAGGCCTAGAAGTCCGGATGCTGAACCTATACCCAACATCTTAATTGTGTTTCTTCGCTGGATCGCAAAATTGTTCTCTGCTTTTGTCATAATTAGTTGAGGTTACTTAATATTAATTAATGATTTATTTCGAATTGATAAATGTTCTTAGTCAAAAAACGTCTTGTCCTCCTCGCTCAAATATTTCTTTGCCTCTTTTACGATAAAATCAACACCTAACCCTGGTCTATCCCATACATCAATGTGACCATTTTTTACAATCGGGTCAGGTAGTCCTTCGACAATGTCATACCACCATTCGGGGTTTCCAATCGAATATTCAAAAGCGATAAAGTTCTGAGGCATGGTGGCTGCCACGTGCACCTGGGCTGCATTGCCGATCAGTCCATCAAAAATACCATGAGGCGCCATTTGAATTCCATGCAAATCAGCATACTCAGCGATCCATTTTATTTCGGCTAGTCCACCCACATCGGCTACATCAGGTCCGATGACCCGAACTGCATTTTTCTCTATTAGTTCACGAAAGTTTTGTCGTAAATAAATTTGCTCGCCTGTATGAATAGGCACCGTTGTACTTCTGGTTAACTCAAGATAATCATCGGCCATTACATAAGGGCGATAGTCTCCGGTAAGGAGATCTTCCATCCACATCAGGTTATAAGGTTCTAATGCTTTGCAAAGTCTGATTGCATCAGACAACATAAAACCGGGCCCGCAGTCTAACGCTAAACCAATTTCATCGCCCAATACTTTTTTCATTGCCTCCACACAGGCAATAATTCTTTTTAATCCTTGTTCCGTTAGTGGGCCACGGTTTGCATGAGGTGGATTTTTTGGGCCAACTGGATCACCGTAGAAAAAATTGGGTGCTTTCGCGCCCATTGAACTATGAAACCCAATCGCCATCTTGATAATGGTTAAATTTTCTTTCGCATCCTTCATTCGGGAAACCGTATCGGCATAATACGCTGGTTCAATCCCGGTATCTAAAGCCGACAGGGGATTTGTTCTTGCTATTCCACCATTATAAATTCTAACACGATCACGTACCTTGCCACCCAATAGTTTATAAACAGGTAATCCAGAAGCTTTTCCGGCAATGTCCCAAAGTGCCATTTCGATTGCGCTAACGGCAGCTCCCCATGGCTTGAAAGCTCCCATGCGTCTGATCTTCATCATGCAGCGCTCAACATTAGTTGGATCTTCGCCAATGAGATAGTCTTTATAAAAAAGTACAAAGGGTTTTAGGTACTGCTTACGACTTTCTGCTTGGCCATAGCCGCTAATACCTCCATCGGTTATAATTCGAACTACCGGGCTTCCTCCGATGATCGCGCACTTAAGGTCTGTAATGGTTAGCGCACCCTTTGCGGGAGCCATTCCTTTTGCATATGAAGGAACATCATACGTTGCAGCATTTGCCGCTTTGCTACCAAATAGGCCTAGAAGTCCGGATGCCGAGCCTATACCCAACATTTTAATTGTGTTTCTACGCTGAATAGCAAAATTGTTCTCTGCTTTTGCCATAATTAGTTGAGGTTACTTAGATCAATTAATTGATTTATTTATTTCAAATGATAAATGTTCTTAGTCAAAGAAATTCTTATCCTCTTCACTCAAATATTTCTTTGCCTCTTTTACAATAAAATCAACGCCTAATCCTGGTCTATCCCACACATCAATAAGACCGTCCTTTACAATTGGATCAGGGAGGCCTGTCACTATATCATACCACCATGGGGCTGCTTTCGTATATTCAAAGGCAATGAAGTTCTCCGGCATTGTGGCGCCTACCTGCACCTGTGCAGCAAGACCAAGAAGGCCGTTGAATGTGCCATGAGGAGCTATCTTTATTCCGTATAGGTCGGCATGCTGAGCAACCCATTTCAGCTCTGAAATACCTCCCATATCTGCCGGGTCGGGTCCCAGTATATCTATGGCATGCCTGTCTATCAGCTCGCGGAAATTTTGTCTCAGGTAGATCTGTTCTCCGGTAAATATTGGAACCGTGGTGCTTTCTGTTAGTTGGCGGTAGTCGTCTGCCGTCACATAGGGTGTATAATCACCTGTTAGCATATCTTCCAGCCAACAAATGTTGTAAGGCTCCAATAAATTTGCCATCTTGATAGCATCAGACAACATAAAGCCGGGTCCTATATCAAGACCCAAGTCGATATCGTCACCCAGTGCCGTCCTCATTCCTTCAACATGGTCAACCACCATTTTATATCCCGTAATTTTCATTGGTCCGCGGTAATATGAGTAATCTCTCTTGCTGTTGGAAGATTTGCTGAGATTACCGTAGGTAAAGTCGGGATCATTTTTCATCGAGGGGCCGTGAAAGCCTATATTTTCCTTGATGATTTCAAAACCATATCCGGAAGACTTGACCTTCTCCGCCCAGTCGCGATAATGTTGCGGTGTTTTTCCCTCTACCGTGAACCGTATTCCCGTTCCATAACTGCCATAGCATCGCACCTGGTCGCGTACCTTACCACCCAGCAGCTTATAAATCGGAAGGTTTGCAGCTTTCCCGGCAATATCCCAGAGTGCAGTCTCAATAATGCTCACGGCACTACCCCAGGGTTTGAAACTACCCATGCGTCTGATCTTCATCATCACACGTTCGACATTGGTAGGATCCTCACCAATCAGATAATCTTTATAAAAAAGGACAAAAGGTTTAAGGTAAGGCTTAGCACTTTCGGCTTGACCATAGCCGCTAATACCTTCGTTGGTTGTGATACGAACAACCGGGCTGCCACCAATGATAGCGCACTTAAGGTCTGTAATAGTTAACGCACCCTTTGCAGGAGTCATTCCTTTTTCATACGAAGGAACCTCATACGTTGCAGCATGTGACGCGTTGCTACCAAATAGGCCTAGAAGTCCGGATGCCGAGCCTACACCCAACATTTTAATTGTGTTTCTACGCTGAATAGCAAAATTGTTCTTTGTTTTTGCCATAATTAGTTGGTTTTTTTTAAGATCAATTAATTGAGGGCATCTCTAAAAACCCTTGCTCTCATTACCTCAACCCCTGCCCCTTCTCCAAAATAGAAGGGTAAGCGGAGTTTTTAGAGATTCCCTTGATTTATTTATTTCGAATTGATAAATGTTCCTAGTCAAAAAACTTCTTGTCCTCTTCACTCAAATATTTTTTTGCCTCTTTTACTATAAAATCAACACCTAATCCTGGCCTATCCCATACGTCAATGTGACCATTTTTTACAATGTCTTTCGGCATACCTGTAATGATATCATACCACCACTCAGGCAAGGCAAATGAATATTCAAATGCAACGAAGTTCTGCGGCATGGTGGCTGCCACATGTACTTGTGCCGCGTTGCCGATCAGTCCATCATATATTCCGTGCGGTGCCATTTGAATACCATGCAAATCTGCAAACTCGGCAATCCATTTTATTTCGGCCATACCACCCACATCAGCTACATCAGGGCCTATAACCCGTATTGCATTTCGCTCAATTAATTCGCGAAAATTTTGTCGTAAATAAATTTGCTCGCCCGTGTGAATTGGCACCGTAGTGCTTCTGGTTAACTCCAGGTAATCATCGGCCATTACATACGGGCGGTAGTCTCCGGTAAGAAGATCTTCCATCCACATAAGGTTATAAGGTTCTAATGATCTGCAAAGTCTAATTGCATCCGACAACATAAAGCCCGGTCCACAATCTATGGCCAATCCAATCTCATCACCCAGTACTTTTTTCATTGCCTCAACACAGGCAATAATTCTTTTTAATCCTTGTTCTGTTAAGGGTCCACGATTCGCATGTGGTTGGTTTCGGGGACCAGCAGGATCGCCATAGAAAAAATTAGGTGCCTGACTGGCCATTCGGCTATGAAAACCAATAGGCATTTTTATAATCGTAAAACCTTCTTTCAAAGCTTTCACTTTAGCTACAGCTTCGGCATAATCAGCCGGTTCGATACCTGCAGTTTGTTGATACTGTGCAACTGCGGTAGTATAAACTCTAACGCGATCGCGCACCTTGCCGCCCAATAATTTGTAAACAGGCAGCGAGGCGGCCTTGCCTGCAATATCCCATAGTGCCATTTCAATAATACTTACAGCACTGCCATAAGGTTTGAAACTTCCCATGCGTCTGATTTTCAGCATGCACCGCTCTACATTGGTTGGGTCTTCACCAAGTAGATAGTCTTTATAAAAAAGTACGAATGGTTTTAAATACTTCTTCGAGCTTTCTGCTTGTCCATAACCGCTAATGCCTTCATTGGTTGTTATGCGTACAACAGGGCTTCCTCCTATAATAGCGCACTTAACGTCTGTAATCGTTAGGGCTCCCTTTGCGGGGACTTTCATTTCCAAGTCATTCATCTTTTCAGATGCCGACCCAAATAGTTTATTACTAATAAGACCAAGTCCTAATCCACTCAAGGACGATTTTAACAGAAAATCTCTTCGACTTGCTTTCGTTGCTTCCGTAAAATCCATGGCTTCGTTTATTGAAAGGGTAATTGGTAGAGCAACTTCCGATTTGTAAATCGGAAGTTATCTCTATCAAACTAAACTTGCGGCAACTCTTGCTTACTGCTTATCCCACCAAACACGAGTATCTAATTTGTCGCCACCTTGCCTTGCAATCGCTGCATTAAGATTCGCGGTATTGATGGCATACTCGGAATCCGGGTAGGTTATTTTCCGCACATCTGCAACATCTTTGCCGGGATAAGGATTCGGAGTCAATACCGGAAATCCGCTTCTACGAAGATTTGCAAATGTTTCAGGTGAATTTAAAAATGATGCTATCCAGTATTGCTGGTTAATATCTCTTAACTCATTTCCAGCGGTTAATTGGTTGGCCGGAACCGCAAGATAAGCATCAATATCTGCAGTAGCTATGGCTGAAGCAGCTGAGTATTGTGCCATCTCAGTCATGTGTGCGCGAATAGCATCTGCATACAAAACGGCTGCATTTCCAGTTGCCCAGCCACGAAAAACAGCTTCAGCCAATAGTAATTTTGTTTGAGCATGAGAAACCATAAAGAACGGAGCATCAATTTTGCCCATTCTAAATCTGTCAACCTGGGAGTAGTCATAGAAACTAGCCAATCCATCGGCTGTTGCTTTCCCAACGATTGTTCCATTATCGAAACCCATTGGCATACCTCTTTGAACAGACGGAGTGAAATCTGCTCTGGCTGGTGCTTGCTGAGGACCGCTTGCTGCACCCACGTACCGCACCGAAATAGATCTCAATCGTGGATCGTTTTTCGCAAATAAAAAGTCTGCAAATGGCTTAGCCAAAAAATAGTTATTTGCTTCGGAGCCATTCAATAATTGGCTAACTGAGTTTTGATACAACGTAGTATGACGAATTACCGCGCTGCCGGTATTTGCCTGAATCACGCCACCGGTTACTGCTTTGGCAACAGACTGCTGCGCTAGCGTAGGGTCAATTTTAGAGAGACGCATAGCAGCCCGCAACATTAGCGAATATCCAAACGCCTTCCATTGCGGGATATCGCCACCAAATAACACATCATTTATATTTCTTGGCTTTGTAGCGTCTAAGCCTGCAGAAGCTTCCTCCAATTCTTTTAGAACGTCTTTGTAAATGGACTCTTGACTATCGTAAACTGGGATAGAAATAGCTTCTGTAAATCCCCTTCCTGCTTCAAAATACGGAATATCACCATACGAATCGGTTAGCACCATGGCCGCATAGGCACGCATGATGCGCGCGGAGTGATAGAGATTTGTTCTGTCTGGATTCTCCGCTGTTGTCGTGATTACAGAAACCAAAGACTTTAAGACTGACTGGTAGAATCGAACCCAATTTCCCTGGTTACGAACTTTGTTGTCCTGATTGTAATTTGCGCCACCAAGCACACCGCCAAAGGGGGTAATTACTTGCTGTACAATCGCAAGCTCAAACACCATATGCTCTGAAGTATTCGAAGCGTTGATGATCGCATTATTCATTAAGAAAGCCGGATCGAGTACGATCGGCAGCGTTTTGTTGGTATTGATTTCCTCAAAGCCATTATCGCAACTCGGCAATAGGCATAGTGTTGAGAGAAACAGGATGGTATATAAAGTTATCTTTTTCATTGCTTTAATTTTTAAAGTTTTATCTAAGACTCTGTTTCAAGTTAGAATTTCAGGTTAAGATTGAACCCAATACTACGGGTGGTAGGAAGGCCGGTTTGTTCTAAACCAGCTTCGCGATCCGATACGTTTCCAAACTGTTCGGGATCAATGTTGGGAACCCACTTTTTTAAAAGTGCTACATTGTTTGCAACAGCGCTTAATCGCAAGCCTTTCACAAAAATCCTTGCGGGCAACATTTTTGTAAAGTCGTAGCCTATAGAAAGCTGTCGAAGTTTCCAGAACCCGGCATTGTAGGCAAACTCTTCGCGAATACTGCTTGTGTTAACCGTTTCATAGAAAGTTTGAAGCGGTGTTTGAACGGTGTTTGGTTGACCCTGCTGATTTACACCCACACCGGTTACAAAGCCTTCTTCTCTGCCAACCAATGTTGATTGATGCAGACCATGGCGGTATAAGTTGAAGTTAGTTTGTGATCCTAAATAATGGCCTAACTTAAAATCAATTAAGGCGGATAGTGTTATGCCCTTGTAAGTAAATGAATTAAAAATACCTCCAAAATATTTTGGTATAGTTGTTCCAATACGCAATGCTTGAGGTGCGCGCAAAGGCCGACCGCTATTCGAATCGAATACTTGACGGCCTTGGTCATCGCGCAGGTAAGCAGTTGCGAATAGTCCATTTAACGTCTCACCCACAGTTTGCCGCAATGAATTGGAACCGGGATTCCCGCCTACAATTATTTCTTTTACGCCAACCCCCAGGTCAAGCACTTCGGTATTGTTTGTGGCAAAATTGATACTAACGTCCCACTTAAAATTATTGGTTAATACAGGCGTTCCTGTTAACAACACTTCCAAGCCGGCATTCTTGCTTCGGCCTATATTACTCAACTGGCTTGTAAAACCAGACGCGTCCGAAATTTGAGAGGCCAGAATCTGATCACTGGTAATTTTATTGTAATAGGTCAAATCTAACCCAATTCGGTTTTCAAAAAGTTTTACTTCGATACCAAACTCGGTTTCTTCAACGCGCGATGGTCTTAAATTTGCATTGGGTACCACACCGCTAGGAATAGAGCCAACCGGTTGCGGGGCACCCAATGGATTAGGAAACAAGTTATTGTTAACCCCTAAAAACAAGTTGTTCGCATAAGGACCAACTGAGTTGTCGCTGCCTACCTGAGAATAACCGGCTCGTATTTTTCCAAACGATAACCAGTTTGGCAAGCCTTCAAATGCCTGGCTGAAAATAAAACTGGCATTAGCCGAAGGATAAAGAATGCTTCTATTAGCAGGTGACAATGTGGAGAACCAGTCATTGCGTGCAGTAAGGTTTAAATACAAATAGCCTTTATAAGAAAGTTCGGCTGCACCATAAAGCGAGTTAATTTTCACTTCACTCAACTCATAAAAAGGATCTTTTACCCGCCCATTGGCCACGGTATAAAGATCGCGCACAACAAAATCCTGAACTTGCACCGAGTTACGATCGAATCGACTATAGCGTTGGTTACCGCCAAAAGTGGCGTCAAAAGCAAACCCACTATCAAAACTCTTAGTAGCACCAATAAGGAAGTCTGAATTTAATTCGCGGCTGCGAAGCACTTCTTGCGTGTAGCGGCCATTAACAAAACCGGCTGGCGCGGCAGGGTTTGAGGCTCTTCCAGTCGGATCATTGAAGTCCCGATCGCGTGAGAAATAATCCTGCCCAATGCGACCTTGCACGTAAAGCCAATCAGTCAAGTTATATTTAGCCGTTATGTTTCCAAAAAGTCGATCGCGTCTTATATTTTCAAAACGGTTGAAAGAAGATATGTACGGATTCGTGCGATTTCTGAATCGTGTCCAAACAAACTCATTCCTGTTGGCGTCAAACTGCTTTGCCTCCAGCAGATCGAAGGGCATTGAGTTGGACATTGTATAAACTACTACGGGTGTGCTATTATCTTGCCCTGCAATAACTACCGGGTTTTTATTTTTCTCGTTGGAGTAAGCAAGATTACCGGAAACAACTAATTTCTCAGAAATTTTTTGATTGAATCCGAGGTTGATTGTTTTGCGATTGAATTCACTATTTGGCTGAATGCTTTTGTTATCCATGTTCGCAATAGAGAGATTAAACCCGCCATTTGCACCCCCATTGGAAACGGTAACGGTGTTGGTCAATGTGTTCCCTACCCGATAGAATTTATTGATGCGCCCTTTTATGGGTTCATAAGGAGCGGTTACACCATCAAACAAAACCTGCGTCATGCCAGGCTGAAATTTTTCTCCAAAACTCCAAACACCCGAGGTTGGATTTGCGGCTGTTGGCCGAACCCCAAATTCTCCTTGCCCATATTCGTACTGAAGGTCAGTGAAGTCCAGAGGCGTGTCGGATGTAAAATTGGTATTAAGCTCAACACCCAAACCTTTATTTGCAGTGCCGGTCTTAGTTGTAATCATAATTACCCCATTTTGAGCACGCGAACCGTACAACGCTGCAGCCGCACCACCTTTCAAAACAGTCATTGATTCAATATCGTCCGGGTTAATACTAGTGAGTCCATCTCCTCCATCTGTTGAGCCTACAGCGCCCTGTCCTCCAAAATCTCCGCCTACTCCAAAAGTTGTATTGTTAATAGGTACTCCATTAACAACAATGAGAGGCCCGTTTTCACCACTAAATGAAGATTGGCCTCGAATTCGGATTTTGCTGGAACCGGCTGGGCCCGTACCCATTGGTGTAATATTTACGCCCGCCATTTTTCCTTGTAGGCCACTCATGAAATTGACCGTGCGGTTTTCGCTAATCTGTTGTGCACTGGCCGATGAAGTAGCGTAACCAAGGCGCTTTGTTTCCTTTTTAATACCCAAGGCTGTAACTACCACTTCTTCAAGCGATTTAGAATCAACGACCATGGTTATGTTCACTGCGGAGCGTCCTTGTAATGTAACTTCCTGCGTTACATAGCCCACAAAAGAGAATATTAATAAGGAATTTTCGTCATCGACCATCAGGCTATAACCACCACTCACGTCCGTTGTCGTTCCGGTAGACGTACCTTTTACCAAAACATTTACCCCAGGAAATCCATTCCCATTTTCGTCAACCACTTTTCCTGCTACTTGTCTTGCCGCTCGACCATCTTGATTTTGACTTGGCAATGAAATGGTGCCAGGTTTAAACTGTAAGGCGGGTGCATTAAATGCATACAATGAAGATGCAGAGGCTGTTAGTTGATCTTGTTCTTTACTCTTTTGTTTTCCTTTTGGAAAAATCACATAAAATCGCTCGCTGACCTTTTCATAATTTAGACCAGTTTCGCGCAGTAATGACTTTAAAGCGTCATCCAATGATCTGTGAGAATCACGCAGCTCACCAACACTTTTCCCTTCCACCAATTCATCCTTGTAGGCAATTGAAACACTGTATTTTCTTTCCAATTCACTCAGGCCATCTTTTAGGGATTGTGACTCCACTCTAAAGATTTCTGAAGGCGACTGTTTATGCGATGAAGCATAAATTTCTGTGTACTGCGGCATTGCCTGGTGCACAACCAAACAACTGAAGCACATAATTAGGTAAAACTTTCTCATACAATTTTAATTTGGGTTTGATTGATTAATAGATTCAAGAAAAATATATCGGTTGTTTTCAAATACTGCTCCTATTCGAAAAATCTTTGTCAGGTTGGTAATAAAATTCTCAGAATTACCAATCGGCATAGTACCTGAAGCTGTTTGTTTTAGCATCGCTTCTGTTTGCACATCAATCTCAAGACCGTAATTGTCTGAGGCCATTCGGATCATATCCTCCAGCGGTGTCTCATCAAGATTTACCATTCCTTCTGTCCACGACAAATAGGTGACCGGATTTACAGTAGTTTTTCGGAAGCTGTTCTTTTTAAACTCTACCAACTCTCCTGGCTTCATTAAAATTTTCCCTTCCTTTTTCTTCATCGGGAAACTAAGCGTTATTTGCCCCGAACTCAAGACAACTTTAGTCTCTTGCACACGGTGGTATACATTGAACTCCGTTCCTAATACTTCAACGGCTACACCTTTTGATGTTTTTACTTTAAAAGGTTGATGATCTACCTTATGGTGAACGGTGAAAAAAGCTTCACCCTCCAAATACACCTCGCGGGCAGATTGATGCTCCCAACGGTCATTAAAAGATATTTGGGAGTTAGCATTTAAGATTACTTTAGAACTATCAGGCAGCATAATGCTCTTATTCTCACCAAATTTTGTTGAGTATTCAATGAGGTGAGGGTCCGAAGTCCAAAAAATAAAACTAACAAAGGAAAGCACTAGCACTGCGGCTGCAGCATAATACTTAAAGTTTAGATTAGACAAGAATTGGACGTTGCGCTGAACGCCTATACCCGTATCGAGCTGAATCTTCCTCCATAAGGAGACCACGTCTGCCTGAGAAAGGCTGTAATTAGGTAGTGTGATTTGCTTTAAGAACTCGCGGGCATCTTCCAATTCCTGTTTTTTATCGGGATGCGTTTGCTGCCAGGAATGCCAAAACTCATTGCATTCAGTACTAGCGACAAATACCCATGACTGGAAGTACTCGTCCAGCACAAAGTCATGTACTGAGTATTTCTCGTATTTTCCTTCAACTGGATTCACAATCGATTGCGCTATTTCCCTAATAAGAGGGGGTGCAAACGATTTCCTCATCATTTTTCTAAGAAAATTTTTTCAGCAGCCGGAATTTAACCCGCATTTTATGCAACAGATGAAAGTAAGCATAAAAATTGAGCGTGTGACGGGTAACTTTACAAAGTCGGGTTAACGTACACCTGAACTAGGGGTATCAAAGGCAAAGCAAAAAGGGGCGTTTTTTTAATCAAAAAGCCAAGATTACCTCTCAAGCCTTGAATTGCTTTTGACAGCAGGTTATGGGCTGATTCCACTGAGATTTCCATAACAGAGGCAACATCCTGGTAGCTTAGTTCATTATAAAACTTTAATAAAACTACTTCCCGTTGACGCTTGGAAAGCGACTTTATGGCTCGTTCTAAGCGTACATGCTGTTCATGCGTTGTTTGCTCTACAATCAGCGATTCCTCGCGTGTTAAATCAGATTCCTTAAAATCAGAATTTTCATCGATCGAAATGAAAGAATTTTTTTTCTGGTTAGCTTTTTGAAATAATAGATTGCGAAACGCTTTGAATAAATAATAATTGACAGCTTGAACATCTGCTAGCTGACTGTGTTTTACCCACAGATTTGTAAATAACTCCTGAATTGTGTCCAGCACTATTTCCTTATCGAAAGAAAGGTGCATTCCATAATTATAGAATTTGGTCACATACTTTTTATAAAGACTGGAAAAGGCAAGCTCGTTACCATTTTTGAAACTTTGCCACAACACCCTATCTTCAATGGATTGCTCCAAATGATTTCGATGTTTTAACTCCTCAAATTGGCGACCGGAATTGCTCATGATCTTTTGAATAGGCGTGCCAATCTATGAATATTTCAATCGATTGCAATAATAAAAATTTATAAAATAGCTCCAAACTGCTTTTTTACCAGGTGCAGGCAAGTTTCATTAGGTAGACTCTTTTAAACTACCTTGGCAGCACCAGAAATCACCGACTATTTTGCCATCGCATGAGTAATACCCTAATCTTTAACAACTCGAATCTACACTTTCAAAAAATTGGACACGGTGAAAAGGTATTGCTGTTGTTTCACGGATTTGGGCAACACAAGCAAATCTTTAGCGAGTTAGCGGAAGGACTTCAATCTCAATACACGCTTTATTCATTTGATTTATTCTTTCACGGAACTAGTGAATGGAATCGTGGAGAGCAAGCATTGGAAAAAGAAACCTGGCGGGCTGCTATGCAACAGTTTCTAAACGAAAAAAAAATAGAACAATTTAGTCTATTAGGCTTTAGTCTCGGAGGAAAATTTGCGTTAGCGACTCTTGAGCTATTTCCAGAAAAGATTGAACGCATTTTCCTTCTGGCACCGGATGGCATCAAAACTAATCTGTGGTATAGCTTGGCTACCTACCCACTTTTATTGAGACGATTCTTCAAGGGTATGATTCTAAAACCAAATCGCTTACATAAAATTGTTGGCGTATTGCAAAAACTCAACCTCGTTGACAAAGGAATGCTTCGTTTTGCTGAATCTCAAATGGATACCCAAGCCAAACGCGAACGCGTCTATTATTCGTGGGTCGTGTTTCGACATCTCAAATTCGATTTGAAAACTGTTTCGCATTTGATCAACAACAATTCCATAAAGCTTACTTTAATCGTAGGCCGATACGATAAAATTATTACGCCCAAAAACATGAATCAACTGTTACGCCATGTAAAACATTATCAATTTAAAATTCTGGAAACAGGACACAACGGAATAATCACTGAAAGTATTCCTGTGATCAAGTCCGTCTAGTTCTTTAAAAAATTTATTACTTTTATGCCAACAAAACTTTACAGCTATGTCAAAAGGAATGGACGTTAAGAAATCAGAAAAGAAAAAGCCCCTGAAAACTTTAAAAGAAAAGCGGGCTGAAAAAAAAGCTAAAAAAGCAGGTAAGTGATTTACCAAATGAACTAGGCCTTCAATCGAGGGCCTAGTTTTTTATATACTCTTATTATTACCCTAGGCATTCAGGCTTAATAGACAATCAGCACCCGCACATTTTGAAATACCCTCAGTAATCTCCATGAAATCCCTAAAAAGGTTCCTATTTTTGAGCTTACAAACACCACTATGATTGTCTTCTTTCGGGCTCCCGGTTCTGCCATTTTTGCGGTAGGATTGTCTCAACATTTTGATACTCAAGACTATGAAAAACTAATCTGGCTGTTTGGCGGAGCTAAGCCTCTTGAAGAAAAAACAGTTAACGGTTTTTTTATTGGTCCCCGCAAGGAGATGATTACACCTTGGAGCACGAATGCGGTCGAGATTACTCAAACTATGGGCATTCATGCCATCAACCGGATAGAAGAATTTTTTGAAGTTGAAAACGAGCTGGCTAGTCACGACAAAATGCTGCAGCGACTCTACAAAGAACTTGATCAGGATCTCTTTACAATTCACCACACCCCAGAACCGATTATTGAAATTGAAGATCTTAAATCGTTTAGCGAACAAGAGGGATTAGCATTGAGCCAGGAAGAAATCGATTACCTGAATGATGTAAGTTGGAAACTTGGTCGTAAACTAACCGACAGTGAAGTATTCGGTTTCTCGCAGGTGAACAGTGAACATTGTCGTCATAAAATTTTCAATGGCACCTTTATTATCGATGGCAAAGAAAAAGAATCAACGCTGTTTCAATTGATTAAAAAGACTTCTAAAGAAAATCCAAATTACATTGTCTCGGCATACAAAGACAATGTTGCTTTTATAAAGGGACCCTCTGTAGAACAGTTTGCTCCTACTCGTCAGGATATTCCTGATTATTTTAGAATTGAAGATTTTGATTCAGTAATCTCATTAAAGGCAGAGACGCATAACTTTCCAACAACTGTTGAGCCTTTCAACGGAGCCGCAACGGGTGCTGGTGGCGAAATTCGCGATCGGCTTGCTGGTGGCAAAGGGTCATTACCGTTGGCCGGAACTGCCGTTTACATCACATCCTATCCTAGACTAGAAAATGGTCGCGGTTGGGAAAAGAAATTCGAAGCGCGCAAATGGCTTTATCAAACTCCAGCTGAAATCTTAATCAAAGCATCGGACGGTGCCAGCGATTTTGGAAATAAGTTTGGTCAGCCTCTTATCGGTGGAAGCGTATTGACATTCGAGCATTTTGAAAACAATAAGAAATTCGGATTCGATAAAGTAATCATGCTTGCTGGGGGTGTTGGGTATGGAAAAGAAAAGGACAGCAAGAAAGAACATTTAAAAGCCGGTGATAAAATTATTCTGCTTGGTGGAGACAATTATCGAATTGGAATGGGTGGTGCCGCTGTCTCCTCTGTTACCACTGGTGAGTTTGCCAATGCGTTGGAGTTAAATGCTGTGCAGCGTTCAAACCCCGAAATGCAAAAGCGGGTGATGAATGCTATTCGCGCCATGGTTGAATCAAATCAAAATCCTATTGTATCTATTCACGATCACGGTGCAGGTGGCCATTTGAATTGTTTTTCAGAATTGCTGGAAGAAACCGGTGGTACAATCGAGATCGATAAACTTCCTATTGGCGACCCTACCCTATCCGACAAAGAAATTATCAGTAATGAGTCGCAAGAGCGCATGGGCATTGCCATACATGAAAAAGATGTCGCTGCATTAAAAGCAACAGCTGACCGGGAACGCGCACCCTTATATGTAGTCGGAACCGCTACGGGCGATCATCAGTTTAAATTTGTTGATAATAAGAAAAATACCAAGCCTGTAGAATTAGCCATCAGTCATCTCTTTGGTTCATCACCCAAAACAATTTTGCAAGACTCAACCTCCACAGATAAATATCAGGACGTTAGTTATGATGCTTCAAAATTGGTTTCATATTTGGAACAGGTTTTACAATTAGAAGCTGTTGCCTGCAAGGATTGGCTAACAAACAAAGTTGATCGATCGGTAACGGGTCGAGTAGCAACGCAACAAACATGCGGCCCCATTCAACTTCCGTTGAATAATGTTTCAGTAATGGCTTTAGACTTCACAAGCAATAAAGGAATTGCAACAGGTATTGGCCATGCGCCCGGTGCTGCTATGGTTGATGCTGCAGCGGGGAGCAAACTCGCTATCGCGGAAGCATTGCTCAATATTATCTGGGCTCCTCTTGCCCATGGTTTGAAAGGTGTTTCGCTTAGCGCGAACTGGATGTGGCCTGCAAAAAATGCTGGCGAAAATGCTAGACTCTATTCAGCGGTTGAAGCGGTGAGTGATTTTGCTTGTAAACTTGGTATTAATATTCCCACCGGAAAAGATTCTCTGTCGATGACACAGAAGTATCCGAATGGTGAAGTTGTATATTCTCCTGGTACGGTAATCATTTCGGCTGTGGGCGAGGTAAGTGACATTCGGCAAACTGTTTCACCGGCACTTGAACCTATCATTGGCTCAAAGCTTATTTACATTGATTTCTCAAAAGATACTTTCAAGTTAGGCGGAAGTAGTTTTGCTCAAGTTTTAAATCAATTAGGTACTGAAGTTCCCACAATAACTGACGAAGCCTATTTTGTTAAAGCCTTCGAAGCCGTTCAACAACTCATAAAACAAACTCAAATTTTAGCAGGTCACGATATTTCATCAGGTGGACTAATAACCACATTATTAGAAATGTGTTTCCCTGTTCCTACTATTGGCTTGTCAATTAGCACAAAAGATTTGGGCGATGATCTTATTAAAACATTCTTTAGCGAAAACCCAGGGATTGTTATCCAAGTCTCCGATGTAGAGAATGTTAAAATAGCCTTAGACAATCAACGAATTAATTATAAGGTAATTGCGGAAGTGAATAACAGTCGCGAACTATCAATTGTTAATTATCAGTTGTCCATTAACAATTTAAGAGATACGTGGTTTCACACTTCTTACTTGTTAGACAAAATTCAACGACCAAAAGGTCATGCTGAAAAGAGAAAAGAAAATTTATTCAAGCAAGTATTAGAATACAAATTTCAACCCTCTTTTGATGGCAAGTTCTCTACTTACAAGATAGATCCAAAGCGGAGAACCTCTACTGGAATCAAAGCCGCCATCATTCGCGAAAAAGGCGTGAATGGCGATCGCGAAATGGCTTACGCACTTTATCTTGCTGGCTTTGATGTGAAAGATGTTCACATGACTGATTTGATGACGGGGCGCGAAGATTTGACTGAAGTTAACATGATTGTATTTGTTGGTGGCTTCTCCAACTCTGATGTGTTGGGCTCTGCTAAAGGTTGGGCTGGAGCATTTCTTTATAATCAAAAAGCAAAAACTGCCCTTGATAATTTTTATAGGCGTGATGATACGTTGAGCCTGGGTGTTTGCAATGGATGCCAATTGATGATGGAACTAGGTTTGGTGTATCGTGATTTGGATATGGCAAGTCATCCAAAAATGCATCATAACGGTTCAGGAAAGTTTGAATCAATCTTTGTCAATCTTACCATACCCAAAAACAATTCTGTTCTATTAAAAAGTTTTGAAGGCACGCAATTAGGTGCCTGGGTTGCACATGGCGAAGGTAGGTTTGATCTGAAGAATCATAAAGATTATCAAGTCGCAGCTTCCTATACGTTTCCTGAATACCCAGGTAATCCAAATGATTCAGATTTTTCGGTGGCCGCACTTTCATCAAAAGATGGAAGACATCTTGCGATTATGCCGCATATCGAGCGGACACTCTTTCCATGGAACTGGGGTTACTATCCGCGCACGCGAAAAACTGATGAAGTTGGACCCTGGATTGAAGCGTTTGTTAATGCCAGAGAGTGGGTGAAGAGTTGAGATTAAGAGTTTCCAACCTCTATTCTCAGCGTAATTAAGGTTGGAAACCTTAGAGCAAATTCCTCAGCGCAATTAAAAGTCTTAAGTTGGTTTAAAAATAAAGATCAATTTGTAAAAATTCATCTCGAAAAGGCTTCGGTTTATTTCGAAGAATATTTCTCAATAGAGGAATAGTCAAAAGATTTACAACCTTTTGCGACATAGCACAAAAAGGTTGGAAACCTTGTTCAATCCAACCTTAGTAACTCTGCAAAAGGAAGGTCAGAAACCTTTTTAGTTTAAGCTGAATTTCTTGCAGCATTAATAATTCCAAACATGCATCGAATAATGAGTTTACGATAACGTAGCTCATAGATTTTATTTTTTTCATCCTGATGCCGGAAATTCACCAACGCAAATTGTTGAATGGCAATCAGCGGCAAAACAATCCGTTCACGTAATCTAACTGAATCACGCTGAGTTGGATTGTTATCCATCAATTGCGCTAACCCCGAAACATCGAGCACCTGACTATTCGAAAGCCTAAATTCGGCATACATCTTTTCCCAAAATGGCCCAAACTGAGGATCTTCTTTTAGATAAGTAGTAGCCTGGTAATTTGTTTTAGTAAGCGACATCATGCTGTTGCCCAATAAGGTTCTAAAGAAAAGTGAATTTTGATAAAATGATTTCAACTTTCCGACACCTACTTTATCGCTCAACTTTTTTAACGCAGAACCAACTCCATAAAAGCCAGGAATATTTTGCTTCATCATGGCCCATGATCCAACAAACGGAATTGCCCGCAAATCTTCAAACTTCAAGCCTTCTGTTGAACTTCGTTTTACCGGGCGCGAACCAATATTGGTATCGCCAAAAAAAGAAAGGGGTGTTACGTTTTCTAAGTAGGGTACAAAGTTCGGATCATGTTTCAATCCCAGATAAGATTGATACCCGATCTCTGCCAATTCATCCAGCATTTCCTTTTGATCATTAGAAAGATGATTTTCATTGTTCTTAAAAATTGCGCCTTCCAATCCAGCCGAAAGCAATTGCTCAAGATTGTATTTACACGAGGCTATCTTTCCAAAATTAGAACTGATTGTTTGACCTTGTATCGTGATCTGCACTTCTTCATTCTCGATCGTATCCCCTAAGGAAGCATAAAAGTCATGGGTATTTCCACCACCTCGCGCTGGAGGCCCCCCACGACCATCAAAAAATATTGCTTTCAATCCGCGCTTACGCGAGATAGAAGTAAGATTTTCTTTTGCCCGGAAAATTGACCAATTCGCACGCAGGTAACCTCCATCTTTTGTTCCATCTGAAAATCCGAGCATGATCGTTTGATTATCTTCTCTATGGGCCAGATGTTTTCTATATTCAGGAATACTATAAAGCTCGTCCATGATGCTTTGCGCGTGCGCAAGATCGTCAATGGTTTCAAAGAGCGGCACTACATCAAGTTCCAAACCTTCGGAAGTTCCCAACAGCAGCCGACCTAGCACAAAAATTTCTATTATGTGCAAGGCGCTTTGGCAATTACTTATCGTGTATCGGTGACAACCTACCGTACCATTATTTTTTTGGATTGTGCTGATGGCTCGAATGCTATCGAGCGTTTCATTAACAAACGCATCTTCAAATACAAAGTCGTTGAGATCAATCTTCAGCGAAAGCAAATATTGAATTTGGTCTGGTTGAGACAGTTTTTCAAAATCCTTTTGAGAAATAGTTTTCCCATTCTTAGCCCCAACATCTAGAATATGTGACCACACAAAATCATGCTTGCGACTATCTTGACGGATGTCGAGGCTAGCAAAATGAAATCCAAACAACTTCACCTTAAGAATAAAGAAATCAAGCAGGTTAAGAAACAATCCATCATGATCATCAATCAACTTCTTTCGAGCCCGCATCAAGTCAACAATTAGTTGATCCGCGTTGCTATATCCGCGTTCAGTTCCATACGCCCAAAAATAAATCTTCCTTTCAATCTCGATAATTACTTTATCGACACCATGAAACGTTAACCGCCTGCGTAACATACGCAAATCGCGATAGTAGCACTTTAGCAGACTCTGCTGCAGTTGCTCAGCCACTTTAACGGTAATGTCGCTATTGACATAGGGATTACCATCACGATCTCCCCCCGGCCAAAAACCAATGACAATTAATCGATCATTCTTCCAGTCGGCTAATGGAATTTCCAATGAATTGCACAAGGATTGAACAATTTCTGGTATAGCCTGATAAAAAGTATTTTCTAAATACCAGCAAAGACTTAACGCTTCATCAAAGGGTGATGGTTTATCACGATTGATAAAACCTGTTTTACCAAGTTGTTGCAGCAACAAGTTTATTTGCGGCAGGTCATGCTCACGAATTGATTTCTCAAGGTCTGTTAAAATACCTAACACCGGACCAGGATAAAATTGAGTGGGGTGCGCGGTAAGTACCGTGCGAAGACTGAAATCCTCAAGTCGCTTGGCCAATTCTTTCTCTTTCTTATCAAACTTTGTACGCTGCAAAAGAGCAGCGATTGTGCCTCGCCCTGAGGTGTCGTTAATTTGTTCGAAAGATGAATCTTCAATAGAGTCGAACAGAGCTATCTGTCGCTCAACATATTGTATAAACTTAAAGAGAAGAGCAAACTGCTCTTCATTTGTCGCCTGTGGGACTAAGTCAGTAAAAAATTGTTGAAGAATCTCAGAAGCTGGTTGGCCATTTTTAAATCCCTCCTCACAATATTGCTGAAGTAAGGGCAACAAAGTTCCGGTACGCGAAATATCCTGAAAAGGAAGATTAAGAAACAGGCTGTTGTAAATATGATACCGGGCGCCTACCGTTTGTTCGTATTTTGAGGTCATTATAGCAGAATTTGAATCTTCAAAATTTCCTTGAAAATAGGGGAAAGAGTTTACTGTCTCAAATTTAGATTGGAATCGTTTCGGCATAATGTTAAATCCAGTCAAAAGAAATTTGGCTGCTTGTTTCCGGCAACAAAACCCATTACCTTTTGTTATTATTTGAAACCACTACTCAATGACAAAATTTTACATGCCCGCGCTGGTCTTAGTTCTGTTTACGTCCTGTCTCGGTTATAAGGAACTTCCGGTTGAATACGACTATAGTTACAAGGGCAACTTTAAAAAATATCGAACTTTTGAAATGATGCACCCTGTTGGGCTAACGGACACCACAATGATAAATGACATCGTGGAGAAATCGATCGTTTCGCGCATGAAGTTTTTAGGGTACAAACAATCTGATTCCCGACCACATCTCATTATTGGTTTCAAAATGTTTAATGATAGCCTTCGTTTCAATGGGTATGACCAACCTGATATTGAAGAATGGATAAAAAATCAAAAAGTCGATTTGAATTATGACCAAAGAAAGGTGAATCTTAAAACTGGCACTTTACTAATACAGTTTTTTGACAGACGCCAAAATCGATCTATCTGGCAAGGGTATGCAACTACCTTGTATGGCTCCATAAATTTCAACAATGAGCGTCACCTAAGAAATGCAGTGATTTCAATTCTTGATAAGTACCGATTCATGGCCGAGGGATTTACAGAGGGTACTGCAAGCGCTGATGAACTCAATTAGTGGTTAAAAACCCAGCCCAGAGGTTGAATAACAGTTAAAATCAACTTTCCATTTTCGAAATTAATTCTACCTTTGCAGTCCTAAAATTAGGGTTGAACAATGTCCTATGGTGTAATGGTAACACTGCAGATTTTGATTCTGCCTTTCTAGGTTCGAATCCTAGTAGGACAACCAAAGAATCCTGCTCATTGTGGGCAGGATTCTTTTCTTACGAACAAAGAGAAACATGGCCGTAAAAATTTTTTCTGGGCGCGCAACAACTTACCTCGCGGAGAAGATTGCACATGCCTATGGAGAAACCCTTGGAACCGTTAACTATCAGCAATTTAGCGATGGAGAAATGTCGCCATTTCTTGGTGAATCGGTGCGGGGCCATGATGTTTTTATTGTTCAATCTACGTTTGCACCTTCCGATAACTTCATGGAGCTTTTGCTCATGATAGATGCCGCGAAGAGAGCCAGCGCATTGAATGTTAATGTTATTATTCCCTACTTTGGTTACGCCCGGCAAGACAGGAAAGATAAACCTCGGGTAGCCATTGCCGCCAAGTTAATTGCAAATTTACTATCTGCCGCAGGGGCACACCGCGTTATGACGTGCGACTTGCATGCTGACCAAATTCAAGGTTTTTTTGACATTCCTGTTGACCACCTAGACGGCAACTACATATTTGTCCCTTATTTAAAATCGCTTAATCTTAAAAACATAATGTTTGCGAGTCCTGATGTTGGGGGCATTAAGCGAGCACGAAGTTTTGCTAAGTTCTTTAATGCCGATTTAGCGGTGTGTGATAAGTACCGCAAGGAAGCTAATAAGATTGAGTCAATGCGGTTGATTGGTGAAGTGGAAGGAAAGGATGTTGTTCTTATTGATGATTTAGTAGACACAGCCAGCACAATTTGCAAGGCCGCAGCGTTGCTAAAAGAAAAAGGAGCTAAAACAGTTCGCGCAATTTGTACTCACCCGGTGCTTTCGGGTGGGGCCTATGAAACCATTGAAAATTCTGTATTAGAAGAATTAGTGGTATCAGACACAATCCCTTTAAAACAAGAGTTAGCCAAAATAAAAGTACTGAGTGTATCGGATTTGTTCGCGAAGGCAATTCGCAAGATCCACGATCATGAATCCATTAGTTCATTATTTATTCGTTTGTAATTTTCTAAACAATTTAAACTATATAACAATTATGAAAACCATCGAGATTATAGGGTATCGAAGAGCAAATCTCGGCAAGAATGACGCTCAGAAAATCCGTGAAGAAGGGAGTGTACCCTGTGTACTTTACGGAGGCCTTGAACAAGTGCATTTTTATGCACCCGTTATTTTATTCCGCGATTTGATTTACACCAATGAAGCACACTTTGTTCACCTCAACATTGAGGGTGATGAAAGCAAGGCAATCATGCAGGAAGTTCAGTTTCACCCAGTGAGTGAAATGATTTTGCATGTTGACTTCTTGAAAATAAGTGAAGACAGAAAAATTAAAATGGACATCCCTACCAGTTTGGTAGGTCAGGCTCCAGGAGTAGCAAAAGGTGGTGCTTTGGTGCGCAAACGCGCTTCTGTAAAAGTACTTGCCTTTGCGAAAGACATGCCTGATCATATTGACGTTGACTGTTCTGAATTGGACTTTCATCATTCGGTAAAGGTGGGAGATTTGAATATTCCTAACTTGGAATTCCTTGACCGCAAAAATGTATCGATTGCGGTGGTTGAAGTACCAAGAGCTGCCAAGCTAGCCGAAGAAACAGCTGCTGCAGCAACTCCGGCTGCTGGTGCTGCTGTGCCTGCTGCCGCTCCGGCTGCTGATGCTAAAAAAGCAGAGGCTCCTAAAAAGGACGAGAAGAAAAAGTAATAGAGTTATTATTAATACAAAAATCCCACTCCGAACTTTTCAGGGTGGGATTTTTTGTTTGTTTCAATTTGCATAATCTTGTTTTCGAATGAAGTATCTGATTGTCGGCTTAGGAAACATTGGGCCTGAGTATAAACTCACCCGCCACAATATTGGCTTTCTCGTGCTAGATCGCATTGCGGATACCCATAAAATTGACTTTACTACTTCCCGGCTGGCAGATAAGGCTGAGCTACGCTACAAGGGCAAGCAACTGCACCTGATCAAGCCTAATACCTTTATGAACCTCAGTGGTAAAGCCATTGCCTACTGGTTGCAAGAGCTAAAAATCCCAAAAGAAAATCTGCTTGTTGTTGTTGATGACCTTGCCCTTCCCTTTGGCACGTTACGCCTGCGCCCGAAAGGAAGTGCAGCTGGCCACAATGGACTCAAGAATATTGAATTGCTATTGAATGGTCAGGACTATTCGCGCCTGCGTTTTGGTATTGGTGATAGTTTTTCAAAAGGACAACAAATTGATTTTGTACTTAGTAATTTTTCAAAATCAGAAATGGCCGAGCTTCCAACCGTTATGGATAAAACTGCAGAAATGATTTATTCATTTTGCACTATTGGTGCTGAGCGAACAATGAATTTTTTCAATAAATGAAAAAAGAGTCGCCAGAGCTTAACGCCAGCGACTCAAACCACACCAACCAAAATCAGATAAAGATTATCTGAGTGCCTTCACCTTCAGCAAGTGCATACATATCGCCCACCGTGATGATATCCTTTACTTCCGGGACAAAATCTTCTTTCTTAAGATGAAACATATCTGCTGCCAATTTACACGCATAGATTTCGCCTCCACCCGCGTCAATCATCTGTAAAAATTCAGAAACATGTGGCATATCCAGCTTATCCATTTCCTTTTTCATCATATAAGAAGCAAATGCTTCAAACCCTGGTAAGCCCGCTACTAACGTTGGTATGCCAGGCATAAACGCTGGGTTGCCAACCGTTGCTGTATGCAGATGATCAGCATGTTTTTTTGTGATCGCCTCCAAACCAAAGAAGGTAAAGAACATCTTCGCTTGAATGCCCTCCATGAGTGCACCATTGGCCATCACGAGTGCAGCATAGACATCTTCTAGTTTACCTTTTGAACAAATGACCAGTACTTTTTTCACTTTGCCCTTATTTTTATCAACCGGAACCGCAGCTACTTTGGCTACCGGCTTCTCCATCAAATCTTGCATGACTTTACTTGTTTAATTTTTATTATTAAATACAGCTTACGGGTTTTGGTATACCAGCAATTTTGCTGGAAACCTTAAGAGGTCCTCCAGGAAATAATTGGTAGAACTGTTTAATGTCAACCAACCCTGAGTTGCCAACCTTACGAATGCTAAGCGCAGTGCCTTCTGCTTGTTTAGCGCGCAGCCAATTCAAAACCTCAAAATGTTTATCGGTTAATTCGAGGCTCTCATTTTGCGCTAGTTCTCGAGCAAGTTCAGGAGTCCATTGATTCATATTTTTCAAATAGCCTTCTGCATTTACTTCTATTTGTGTTCCGTTGCTTTTTAGAGTTTCCATAGTATTATTATTTAGTTGGTTGGTCAAAATATTAATTAGCGTCTACTTCTTTGCCGCTCATCGACATGTTTGTGCTAACGGGAAGCTTTTTACCAGTTAGCAAAATATGCCAGTACACCCATTTGAAGGCAAGCTTGCCGTAATGATTCGCTCTTGTTACTTTCAACAAATCCATTGGGCCTACTATTGGAAAAGGGAACTTACCCGGCAAGGGTTCGGTGGTATAGTTAAAGTCAATCAAAGTTCCTTTACCAAACCCGGTTTCAATGAAACAATTTGCATGGCCATCAAACTTTGCCTCAAGCGGCTGGCCGTTTATATAACTCAAAATATTCTCGGTGAGAATCTCAGCTTCGAAGTGTGCTACTGATCCCGCTTTAGATGCAGGCACATTGGTGGCATCGCCAATCACAAACATGTTCTCAAATTTTTTAGACTGAAGCGTGTGTTTATCCGTAGGCACAAAATTTAATCCGTCTTCATCACCGAGGTTGCTCGCTTCAATCATTTCATCGCCTTTGTTTACCGGAATAGATACCAATAAATCAAAGGGTACTTCTTTTCCATCATAAGAGATCAATACTTTACGATCGTTGTCAACCATTTGCATATAGAAATCCGGAATAACAGTAATGTTTTTCTCCGCCATCAATTGGTTGAGCATGGCGGTTGCCTTTGGCTTAGTAAAGGCGCCAGACAAAGGAG
>Ga0209181_10002699_pt1 | contig 28612 bp, 22 predicted proteins | sample MAT05_FD_187208 | JGI IMG/M metagenome (GOLD analysis project Ga0209181, IMG submission 187208) | Freshwater microbial communities from Lake Fryxell liftoff mats and glacier meltwater in Antarctica - MAT-05 (SPAdes) (version 2) | ecosystem: Environmental > Aquatic > Freshwater > Ice > Liftoff...
GATAGATTGGTTTTTGCTCAGATGGGCTATCTTTTTGAGCGAATAGTGGGGCTATTTAATCAAAAAGATGGGTCATCTGGGTGAAAAGAAAGCATATCAAATTTACAAGTTATTATTTGCCCGTTCCTTAGTACCGGACGTCGGTTTCACACGACGACACGACGACACGCCGCCACAACGAACCGGTTTGAAGCATTGAAGCGTGTCGCCGTCGTCGTGTCGCCGTGTCTTCGTGTGAATAAATATCCGGCGTTCCACCCACCCACAGCACCGCCAATCCCCTGAAAATCACCTTTCATCTAATTTCGACATCCAAAAGCAAGTTGTTGCGGTTGTTTGCTTGACCATTGACTGTTGACTGTTGGCTGTTGACCATTGACTGTTGACCAATCACCATTAACCGATAACTACCTGCAAGATGTCTCAATTTTTCAAGTTTCTGTTCGCTTCCTGTCTGGGCACTGTGCTGGCCTTATTGCTGTTGTTTTTCATTGGCGCTGGCTGGCTCACCAAAATGGCCGGCAAAGCCACGGAAGAGACCATGGTCTCGGTGGAGCCAAACTCTGTGTTGCAACTGAATCTGGAAAACCTGATCCCCGAAAAGACCAACAACACACCGATGCCGGCCTTTAACCTCGACCAGAAAAAGGTGCTGGGCCTGACCGACATGGTGGCTGCCATCCGCCGCGCCAAAGACGATCCGGATATCAAGGGTATCTACCTGAACGCCACCTTCGTGATGGCGGGCAAGGCGACCGCTGCTACCCTGCGCCAGGCTTTGCTGGACTTTAAAACCTCCGGCAAATTCGTCGTCGCTTACGCCCACTACTATACACAGGGCGCTTACTACCTGGCTTCGGCTGCCGACAGTGTGCTGCTCAATCCCGTCGGGGCGGTGGATTTTCGCGGCTATTCCAGCCAGATCGCTTACTACAAGGGACTGCTCGAAAAACTGGACGTAGACATGCAGATCTTTTATGTCGGCAAGTTCAAAAGTGCCACCGAGCCGTTCCGCGCCGACCACATGAGCGATGAAAACCGCTTGCAGGTCCGCCAATACCTCAATGCACTCAATGACATCCTCGTCCGCGACATCGCCGCCAGCCGTCATATCACAGAGGTTGAATTGCGTCAGGTGGCCAATCGTTTCGATGGCAGCAGTGCAGAAGGCGCTTTGCGCAACCACCTCGTGGATCGCCTCGCCCACGAAGACCAGGCGTTTTTGCTGATCAAAAACAAAATCGGGCTGGATGCCAAAGACAAGCTCCACCGCGTGAGCATCGAAGATTATTTTACGGCAAAAGGAGGGCCTAAGACAGATTTCTCAGTGAAAGACAAGATTGCCATCGTGTATGCTGAAGGGACTATATCCGACGGCGACGATAGCGAACCGGGCGATACGTACGATGGGAAATATGTAAAAATACTGCGCGAAATCCGCAAAAATGACAACATCAAAGCGATTGTGCTGCGCGTGAACTCGCCGGGCGGCAGTGTGCTGGCCAGCGAAAATATTTTCCGTGAAGTCATGCTGTGCAAACAGGCCGGCAAACCGGTTGTGGTCAGCATGGGCGACGTGGCGGCATCGGGCGGCTATTACATCGCTTGCCAGGCCGACAGCATTTTTGCAGAACCCGGGACCATCACGGGTTCTATCGGTGTGTTCGGCATGATTCCCATGCTGGACAAAACCATGAAAAACAAATTCGGCATCACCTACGATACCGTGCGCACCGGAAAGTTTTCAGCCTTCGGATCGCCGTTTGTGCCGTTTTCGGAAGAAGAAAAAGCAATCATTCAGGCGCGCATCAACGAGACCTACGAAGACTTTATACAGAAAGTAGCCACGGGCCGCCACAAGACACGCGATGAAATCAATGAGATCGCACAAGGCCGGGTGTGGGCGGGCATGAAGGCCAAGGAAATCGGCCTGGTGGACGACATGGGCGGTCTGGACCGAGCCCTGGCTTCCGCCGCCAAATTGGCCAACCTTGAAAAATACCGCACCGCCGAGTATCCGCAGGCACAAACCGGACTCGAACAACTCATTGAACGCTTTACTAAAAACAAGGGCAAGACGGATGATGACGTAAAAGCCTGGCTGGTGCGCACCGAATTGGGCGAGATGTACCCGCTTTACAAGACTTTACAGGAGGCGCGAAAAAATCAAGGGACGATGATTTTTGCGCGGATGCCCTGGGAATTGACGATTCGGTAGGGTTTGCGGAGGCAGTCATTTCTTTTAGGTAATTTTGTTAGGTAATTTTCTAAGAAGTAATTTTTAATTTTTTAAAAGGCAATGACAAAAGCAACCACCATTCTCCTGGCAGGCGGCACCGGTCTGATCGGCAGCCGGATGAGCGACCTGCTCCAGGATCGCGGCTACACGGTGCGGCTGCTCAGCCGCTCGCCGAAGGGCAAAAACCAGTTTGCCTGGGACCCTGCTGCGGGCACCATAGATGAAGCAGCCGTACGAGGTGCGGATGTGGTCATCAATCTCGCCGGGGCAGGTATTGCGGATAAACGCTGGACGGCAGCCCGCAAACGGTTGTTGATTGACAGCCGCGTGCAAAGCACCCGGCTGTTGCGCGATACGTTCGAGCGCATCGGCCATCGGCCGCAGGGATACCTGTCGGCTGCTGCCATTGGTTATTATGGCAACTCTGGCGAACAGTTGATGCACGAACCCGATCTGCCAACGGACGACAGTTTTATGGTTGAATGTTGCCGTCAATGGGAGCAGGTCGCTGACGAGGTGGCTGCCCTCGGTATCCGCACGGTGAAGTTCCGGATTGGCGTGGTGCTGGCCCAAGAGGGCGGCGCATTGAAAGAATTTATCAAGCCGCTGCGGTTCGGATTGGGGACGTATTTCGCCGATGGCCGGGCCTGGTATTCGTGGGTACACCGCGACGATCTATGCCGGATGTTTATCTGGGCGATTGAAAATCAATCTGTTGAAGGTGTGTTCAATGCCGTTGCGCCGGAGTCGGTGCGCAATGAGCAGCTGGTTCGATCCACCGCCCGCGCCATGCATCAACGGGCGGTTTTTGTCCCGGTTCCCGCTTTTGCATTGCGGCTTGTACTGGGGGAAATGTCAGCGGTTGTTCTGAACAGCAACCATGTCTCGGCAGGGAAAACACTGACAGCAGGCTTTGAATTTCAATTTCCGAAGCTGGATGCGGCTTTGGAAGAGATTTTTTCAACGCGATAACTTGTCAGGAACATCTAACTTTGGAGCCGGATCTCCAACTGATTTTTAAAAACAAGTATTCAACCCGGGCAACCTATCCCCCCGTTCCATGTTTTTTGCCGCATGAATCTTTCCGACCTCTCCCTTAGTCGCCCGGTGATGGCGACCGTTTTCAGTATTTTGATCGTTGTTTTTGGTGGCATTGGGTTCAGTTTTCTGGGGGTGCGCGAGTACCCGGCTATTGATCCGCCCAACATTACAGTACGGACCAGTTATACCGGCGCGAACGCCGATGTCGTGGAGAGTCAGATTACCGAACCACTGGAAAAAGCGATCAATGGGATCGCAGGCATCCGCACGATATCGAGCTCTTCGGCACTGGGCAACAGCAACATCACGGTTGAGTTTGACCTGTCTATAGACCTGGAGCAAGCCGCCAACGACGTGCGCGACAAGGTGAGCCAGGCGCAGCGCAACTTGCCGCAAGATATTGACGCTCCGCCGGTTGTGACCAAAGCCGACGCCAGCGGCGATCCGATTTTGTTCGTGCCGATCCAGAGCAGCACCCGCAGCATCATGGAATTGTCGGACTATGCTGAAAACGTGATTCTGGAAAAAATTCAGACCATTCCGGGCGTCTCGGCGGTCAACATTTTTGGCTCCAAGCGCCCTTCCATGCGCCTGTGGATGGATCCCGCCAAAATGAATGCGCACAACCTCACCGCTCAAGATGTATTGGATGCCTTGAGCCGCGAAAACGTGGAACTCCCTGGCGGTAAAGTGCGCGGCGATGCGACAGAAATGACGGTCAAAACGTTTGGCCGCCTCGCCACGGAAGAAGAATTCAACAACATGATCATTCGCGCGGTACCTGCCATTGACGGGCAGGGTGGGACCATCCGCTTTAAGGACATTGGAGACGCCGTACTGGGACCTGAAAACGAAGAGACCGGCGCGCGGCGCAACCTGGTACAAGGCGTTTCGCTGGCCGTGATCCCGCAGCCTGGCTCGAACTGGGTAGAGATCACCAACGAATTTTACCGCCGCTTCGATCAGATCCAGAAAGAATTGCCTTCCGATATTGTGATGAACGTCGGTATTGATAAATCCCGTTTTGTCAGGCGGGCCATCAGCGAAGTATCGGAGACCCTTTTTATCGCCATCGGTTTGGTGGTGCTGATCATTTACCTGTTTTTTCGCAACTGGACCATCGCCCTTCGCCCGCTCATTGATATTCCGGTCTCCCTGATCGGAGCGTTCTTCATCATGTACGTTTTTGGGTTCAGTATCAACGTGTTAACGTTGCTGGCCGTCGTACTGGCGACTGGTTTGGTGGTGGATGACGGCATCGTGGTGACGGAAAATATTTTCAAAAAAATGGAACAGGGCATGGACAAATGGACTGCTGCCCGGGAGGGCACGCGGGAAATTTTCTTTGCAGTCATCAGTACGTCCATTACACTGGCGGTGGTGTTTATCCCGGTTATTTTCCTGCAAGGGTTCACCGGACGGTTGTTCCGCGAATTCGGGATCGTGGTAGCGGGTGCCGTCTTGATCTCAGCATTCGTGTCCCTGACGCTGACTCCTGTGTTGAACGTAAAATTGGGCGGAAACACCAGTCATGGCTGGTTCTACAACTTTACGGAGCCTTTCTTTAAAGGCATGGATCGGGTGTACGGCAATGCCCTGCGCTCCTTTTTGCGGCTTCGTTGGCTGAGTTTGATCATTCTGGCGGCTTGTTTTGGTATGATATGGGGTTTTCAAAAACAAATTAAAAGTGAGCTTGCACCGCTCGAAGACCGCAACATCATCCGCACGTCAGTGACCGGACCTGAAGGAACGGACTATGATCAAATGGAGACCATCATTTACAACCTTTCTCAAAGCATCATGGACTCCGTACCGGAATACAAGATGGTGTTCGGCATCACATCGCCCGGTTTTGCCGGCGCAGGTAGTACGAACTCCGGTTTTGTGAGCCTGCTGTTGAGTGATCCGCAAGAGCGCAAAAGAAGCCAGATGCAGATATATAACCAGCTGCAGGCAATGACCAAAAAAATGCCGGTAGCCCGCATGTTTCCCAACCAGGAACAGACGATCCAGGTAGGTTTTGGTCAGGGATTGCCGGTGCAATACGTCCTGCAAAATCTGGACTTCGAAAAATTGAAAGAGGCCGTTCCCAAATTTCTGGACGAGGCGCGCAAAGATCCCACGTTTGCCAATGTGGACGTGAACTTGAAATTCAACAAGCCTGAATTACAGGTTTCTATTGACCGACTGAAAGCCGCTGAACTGGGTGTTAACGTGCTGGATGTAAGTCAAACACTCCAACTGGCGCTCTCCGGGCGGCGGTTCGGTTATTTCCTGATGAATGGCAAGCAGTACCAGGTGATCGGCCAGGTGGACCGCACCGACCGCGACGAGCCGCTTGATCTCGCGGCACTCCATGTCCGCAACAACCGGGGCCAGATGGTGCAACTGGACAACATCGTCCACTTCGACGAAAGCAGCAATCCGCCTCAACTTTACCACTACAACCGCTATAAATCGGCGACCATCAGCGCTTCCCTGGCGCCCGGCAAAACGCTCGGCGAAGGCATTGAAGTGATGGAGCGCATTGGTACGCAGGTGCTGGACGAAACATTCGATACCGACCTGAGCGGCCCTTCGCGCGATTTTCAGGAGAGCAGCAGCAACACATCGTTCGCTTTCCTGCTGGCGCTGGGACTGATCTATCTGATTCTGGCGGCACAGTTCGAAAGTTTCCGCGACCCGTTCATCATCATGCTCACGGTACCGCTTGCCCTGGCCGGCGCTTACCTCAGCCTTTTCCTGGCGGGCAATACGTTCAATATCTTCTCCCAGATCGGCATGATCATGCTCATCGGTCTGGTGACGAAAAACGGCATTCTGATCGTTGAATTTGCCAACCAAAAGCGCGACGCAGGTATGCCTAAAAAAGAGGCGGTCTGGGAAGCGGCACAGGCCAGGTTGCGACCCATCCTGATGACTTCGCTGGCAACGACCCTGGGCGCATTGCCCATTGCGCTCTCCCTGGGCGCGGCTTCTACCAGCCGGATCGGATTGGGGGTAGTCGTGGTCGGCGGGCTGATGTTCTCGCTGGTGCTTACATTGTTCGTGATTCCGGCGATGTACACGTTTTTAAGCGGGAAAAAGCGGGAGCATGCGCCCTGGAGCAAGCACGAAGAAAATGCTAAAACCTAAAACTCCACCTTCACTCCCCAGGTATTATTCGCCTTGTCGCATTCCCGGACCGTCTGGAACGGATCGAGTTCGAGAATCAAATTGGGGGAGAAACTGGTGCGGTCTTTTAGATTGACGACGAGCGAGCCCTGTAATTGCTGACCGGGTAACAGGACGCCATCGAGAGTTTCCCGGCCTTCGCGGACAAAAATGCCGTCGCCCAGCACAGCGCCCCGCGTGAGTCGCAAACTGCCTGAAAAATAAACGTTGATGGCCAGATTGTCTTCCCTCGAAGGGCTGTCGCCCAGCAGTCGCGCCGATTGGTTGCCCCGGTTGCGGACGACATAGTCGAGCGTCATTTTTTTATCGGTGTATTGCGTGATAAATACCGTATCGAACACCAGATCCGGACAACCGTCCAGCGGGTTTTGCAGACTTGGAGTGTGGCTCAGGGAATCCGGTGTTACATCCTGAAAGTTGATTTTCATCTCCAACTTTTTGCGCACACCGCCGGGCGGTAGATTGATTTTTTCTTTTTTGATGGCTTCGCATAAAAGATGTTCCCGTCCGCGCAGTACCAGGGGTACCGCTTGAGTGTCCAGTTCGATGACCAACGATGGAGGCAGGGCTTCGCCGCTCTTCCCATAGGCCAACGGGTAGCGTCCGGTATTGGCTATGTTGTATCGCAAGGTGAGCGACTTGGGCGCCTGCTTGATGGTCTCAAAACCAAACAGGCTGACGCGCAAGCCTTTGTAGATAGCAGGCTGCGCTTGCAACAGGCAAGGAAGCAGGAGCAGGAGCAGGAGGGTTTGGAATTTGGAGTTGGAAGGTGAAAGGTGCTTTTTCATTGTACTGATAAAAAATCAACCGGTCGGCCAATGCTTTGTTCCAGTGAGATGAATGTCTCGGTGCGTTGAATCCCCGGGATTTTCTGAATTTTATCGTGGAGGATGAGGCGGAGGTGATTCGTATCTTTGCACACGATTTTGGTCAGGATGCTGTACGCACCGGTGGTGTAGTTGGCTTCCACCACTTCCGGAATCCCTTTGAGTTGCTCCACCACTTCATCGTACAGTGAACCTTTGTCCAGGTAAATGCCGAGAAAAGCCGTCACATCGTAGCCGAGTTTGTGGTAATCCACGGTGAGCGTGGAGCCGGTCACGATGCCCATGTCTTCCATTTTTTTCATCCGGACATGGATGGTGCCACTGGAAACGAACAATTGGCGGGCAATCTCGGTGTAAGGCGTTTTGCCTTCTTCGATGAGTTTGGCAAGGATTTGTTTGTCCAAAGCGTCAATTTCTGGAATTTCTGTCATAACCGAAAGCGAATTGAATGGGTAGAAGTGTTGAAAAAAAGCGGAGTGAAAGCGGAGTAGATTGAAAAATTTGAAACAAAAGTAAAATGATTTTGCGAAAGCAAAATAAATCAAAATATGTCTGACACAAATCCCACGCCGAAATTTCAGGTCCGCCTGCCCCTGATCCTCGCCGCCACGCTGGCCATCGGTATGTTCATCGGCCAGAAACTTCCGCGTTACGATCACCAGGTGCGTTTGCTCAGCGGGTCGGTTGGCACCAACGGTACTCTGGACGAGATTTTGCGCTATGTAGAAGCCAAGTATGTGGACTCGGTGAATGTGGCTGAATTGAAAGACGAAGCCATCGCTGCCGTGCTCGATCACCTCGATCCGCACTCGAATTATATCTCGCCGGAAGAACGCAAGGCGCTGGACGATGAGATGCAGGGCGAATTCGAGGGAGTTGGCATCGAATACCTGATGGTGGCCGACACCATGCAGGTGATCGCGCCGCTTTCCGACGGTCCAGCGGAGAAAGCCGGCGTCGTTGCGGGCGACCGGATTATACAGATTGACGATACGCCCATGGCCGGAGTGAAAGTTAATACCGAGTTGATTTACAAAAAGTTGCGGGGATCCAAGGGGTCGCCGGTCAAGTTGGGCATTCGCCGGAATGCGGAAGCAATGCTGCGCGAAATCACCGTCATTCGGGACGTAATACCCGTGCACAGTGTGTTGGCGGCTTATATGCTCGACAGTCTCACAGGCTATGTCAAAGTCAGTCGGTTCAACGCCAACACCCACAAAGAATTTATGTCGGGCATCCGCCCCATGGTGGAAGAACAAGGCATGCAGGACCTCATTATTGACCTGCGCGGCAATCCCGGCGGTTACCTGGAAGAGGCCACGCAGATGCTGAGCCAGTTTTTTCCCGAAGACAAATTGCTCGTGTACACACAAGGGCGCACGGACAAGCGCAAGGAGTATAAAAGCACGGGTCGTGCCCGCTTCAATATTCAAAACGTCGCGGTCTTAATTGACGAAAACTCCGCCTCGGCCAGCGAAATCGTGGCGGGCGCTATTCAAGACCATGACCGGGGCTGGATCGTGGGCCGGCGCTCCTTTGGCAAAGGACTCGTACAGGAGCAGTACCCGCTCAGCGACGACGGTGCCTTGCGGCTGACCATCGCCCGCTACTTTACGCCCAGCGGACGCTGCATCCAACGCGACTACAAGCACGGCCAGGACTACCGGCATGAAGCCGAGCGGAGGCTCCACAACGGCGAACTTTCGGATGTAAATAAAATCCACCAGGCCGACAGCACCAAGTTTTATACCGGGCTGGGGCGCATCGTGTACAGCAGCGGAGGGGTGACACCGGATGCTTTTGTCCCGATAGATACCTCGTTTTCAAACGAATATTACACCGCATTGCGCCGTATCCTGTCGCAGTTCGCTGCCCGCTGGATGGAAAATCGGGACAAGAGCCAGTTTCCAGGCACCGTGCAGGAATTCATGAAGTCCTACACCGTCTCTGACGACCTACTGAACGAACTGGCTGTCTATGGGCAAAAAGAGGGAGTCAAACGGAATGAGACCCAACTCGCCGCCAGCCGCACCGAGTTAAAACTGCAACTCAAAGCCCGCATCGCCAAGTTGCTTTTCAAGGACGAAGGCTTATACCGGGTGTTGAACGACGACGACCCGGCGGTGGAAAAAGCCCTCTCTTTAATGGGAAAGGAGTTGAAGAACTAAGAACTAAGAACCAAAAACCAAGAACTATTTGGCAGAATCAATACGGAGTTCCTAATTTTGTTTCTACAACCATTCAGCACGGCCTATTATGACCACCACATCCGCATCGCCCGCCGATTTGCCGAACGCCGTATCGGACAGTTACGAGCGCTATTTCGAGCTTGCACAGTTTGTGCCCGTGCTCACAACACCGCCTATGACCTTCGAGCAATTTATCGAAATGGGCACTTTATTTCCTGAACTCAGACTTGAACGCGAATCCAACGGTCAAATTACCATTACGCCCCCTGTATTTTTTGGCTTTTGAATTAGCCCTGGATGAATTCAAACTGCCGGTTGGATCGTGACCCGCTACCCATTCCTGACGTTTTTTCTACATGGTAAATCTCAATCTCGCGCTGGCCACATCAGCAGATATTCCAGCCATCCAGACCCTTGCCCAGTGCATCTGGCGGGCACATTACCCGGCCATCATCGGCATCGAACAAGTGGAGTATATGTTGGATAAATTCTATTCCGAAGAGAGCCTCCGCCAACAAATGGTTGAAGGACAGCAGTTTTGGCTGGTACAGAACCCGGAACTCAAAAACGGACAGTCGCTTGGATTCCTCGCTGTCAGCGATCAGCGAGAAGGGCGTTATTTTTTGCACAAATTTTATTTGGACAACGAACAGCGTGGACAAGGACTCGGAAAAAGCATCTTCGCACTGCTGCTGGCCCGGTATAAGAATCTGCGCGAATTGAGGCTGACCGTGAACCGCCAGAATTTCAAAAGTATTAATTTTTATTTCAGGATCGGCTTCGTTATTGAGCGATGTGTAGACATTCCAATTGGCGAGGGCTATACCATGGCTGATTTTCAGATGCTGTTTCATTGTTAATTTTTGACATTTTGCATTTTTTTTTCTCCCCGATGATCCCGCAAGGCTTCCCAAACATCGTTCGGTCGCCTATTTTTTTCTGTGAAGAAGAAGCCCTCATTTTGCCCAAAGCAAATTTTGTCCCCAAATTTAATTCCGTCCTTCCGGTCGAATATGGCGCATTGCCCAAATTTTGAACGGCGTCTTAGGCCGACCCTGGCTTCCGACCGTTCCATTAGCGACTTTTTGCACTAAAATTTAAAGAAGACAAGCGGTCTGGCAGTGACCATTTAGGTTGAACAATTGCCCGATTTTGCCATTTATCAGCGCAACTGCGCTATAAAATTGTCGTCCCTAGCCTTACTTTTGCCAGTCAGAATGTATGCATCAAGGTGCTGCGAGATGTCACCATTATTTGTTAACTTTTACCCATTTTCACAAAATTTAGTTCTGTTACACATGAAGCAAACTCAACAACAATTAATCCTTGTGCTTACCTGCTGCCTGTTATTTTTTAGCGGGCTGGCTTTGGGCCAACGGCAAATCCTCGGTAAAGTGGCCGATGCAGACACCGGGGAGGGCCTGATCGGCGCTACGGTGAACGTACCGGGCACCACCATGGGCACTGCAACGGACGTAGACGGCAACTTTCGGCTGACGGTGCCAAACGAGACGACTCAGTTGCGGTTCAATTACACCGGATATGCTGAGCAGATCGTTGCGTTGGGTGCCGGAAATGTACTCAATGTGGGTCTGAAATCACAAGCGACCCTCCAGGAGGTGGTGGTCATCGGTTATGGCTCGGTGAGAAAAAGTGATGCGACGGGAGCCGTAAATGCCGTGTCCGAAAAGAGCTTTAACAAGGGTGCGATTACCAGTCCGCAACAACTGCTCGCAGGCAAAGTAGCGGGTGTGTCCATCACCCCCAATGACGGCCAGCCAGGCGGTGGCGCCTCCATCCGGATCCGGGGCGGTACTTCTGTGAGTGCGGGCAACGAACCGTTGTTTGTGATTGATGGAGTGCCCATCAAAAACGACGGCTTCGACGGAGGCCGCAACCCGCTCAACTTTCTGAATCCCAGCGATATCGAAAGCATGACAGTACTGAAAGATGCTTCTGCCTCCGCTATTTACGGCTCGCGGGGCGCCAACGGAGTCATCATCATTACCACGAAAAAAGGTAAAAAAGGCGAATCTGCCCGCGTCACCTACGACGGCTACTACACGACTTCGGAGTTTGCTGATGAACCGAACGTATTGAATGCAGAGCAGTTCCGCAACGCAGTGACCTTCGTGGCACCCAACCGCCTGGAAAAACTCGGCACGGCCAATACCAACTGGTTTGACCAGATCACACAAACTGCAGGCGGCCACAGCCACTCGCTGACCTTCACCAATGGCGGTACCAATTCCGGTTTCCGCGCTTCCCTGGGCTATCAGCAACTCGACGGCGTGATTCGTACTTCTGGACTGGAGCGCACCAGCGTCGGTCTGAGTTATACCCAATCCATGTTCGACGATCGCCTGAACCTGGGCCTTAATGCCAAAGGTGCTTTCCTCCGCAACCAGTTCGAACCTGGCGTGATCGGATCGGCCTGGTCGTTTGATCCTACTCAACAGGTGTATGATGCGAGCAATACCAACCTGGGCGGCTATTTTGAATACAACAGCAGCCAGGCACCGCGCAATCCGATATCGGGCATCGAGCAGATCCAGAACAACGGCAAATCTTTCCGCAACCTGGGCAACATCGAAGCCGAGTACTTTTTCAAAAACTGGCTTCCGGGCCTGAGTGCAAAACTCAACCTCGGATACGACGCCAACTTTGGTCAGCAGGAGATCTTCACTCCGACGACCTACCAGAACAAAATCGTCAGCAACCGCGACGGTACCATCAACAGCAAAGGTTTTTCGCGCGTCAACCCGCTGCTTGAGTTTTACATGAACTACAAAAGGAATCTGGGCGAGAACAACCGCATAGACCTCACGGGCGGTTACTCTTACCAGTCGTTTATCGAAAAATACTCCGGCTTCGAAGCGTATAACCTCACGACCAACAACCTGGGCGTGAGCGGTGCCGGTACAGCCCTGGACGCTATTCCTTATTTCAATGAATTGGAAAACCGCCTGATCTCTTTCTTCGGGCGCCTCAACTACTCGTTCAAAGACCGCTACCTGCTCACCGCCACGTTGCGCCGCGACGGCTCTACCCGTTTCGGACCGAACAACCGCTGGGGTCTATTCCCATCGGCCGCACTGGGCTGGCGCATCATGCAGGAGGATTGGGCGAGCAACCTCGGTCCCATATCTGACTTGAAACTGCGTGTGAGCTACGGCGTGACAGGCAACCAGGAGATCGGCGACTTCAACTACCTGCCGCTTTATGCATTCAGCGACCTGCAATCGCGTTACCAGTTTGGTTATAACAACGGCCAACCGGTCTTCGTCACCACGGCCCGCCCGAACGGTTATGACCCGAACCTGAAATGGGAAGAAACCACTTCGTACAACATCGGTCTTGACTTCGGCCTGTTCGATGGCCGCGTTACCGGTACATTCGACTACTACAACAAGCGCACAGACGACCTGCTCTTTACCGTGAGCATTCCGGCTGGTACCAACCTGACCGACCGCATCCTGACGAACATCGGCGAACTCGAAAACAAAGGTGTCGAACTGGCCCTCAACGGTTTTGTACTCAACAAACGCGACCTCTCTTGGGAACTCGGATTCAACATCGCTGCCAATAAAAACAAAGTGCTGGCCATTGACCGCATCAGCAATCAGGGCGTCCTGGCGGGTGGTATCTCCGGCGGTGTGGGCAACTTCGTTCAGATCCTGCAAGTCGGCCAGCCGGTCAACTCCTTCTTCGTGTTCCAGCACCTGATGGGCGAAGACGGCAAACCGCGTGTGGACGGTATTGACTACAACGACGACGGCGCCATCAACCTGGCCGATATGTATGCCGACGCGAATGGCGACGGCAAAGTAGACGACAACGACAAGCGCGCGTACAAAAAACCCGCCGCTGACCTGCTCATCGGGATCACTTCGACCTTCAACTTCAAAGGATTCGATCTGAACTTCACGATGCGCGGCAATGCCGGCAACTTTGTGTACAACAACAACGCCTCTTCGGGCGGATACCTCAACCGCGTGAACGAGCGGGGCGACCTCTTCCTCAACAACCTGCACACCTCGGGTTTGGTGACCGGCTTCAAGGCACCGCAGTATTTCTCCGACTACTACGTGGAGGATGCTTCGTTCCTGCGCATGGACAACATCACGCTGGGCTATACCCTGCCGAAAATGCCGGGCCGCTCGACACTTCGGCTCTATGCAACTGCTCAAAATCCGTTTGTGTGGTCGCGCTACTCAGGTTTGAATCCTGAAGTAGGCAACGGCATTGACAACAATCCGTACCCCTGGTCGCGCACGTATGTATTCGGCCTGAGCCTTGGGCTTTGATCCATTTATTCACACTACACTCATTATCACACTCAGTTTGATATGAAAATTGCAATTAAAACATCCATCGTTGCGCTGCTGCTGGCAGCGGGGGCCTGCACAGACCTCGATATTCAGCCAAGCAACAGCGTCACCGCGGAAGTGCTGTTCAAGGATGAATCAGCCTACCGCGCTTTCATCGCCCGCGTCTACGCAGGCCTGGCTGTCACAGGTCAGGATGGCCCCGCAGGCAATGCAGACATCAAAAGCCTGGATGAAGGCTTTTCCAATTACCTGCGCCAGTATTGGCAGTTGCAGGAACTGACCACCGACGAAGCCGTGATTGGTTGGGGCGATGAGGGATTGCCCGATCTGCACAACCACACCTGGACGGGGGCTAACCAGTTTGTGCGCGCCATGTATTACCGGATTTTCTTTCAGGTGAGCATCGCCAACGAGTTTCTCCGCGAAACGACGGACGACAAACTCGCCGCCCGCAGCGTCAGCACGACCGTCGCCAACGACATCAAAGTCTATCGCGCCGAAGCCCGCTTCCTGCGCACTTTGAGCTACTGGCATGGCCTGGATTTGATTGGCAACGTGCCTTTCTACACCGAAGCATCTGCCTTCGGTTCGGAACCGCCTAAACAAGCTACGCAGGCTGAAATTTTCAATTTTATTGAAAGTGAATTGAACGCCATCGAGAACGACATTCCTGCGGCCGGTACCGCTGATTACGGCCGCGCCGACCGTGCCGCGCTTTGGATGCTGCAAGCCAAACTGTATCTCAATGCGAAAGTGTACATCAAAGCTGACAAGAATACAGAGTGTATTACTGCTTGTAAAAAAGTGACCGGTACCAACCTGTACACTTTGCAGGACAACTGGCGCGACCTGTTCAAAACCGACAACAACCTGTCGAGGGAAATTATCTGGGCCATCCCGTTTGATGGCTTGAGCACCCAAACCTGGGGCGGTATGACCTATCTGGTGCATGCACCGCTCGGCGGAAAGATGGTGGACAACAAGGATGATGTGACCGGTGCGGACATCGCAACCAAAGACGAAGCGTTCAAACGCTATGGCATCAACAGTGGCTGGAGCGGTTTGCGGACGACCAAATCACTGGTGAACCTTTTCCCTGATCCATCCGGCGCGATTGACGAGCGGGCCAATTTTTACTCGGAAGGTCAGAACCGGGAAGTGCTTTCCATTTCCAATTTTGCGGACGGCTATGCGGTGCAAAAATTCACCAACCTGTCTTCCGATGGTACCGCAGGCGCTGACCTCGACCACCCGGACACCGATTATCCGATGTTCCGTTTGGCCGACGCTTACCTGATGTACGCAGAAGCAGTGGCTCGCGGAGGAAGTGGAGGCGACCGGGCCACGGCTCTGGGCTATATCAATGCACTCCGTGCCCGGGCATACAACGGCCCCTCCGGCAATATCGCAGACAGTGACATGAGTGTACCTTTCTTTCTGGATGAGCGCGGCCGTGAATTGTACTGGGAAGGCACCCGCCGCACCGACCTGATCCGCTTCAACCAGTTTACTGAAAGCGGTATCTGGCCGTGGAAAGGTGGCGTCGTGGATGGCAAAACCACCGAAGCCTTCCGCAATCTGTTCCCCATCCCGACTTCCGAGTTGCTGGCGAACAAGAATCTGCGGCAGAATGACGGGTATTAAAGGGGAATGCGTTTGGGAACGCGGCACCAATAACTTAGTCATTTGATGTCACCCTTTGTTCCATCATGCGTCCGCTATTTTTCTTTAAATAGCCCCACTATTCGCAGAAAAATAGTGTTGTCTGATGAAAAAATGGTTGACCTAAAATGACTAAGTTATGGGTGCCAAACGCATTTACAGATGATTGGCCGTCCGAGGCTTGCGATATGGAGTAAGGGGTGAAGTGAAGCCCAAAAAACTGAAATTCAATTAGTTAATTTTTAAAATAACAACCACGACATGAAAAATATATTTAAACTTTCTCTGCTGCTCGTGGGCTTTGCCGCCCTCGTGTTCTCGTGCCGCAAGGAAGAACTTGACCTGGCAAAGCTGACGGACTTTGCGCCGGGCATCGCCAGCATCACGCCGGGCGACAAGGAAATCTTGGCGCAAGGCAGCAGCTTCGACCTGAAGGCACAATTTGTCTCCGGTTCGATTTCCACACTTTCTTCGGCAACGATCAAACTGCTCAATGAAAGCGGTGGCGAAGTCAAATCTGTTACCAAATCCATCGCCAGCACGGCAGACTCGGTGGTAGTAGCAGGCGCTGATTTTAACGCATCCACACTTCCCGTTGGCAAGTACACCGTCACAGTAGAAGTGAAAGACGTGGGTGGCAAATCCCAGACACGCAGCATTCAGTTCACGATCGGGGTGATTCCCCAAATCGGCATTATCGGCGACGCCACTCCCAAAGGCTGGGGCGAAGATACCGATATGACAGACAAAGGGAATGGTGTATACGAGATTGTGATTGATCTGGGGGCAGGCGCAGTAAAATTCCGCCAGGATAACGCCTGGGATATCAACTGGGGTGCTAATTCCTTCCCGACCGGCGTCGGTACCCAAGGCGGCGCCAACATTCCGGTAACTCCCGGCAAATGGAAAGTGACCTTCAAACCCAGCTCGGGTGAATATGCTTTCACCTCCGCAGTGACATTTGCCAGCAATGCAAAAGAACTGTTCCTGCTGGGCAGTTTCAATAGCTTTGAAGGTAGCCAATACCCGTTCAGCCTGGTGGCAGACAATACGTGGGTGTTGAATGAGATTCAGATCAAGCCCGGCACCCTGTTCAAATTCTCGGAAGGCACCGCATTTATGGGCAAGAGCTGGGGCGACAACGAAGGCGACGGCAAAGCAGAAGAATTTGGCAAAAATATTTCGTTCAGCGCTCCAGAAGGAGAGGCATACTATAAAATCACGTTCAATGACAAGACGTTGAAGTACACGTATACCTTCATCAAATATCCTTCCATCGGCATCATCGGCTCCGCAACACCGGACGGCTGGAATACCGATACAGATCTGACCAACAAAGGAGACGGCACGTTTGAACTCACTTTGGATCTGGTTGTAGGCGAGGCAAAATTCCGGGCCAACGACTCCTGGGACACCAACTGGGGCGCAGCAGATTTCCCGGAAGGAGTTGGTACATTGGGCGGAGCAAACATCCCGATCAATACAGCGGGCAAGTACAAAGTCACTTTCAACCCTGCGACCGGCGCTTATAAATTCACGGTAGATGCAGGTATCCAGAAAGTCGGCCTGATCGGCGACTCTACACCCAACGGCTGGGGCGGCGACACAGAAATGCAAAACGATGGCAACGGTCTCTTCTCTTTGCTGGTCGGCCTCGGCAACGGCGAAGCGAAGTTCCGCGCCAACGGTACCTGGGATGTGAACTGGGGCGCTGATGCTTTCCCCAGCGGTGTTGGCACCCTGAACGGACCGAACATCAAAGTCACCAAAGGCATTTACCTCGTAACCTTCAACGCCAATACGGGCGCTTACACCTTTGCACCGGCTTTGATCGGTATTATTGGTGATGCTACACCGGGCGGATGGGGTGCCGATACGGATATGACAGAAGATGCCGCAGTAGGCGTGGTGAAATTGACGGTAGCGCTCACCGCTGCCGAAGCAAAATTCCGCGCCAACGACGACTGGGGCATCAACTGGGGCGGTAGTGACTTCCCAGCCGGCACGGGTACCAAGAATGGCCCGAATATCAAAATCGCAACGGCCGGCACTTACAACGTGACCTTCAATGTGAATACCGGGGAGTACAGCTTCCAGTAACAGGTATCGGAAATTTTCTTTGCATTCATAAAAAGAGAGAGCCGTCCCAAGTTGGGGCGGCTCTCTTTGTCTTATTGGAGGGGAAATATTTTTAATTTCACCCAACGGCCCAACGGCACAACGACTTAATTTTGATCATGTTAGGCCTGTCCTCGTTGTGTAGTCGTGTGAAATAAATAATTAGAAAAACAACCCCAAGCGCAAAGACAATATGCCTGCATACGTCTTGGAATCTTTCTTTTTCCAGGCATTCTGGTCGAGCACAGAACTGTCGCCTGTTGCGTCGGTGAACTGCCTTTGAAAGGATAAGCCGGTGTATACTGTGGTGTGGGTAGCGATTTCGTATTCTATACCGCCCCCCAGGCCCCAGGCCAGCGAAAGTCCCTTCACGTCGTCGCGGATGACCTCGTCTTCAGAATTCTGGTTGTTGGTGCCCCGTATATCGCCCAGCGCTTTGGTCAAAAAACCGAGGGTGAATACTGGTGCTTCGAGCCAGAATTTGATGCGCGAGTCTTCATTGGTGCCAAATCGCGCCTTGAAGCCGAACGGGATTTCCACATAATTCAGGCGGTAGTGCAACTGTGCACCCCGCGAGAGCGTATCGAGCGAGTTGCTGCTCAGGTCAGAGTCACCCCAGTGTACCGCTTTGTCGTAGTTGCTGATGATGGTGCCGCCCTGGTTGAAGCCGAAGCCCAGGCCGCCGATGAATGCAAAAGTGGGACTAAAGAAATATTCGCCCGTCACGCCAAGTTTTAGTCCCCAGTTGGGGTCGGTGCCCTCTAATTTTTTGTCCTCGGATTGAAGCCACGACCAAGTGGGGCTGGCCTGGAAACCATAGCGAAATTTGTTATCCTGAGCGGAAACAAGGGACATAAAGGATAATAGGAATCCAAAAATCAATAAAAATTTTTTCATGGTGCGTAGTTTTTTTAAGCTGCGAAAATCGCGGTTTTTCTTCTTGGTGTTCCAAAAATGTACGAGGATTTCGCAATCTGCTTAATTTTGTGCGAAAATCAGGTTTATGCGCATGGTTGAATGGATCAGCCAGACAACTCGAAAACAGAAAGCCAGGAGCAAAAGCAACTTTCTTTGCACAAGGCAGTTTTTTGCGCACAAAATCAAAACCCATTTCTGATGCGCGTTTCCGTTCTCCGTGATTGTTTGTTATTGTTTTCTCGCAAAGGCGCAAAGGCGCAAAGTTGTAGCGACCTATCCGTTGTGACTCCAGGTTTTTGTAATCTATATTTGAGCAGAGCGGCATACTTTGCTGCGATATTGTTGATCTTTTCTGCCTGCACCGGCGGATCTGAAGACCGCAAAAAGCCGGATGTGTCGAACATTCAGGTGGACGTTAAAATCCGTCGTTTCGACCAGGCGCTGTTTGCGGTGGACACCAATCAAATCGAGGCTGGAATGGCCAAACTCAGCGCCGACTATCCGGACTTGCTGCCTATTTTTGCCGGAGAGATCATTCACGACCGTTCCGATCCCGACGAAACGCCCACAGCAGCGGTGCGCAGTTTTATTACTGCACCGTCGGTGCGTCACCTTGCCGATACGGTGCAGCAGGTGTATGGCGATCTGAGCGGTTTGGAGCGTGAACTGAAACCCATGGTCCAGTACTACCATTATTATTTCCCTAAAAAACCGGTGCCACAATTCACGACCATCGTATCCGAGTTTGCCTCCGAGGCTTTTACGTTTGCGGACGGACAATTCGGGATTGGGTTGGATCTGTTTCTGGGGGAGGACTACTTGGGTTATCTTTACTATGCCGAAGTGTTTCCCGCCTATGTGCGCCGGCAATTTCGGCGCGAATACATCCCTGTCCGCCTGGCGAAAGTGCTGGCACAGGACCTCTCCGATGCACCTGCAGGCAGCCGCTTGCTTGATTTGATGATCTACAACGGCAAAAATATCTACATCGCCGACTGCCTTTTGCCCGATACGCCCGACAGCCTCAAAATGGGATATACCCGGGCACAAATCGAAGGCTGCGAGGCCAATGAGCAACAACTCTGGGCAAAGTTGTTGGAACTGAATTTGTTGTATTCTACTGACTTTCGCAAATTTCAAAAACTGGTCACGCCCAGCCCGGATGCTTCCATTTTATTCCCGGAAGCCCCCGGTGAATCCGGCAACTGGCTGGGCTGGCAAATTGTAAAAGCCTACATGAAACGCCATCCGGATACCTCGCTCGAACAACTGCTGGCCCTTCAGGATCCGCAACAGTTTTTGGAGCAAGCCAAGTACAAGCCGCGCAAAGCGGGAAAAGAATAATCTTCAACAGCATCTCTGTGTTTCAACATAGCAACATAGCAACGCAGTATTGGGCCGTGTGCGCCCTGCTTCTGACTGCCTGGCTGATCGCCGCACCGCTGACATCGGCGCAGGTGACCTTCGAGGCTACCACAGAGTCGCTGGAAGTAACGCAAGGCAATCAGTTTGAAGTAACGTTTGCGCTTAAAAACGCAGAGGGAATCCGCTTTAAAGCACCCGATTTTGGCGGCTTGCGTCCTGTGGGCGGCGTGTCGGAAATGCGCGGCATGAACATCGTCAACGGTCGCGCCACCAGCACTCAAAGTTGGTCTCTTACGGTCGAGGCCATCCGGACCGGTACGTTCACGGTCGGACCGGCTGTAGTGATCGTCGCTGGCAAACCACTGGCCACCCAACCGCTCCCCATTCAGGTGGTGGCACCCCGCAATGCCGGTGGCAAAGCGGGTGTGCCGCCCGGTTCCGACGGTCAGATTTTTGTCGTGGGAGAATTAGACCAACCTGTTGCGTATGCCGGAGAACAAGTAGCCTGGCGGGTCAAACTCTACACCCTCCTGCCGGTGGAAGGATTTGACGTAGTTGAGTTACCCGATTTCGAAGGGATGTTTCATCGGGAAAAACGCCGCTTCGACACCCGGGTGCAGTATCAAACCCTGCGAGGAAAAAAATATGCGGTGAAAACCCTGCACGAAGAAGCCATTTTTCCCAACGAAGCAGGCGAGGTAGAAATCGGCATCGCACAAGTGCGGGTGGGCGTGGAGCGCAGCGGACGGATGGGCCCGCTGCTCGGTCCCGTGGCGATGACGCTTCAAACCAGACCCGTTGTTCTGCGCGTGAAAGCCCTGCCCGAACCCGTGCCCGCCAACTTTTCCGGTTGTGTCGGTCGCTATACTTGGGAAGTATCGGTTGACCGCGACTCCCTGGATACCGACAACGCATTCACCCTCACCATGGCCATGCGCGGCAATGGAGACACGCGGCATTTCGCTCCGCCGAAATGGAGCCTGCCTGCCGGTTTGGAAGCATTCGACCCGAAGGTGCGCGCCGAAGAAGCGTATGAAAACAGCACCGAAGTCGCCCATGAAAAAACGCTGGACTATGTGGTGCTGCCCAAAGAACCCGGCCGCTACACCCTCTGGCCGGAGTTTGTGTTTTTTGATCCGGACAGCAATCGTTACCAGTCGCTTCATCTGGTGGATTCGCTGGTGCTGACGATTACGCCCGGTGCACATTATCAGCCGCCGTCAGCGCTCCGCCACACGCTGCCAGTGGCTGCACCGGCTCCTGTTCAGCAACCGGGTTTTTGGGAAAAAGCCCGGGTTGGGTTGTATTCTTATGCAGTATGGGGCATTTTGTTCGTGGTGTTGGCCTTTGTGATCTTGATGGTGTTCCGAAAAAAGCAGGCAACACCCTTGACGGCTGCTTCCAAATCACCTGCTCCCGCAAGTGCACCACGTTTTGCGCCCCCGCCCAAACCATCCGTCGCACCGGCATCTAAAAACTACCTGGCCGAAGCCCGGAGGTTGTTAACTGCCGGAGTGCCCCGTGCATTCTACGATGCCCTTTACCATGCCCTTCAAACGTGGCTCACCGAGCGAATCGGACTTTCCCCGGCCCGGCTCGACCAGCGATCTGTTCAACTCGAACTCGTCCGACGGAACATACCCGAAGCACAGGCGACGGCCTTCCTTTCGGCCTGGCAAACTTGCGAGGAGGCGATTTTTGCCGGCCAGGCGCCGCCGGAGCGGATGGCAGAAACCCTGCAAAATGCGGAATTGGCCATGCGCCACTGACCCACCATTCCTACAACGAATTTTCAAAACATGAAATATACGCTTGCCATTTGCAGCACAGTCGTCTGCACGATCTTTTTCGCTTGCCAATCCGGGCCCAAGCCATGTAAGTTTAAACCTTCAGCGGTATTTGACCCCAACCAGTCGGGTGTCAAAGCCTACAACTTCGAGGTGCAGGGCAGCCAGTCGCTCGAAAGTGTCTTGCTCGACACCGGCACCTTGCTGGAAATCAACCAGGAAGTTTGTGAACAGACACGCCAGGAATACCGCTTCACCGTAAAAGGCGATTTCAAAAGCATTGCAGATTCATCGTGGATGAAGGAAGCCTCCCGCGAACTCGTCTACCTCAGCACACTCTCCGCCAAGCAGCAGCCGCTGAAAGCCTGGGCCGACATCATCGAGGAACATCGCAGCAGTATGCGCCTCGGCGAAGCCAAAGAAGTGCAGCCCGGCATTTCTATTCGTATTGACAAGGTGCTCAGCCCGGAACAGGGGACCTTGGTGGTGGTGCTGGCTCAACAGTGATTGTCAAACACCCTTCAGCCTTCACTGACCGTCACCCGGCGGGCCAAAAAAATGCTCAATACGATCAATGCCATCGCCAGGTAGCCTACCCAGCCATAATGCTCGATGCGGCCATCGGCTGTCTTGACCACGATCGCTCCGCCGATGGTAGCAGCGAGTCCCGAGGCCAGTTGCTGGACCGACGAATTGATGCTCATAAAGCCGCCCCGTTGCTGAGGCGGCACCACGCCCGACACGATGGCTTGCATCGGGACCATGCGCCCGTTGACGAAGATAAAGAACAAGCCGGCCACGCAGAGCACGGCCCACAAGGGCACGGCCCAGAGATGTGTGACGAGCCACATGGGGACCAGCGAACCCAAAGCGAACCAGGTAAACACCCGGTGTTTGCCCCATTTATCAGCCAGTCTGCCGACCAATGGCGAGGTGAAAATGGTTAGCAATCCACCGACAAAATAGATCAGGAACAGGTTGTCCTGACTGTATCCTGCATTGCCCACGAGCGAGGGAGCAATGAATGGGATGATGGAGAAATGGCCGATCATCAGGACCGTGGAAAGCGTCAGCGCCCGAACCTGGTTGGGGGAGCGAAGGATGTCGGTCAATACTTGAAAAGGGGGGCGTTTTTGAAGTTCAGGGTTTGAAGTTTGAAGTTCGAGCGTCGGTCGCAAATGTTTGGTCATCGGCGGTACGAACAGGGCGATCAGGGCGACGATGACCACACCCAGCGCACCGACTGCAACAAATGGCATGTGCCAACTGAATTTCGCTGCCAGCCACAGTCCTACCGGAACACCGGCCACAGAAGCCAGTGAAAAAGCCATCATCAGGCTGCCCATTGCCCGGCCACGTCGCTCATACTCGAAGGTGTCGCTTACGATGGACAGTACCTGAGCCCCGATCATGCCGCCAAAAAAACCGGCCAGTACCCGGGCGGCTACCAGCAATTCATAACTCGGCGCCAGGGCGCAGGAGAACGTACCGATCACAAACCCGGTGTAGGCGAACAATAGCATGTTCTTCCGGTCGAATTTATCTACAAAAAACGCCGCTGCGAAACTGGTGCAACCCGCCGTCAGCGCATACGCCGATACGGCAAAACTAAATTGCTGGGGATTGATGTCAAACAAATCCATCAACTGCGGCCCCAGGGGCATCATGATCATAAAATCCATGATGTGGGTGAAATTGACGGCGGTGAGGATGGCAAGCAGGAGTCGTTCTTGTCTGTTCATGGCGCAAAGAACGTTGGCTCTTCGTCATTGTTCGTCAATTTGTCATTTGGCAATTTGTCGTTCGACGTTCCTTCGCATCTTTGGGCAAAATTGCTTTCTATGAAAAATCTGTGGGTGTTGCTCTTTGCCCTGCCGTTTACCGCTTTTAGCCAGGTTGCTTTTGACTCTTCCTCCCTTCCTATTGTGGTGATTCACACCAACGGGCAGGCCATCCCCGACGAGCCGAAAGCCATGATGCGGATGCAGGTCATTGACAACGGACCGGGCAAGATCAATCACCTCAGTGATCCTCCCAACCACTACGACGGGTTCATCGGAATCGAGCGCAGGGGTAGTTCTTCGCAGGATTTGTCGGACAAAAAACCGTACTCCATCGAAACCCGCAACGCCGATGGAAGCGATCGTGCCGTGGCGTTACTGGGTATGCCTAAAGAGGCGGATTGGGTATTCATAGCCCCTTATTCCGACAAGTCGCTCATCCGCGATGCGCTCACGTTCGAACTCGCGCGGCGCATCATGCCCTGGGCTTCCCGCTACCGGTTTGTGGAGTTGATGGTGGATACCTCCTATCAGGGCATTTACCTCGTGGCCGAAAAAATCAAGCGCGACAAAAACCGGGTTAACATCAGCAAACTTGAGCTCGATGACCTCGCGGGCGATTCGCTGACGGGTGGCTATATTTTCAAACTGGACAAATTCACGGGCGCGCTGGTGGACGGCTGGGAGTCTCCTTATCCGGCTATAGCCGGCAGCCCGCAAAAACCTTTTTACCAGTACCATTTTCCCAAACCGGAGGACATCGCCAACGGGCAAAAAAACTATATCAAAACGTGGATGAATGCTTTTGAGAAGGTGATGCAATCGCCACAATTCGCCGACCCGAACAACGGCTACTCCAAATACCTGGATGTGGAGTCCTTTGTGGATTTTACCCTGATCAACGAAATCGCCAAAAATGTGGATGGCTACCGGCTCAGCACTTTTTTCCACAAAGACAGAGACAGCAAAGATTCGCATCTTCATGCAGGGCCGGTCTGGGATTTCAACATCGCTTACGGCAATGCGAATTATTGTACCTGTGAGCGTTATGAGGGGTGGGGCATAGATTTCAACGACCATTGCGGGAATGACTACTGGGTCATCCATTTCTGGTGGAATAAAATGTGGGACGATCCCGCATACCGCCTGCGCATCAGTCAGCGATGGAAACAGTTGCGTACTTCGACATTTACCGACGCAAAAGTGATGGGCCTTGTGGATTCTCTGGTCGGTATTGTGCAGCCTGCACAACAGCGCAACTTCGATCGTTGGCCCATCCTGTTTGACTGGACCTGGCCCAATGCATTTTGCTGCGGCACCTATGACAACCATGTAGATTATCTCCGGGAATGGCTCGTCAACCGCATGCACTGGATGGACAACACCATGCAGACCCTTTACATCGGCGAGTACGATACCCGGCGCTACTTTTCTGCCCAGGTTTTTCCCAATCCTTCCAACGGGAAGGTCAATATCCGCTACTATGCCCGCTACGGCGATCCCATTACGCTCCGCGTGTTTGATATGGCAGGACGGTTGGTCGGGACGGAACAGACAATTCCCGAATTCAACGGCGAAGGCACGTTTGTGTGGGAGCATCCATTGCCGAACGGTGTGTATTTTTACGAGATATTGTTCAAAGGGCAGCTGAATACGCGCGGGCAGATTATCAACGTGCGGTAGCGGCATGGTTGCTCGCAAAGACGCAAAGGCGCAAAGAGCGGCATGGTTGTTCGCAAGGGCGCAAAAGTTTGATTATTAACTCTTTGCGTCTTTGCGCCTTTGCGGGAAATCTTTTATATGCTCCCCCTGATTGGCCCCAAGCCCAAAAAGTGCAAAATCATATCGCACCGGGTCTTCCGAATCGAAAGCGCGGAGGTTTTCGGTCAGTTCCAATACGGCCCGCCAGTCGGTCTGTGGGCGAGACAGCAGTCCCAACTGACGCGCCACCCGTTCCACGTGTACATCCAGCGGGATCAACAATTGAGCGGGACTGATTTTTTTCCACACGCCGAAATCCACGCCTTGTTCGTCGGAGCGCACCATCCAGCGCAGGAACATATTGAGCCGCTTGCAGGTCGAGCCGCGTTCGGGCGTGGCGACATGCTTGCGCGTCCGGTCCGGCGCCCAGGGGTGGTCGAAAAAGTCGCGATGAAAACCCCGCAAAGCGCGTTCGGTAGTGAGGTCGCCGGGAAGGAGGTGGCGGGCAAAGGCGTGTTCGAGGGAGTCGTTGTTTCGGTAAAAACTTTGGAGAAACGCTAAAAACCACAACGTGTCGGTGGCCTGAAAAGTGCGGTGTTTAAAATCCAGAAACCGCGCACGGTCCTCTTCCGAATGGTGTAGAATAAAATCGTAGGGTGCGTGGTCCATCAACGCCGCCAATCGGTTGGCACTCTGGATGATCGTCTTGCGCTGTCCCCAAGCCAGTGTGGCCGTCCAGAATCCCATGATCTCGCGGTCCTGAAGGCGCTCGAACCGGTGCGGCACCTGGATCGGGTCGTCGGGAATAAATGCCGGCGTATTGTAACGGCGGACGGCAGCGTCCAGGAAATCTTTTGTCATGGCGAACTACAAATTTTCATCGATGTGCAGTTGAATCCGCGTCTTCACCCGCTCGATCTTTTTCGTCAGTTCGCGGAAATACCAGTCGCGGTTTTTTTCAGAACTGTGGGTGATGGGAGAAGATTTGGCGAGCACGTTTCCAAACCATTCTTCCGTATAATCACACAGGCGCGGATCGGTGCTTTTGATAAAATTCGGGTTGCAGTAAGCCGAGTAAATTGCTTTGCCCACATCGCTGGTGATGAGCGCCGTGTTGTTGGTGTGCACCATTTCGTTGTGGTAGACCCGAACGGTGCCGCGCCCGCTTTCGGGTTTGTCGCCGATCTTGAATTTTTTTCCCGAAGCGGTCACGGATTTCAGGTGGGCTGCCCAAGCGCTTAATTTTTCGCAGAGCACAATAGCATCCTGTGGGTCGCGAAAACCGCCGGAATAGGTGTGATACTCGATCTGTGCCAGCGTGTTGTCCATGATGTTGACACTCCACAATTCCGTGCTGTCCAGCGAAACGTAGAGGTCGAGCAGTTGTTCGCTGAGGCGAATGACTGGCGGGGTAATGAGGCTGAATTCAAACTGCCGGTTGCGCAGGAACTCCAGGTTCCAGGTAGTTCGGCCCCAAACGTAGAGTTTGAAACAAATGAGTTCGGGCAAAAAATTGTAGGTCAGCACCGGCACTTCCACGGAGGCGTAGAAAAAATGCGCGTTGGGCAGGCGGCGCACCTGCTCCAGGTCGGAGATGAAGTTTTCCAGGTAGTCCGAAAAGCCGGTCACCCGCTTTGAGAACGTGTTGAAGTTGCAGACAACATTGTCGCTTTGCCCTACCACCAGTGCGTCGAGCGAGATGCGATAATGCAACGCCAGCGTGGTCAATTCCTGCGGCGATAAAAACGTATCGTTTCGCAGCCGGCGGTACACCGGATCTTTGCCGAGGTTCAGGATCTGCATCAGGTCTTCCACGGCATCAACGCGGCGCGGATAGCGGGATTGAATGATTTCAAAAAGTTGTAATTGTAAGTTGGCCACGGATATAGGAATCGCAAATGAGCTGCCCAATATACGACGGTTTCAAAACTGTATCCCGGCTTTTATGTCAAACGGGTAGATCTTGCAGTGTCAGGTGTATGGTATTCCGGCTTTTCATTTAGGGCATATTTCGGCTAGTTCATCGAAAACAGAAAATTTGGTCTTTGGCAGGCCCCAATTGTAAAATTTTCATAACCAACGCATTGCCGCGATTCCTCTAAAAAACACCGCTTTACAGATCAAATTTTGGCACGAAGTATGAACATCTTGAAAATTGTCAGCCAAAGGCCAAACGGATCATTTGCCTACGTGTATGCCCTGCTGAATCAGCTATCTTCGCTCCGCAAGGTTTTGCTGATCAGTGCGTTTTATCACCTGTTTTCAACTTTTGTCCTGTGCATCGTTTACTCTCCCTTTTCTTGTTTGCCGTCCTCCCGCACTGGAGCGATCTGAGCATGACGAGCATAATGCCGGAGCCGAATGCTGCGCTCCACGGCGTGGATGTGTCGCATTATCAGAAGCGCATCGAGTGGGACACGGTGGTAGCCAGGCACCAACTTGATTTTGCTTTTGTAAAAGCCACGGAAGGTCACGACTACTCCGACAGTTTGTTTTGCCGCAACTGGGATGCCCTTCAGCGCCTCGGGGTACGGCGCGGAGCCTACCATTTTTTTCGGGCTTACGGATGCGGTCAGGAGCAGGCGCTGCATTTCCTGCGAACGGTCGAGATGTTGCCGGGCGATCTGGTACCGGTGCTTGATATTGAATGCACCGACGGCATTGATCCTGAAGTGATGCGTCAGGAAGCCACCGTCTGGCTTCAGATCGTGGAGCGCCAGCTGGGTGTGAAACCGATCGTCTATTCCAATCAAAATTTTTACGAGCGGCACCTGGCCGGCTATTTCGACGACTACCCGCTCTGGGTGGCGCGTTACAGCGATCAAAAGCCTTGCCTGGAGTCCGGCAAACTCTGGGACATCTGGCAGTACTCCAACAAAGGTTGTCTGGACGGCATTTCCCAGCAGGTGGATGTCAATGTATTTCCCGGCACGCCCGAGATGCTGGACCGGCTGTGCTGGTATCCGAAGGTGGCGGAAGCGGCGCCGTGAGCCGGGAACGAGGCATGGCCTTGCCGTTTATATGTTGATCTTTATTGGAAGCGGCCACCTAGTGTTCCGCACTCCATTCAAAGACCTCCCCCACCATGTCTGACTTCGCGCTCCACCTCATCGGGGAAAACAAAAAGAACAGGGCTCTATCGCTCGACATCGGTAATTGCGGTCTGACGGAATTGCCTCAGGAATTGGAAGAACTGATTTGGTTGGAAGAACTGATTCTCAGCAGTAAATGGAATACGTACAATTCCGAAAGAAGAGGCTGGGAGACAAAAACAAGTCAGAACACCGGGCCGTCCAACTGCATAACCAATATCGAAGGAATAGAGAAACCTTAGACTTTGGACACAAATGCTGGCCGTGTCACCAAAGGTAACTATGCAGCCGCCCTGCTCCGATGGAGCAGGGCGGCTGGATAGTTACCTTTCAAAATATTCTGAAAAATATTCTTTGGAATGTCAATCAATTTTGAGACATTCAGAA
>Ga0209181_10002701_pt1 | contig 28606 bp, 29 predicted proteins | sample MAT05_FD_187208 | JGI IMG/M metagenome (GOLD analysis project Ga0209181, IMG submission 187208) | Freshwater microbial communities from Lake Fryxell liftoff mats and glacier meltwater in Antarctica - MAT-05 (SPAdes) (version 2) | ecosystem: Environmental > Aquatic > Freshwater > Ice > Liftoff...
CGCTGACCGAGGCGCGCGCGTTCGCCGCGCCGAGCACCAGCACGGCGGTGGCGAGCAGCAGCGCCAGCGCCGACAGCGCCAGGCTGGCCGGCAGGCCGCCCGGCCCCCAGGACCAGCCGACCGCCACCGCCATCAGCCCGACGGCGCCCAGCAGCGGCCCGGCACCGCGCACCGATGCCGACCTGACCGCGCCGGTGTCCCAAGCCGCCGCCGCCACGAAGGCGCCCCACAAGCCGACGGCCAGCGCCTGGTTCAGGAAGGTGGGCGAAGGCGAGACGTTGTAGGCCAGCAACGACGGCGCGCTGGCCGCGGCGATGGCCAGCCAGCCTGGCGTGCTGAGGACGGGGGTTGAGGTCGACAAGGGTGCGGCGCAGTGCGCGGAATGTCGAAGCGGCCGATGCTACCGTGGCGCACCCGGCCCGGCGGCGCGGGCGTTCTAGCGCGCGGGCCGGCGCCGCCGGGCTGGCGCCACCGGCATCACGCCGTCAGCCAGGAAGACGCCGCCCAGCATCCGTGACTGCAGGTGCAGGCTGCCGATGGCCTCTTCCAGATGCGACCACGGTGCCTGCAGCCCCTCCAGCGAGGTGACGGAGCGCAACGCCGCCGGCCATACCAGCAGGTTCACCGGCAAGGCCCAGGGCGCGGCCCACTTCAGACCGCAAGCGACGACGCGGGCACCGGGCTGCAGGTGGCGCAGGACATGGTGCACGGCGTCGCGGCGGCGCAGCACGTCGTGCGTGAAGTGGAACAGCGCGGCGTCGGCCATCGTCGGCACGTCGGCCGTCTCGACCGGGCTGCACAGCAGGCTCACGTTGATCCAGCCCTGCGCTTCCACCCGCGCCTGCGCGATGGCCAGCATCTCGGGGCTCTGCTCGATGCCGATGACGTGACCGCCGGCGCCGACACGCCGGCGCAGCAGCGCCAGGCTGAGGCCGGTGCCGCAGCCGACATCGAGCACCGTGTCGCCGGGCCGCAGGCGCAGCAGGTCGACGGCCAGCCGGCGCAGCGGCTCGAACAGCGCGAGTTCGAGGTCGTAGACCACCGCCCGCGCCCGGTACTGGGCGAGCGCGGTCTGGCGGTCGGGCGCCGGGCGCTGGCGCGTGAAGAAGCCCATGCTGGCGCGGCTCGCCTGCGATCAGGGGCAGGCCGCGATCACCTCGGCCACCGCCGCCGTCAGCCGCTTGCCGTAAGGCACGTGCAGGAACTCGTTCGGCCCGTGTGCGTTGCTCTTCGGGCCCAGCACGCCGCAGACCATCATCTGCGCCTTCGGGAAGCCCTTCTGCAGCATGCTCATCAGCGGGATCGTGCCGCCCTGGCCGATGTAGCCGCAGGGCGCGCCGTAGTGCGTGTTCGACGCCGCGTTCAGCGCGTCTTCCAGCCAGGGCGCGAGTTCCGGCGCGTTCCAGCCGGTGGCGCCCAGCGCGCCGGCGCGGCCGTCGGCGTGGAAGGTCACGCTGGCGTTGTAGGGCGCGTTGTCTTCGAGCAGTGCCTTCAGCTTCAGGCTCGCCTCGTTGCCGTCGATCAGCGGCGGCAGCCGCAGACTCAGCTTGAAGGCGGTGTATGGCCGCAGCACGTTGCCGGCGTTGCCCAGCGTCGGCAAACCGTCCACGCCGGTCACGCTCAGCGTGGGCCGCCAGGTGCGGTTCAGCAGGCCCTGCACGGGGTCGGTGGTGGTCGGCAGCGTGGGCCCGCCGTCGGCGCCGCAAGCCCAGGGCAAACGCTTCCACACTTCATCTTTCAGGATGGCCGCGGTGGCGGCGGCCTGCTCGATGCGGGCGCCGGGAATGTCGCAATGAAAACTCTCGGGCAGCAGCCGCCCGGTGGCGCTGTCCTCGAGCCGGTCGAGCACATGGCGCAGGATGCGAAAGCTCGACGGCACCAGCCCGCTGGCGTCACCCGAGTGGATGCCTTCGCTGAGGATCTCCACCTTCAGCACGCCGCTGACCATGCCGCGCAGGCTGGTGGTCAGCCAGAGCTGCTCATAGTTGCCGGCGCCGCTGTCCAGGCAGACCACCAGGCCGACGTTGCCCAGCCTCGGTTTCAGCACATCGATGTAGGCCGGCAGGTCGTAGCTGCCGCTTTCTTCGCAACTCTCGATCAGCCCGACGATGCGCGGGTGCGGCAGGCCCTGCGCATGCAGTGCCTCGACGGCGGTGATGGCGGCGTAGACCGCGTAACCGTCGTCGGCGCCGCCACGGCCGTAGAGCAGGCCGTTTTCGTACTTCGGCGTCCACGGCCCGAGGTCCTTGCGCCAGCCGCTGAATTCGGGCTGTTTGTCGAGGTGGCCGTACATCAGCACGGTGTCGCCGGCAGCGGCCCGCGTGGACTCGATCTCGAAGAAGATGACCGGCGTGCGGCCCTCGATGCGCACCACCTCCAGCGTCAGGCCCGCGACCTTGCGGCCTTCCACCCAGGCCGCGGCGTCGCGGATCACGCGGTCGACATGGCCGTTGGCCAGCCAGTCGGCGTCGAACATCGGGCTCTTCGCCGGGATGGCGATGTACTCGGTGAGCGCGGGCACGATGCGCTCGTCCCAGGCGCTGTCGGCGTAGGCAGCCAGCGCGGCTGATTCCTGGGTGCGGGTGGGTGCGTTCATGGCCAATGCTCCGGGATGGGTCGAGTGAGGCAGTTTAGAACCGTGCCAGCCAGCCGGTCAGCGCGGCCAGCACTTCGGCCTGTTCGGGCTCGTTGAAGATCTCGTGGAACAGCGCCGGGAAGCGCTGCGCGGTCAGCACGTCGGCCGGCGCGGCGGCGGCGAACGCCGCGCTGCCGGCGGGCGCCACGCAGAGGTCGGCGCCGGCCCAGAGCAGCAGGGTGGGCGTGCGCCAGGCCGTAGCGCGCTGCAGCGCCAGCGCGCCGCCGCCGACGATGAAACGCGCCAGCCGGAACGTGATGCGGTCGTGGTTCAAGGGGTCGTCGATGTAGGCCCGGACGACGGCCGGATCGCGGCTCACCCATTCCGGCTTCAAGCCGTTGCCCAGCGCCACGTTGGGCAGCCAGGAACCGAGCCTGTCGAGCATCATCTTCTGCAGCGCGCCGATGCCGGAGTCGAGCGCGGGCGAGGACAGCACCAGCCCATCGACCGGCCGTGACCATGCCGCCGGGCTCGGGCTCAGCGCCTCCGCGACGAACCGCGCCGCCACCACGCCGCCCATGCTGTGGCCGAGCAGCAGCAACGGCCCGGGGTGGCTGGCGCGCACGCGGTCGATGACGAGTGCGAGGTCGGCCAGCAGGCTGTCGGGCGTGGCGAGCGCTCCGCGCGCGCCCGGGCTCCTGCCGTGGCCGCGCTGGTCATGGCCGGCGACGCGCCAGCCGGCACGGTTCAAGGCCAGCGCGACATGTTCGTAGCGGCCGATGTGTTCGCCCAGGCCGTGCACGATGAGCACGCTGCCTCTGGACGGCACGGCCTGCCAGTGTTGAAGATGCAGCTGCAGGCCGTCGCGCGTGCGGACGGGGATGTTGAGTGACTCCATGGCGACGATTGAACCATGGCCTGCAGGCTATGCTGGCCCCACCGCGCTCATGATCGAAGGTGGCTCTGCCCTTCTGCTCATTTCCCCTCGGGGGGCGGACGACGTATTTCGTCGGCCTGGGGGCACTATTGAGGAGACTCCGATGGACAACGACTTCTTCCGCATGGACCTCGCCGACAGCGGCGTCGCCCACCTGCAGCTCAACCGCCCCGAGCGCATGAACACCTTCGCGCCGCCTTTCTTCCCGGCACTGCGCGACGCTGTGCGCAAGCTGGGCGCCGAAGGCCGGGCACGCGTGCTGGTGATCTCGTCGACCGGCAAGCACTTCAGCGCCGGCATGTCGCTCGAAGTGTTTGCCGGTGGCGGCCCGATGCCGATGCTGAACACGGCCAGCGCCCGGTCACGTCTGGCTTTCCAGGACAGCCTGCGCCAGCTGATGGCCTGCATCGACGTGCTGGAAGAAGCGCGCTTCCCCGTCATCGCGGCCGTTCAGGGCGGCTGCATCGGCGGCGCGCTCGACCTCGCCGCCGCCTGTGACCTGCGCGTCTGCAGCGCAGACGCTTTTTTCACCGTGCAGGAGATCCACATCGGCATGGCCGCCGACCTCGGCGTGCTGCAACGGTTGCCGAAGATCGTGCCGCCCGCCGTGGCGCGCGAGATGGCCTTCACCGGTGACCGGCTGGGCGCCGAGCGCGCGCTGGCCGTCGGTTTGGTGAACGCCGTGCTGCCCGATGCCGCGGCCTCGCTCGGCCATGCGATGACGCTGGCCGCAGCCATCGCCGCCAAGTCGCCGCTGGCGGTGGCCGGCAGCAAGATGGCGATCAACTACGCCATCGACCACCCGACGGCCGACGCCCTGCAGCAGATGACGCTGCTGCAGAGCGCCATCTTCGACATCGACGAGATGGCGGTGGCCATCACGGCCTGGAAGGGCAAGTCGGCCGCCGGGTTCGAGCCGCTGGCGCCGGTCGACCCGGTCTGACCGGCCCTTCGGGTTGACCCCGTTTTGGGGCCCATGCATCGTTGCATCACTTGCCCGGGCATGAGCCCGGGCCGCGCGCTGCGCCTAGCCTGGGCCCCAAATCGGGGTCAACGCGAGCCTGGATTTCTGCCGCCCACGCTCCTGGACCGATTGTTTGCGTCTGGCGCGGCTGAGACGGTGCTGAGACGCTGGCTTGCCAGACTGTGCAGCCCGCCATCAACCCAGCCTGGAGATGCCCCATGCCGCTGCCGTTTCGACGCACTCTTTCCTTTGCGCCCTGGCTGCTCGCCGCCGCCCTGATCGCCGCCAGCGCGCCGGCGCTTGCCGTCGATGCGAACCCCGCTCGTGACCACGTGCGGCAGTGGCGATCGGCCTGGTTCACCCAGCACGGCATGGCCGACCGGTTTGCCGAGCTGACACCGGAACTCGTCGGTGGCGGCATCGCGCCGCCGGGCAGTTTCCCGGCCGTGGTGGCGCTGCTGTTCAAGGGCGTCCCGAGCAACGCCGAGGCGCAGTACTGCGCCGGCACGCTGACCGCCGCGCGAAAGGTGCTGACGGCCGCGCACTGCGCCGACTTCCTCGTCGCGGCGGACCTGGCCGTGCTCGTCGGCACGCAAGACCTGACCAGCGGCGGCCAGCGCCTTGCCGTGTCGACCATCGCCGTGCATCCGCGCTGGAATCCCGACACCGCCGGGAACGATGTGGCCGTGCTCACGCTGGCCAGCGCGGCCACGGGCATCACGCCGGTGTCGATCATCGCCTCGACCGCGGTCGAGGCGATCCTGGCGCCCGAAGGCACGGTCGCCACCGCGGTGAGCTGGGGTGAGACCGGTGCCGGGCAGTCGACGAAACTCAAGCAGGGCACGATGCCCCTGCTGGCGCCGGGATGCGGCGGCTCGCCGGCGATCCTGTGCGCCGGCGCCCCGGACCACAGCGTGGGCACCTGCTCCGGCGACTCCGGCGGGCCCCTGTTCGTGCCGGCACGCCAGCCGGGCCGTCGTTTGCAGGCGGCAGTCACCAGCTTCGGCATCAGCGCCTGCGCCTCGCCCGGTGTGCCCGACTTCTTTGCACGGCTCGCCGTGCTGGGCGCCTGGGTCAAGCTGCAGTTGCGGCCCTGAGGCCAGACCGATCGTGCGTGCGGCCGTGCTGTAGTCCGCGCCTGTAGCCCGCGCCCTTCAGTCCGATCCGAAGGCCGGGCGCTCGGCAGCCAGCGCCGCCAGCACGGCATCGGTGTCCTGCCCCAGCGATGGCGCGTTGCGCCGGTGCCCGCCCGGCGTGCGTGACAGCTTGGGCACGATGCCGGGCACCAGCAGCCGGCTGCCGTCGCCCATCGTCACTTCCTGCAGCATGCCGCGTGCGGCGTAGTGCGGGTCGGCGGCGATGTCGGCCACGGTGTAGATGCGGCCGGCCGGCACACCGGCCAGGTCCAGCGCGGCCAGCACTTCGTCGACGCTGCGCGGGGCCGCCCAGTCACCGATCGCGGCATCGATCTGATCGACGCGCGCCACGCGGCCGGCGTTGTGTGACAGTGTTTCGTCGTTCGCCAGATCGTCACGGCCGATGGTGGTCATCAAGCGCTTGAAGATGCTGTCGCCGTTGCCGGCGATCAGCGCGTAGCCGTCGCGGCAGGCGTAGGCGTTGCTCGGCGCGATGCCTGGCAGCGCGCTGCCCGCCGGCCCGCGCACGGCGCCGAACGCGCTGTACTCGGGCAGCAGGCTTTCCATGCAGTTGAAGACCGCCTCGTACAGGGCGACGTCGATGATCTGGCCCAGGCCGCTCTTCTGGCGCTCCTGCAGCGCCATCAGGATGCCGATGACGCCGTGCAGTGCGGCCAGCGTGTCGCCGATGCTCACGCCCACGCGCACGGGAGTGCGGCCGGGCTCGCCGCTCAGGTGGCGCAGCCCGCCCATCGCCTCGGCCACCACGCCGAAGCCGGGTTTGTCGAGATAAGGCCCGGTCTGCCCGTAGCCGCTGATGCGCAGCACGATCAGGCGCGGGTTGGCGGCCAGCAGGTCGGCCGGCGCCAGGCCCCAGCTTTCCAGCGCGCCGGGGCGGAAGTTTTCTACCAGCACGTCGGCTTCCAGCGCCAGCGCGCGCACGGTGGCCTGCGCCTCGGCCTCGCGCAGGTCGAGCGCCACCGAGCGCTTGTTGCGCGACTGCACCTGCCACCACACCGAGGTGCCGTCCTTCAGCAGCCGCCACTGGCGCAGCGGGTCGCCGCCGGCGGGTGGCTCGATCTTGATGACGTCGGCGCCGAAGTCGGCCAGCGTGCGCGCGGCGAACGGGCCGGCGATCAGTTGGCCTAGTTCGAGGCAGCGAAGGCCGGCCAGCGGGCCGGCGCCGCCGCCGCCGTGCGGGCGGGCCTCGACGGATCCGAACATGCTTTTCTCCCGGCTTGCAGCGTGGAAGGCGCAGTGTAGGCCGGGCCTTCCGTGGGGCGAGCGTCGGGGTAAGCTGCGACCCTCCCATGCCGCATGCTCCCACCGTCTCGAAAGCTATCGCTGAACTGGCGGCCCAGACGCCAGAGCCGGCTGACTTTTCCAGCCTGTTCGATTTTTTGCCCATCGGCGCCTACCGCTCTTCGCCCGCCGGCGAGCAGTTGCGCGCCAACCCGGCTTTGGTGCGGCTGAACGGCTACGAGACTGAAGCCGAGATGCTGGCCGCCGTGCGCGACATCGGCACCGAGTGGTACGTCGACCCGGCTCGGCGCGGGGAATTCCGGGCGCTGCTGGAGCGTGACGGCCAGGTCGTCGCCTTCGTCTCGGAGATTTACCGCCACAAGACGCGTGAGCGCATCTGGGTCAGCGAGAACGCGCATCTGGTGCGCGACGCCTGTGGCGGCGTGCTGCGGTTTGAAGGCACCGTCGAGGAGATCACCGCGCGCGTGACGGCCGAGACGGCGCTGCGGCAGCACCAAGCCCGCCTGCGCGACATCGCCGAACTGGTGCCAGGCATGGTCTACGAGTTGCTGATCGCGCCCGACGGCCAGCGCCGCTACAACTTCATCAGCGCCGGGGTGAAGGCCATTTACGGCGTGGACGTGGCCAGCGTGATGGCTGACGGCAACCTGCTGAACCGCTTTCGCCACCCCGACGATCACTTCCGCGTCGAGACGGAAACCGCCAGGGCGGCGTGCGAGAACAGGCCGCTGTCGACCGAGTTCCGCATCCGGCGTGCCGACGGCGAACAACGCTGGGTGCACCTCGTCTCGTGCTCGGCGCGCGCTGACGCCGCCGGCTGCCTGCGCATCGGCGTCATGACCGACATCACCCACGGCAAGCAGGCGCAAGAGCTGCGCCACGAGCGGGACCGCGCCGAGGCAGCCCGCCAGGCGCAGACGCATTTCCTCTCCTGCGTCAGCCACGAGCTGCGCACGCCGCTGAACGCCATCCTCGGCTTCTCGCAGCTGATCGCGATGACGCCGTCCACCGGCAGCCGCCAGCTGGGCTGGGTGCAGGAGGTGCTGACGAGCGGGCAGCATCTGCTAGGGCTGGTGGACGACATTCTCGACCTGGCCAGCGCGCAGACCGGCCAGCTGCCGTTCGACAGCGCCCCGGTCGACCTCGCCGAGGTGGTGGGCGAAACCTGCACCATGCTCGCCGCCATGGCGGCCGCTGGCAATGTCGGTCTGGTCCACACGGTGCCGCCGGGACTGCGCCTGCATGTCGACCGCAAGCGGCTCAAGCAGATCAGCGCCAACCTGCTGTCGAACGCCATCAAGTACAACCGGCCGGGTGGCAGCGTGATCGTGGCCGTGGTCGGGCCGCCAGCGGGCGGCTTTCTGCAGTTCAGCGTGGCCGACACCGGGCTGGGCATGGACGCCGAACAACTGGCCCGCATTTTCCAGCCCTTCGACCGCCTGGGCGCTCAGCGCAGCGGGGTGGCCGGCACGGGCCTGGGCCTGGCCATCTGCAAGCAGCTGGCCGAGGCGATGGGTGGCGGCATCCGGGTGAGCAGCGAGGCGGGCCGCGGCACGACGTTCTTCGTGAGCCTGCCGGTGTGCGCGGAACCGGCGGAACCGGCGCCGAACCAGCCTGCAGAACCAGCCGTCTAGGCCGGCTCGAAGCTGAACACCGCCACGCTCGCCCGCAGGTTGGGCCAGTGGCGCACGACGCGGCCGTCCTGCAGGCCGAAGCGGTCGGTCACGCGCAGCCCGGTCTTGACGGCCAGCACCTCGAAGTCGGCCAGCGTGCTGACGCGGATGTTCGGCGTGTCGTACCACTGGTAAGGCAGCACCCGGGTCACCGGCATGCGGCCGCCCAGCACGTGCAGCCGGTTCGGCCAGTGCGCGAAGTTGGGGAACGCGACGATGCCGATGCGGCCGACGCGCGCCGTCTCGCGCAGCATGCGTTCGGTGTTGCGCAGGTGCTGCAGCGTGTCGACCTGCAGCACGACGTCGAAGCTGCGGTCCTCGAACAGCGCCAGCCCTTCTTCGAGGTTGAGCTGGATGACGTTGACCCCGCGCCGCACGCAGGCCTGCACGTTGGCGTCGTCGATCTCGATGCCGTAACCGCTGCAGCCCTTGTGCTGCTGCAGCCAGGCCAGCAACTCGCCGCCGCCGCAGCCGAGGTCGAGCACGCGGGCACCGGCGGGCACCAGGCCGGCGATGATCTCCAGGTCCTTGCGTCCTGTCATGCCGGCAACCCGAGCACGCGCTCGAAGTAGGACCGCATCACCTGGTGGTAACGCGGGTCGTCGAGCAGAAAGGCATCGTGGCCATGCGGGGCGGCAATCTCGGCGTAGCTGACGTCGATGCGGTTGTCGACCAGCGCCTTCACCAGCTCGCGTGAGCGTGCCGGCGAGAAGCGCCAGTCGGTGGTGAAGCTGACGATGAGGAAACGGTGCTCACGGGCCAGCGCGAAGGCACGCGCCAGGTCGCCGCCGTGTTCACGTGCGGGATCGAAGTAGTCGAGCGCACGCGTGATCAGCAGGTAGGTGTTGGCGTCGAAATATTCGCTGAACTTGTCGCCCTGGTGGCGCAGGTAGCTCTCGATCTGGAACTCCATCTCCTGCGTGCTGTAGGCCAGATCGGCGGCGCGCAGCTTGCGGCCGAACTTCAGGTCCATCGCGTCGTCAGACAGATAGGTGATGTGGCCGATCATGCGGGCCACGCGCAGGCCGCGCTTGGGCACCACGCCGTGTTCGTGGAAATGGCCGCCATGGAAGTCGGGGTCGGTGATGATGGCGCGCCGCGCCACCTCGTTGAAGGCGATGTTCTGCGCCGACAGGTTGGGCGCGGTGGCCACCGCGACGCAGTGGCGCAGGCGCGCCCCGTGGCGCAGCGTCCAGGCCAGTGCCTGCATGCCGCCCAGGCTGCCGCCCAGCACGGCGGCCAGTTGCCTGATGCCCAGCCGGCTCATCAGCCGGGCCTGCGAGTCGACCCAGTCTTCCACCGTCAGCACCGGGAAGTCGGCGCCGTAGATGCGGCCGGTAGCCGGGTTGACGTGCATCGGCCCGGTGGAGCCGAAACAGGAACCCAGGTTGTTGACGCCGACGACGAAGAAGCGGTCGGTGTCGAGCGGCTTGCCAGGGCCCACCAGGTTGTCCCACCAGCCGGTCTGAGACGGCGTCTCGGCGTGGCTGCCCGCCACGTGGTGGCTGGCATTCAGCGCATGGCACACCAGCACGGCATTGCTGGCGTCGGCGTTCAGCGTGCCGTAGGTCTCATAGACCAGCGTGTACTCGGCCAGCACGGCGCCGCTCTTCAGCGGCAAGGGCTCGCTGAAGTGCATCTGCTGGGGGGTGACGATTCCGATGGAGCCCATGAAAACCCGGCGGCGCAGTCGTGCGGGTGCCGGTTGGATGGCCTCGCGCTTTAGCGGCATTTGTTGGGGCGACGTTGATCAGCGTGGCCTTGTAGCGCCCGCAATCGAAACAAATCGGCGCTTTCAGGGCAAAGTATAGCCAGCCCGTACACCCCGCGTCCGAAGGCGCCACATGCTCTGGTTCTGCGTGCCGACACCGTCAGCGGGCAGTTGATGGCTGCCGGCCACTTCATCCCGGAAGAACTGCCCGGGCCCACGGCCGACGCCCTGCAGGCCTTCCTCAACGTCTGAACAGACCGCGAAACACCGCGTAACTCGGCACTCCCAGAACCGGCGCCGACGGCTACCATCGCGCCGTTTCTGGAGGTAAACCGCATGCATGCCTGGCTGCACAGGATCGATCAGCACTTCCCCGTGCGCTACACGGTGTGGTTCCTCTGCGCGGTCGGCTTCCTGCTTTTCAGCTTCACCTACGTGGCGTTCCGCGTCGGCGGTCTTGCCGCGCTGGCCTGCCTGTTCCTCGCCGGCCTGGGCTGGCGTGACCACCGGCAGACGCGCCATTCGGTGCTGCGCAACTACCCGGTGATCGGCCACCTGCGCTTCCTGCTGGAGTTCGTGCGGCTGGAGATCCGCCAGTACTTCATCGAGAGCGACCACGAAGCGACACCGTTTTCGCGCACCCAGCGTTCACTGGTCTACCAGCGCGCCAAGGGTGAGTCGGACAAGCGGCCGTTCGGCACGCAGCTCGACGTGCACGCCACCGGCTACGAGTGGATGAACCACTCGATGGCGCCCACCACATTGGCCACGCACGACTTCCGCGTCAGCATCGGCAGCGGCGGCAGCAGCTGCACGCAGCCTTATGAGGCCAGCATCTTCAACATCTCGGCGATGAGCTTCGGCGCGTTGTCGGCGAACGCCATACTGGCTTTGAACGGCGGCGCGAAGAAGGGCAACTTCGCCCACGACACCGGCGAAGGTTCGGTCAGCCAGCACCACCGCGTGCACGGCGGTGATTTGATCTGGGAGATCGGCTCGGGCTACTTCGGCTGCCGCAACGACGACGGCAGCTTCAACGAGGCGCGTTTCGAGGCCGGCGCGCGCGAGCCGCAGGTGAAGATGATCGAGTTGAAGCTCAGCCAGGGCGCCAAGCCCGGCCACGGCGGCGTGTTGCCCGGGCCCAAGGTGACGCCCGAGATTGCAGCCGCGCGCGGCGTGCCGGCGGGCGTGGATTGCGTCAGCCCGGCCAGCCACAGCGCGTTTTCCACCCCGCTGGAGATGATGCATTTCATCGAAAGGCTGCGCCAGTTGTCGGGCGGCAAGCCCACCGGCTTCAAGTTCTGCATCGGCCACCCCTGGGAGTGGTTCGCCATCGCCAAGGCCATGCTCGACACCGGCATCCTGCCCGACTTCATCGTCGTCGACGGCGCCGAGGGCGGCACCGGTGCGGCGCCGCTGGAGTTCACCGACCACGTCGGCGCGCCGCTGCAGGAAGGGCTGCTGCTGGTGCACAACACGTTGACAGGCCTGAACCTGCGCCACCGCATCAAGATCGGCTGTGCCGGCAAGGTGGTGGGCGCGTTCGACATCGCCCGCACGATGGCACTGGGCGCCGACTGGTGCAACTCGGCGCGCGGCTTCATGTTCGCGCTGGGCTGCATACAGGCGCAGACCTGCCACACCGGCAGCTGCCCGACCGGCGTCACCACGCAGGACCCGCAGCGCCAGCAGGCGCTGGTGGTGCCCGACAAGACCGAGCGCGTCTACCGCTTCCACCAGAACACGCTGAAGGCGCTGAAGGAACTGGTGCAGGCCGCCGGGCTGCGGCACCCGGGCGAGATCACCGCCTTCCACATCGTGCGCCGCATGGCCGACAACGACGTGCGGCTGCTCGCCAACCAGCTTCCGTTCGTCAAGCCGGGCGCGCTGAAAGCGGCGATGGACGGCCGGGCCGACTGGCCTTACCCGGTGTTCAAGCTGTACTGGCCGCTGGCGCGCAGCGACAGTTTTCAGCCCGCGAGAAGCGGCAGCTTCCAGCCCCCGATGGTCGACCCGATGGCGACGGCGACGGCGACGGCGATGGCAACGGCGACAGACACACCCGTCACGGCCTGAGGGCCGGAGCCTGCTTGGCCTGGCTCGGCACTGACCGCCGCCGTCACCGCCGTCATCGACAATAGGACTCAACCACAGCCGAGCTGACCGCCGCCCCTCCCGATGGCCATTCAATGGTTTCCCGGCCACATGCACACCACCCGGCTGGCGATGGTCAACCGGCTGAAGACCGGCATCGACGTGGTGATCGAAATGCTCGACGCCCGGCTGCCCGGCGCCAGCGCCAACCCGCTGCTGGCCGCGCTGACGGCCGGCAAGCCGGCGCTCAAGCTGCTCAACAAGCAGGACCTGGCCGACCCGGCGCGCACCGCGCTCTGGCTGGAACACTACAACGCCCAGCCCGCCACCCGCGCCATCGGGCTGGACGCCAGCGAGCCCGCGCCCGCCGCCCGGCTGATCCAGGCCTGCCGGGCGTTGGCGCCGCTGCGTGGCGGCATGGTCAAGCCGCTGCGCGTGCTGATCTGCGGCATCCCGAACGTCGGCAAGAGCACGCTGATCAACACCCTGGTGCGCCGCAAGGCCACCAAGACCGGCGACGAAGCCGGCATCACGAAGACCGAGCAGGCCATCGTCCTGGCCAGCGACGTGACGCTGTTCGACACCCCCGGCATGCTGTGGCCGCGCATCACCGTGGCGCAGAGCGGCTACCACCTGGCCGCCAGCGGCGGCATCGGCCGCAACGCTTATGACGAACAGGAAGTGGCGCTGGCGCTGCTCGAACGACTGCAGCTTGCTTATGCAAGCGCCGTGGCGGCGCGCTACAAGCTGCCCGACCCGGCTGCGCTGGCCGCGCTGCAGCCCGACGCGCTGCTCGAACTCATCGCCCGCCAGCGCGGCCTGGTGCAGACCGGCGGTCGGCTGAACCTGCAGAAGGCGGCCGACGTGGTGCTGAACGACTTCCGCTCCGGCGCGCTGGGCCGCATCACGCTCGAAACGCCGGCCGAACATGCGGCCTGGGTCGCCGCGGGGGATGCGCTGGAAGCCGCCCGGGCGGTAAAGAAGGGGCGCGGCAAGGGGCGCGGACTTTCGCAGCCGCAGCCGCAGCCGCAGCCCGAGGCTGACGCCGAATAAGGCCGAATGACGCTGGCACTGCGGACCGCTGCCTGAATCCCCGGCATCCGCAGGCGCTGCACCCATGCAGCCCATGGCGGAAAGACGACCGCCATCAGACAGCCATGACAAGGTCGATGGATGCCATCTAAAATGGCAGTCTGTTTTCCATTTCACATGCCATGACTCAAGCCATCACCATTGACCGTGCCGGCCGCATCGTCTTGCCTATCGAGGTGCGGCGCCGCCTGAACCTGGTTCCCGGCTCCCTGCTCACGCTCGACGTGGTGGCGCAGCGCATCGAATTAACGCCGCAGGCTCAGCCTGAGGCCGAACTGGAGGTGACAGCCGGCGGGCGCACCGTCTTGCGCCCCACGGGAGTGGCATTCGACGCCGGGGCCGTCACGCGCGCCGAGCGTGATGCGCAGGCACGCAGCGCGCGGGTGAAGTGAGTCTGCGACGTGAATCAGTGACGTGAATCAGTGACGTGAGTGCGTTCCTCGACACCTCGGTCGTGCTCGCCTCGCTCGACCCCGACGAAAGCCACCACCTCGCCTGCGACCGCCTCATCGCCGCCGGAGGTCACCAACTCCATGTGCACGCCTTGGCCGAGTCGTTTTCGATCCTCACCGGCGGACGTCAAGGCCGGCGGCTGGGCCCGGCTGTGGCGGCACGGCCGATCGAGCAAAGCGTGCTGCCGTACGTGCAACCCGTCTTGCTGGACGGTGGCGCCATCATGGCTGCGCTGGCGGAGTGCGAGGCACGCGGCGTGCGCGGCGGCGGCGTCTACGACTGGATCCACCTGGCGGCAGCCAGGAAAGCCGGCGCCGAGGTCTTCTACACGCTGAACCTGCGCGACTTCCGGGCCCTGGCCCGGCCGGGCGATCCGCGCGTCGAAATGCCTTGAACCGGATCGTTCCAGGCACCCACGCGTCGGTCTTGCGATGGCGCGCTATTTGATGCAGCCTGACGCTGAACCAGATGTGGAGCAGCGGGGCATGCGAATGACCCTCACCATCGACGACGAACTGTTTGCCAAGGCGCTTGAATTGGCCGCGCCGGGCACCGAAAAGTCCGAGTTGCTCAGGGAGTGTGTGAGGGTTTTTATCCAGCGACAAACAGCGCGCCGCCTGGCTGCGCTGGGCGGGCAGGCGCCTGACGTCGAACTGGCGCCCCGGCGCCGCGAAGAAGCGCTGCCCTCATGAACGTGCGGGTCGACACCAGCGTCTGGGTCGGCCACTTCAAGCTGTACAAAACGAGCATCTGGCAGCGCTGCTGGAGCAGGGACGTGTGGTCTGCCACCCGTACGTGGTGCTGGAACTGGCATGTGGCACGCCAGCCAACCGGCGGTCCATTCTCGACAGCATGGTCTTGGTCGAACGCGCGGCCGTCGCCACGACAGCAGAAGTGCTGGCGATGATCGTGCAACAGCGCTGCTTCGGGCGCGGCTGTGGCTCGGTCGACCTCAGTCTGCTGGCGTCGGCGCTGCTGCACGGCAGCACGCAGATCTGGACTCTGGACCAGAGGCTCCAGGCCGGCGCTGCCGAGGCGGGGCTGAACTGCCGGCCGCAGATTAAGTCTTGAGGCAGTGGCCGGCTGCGGCTTCAGGCAGCTCAAAGGGCAAAAGGCAAAAGGCAAGACCTGACCCCGGACTTCCCAGAGCCTGATGACGACTGAACTGAAAGGCAGAGGGGGCGAGAGGCAAGACCTGAATCCATCTTCCCTAAAAAGAAGAGGCGCCCTCAGGCGCCTCTTCTCCATCTACGCTGGGCGGCGAAACTCAGCTTCTTAGGCCTTTGGACGGTACTTAGCTGCGACGGTGCTCGTGGTGTCAATGGTCCAAACCACGCCGCCACCGCTACATGCTGCGGCATACACCACAGTGTCCCCAGCGCTGATCTGTGAACCGATAGCCTTATAAACAACCGTCACAGTCCCTGCAGTGGCGCTGGTGCCAGCGGCCGTAACAGAAGTGACGTAGGTGCTGGTGTAAGTCGCAGCCGTCTCCAAGCCCAGCGAAGCGTTGTCAGCAGCATTCAACGTGCTGTCGCTGCAAGCGATACCGATCGCAGTGCGTGCCGGGGCAGAGCGACTCCCACCTTCTGTGACCTTCGCTTTTGTGGTGTAGTCCTGATACGCGGGCAGTGCGACGGCCGCCAAGATGCCGATGATCGCCACGACGATCATCAGTTCGATGAGGGTGAAACCTTGTTGGACGCGCTTCATGGTGTGAGCTCCTTTTGGGGGGGGTGGTTTGAGACGGAAGACAAGCTGTTGATTGCAGGCACCGTGCCAGGCCGGTTTGTCCTGAAAAACGTGCTGTTTTCACGCCGATTGACAACAATGGTCACTTTCCGGCCTCATGACGCGGCCCCGGGCGGCCCCAGTTGCCGCAAAACGTCGGGGAAGGGGTCAGATCTTGCCTTTGAACCCCAGCTCGCAACAAGCTGCGTCGGCAGCCGTCGTCGAGTTGCCGCTGTCTTTCGGGGCCAGGCCATTCGGGCGGACCACTGTCTCCCGCTCGACAGGAGCCACCCAAGTTAGCGTAAACTCCAGCAAGCCATATTTATGGGAAACCAGCCATGAAGACCACGCTCGACTTGCCCGATGATCTGATGCGCGCGGTAAAGATTCGCGCTGCCGAGAACAACCTCAAGCTGAAGGACATCGTGGCTGACGCCTTGCGCGCGGCCTTGTCGATGCCCGCAGGTGCATTGTCAGCGCCGTCCGACCCGGTTCAGGCGTTCGGACAGCGGTTGCTCATCGGCCCGGATGGCGCTGTGACCAACCCATACGGTCTGGATGACGATGCGTTTTTCGAGTCTCTCGATGCACTGCGCGCCGGCAGCCGCGGTGAACCGCTGCGCGACCCCTTCCAGCAGGGCTGAAAATGTTCGTGCTCGACACCAACGTTCTCAGTGAAGTCCTCAGGCTACGGCCGTCGCCAGGGGTGATCCGGCGGTTGCTGGAAAACAGCTCGAAGACCCTGTTTGCGTCAGAGCTCACGCGCTATGAGCTGCGCTTTGGCGCGGCACTGCGCGCCGATGCTCCTGTCTTCTGGCGCCGCCTGCAGCGCGACGTGCTGCCTTTGGTGACCTGGCTTGCCGTCACAGAGCCAGTCAGCTTGCGCGCCGCCGACATTGCCGCCGCGCAGCGCTTGTCTGGCCGGCCTTGCGGCACGATTGATCCCTTGATCGCAGCCACCGCGTTGGACCGAGGCCTGCCTCTCGTCACACGCAACGTGCAGCACTTCGAACAGGTGGAGGGTCTGGAAGTGCAAAACTGGTTCTGATCGCATCCAGAGCCGGCCTGCGCACACACCCCGCCCCGTGAGGCAAGGGCTGCGGCCAGCGCTCTCAGCGGCCGCTCACCGCCGCTCCCGAATGCCCGAACTCCATCAGTTGCCCCGACACCAGCGCCTGTATGCGGTGCGGGCTGTCATGGGCACCGATCTCGGCCATCACCGGGTCCACCTCGCCGGGCTTGATGTGGGTGATGTAGACATCCATCGGCCGGCCCAGCTGGGCGAGTTCGATCTTCAGCATGGCCGGGCACAGGTGTTTGCTGATGCCGGCCAGTTCATGTTCGTCGTCTCGAAAGGCGGTTTCGATCACCAGCGCGTCGATCGGCAGCGTGGCCAGCCGCGCCCACAGTGCCGGGTTCGGTCCGGTGTCACCGGTGAACACCCAGGCGCCCGTGCTCCCGGCTCCATCGTCGGCCGTGCCCAGCACGGCGTAGCCGACCGCCGGCACGGTGTGGCTGGCGGGCAGCACCTCGATTCGGTGTTCGCCCGTTTCCAGCACCTGGCCGACCTCGATGGCGACCAGTTCGAGCACGGGCTCGGCGGCGCTGGGCAGGCGCGTGAAGTCGGGCCAGATCACGCCGTTGAAGATGTGGGTGCGCAGGGCCGCCAGCGTGGCGGCCAGCGCGTGCACGCGCACCGGCGGGCGCCGTTCGGCGTGGCGCCGCCGTGTCACGCTGTCGGCCAGCAGGCCGATGGCGAGCACGTGGTCGAGGTGCGAGTGGCTGACCAGGATGTGGTCGATGCGCACCATCTCGGCCAGCGTCAGATCGCCAACGCCGGTGCCGGCGTCGATGAGGACGGTGCCGTCGAGAAGGAATGAGGTGGTGCGGCTGCCGGCGGCAATCGAACCTGAACAACCAAGGACTCGGATCTGCATGGACGGATGAGGTTGAGCGTCGCCTATGCTGGGCCAGAGGAGCGCCGCACGCAAGGCAAGCATCCCGCAGATTGGAGAGCTTGGACGGTGCTGCCGGCAGCCGCCGTGAAGCGCGTCACAGTCCGCCAGGCGGCGCCAGGGCACGGCGCTGCCGCCATGAGCTTTACCGGTGGATGAACTGCATCTGCGTGCCGGCCAGCTCGATGACGTCGCCGTTGCGGAGCGGCACCGATTCACCCACCAGCGGCATGCCGTTGACGCTGGGCCGCACGCTGCCCTCGACATGCGCGAACGCATAGCCGTTCGGCCGCCGGGTGATCGACGCCACCTGCACGCCGGGCTTGCCGACGGTGGTGACAACCTTCGTCAGTGTGACTTCGCGGCCGGCAGCCGCGCCGTTCAGAACCTTGATCGACGCCGGTTGCAGCGGCGCGGCCTGCGGTGGCGGCGGTGCCGCGTGGAAGCCGCCAAAGCTGGAATGCCCCGCCTGCATGGGCTGCTGAGACGGGCTGAAGGCCGGCGGCACCGCACTGCCCGGCCGCATGATCATGGTCTTCTCGTATTCGCCGCTTTCGTCGACCAGGTACTTGATCTTGTACTTGCCGATCTCGACGGTGTCGTTGTGCTGCAGCAGTTGCTTCTTGATCGCCTTGCCGTTGATGTAGGTGCCGTTGGTGCTGTTGAGGTCTTCTATGAAGACGTCGGCGCCCACCATCTGCAGCACGGCGTGCTCACCGCTGACTGCCAGGTTGTCGATGACGATGTCGTTGTAAGGGCGACGACCAAGCGTGGTCTTGTCCTTGGTGATCTGGACTTCCTTGATGACCACCCCGTCGAGCGAAACAACCAGCTTGCCCATGTCTGACCTCTAGATTGCCCGCCGCCGATTGCGACAGGCATGACGCTGTACCGCGACTGCCTTGCCCATGCTGCCGACCGACAGGCTCAGCGCCTGAACGGCCACCAGGACCTTCCCTGCGGGCTGGCGGCGCCAGGCGCGCGTACCAGTATGACCGAAATATTATCTTTTCCGCCCGCGTCGTTGGCGGCGTCTATCAGTGCGCGGCTCGTCAACTCGAGCGAGTCGTGCGCCTGCAACAGCTGCGCGATGGCGGTGTCGTCGAGCATGTCGGACAGCCCGTCGGAGCACATCAGGTACAGATCGCCCACCTGCACCTCGTGCTGGTGGGTTTCCAGCAACACGGTGTCTTCGACGCCCACGGCGCGCGTCACCAGGTTCTTGTTGGCTGAAAACGCAGCCTGCTCGGGCGTGATGAGGCCGGCGTCGATCTGCTCCTGCAGCAGCGAATGATCACGCGTGATCTGCTGCAGCCGGCCCGCCCGCAACCGGTAGGCGCGCGAGTCTCCGACATGGCCGACCAGCAGGCGCAGGTCACGGAACACCGCCACCACCAGCGTGGTGCCCATGCCGGCGTATTGCGGGTTGGAGTTGGCAGCGTTGAATATGGCGCGGTTGGCGTTGTCGACGCAGATGTCCATGGCGCGGCGCACTTCGGCGTCACTGGCCTGCGCGCTGGCCTCGCGCAACCAGCGGCCGAGCTCGGTGCGGATGAACGTGGTGGCCATGTTGCTGGCCACTTCACCGGCGTTGTAGCCGCCCATGCCGTCGGCCAGCACGGCGAGCGATACACCGTCGTCGAGAGCCACGGAGTCTTCGTTGTTGCTGCGCGCTCGGCCGGGGTCGACAGCGGCAAATAGGTCGATCGGCATGGGCGTCTGTTGCGCGTCGTCAGCGATGTTGGGGATTGTGCATCGGAAGCTGGGCCGTACTGCGCTGCAAGCGGGGGCGTACGCGTGATTTCGGTCCGTGCTGACACCTCTGAGGCACTGTGTTTACATCGTGTTCACGTCGCCATCACGTCGCCATCACATCGAGTTACGCAGCGCGTGCAGCGTGTCGGCCAGCGCCTGGGCATCGCCTGGCCGCTCTGTCGGGCGCTTGGAGAGCAGGCTCGCCACCAAGGCGGCCAGTGCGGGCGGCAGGTCGCGCCGCTCGGTGCGCAGGTCGGGCGCCGCGTCGAAGGCCACGCTGCGCAGCAACACGCCCAGCGAGCTGTCGTCGAACGGGAGCCGGCCAGTGAGCAGCTGGAACAGCGTGACGCCCAGCGCGTACAGGTCGCTCGCCGGAGTAGGCGCGTCACCGGCCAGCTGCTCGGGCGCCATGTACGCCGGCGAGCCGAGAACCAGCCCGGTGCGCGTGCGTTCGGCGTCGGCCAGCCGGGCGAGGCCGAAGTCGGCCAGCTTGAGCTGGTCGCTCGCCCAGTCGATCATGATGTTCGACGGCTTGACGTCGCGGTGCACCACGCCGGCGCAATGGGCGTGGTGCAGTGCACGCGCCACACGTTCGGCCAGCCGCAGCACCACGGGTTCGGGGAGCAGGCGGGCGGGACGGGCATAGCGGGCCAGATCGACACCGACGACCAACTCCATCGCCAGCCAGCCGCTGCCGCCCTGTTCACCTGCGGCCAGCAGCCTGACGATGTCGGGGTGCGCCAGCCTGCGCATCGGTTCTGCCTCGGCCAGGAAGCGTGCCCGAGCTTCGTCGGATTCGGCGCCGGCGGCGTGGTCGGTCAGCGCCATCACTTTCAATGCCACAGCGACCCCGCTGGTCTGATCTATGGCCAGGTGCACTGCGCCCATCGAACCCTGGCCCAGGGTGCGCAACACCTGGTAGGGCCCAAAAATCGGGGCCGTGCCTGTGGCGGCCATCATCGCGGGCTGTATCGGGCGACGGGCAGAGCGTCGTCGGCGCTGCGTCAGGCAGCGGGATGAACTGCTGCTGATCGGCTCTTGACGAACATGCCGATGACCCACACCAGCAGAGCACCGGCCGCCCCGGCACCGTAGCGCACAACCGCCACGACCTCTGGCAACGCGCCGGCTCTTGCAACCGGCAATGTGGGCAGATAGCCAAGCAAGGCGGGGTCCGAGACGGCCATGGTGCCGGCGATCCAGCCCAGCAGCAAACCGCCGACGGTGATGATGGCGGGGAAGCGATCCATCAGCTTGATCACCAGCTGGCTGCCCCAGACGATGATGGGTATCGACACCAGGAGGCCGAAGATCACCAGCGGCATCTTGTGGTCGCCGCCCGCGCCTTCGGCGGCACCTGCGATGGCGATGACGTTGTCCACGCTCATCACCAGGTCGGCCACGATGACGGTCTTGACGGCGGTCCAGAGTTTGTCCGAGGCCTGCACATCACCATGCCCCCCTTCGTCGTCAGGCGCCAGCAGCTTGACGCCTATCCAGATCAGCAGCGCGGCACCCACCAGCTTGAGGAAGGGGATGGCCAGCAAGGTCAGGGCAAAAAAGATCAGGATCACGCGCAGCACGATGGCACCGGCAGTGCCCCAGAGGATGCCCTTGGTGCGCAGATTCGTCGGCAGCTTGCGGCAAGCCAGCGCAATGACGACTGCGTTGTCACCGCCCAGCAGGACGTCGATCATGATGATCTGGCCGACGGCAACCCAGAATTCGGCGTGCATGAACTGATCCATCGGGACGCTTTCAGGTCTTGATTGGCTTGCGCTCAGTTTAGGCGCGCGGGCTGGGCAGCGAGTTGCGGAAACTACAGATGAGCGGGCACTGCCAGGGCCGCAGCTGCAGCCCCTTCGACACGTTCAAATCTGGCACGGCGGCCAGCCGGCCGACCGTCACGCTGGCGCCTTACAGCAGCGCCTTCAGCAGCCGAGCCATCTCCGACGGGTTGCGCGTGATGGTGAAGCCGCAGGCTTCCATGATCTCCAGCTTGGCGTCGGCCGTGTCGGCGCCACCGCTGATCAGCGCGCCGGCATGCCCCATGCGCTTGCCGGCCGGCGCCGTGACGCCGGCGATGAAGCCGACGATGGGTTTCTTCATGTTCGCCTTGCACCACGTCGCGGCCTCGGCTTCGTCGGGACCGCCGATCTCGCCGATCATGATCACCGCGTCGGTGTCGGGGTCGTCGTTGAACAGGCGCATCACGTCGATGTGCTTCAAGCCGTTGATCGGGTCGCCGCCGATGCCCACCGCGCTGGATTGGCCGAGGCCGATCTCGGTCAGTTGCGCCACCGCTTCATAGGTCAACGTGCCCGAACGGCTGACCACGCCGATGCGCCCCGCGCGGTGGATGTGCCCCGGCATGATGCCGATCTTGATCTCTTCCGGCGTGATCAGCCCCGGGCAGTTCGGCCCCAGCAGCAGCGTCTCCTTGCCGCCGGCGGCCACTTTCATCTTCATCCTGTTGCGCACTTCGAGCATGTCCTTGACCGGAATGCCCTCGGTGATGCAGATCGCCAGATCCAGGTCGGCTTCCACCGCCTCCCAGATCGCCGCGGCGGCACCGGCCGGCGGCACGTAGATCACGCTGACGGTGGCGCCGGTGGCCGCGGCCGCTTCCTTCACACCGGCGAAGATCGGTATGCCCTCGAAGTCTTCACCGGCCTTCTTCGGGTTCACCCCGGCCACGAAGCAGGCCTTGCCGTTGGCGTAGGCCACGCAGCCCCGGGTGTGGAACTGCCCGGTCTTGCCGGTGATTCCTTGCGTGATGACGCGGGTGTCTTTGTTGATCAGGATGGACATGGTGTGCTCGATTCAGTGGGCCAGCAGCCCGAAGGAATGTGTTGGCTCAAGCTGCCGCCGCGGAACCGGCTTTGCCGGTCCGCTGGCGACGCGATAGGCGACGACGCCGATGGCGCTCGCAGGCAAGGAACAGTCCACCAGGACTGTTCCTTGTCCGGCTCGCCACCCTGGAGGGAGAGCGCCGAAGGCGCTTCGGGGGTGGGTCATTTCACAGCGGCGACGATCTTGGTGGCGGCTTCGGCCATCGTGTCGGCCGCGATGATCGGCAGGCCGCTCTCGGCCAGCATCTTCTTGCCCAGGTCCTCGTTCGTGCCCTTCATGCGCACCACCAGGGGCACGCTGAGGTTGACGGCCTTGCAGGCCGCGATCACGCCTTCGGCGATGGTGTCGCACTTCATGATGCCGCCGAAGATGTTGACCAGGATGCCTTTGACGTTGTGATTCTTCAGCATGATCTTGAAGGCCTCGGTGACCTTCTCGGCGGTGGCGCCGCCGCCGACGTCCAGGAAGTTGGCCGGCTCGCCGCCGAACAGCTTGATGGTGTCCATGGTCGCCATCGCCAGGCCGGCGCCGTTGACCAGGCAGCCGATGTTGCCGTCCAGGCTGATGTAGCTGAGGTCGAACTTGCTGGCCTCCACTTCGGCCGGGTCTTCCTCGTCGAGGTCGCGGCAGGCCACGATGTCGGGGTGGCGGAAGAGCGCGTTGGCGTCGAAGTTGAACTTGGCGTCCAGCGCCTTGATGGCGCCGGGCTTGCCGTCCACGGAGCCCTCGAGGATCAGCGGGTTGATCTCGGCCAGGCTGGCGTCGGTGGCCATGTAGCAGGTGTAGAGCTTCTTCAGCACGTCTATGGCCTGCGGCTGGCTGGCCGCCGGGATGCCGATGCCCGAGGCGAGTTCCAGCGCCTGCGCATCGGTCAACCCGACCAGCGGGTCGATGAAGACCTTGAGGATCTTCTCGGGCGTGGCATGCGCGACTTCCTCGATGTCCATGCCGCCTTCGGAGCTGGCCATCATGGCCACGGTCTGCGTGGCGCGGTCAGTCAGCGCGGCGACGTAGTACTCGTGCTGGATATCGGCACCTTCCTCGACGAGCAGGCGGCGCACCTTCTGGCCTTCGGGGCCGGTCTGGTGGGTCTTGAGCTGCATGCCCAGGATCTGGCCTGCCAGTGTTTCCACCTCGGCCAGAGAACGCGCGAGCTTGACGCCGCCACCCTTGCCACGACCGCCGGCGTGGATCTGCGCCTTCACCACCCAGACGCTGCCGCCGAGCTTCTGCGCGGCTTCCGCCGCCTCGCGCACGGTGAACGCGGCGTGGCCGCGCGGCACCGGCACGCCGAAGGCGTGCAGCAGTTCCTTGGCCTGGTATTCGTGGATCTTCATCTTTGGGTCCTCTGTGGGTTCGGGCGAGTGTCCATCGCCCATCTGACCGGAAACTTAAAGCGCGCTCAAGTACATCATGCGGCGCTAGGCGGCCGCTTCGAGCCCGCTTTCGAAATGCGCCTTCATCAACCGCGCTGCGCCTGCATCGTCGCGCGCCGCGATGGCTGCCATCAAGGCGCGGTGTTCGGCCAGCGAGTCGGCCAGCCGGCCATGCTTGAACAGCGAATGGTGTCGGTTGAGCTTCATCACCTTGCGCAGGTCGGCGACCATCTGCAGGGCCCAGCGATTGCCCGCGATTTGCAGAAGCGCCAGATGAAACTGCTCGTTGGTGGCGAAGTAGGCGTCACGCTGGCGCACCTGCTTTTCCAGTCGTTCGTGAAGCGCGGCGAGTTCCTTGCGCTGGGTTTCGTCAGCGTTCGCCGCCACCCGGCCGGCGGCGTCGCTCTCCAGCAAGGCCAGCAGATGGTAGACCTGGGCCACGTCGTCGCGCGACATTTCGGTGACATAGGCGCCGCGCCGCACCTTCATCGTCACCAAGCCCTCGGCGGCCAGCACCTTCAGCGCCTCGCGCATCGGCGTGCGGCTGATGCCGTATTCGGCGCACAGCTTGAGTTCGTCTATCCAGCTGCCGGCCTCCAGCTCCCGCGCGAAGATCTGCTGGCGCAGGCGCTCGGCCACGTCCTGGTAAAGGGCGCGAGGCGACAGGCTGGGGCGGGCGGGTGTTTCGATGGCGGCCAAGGGATGCGCTCGGTGGGACCGGCAGGGCGGGTTGAACGCAGGGGTAGCGCGGTGGCCAGACCCTGATTCAGCTCACCGCCGGTGTCAGTTTGCTGTTGGTTTTGAATTTATAATTATGCATAATGTTCAGAAATCGGCAAGTGCCGCGGAGATCAGGAATGAGCAGCGAAACCAACCCCGAGTTCACCCCCGCGACGTTGGCAGCCTGGGAGAAGTCCGCTGCCAGATCGGCGCCCGGCGGCGATGTGAGCGCGTTGAACTGGACCACTCCCGAAGGCATCACCGTCAAGCCGCTCTACACCGCTGCAGACACCGCCGGCCTGCCGCACGCAGACACCTTGCCCGGTTTCGAGCCCTTCGTGCGCGGCCCGCAGGCCACGATGTACGCGGTGCGGCCCTGGACGATCCGCCAGTACGCCGGCTTCTCCACCGCGGAAGAGAGCAACGCGTTCTACCGCACGGCGCTGGCCGCCGGCGGGCAGGGCGTCAGCGTGGCCTTCGACCTCGCCACCCACCGCGGCTACGACAGCGACCACCCGCGCGTGACGGGCGACGTCGGCAAGGCAGGTGTCGCCATCGACTCGGTGGAGGACATGAAGATCCTGTTCGACGGCATCCCGCTCGACAAGGTCAGCGTCTCCATGACGATGAACGGCGCGGTGTTGCCTGTGCTTGCCGGCTATGTGGTGGCGGCCGAGGAGCAGGGTGTGGCGATGGCGCAATTGAGCGGCACCATCCAGAACGACATCCTGAAGGAGTTCATGGTCCGCAACACCTACATCTATCCGCCCGAGCCCTCGATGCGGATCATCGCGGACATCATCGAGTTCACGGCGCTGCACATGCCGAAGTTCAACTCGATCAGCATCTCGGGCTACCACATGCAGGAGGCCGGCGCCAATCAGGCGCTGGAGCTTGCCTTCACCCTCGCGGACGGCAAGGAGTACGTGAAGACCGCGCTGGCCAAGGGACTGGACGTCGACGGCTTTGCCGGACGTCTGAGCTTCTTCTGGGCGATCGGGATGAACTTCTATCTGGAGATCGCCAAGATGCGCGCGGCCCGGCTGCTCTGGACGCGCATCATGAAGGGCTTCGATGCGAAGAACCCGAAGAGCCTGATGCTGCGCACGCATTGCCAGACCTCGGGCTGGAGCCTGACCGAGCAGGACCCGTACAACAACATCGTGCGCACGACGGTGGAGGCAATGGCGGCGGTGTTCGGCGGCACGCAGAGCCTGCACACCAACAGCTTCGACGAGGCCATCGCGCTGCCCACCGAGTTCAGCTCGCGCATCGCACGCAACACGCAGTTGATCATCCAGGAAGAGACGCACATCACGGCCGTGGTCGACCCTTGGGCCGGCAGCTTCATGATGGAGAAGCTGACGCAGGACATGGCCGACCGGGCGTGGGCCATCATCGAGGAAGTCGATGCGATGGGCGGCATGACACGGGCCGTGGACAGCGGCTGGGCCAAGCTGAAGATCGAGGCCAGCGCGGCCGAGAAGCAGGCGCGCATCGACAGTGGCAAGGACGTCATCGTCGGCGTCAACAAGTACAAGCTGAAGACGCACGACAAGGTCGACTTCCGCGAGGTCGACAACGTGACGGTGCGCGATGGGCAGATCACGCGGCTGGCGCGCATACGCGCCAGCCGCGACGCCGCTGCGGTGCAGGCCGCGCTGGCCGCGCTGACCGAGGCGGCGCATTCGGGCGGCGGCAATCTGCTGGCGCTGAGCATCGACGCGGTGCGCGCGCGCGCCACGGTGGGCGAGATCAGCGATGCGCTTGAAACCGTCTACGGGCGCCACCGCGCCGACATCCAGAAGGTGACCGGTGTGTATGCAGCAGCCTACGACAGCGCAGAAGGTTGGGCTCAGCTGCAAGCCGAAATCGCTGCCTTCGGTGACGAGTTCGGCCGCCGTCCGCGCGTGATGATCGCCAAGCTCGGCCAGGACGGCCACGACCGCGGCGCCAAGGTGGTGGCCACGGCCTTCGCCGACCTGGGCTACGACATCGACATCGGCCCGCTGTTCCAGACACCCGAGGAATGTGCGCGCCAGGCGATAGAGAACGACGTGCACGCGGTGGGCGTCAGTTCGCTGGCCGCTGGGCACAAGACGCTGGTGCCGGCGATCATCGCGTCACTGAAGGCGCAGGGCGCTGACGACATCATCGTCTTCGTCGGTGGCGTGGTGCCGCAGCAGGACTACGACTTTCTCTATGCGGCCGGTGTGACGGGCATCTACGGCCCCGGCACGCCGATCCCGGTGAGCGCGAAGGATGTGCTCGAGCACATCCGCAAGGCGGTGGCTTGACCGACATGCCGTCGTTGTCGACATCGCGGCCGCTGGAAGTGGCTGGCAGGCTCTGGTCGACCTTCCAGGCGCGCGACTGGGCTGCGGCGCGCCGGTTGCTCGACGACGATCTGCAGGCGACCTGGTGGGCCACCGGCGAACGATTCTCTGGCGCCGACGCCTTCATCGAGGCCAACGCACGTTACCCGGAAGGCTGGACGATCTTCGTCATCGACACCAGCCTGCTGCTGGACGGGCGCGTGTTGTGCATCGTGCGCGTCGACCACCCGCCGCATCGTTTCTTCGCCACTTCGCTGTGCCGCGTCGATGAGCGTGGTCTGATCGTGCACATCGAGGAGTTCTGGGCCACGGAGGCATCACCGCCCGACTGGCGCAGCCCCGAGCGGCTGGCCGGCTGCCTGCGTTTCGACTCTGCCAGCGACCCGCGGGCTCGCCGACCATGACGCTGCCAGGCTCGCCCATGCCGCAACTGACCTCATTGACCGAGGCCGATCAGGCACTGGCCGACGCGATCATCTTTGCGCCGGGCCCGGCGCAGCGGCGTGCGACGGCCAAGGCGATCACGCTGCTGGAATCCACCCGGACCGACCACCGGCGCCGTGCCGACGAGCTGCTGAGCGCGCTGCTGACTCACAGCGGGCGCTCGTTCCGCCTGGGCATCAGCGGCGTGCCGGGCGTCGGCAAGAGCACCTTCATCGAGGCGCTGGGGCTTTACCTCATCGACGAAGGCCACCGCGTGGCGGTGCTCGCCATCGATCCCTCGTCCAGCCTGTCCGGCGGCTCCATCCTCGGTGACAAGACGCGCATGGAGCGTCTGTCGATGGACGAGCGCGCCTACATCCGGCCGAGCCCCGCCAGCGGCACGCTCGGCGGCGTGGCCGAGAAGACGCGCGAGGCCATGCTGGTGTGCGAAGCCGCCGGCTTCGATGTCGTCATCGTCGAGACCGTCGGCGTCGGCCAGAGCGAGACCGCGGTGGCCGGCATGACCGACATGTTCGTGCTGATGCAATTGCCCAACGCCGGTGACGACCTGCAGGCCATCAAGAAGGGTGTGATGGAACTGGCCGACCTGGTGGCCATCAACAAGGCCGACCTCGACGAAGCGGCCGCCATGCGGGCACGCGCCCAGATCACCAGCGCGATGCGCCTGCTGAGGCCGCATGACGGCGGCGAGACGACCCAGGTTCTGCAACTGAGCGCGCTGAAGGCCACCGGGCTGCGGGAGTTCTGGACCGCGGTCAACCGCTTCCGCCAGGCGCAGACGGCCAGCGGCCGCCACCTCGAACGCCGCCACGCGCAGGACCAGGCCTGGATGTGGGAACGCATCGAAGCCGGCCTGCGCCAGCGTTTTCGCGCCCACTCTGCCGTGCGCGAGGCGCTGCCGGCGCTCACCGCGGCAGTGCATGCCGGCACGCTGGCGGCGTCGGTCGCGGCGCGCCGCCTCCTTGACCTGACGAACTGAATCTGCCCCACCGAATCCATCCGCAGGAGACCCCTTCATGCACGACATCATCGAACAACTCGAGGCCAAGCGCGCCGCGGCAAGGCTGGGCGGCGGCGACAAGCGCATCGCCGCGCAGCATGGCAAGGGCAAGCTGACGGCGCGCGAAAGACTGGACCTCCTGTTCGACGCAGGCAGTTTCGAAGAGTGGGACATGTTCGTCGAACACCGCTGCAACGACTTCGGCATGCAGAACCACAAGATTCCCGGCGACGGCGTGGTGACGGGCTACGGCATGATCAACGGCCGCCTGGTGTTCGTCTTCAGCCAGGACTTCACGGTATTCGGCGGCGCGCTCAGCGAAGCGCATGCCGAGAAGATCTGCAAGGTGATGGACCAGGCGATGAAAGTGGGCGCGCCGGTCATCGGCATGAACGACTCCGGCGGGGCACGCATCCAGGAAGGCGTGGCCTCGCTGGGAGGTTATGCCGATGTCTTCCAGCGCAACGTGATGGCCAGCGGCGTGGTGCCGCAACTCAGCCTGATCATGGGCCCCTGCGCCGGCGGCGCGGTCTACAGC
>Ga0209181_10002702_pt1 | contig 28605 bp, 24 predicted proteins | sample MAT05_FD_187208 | JGI IMG/M metagenome (GOLD analysis project Ga0209181, IMG submission 187208) | Freshwater microbial communities from Lake Fryxell liftoff mats and glacier meltwater in Antarctica - MAT-05 (SPAdes) (version 2) | ecosystem: Environmental > Aquatic > Freshwater > Ice > Liftoff...
GGCTTCCTTGGGAGTGATGCGAAGTCCTTTGGTTAGATCGACGGTTTTGAATGCGGCACAAGGCTGGCCGGTTTTCGCCTCCAGACAGATCAAACGGGCGTCAATGGTGGCGAGATAGATCCGTCCATTCGCGTGCGCGAGGCCGCGGTTGGCGAAATCGCCGTAGGAGGCGTTGAGATTTATCTTGGAGTCGTAAACCCACTTCTCTTTCGCCGTCTCGGGGTCCAAAGCGATCACCCGTCCCGTCGGCGTCGAGATGTAGAGAGTGTCTTGTAAAAACGACGGTGTCACTTCCAGGGCGGGGCGCCGTCCACCTTTAGCGGCCGGTTTCAAACTCTCGGCGGTGTGATAGATCCATGCCTGGGTGAGCTGTTGCACGTTCCCGGCATTGATCTGTTTGAAGGGAAAGTACTTCGAGCCGGTTTGATCCTGCGCGAGAACCGTGGGTAGGAGCGTGAGCAGAAGCAATCGCATGAGGGTAGTTTGCGGGATGGAATCGAACGAGTAAAGAAAAGGCGGGACGGAGTGAGAAGTTCCAGGGACGAAAACCGCTAGAATGATCGCACATGGTGAAAAATCTGGTAGTGATCGCGGCAGTTGTAACGGTCCTGGGGCTGGCGGTCTACCCGCGCCTGGGCCAGTACCGGGTGACCCTTCCGGATTTTCCACGACCGTCCAAAACGGTTTTTCTGGAGCAGAACTGGACCCCGGCGCAGAGGGCGGCATTCCACCACATGGCGCAAGGGACCCGACTGGTGCCTTTCGCGTGGTTTAAGGCACTGGAACAGCCGTGCTTCATTTCGGAATGCGGCAAACTGGCGGATCCGGCCTATCTGACTCGCTTTGGCTTCATCCCGGACGGCGAGAACCCGGATAAGTTGCCAATCGGATTCGCGCGTCACGACAATTTTCACGATCCCATTTTGAAAACGTCGTACCCGGTGGTCGGCTTCACTTGCGCGGCATGCCACACGGGTGAGCTTTTCTTTGAAGACACGGCGATTCGGATTGAGGGCGGGCCGGCGATGATCGACCTGGGTTCTTTCCAGAAGGCCGTAGCGTTGTCGCTGGGACTGACGGCAAAACTCCCGTGGCGCTACGCAAGGTTTGAGAAGAATGTGTTGGGGGAGGGTGCGAGCGACGGCCAAAAGGCGGAACTGAAGAAAAACGTCGACGCGTTTCTGGCTGTTGCTATTAGAGAAAAGGACTACGCGTCGGAACACAAGATTTACGACAACCTGTCGGGCTTCGGCCGAACGGACGCGCTGACGCGAATTGGGAATCAGGTATTTGCGGTGGATTTGGGGCAGTTTGAGAACTTCCAGGTGTCAAACGCGTCGGTGCGCTTTCCGCAGATTTGGGATGCGCCGTGGTTGGACTGGGTGCAATACAACTCGTCGATCGCCGACCCGTTGGTCCGCAATATTGGCGAGGCTCTTGGCGTTCGCGCCATGCTTGCGCCGGGGGACTTGGATAATTCGGTGGATTTGCCGGCGTTGAACCAGATGGAAACGCTAATTGCCGGAACGGGACCCTACAAAGGGCTGAACTCGCCGAAGTGGCCGTCTGTTTTTAAGGCGTTGGATCCGGAGAAGGTGAAGCAAGGGGAGGCTTTGTACCGCCAACGGTGCCAGGGATGCCATTTGCCGCCGGTCGAAGAATTGGCGGTTGACCGGGATAGGAATGAACCCCGGTATTGGGAAAAGTCGTCGGCAGGGGTAGCTTTCCTAAAAGTTACCAACATCAATATTCAACACATTGGAACGGATCCGCGAGCGGCGATGGACTTCCGTAACCGGACGGCGGATAGCGGCCCGCTGAAGCAGGGACGGCTGACTGCGGCCAAGGGGCTGGACTATGTGACCCAAGCGATTGCGAAGCGGTATTTCGAGGAGTACAAAGTACCCGAGGAGACGCGGTTGGCATGGGCGGGCTACCGGAAGCCCGGGGCGGAAGCGGTGCGGGATCTGCTCGTCTATAAAGCCCGACCCTTAAACGGGATTTGGGCAGTGGCTCCGTATCTACACAATGGCTCGGTGCCGAGTCTCTATTTGCTCTTGTCTCCGTATGAGGAGCGCCCGAAGAAATTTTGGACAGGCAGCAAACGCTTCAATCCGGTAGGGGTTGGGTTTGACACAGACGAAGCGCCCGGAGCATTTGAATACGATACCGGGGGAGTTGGAAACAGCAACCGCGGACACGAATTTGCAAACAAACCGAAAGGGAACGGCGTGATCGGATCGCAGTTGAGCGTCGGGGAGCGCTGGGCGCTGGTGGAGTACCTAAAGTCTCTGTAGAATTGCCCGTATGCGCTTACACGCCCTGTTGCTGTTTGTTCTGTTGCCCGCGTCTTCCCAGGAGCTGCGAGTGCGGGCGGTGGAAATTCTCAACCGGAATTGCGTGCAGTGCCACGGCGCGGCCGCGATGGGCAAGGTAAATCTTTCGTCACGAGCCGCGGCGGTGGCTTCGAACGCTTTGGGGACGAGGCTGTCCCAAGCCGTGACGCACACCGGGAAAATCAAGATGCCTCCGGGGCAGAAGCTCGACGAGGCGGATATTTCAACTTTACTCGACTGGGTGGACGCCGGCGCGGAGTGGCCGGGAGAGGCAACGAAAGCGGAGGGGACAAAGTGGTGGTCTTTCAAGAAACCGGTGATGCCGGCGATACCTTCACATGCCCAGGCGAGGAATCCGATTGATGCATTTGTCCTGACGGCGCTGGCGAAGAACCGCCTAACTCCGAATGGCGCGGCGGCGCGCGAGACGCTGGTCCGGCGCGCCTATTACGACCTTCACGGCCTGCCCGCGACGGCGGCGCAGATCGCCTCGTTCGTGAATGATAAGTCGTCGCCTGCCTGGCCGCGGCTTGTCGATCAGTTGCTGGCCTCGCCGCGCTATGGGGAAAAGTGGGGACGATTCTGGCTGGATCTGGTGCGGTATTCGGACACCGCCGGTTTCGAAGCGGACCCCTATGTCGCCGACGCGTGGCGCTACCGCGACTACGTAATCAAGAGTTTCAATGACGACAAGCCGTACGACCGCTTTGTGAAGGAGCAGTTGGCCGGGGACGAAATTTATCCGGAGGAAGTAGACGCGAAAATCGGCACCGGCTACTATTGCGTCGGACCGAACCGGGACATGAATCCGGAGCAGGCGGAGATCAATAAAGAGGAAGTTCTCACGGATTTTACGGACACAACCGGGGCGGTGTTCATGGGTCTTGCCGTGGGGTGTGCGCGCTGCCACGACCACAAATACGATCCAATTCCGCAAAAGGACTACTACGCCATGCGCGCGTTGTTCGCACCGGCAATAAAGACGAGAGTCCCGCTGGGCTTTCTGCCCGCGCTGGGATTCGACTTTGCGGAGAACCAGCGGGAAATCAAGTTTCAGGAGTTGGGCGACCAGATTGAGTCGTCCCAAAGCCGCTGCCGGACAGCGCTCAACAAACTGAAGTTGGCTGCGCTGCCTCCGGAGGTAAGCGCGGCAATCAACACTCCGGAAGCCCAACGCACGGCCGCGCAGCAGCAGCTTTTCGAAGCCAATCGCCGGCGCATCGGCGTCTCTCAGGACGAAATCCGAGCGTGCATGAATGACGACGAAACGTCGCGATTGGTGTCGGTGGAAAAAGAATTCATCCGGTTGTTTGCGAACTACAAACCGAAGCCGTACGCATGCGGAATCGGCGACACGGGCCGGGAAGCGCCTCATACCTATATGCCGGAGCACGGCGTTAAGCCCGGGAAGCGCGTGGAAGCGGGGTTGTTAACGGCCCTCGGCGGCGGACAGATTCCAGAGCCGCCGATCAACGCGACGTCGAGCCAGCGGCGAAAGGCGCTGGCGGAGTGGATCGGAAGCAAAGACCATCCGCTGACGGCACGGGTAATGGTCAACCGGATTTGGCAGCAGCACTTCGGCCGCGGGTTAGCCCAGTTGGCCAGCGATTTCGGCGCACGCGGCCAGTCCCCGTCACACCCGGAATTGCTGGATTATCTGGCCACCGAGTTCATGTCCGGCAATTGGTCGGTTAAGTCAATCCACCGGCTGATGATGAACTCCGATACATATCGGCGGACGACGCAACCCTCCGCGGAAGCGCAGCGCCAGGACCCCCAGAACACATGGTATTCGCATTTTTCTCGGCGGCGATTGACGGCGGAGGAAATTCGCGATTCGGTCCTTGCGGCGACCGGCGCATTGAACTTGAAGACCGGCGGCCGGCCGATAATTCCGCCGCTGAACAAAGCGGAGATGTACAACTTCACGAAAAACTCCGACGAACTCTGGATCGTAAACGCCAATGCCGAGGAGCATCTCCGACGCAGCATCTACATGTTCCAGCGGAGAACCTTCCGGCTACCGCTGATGGACGCGTTCGATTCGCCCGAACCCATGCTGAGTTGCTCACGCCGCGAGGCTTCCACGACGGCGCCGCAGTCGTTGACGCTGCTGAACTCCGACTTCACCATGGCGCAGGCGCGACGGTTGGGCACACAATTGGCGTCAGCTCATCAGCGCGACGAAGACTTGGCGCGCGAGGCATTTCTAAGCGTGCTGGGCCGCGTTCCACGCACGGAGGAACTGGCGCCGTCGCTCGATTTGCTCAGGAAACAGCAGGCCAACCTGGGGAATCGGCCGGCCGCGGCCGCGGAATTATGCCGCGGACTGATGAACCTGAACGAATTTCTGTACGTCGACTAAGAAGTGAAAAGCCATGAAACTATCACGTCGTGAAATCCTTTCGCGCGCCGGCAACGGCTTCGGCGCAGTCGCCCTACAGAGTCTTTTGCAGGCGGCGGCAACGAACCCACTCGCTCCCAAATCGCCGCACGAGGCGCCGCGAGTAAAACGAGTCATCTATCTCTACATGCACGGCGGCGTGAGTCACGTGGACACGCTCGACCCCAAGCCTGAACTGAAAAAACGGGCTGGCCAGACGTTGCCCGGATCCTTCGCCGAGGGCCTGAAGACAAGCCGCATTGACTTCCGCAAAGCAATCATCCATCCCAGCCCATTCGAATTCAAACGCTGGGGTCAAAGCGGGATCGAAGCCTCCACTCTTTTCCCGGAGACGATGAAACACATCGACGACCTCGCGGTGATCCGCTCGCTGCATGGCGACGCGTTTGACCACGCACCGGCTCTCTATCTCAGCAACACCGGGTTTCAGTTTCCGGGCCGGGCGAGCCTGGGGTCGTGGGTGGTGTACGGACTGGGATCGGAGAATCAGAATCTACCGGCGTACGTCGTGATGTCGGAAGGGGCGCTGAAATCGGGTCCGCAGGGATATTCGTCCGGATATCTGCCGGCAGTTTATCAGGGGACCGTATTCCGCGCGGGACAGTATCCAATTCTGGATCTGGAAACGCCCAAAGGATTGAATGAAAAGGCGCAGCGGGGAACGCTGGATTTCATCGAAGCGATGGACCGTGGACATGCGGCCGTAAGGCCGGGCGACACGGAGCTGGAGGCCCGGATCGCGTCATACGAGTTGGCCTACCGGATGCAATCGACGGCCCCGGACGCAGTGGATATCAGCAACGAAACCGATGAGACGAAGAAGCTCTACGGAGTAGGCGAGACACCGACGGACGACTTCGGGCGGAAATGCCTGTTGGCGCGGCGACTGGTGGAACGTGGCGTTCGTTTTGTCCAACTTTACGCCGGAACACATTTGGCCGATGACTGGGACGGGCACTTTGATTTATCCGGGTCGCACCAGCGAATGGCCGCGAAAACCGATAAGCCCGTAGCTGGATTGTTGACGGATTTGAAAGCGCGCGGGTTGCTAGAGGACACCCTGGTCATTTGGGGAACTGAGTTTGGCCGAACGCCGCTGGCTGAATCGAAGAATGGGCGCGACCATCATCCTTACGCTTTCTCGATGTGGATGGCCGGCGGTGGCATTAAAGGCGGGCAGGTAATCGGGGCGACTGATGAATTCGGCATGCGGCCCGTCCTGAACCCGGTGGACGCCCACGACGTAAACGCGACGATCCTGCGAATGCTCGGAGTGGATCATACAAAACTCACCTACTTCTATTTGAGCCGGGAGCAGCGGTTGACAGACGTGCACGGGCAGAGCGAGTTCACGAAACGCTTATTGGGCAGTTAAGAGTACGGTCCACTCATAGTCGATTCGACCGGCCGGTCCAACACCGGCAGCCAGCGGGCAGCATCCGTCGTTGGATAGTCCAATTCCCGATTAGTGAAGTTCATCGAAACGTGGAAATCGGGCGCGTCCGGATCGATCGCCGGGGAATTCCCAACGATCATGCGGAAGGCGATAAGGCGCTCGAGTTTCTTTTGCGCGATGTAGCCTTCGGGAACGCCTCCGCGCCACCGTTCGAGGAAGAAATCCAGCATTTGCAATGCGGCCGGTTTCATATATCAGCTTCGGCACTCGCGAGAAATTACCCGGGTATGCTCACGGAGAGTGACCCACCGGCCCAACGGGGCCGGGGATGATAATGCCTTGCCCATCCGCGGCTTACGGGCCAAGGCGCGGTGCCGGGGGTGGGCAACTCTATCGGAGCATAAGTGGTCAAGTTTTGGTGAGCGCCGAGGTATATCAGCGTGTTAGAAAATCGACCACGCGCTCAAAGGGGTCGAATCCCCCGTACGCCTGCGCGATTGGCGCACGGAGATTGGAATTGGCGTTCACATCGTAGAAGATGAGACGGCCATCCTCCGCCTCCAGATATTCGATTCCGCCGACGTCCAATTTGCCGGCCGAGACAATCTGCTGGCCGTACTCTACGGCATTGGCGGGTACTTCCATGTACGGGTAGAATTCCACCGGCTTCACGGGCTTGGTTTCCGGAATCTCGCAGTGACCCTCACCGCTCTCCGGATTGCAGACTTCCGAAGGGCAGAGGTTAAACGCGCCATGCGAGACCACGCGCATTGCGTACAGCAGTTCTCCGCCGAGGAATTCCATGCGGACGATGCCTTTAGCCGGGTCGACGGGAAAGTACTCCTGAAGCAGAAGCAGGTTGTCAGGGAACCAAATGTCCGGCTTGTCCCTGAGCAGGCGACGCGCCTCATCGGCGCTGTTCAGCAGGAACATCCGGGCGCCACTGCCGCCCTGCTCAGGCTTAATCAGCGCCGGCCACTGATCGCCCCACTGTTCCAGCGCGGCATCGATGTCGTTGAATGCCAGGGTGCGCGGGTGGGGAATTCCGAGTTTGCACTTCAACGCCGCTTGGGACGATTTGCTCAGTTCAAGCGCAAACGGCTCGGCGCCATTGAGAACACGAGCGCCACCGAGTTCAAGCGATCGCATGAAAGAAAGCGCGAACGGCACAGCACGTGTATTTCCGCGAACGTAGGCGGATGGACTGGCCTGGTTGAAAAAGAGTGGCGCTTCCGGCGCGCGATCCGGATTGAACGCAGCCCTCTTCAGATCGAATTTGGCGTAGTTCACGCCCCTTCGGTCAAGTTCGTTCCAAAGCGGTTTCTGCCATTCGGGATGCTCGTAGAGGACAACAAGATCGTGACCCATTGCTCTCCACTATATCTAGGGAAGGCGCAACGTAACGGTCGTGATGTTGGAAATATCTTCTCCTTGACGAATGACAATTTCCTTGGCGCCATAACCGACGCGCACCGGCAGCGGACCAAGGTTTATTTGATTGAGGCCCTGGTACTGGCCTTGAGCCACCGGTCCGGCCACCGGCACGCTGATATCGCCCACGCTGGCAGTCGCTAGACCACCGCGCAATCCGGTGCCATAAAGAAGCAGCTAAATCTGATCGCCCAGTGCGGCCGGGACGCCGCCGGAAAGTGAGCCTTCACTGCGAACACCGGCGCGACTGATCCGGACCTATGTCGCGGCCGCGACGCCCTTCCCGGTCTGATTGGCCGAGTAAATGGAAGGCGCGGTGACACCAACTTCCACTGCGGACCGCCGGTTTCCAATTCCAATTTGCGCGGTACCGTTGGCGGTCCCGGCCGGAATCAGAAAGAGCAGTTGAGACGGAGAAACGTAATAGATCGGAGCGTTTCTGGCAGTTCCACGGGAGTCAGTGACCGTAACTTGCAGGCCGCCTAACGTGGTAGGCCAGGGTGTAGTTGTAGCGGTTGCGGTGGCTGAAGACAGGTTCGCGCCGAAGGTAGCGACAATCGAATCGGGAGCGACGGGAACATGCAAGGCATAGCTCGCACTGGAGACACTTACGATGCTCGGAATTGGCGGCGCGGTAGAGGCCCGAGCGGCCGGCGGTACCGGAATAGATATGCAGGTTCTGCTCTGGCCGCGCGGAGATCGTCAGATCGGATTTCGTGCAGCAGAAGATCACCGCCAGCCTGTTGGGCGACGACTTCCCCGCAGGGACCTCTGATCATGGCTCCGCCCGGGAAGATCTGTTGAACGCCGGCGGCAGCTACGCGGCCCACATAATTGCAAGCAATACCGCAAACACCGTTCTCCTGACAACGAGCCCGCAAGGCAGGGCCGGCCCAAGCGGCGAGTCCTTCCGGCGGGTCAGCCGCAAATGGGAACAGTACGATTTCTACATTTTGGACGGCAAGCACCGGAGGACCGGGCCAACCCGGCCAGCCATCAATTCCCGGATTCGCCATTCCGGGCTTGGAGCGATTTATTCGTGTCCGGTCGGAAAGCTTTGCACAGCAGTTGGTGCAAGGATCCCGGCTAAGCAGCCGCGGCCGCTTGAGCCTCGGCCCTCACAGTATCCGCCATGCGGTCCATCGTGATCCATTCATGATTCGCGCCGTCGATTACAGCCAGACTCTCGCGAAGACGCCTGGTTTTCTCCTCGAGGGATCCACCCGCACGTTCCAAATGCATCTTTTCGGAGCCGTCGAAGTCTTCGTCACAGTTCAGGTCCGCCGGATGAACGACGTAGTAAAAAAATCGCCGCGCCTTTACAGCAGTGCGAAGTAGTGCAAAATGCCGCTCCCAACCCAAAAGAAATCCGGTGGTATGCCAAACAGCCATGCCGAGGGGCCCTGGGGTCGTGGGTACAGGCAGCACCGTCACGCCGCTTTCCAGATACGGTTCGCGGGAGCCAATGATCGGTTGCAGCCAGTCCCGGCGATTCAAAACCCGCCGCAACTTTTCGCGGTGACCGATGTGATTCAGAGCATTCTTGATCACAAACGGATAGTAAAGCAGCGAGGGAAAAAGGCTCATGTCGTAGCGGTAGCCGAGTTCGTTCAACAGCCGCATCAATCGGGCTGCGTAGCACCAAGCTGGTGAAATGAACCCTCGCGGTGTGACCCCAACCGCGTCGACCAGGCGCTTATGTGTCCGGACAATCTCCTCCCGCATCGCGTCCGGCGGTAGCGCCCCTAAATCCGTGTAATGGCTCCAGGTGTGATTACCGATTTCGTGACCGGCGGCGGCAATTGATCGAAGGCGCTCACAGGCGAACGGATCTTCCAAATCCCTGCCGATGGCGTACATCGAATACGGGAAATCGAACTCCCGCCCTAGCGCGAGAAACCGATCCATTACCTGACGATAGGTCGGATCAACGTAGCCTTCCGGGTATCCACCGGCCTGCGCCATGGGGTCCAAATGAAGCGCTACGGCTGCATAGCCAGTAGATACACCCACCGCCGTCTATCGGCAGCGAAGGCGAATACCTTTATGCTACGAGTTCAGCAGCGACTTCGGCTGCCGCCGGACGGGCAGTGGAACTGTTATCCATATCGAACTGCATGCGGGAGCTGACATCGCTGGCGATCCCGACCATCGTGTTCCAGGAATTAACCTGGGGATAGCACTGTGCGGTGGTGGCCAAGTAGAGTCGGCTGTCGCCGCATCGCATCCGGGGTTTATCTCTCATATAACCCAGCGGCCACACCGGCTCGACGAACGGTGCGCGGAATACTCGAATGTCTTCCACCCAGTCCTGGTTGAATTTGGGGTTGAACGCCTTCATCGCCTTTAGCGCCTGGAACTTCACATCACCGTCCACGGCCCGATAGGTTTCGCTGTCTTGACCGCAGTAGTTCAGGAGGTACACAAGGTGCCGGCCGCCGGTCTGCGACTCCGGCACAACGTGAGTGGTTTCCACCAAGCCCTGGAACGGGAAGCCCTTTTGAACTATCGCATTCCAATAATTGGGCTGGAGCCGTTTCTTCAAGATGGCAACCGCATTGACAACGCCCTGATACGGCACTTTCTGCTTCGGCACGGACTGATCCAGTCTGCCGCGAACAATCTGCCGCAATAGCGGCAAAGGCAAAGTGGAAACAGCGGAGTCGAAGGTTTCCCAACGGCCTTCGGAACTTATCTGAATAGATTGGGGCGCCTCTTGGATCGCAAATACCGGGGTGCGCAAGCGAATAACACCGCCCATTCGGCGAATTTCGGTGCGGAGCCGGTCCACTATGCGCCGATAACCGCCGTTGACATACCCTTTTACTTCTTTCGCGGATCCCTTTTCACGTCGCAGACGTGTCCAAAACCAGTAGGCCGGCACGTTCTCGTACATTTCGCCAAACTTGGCGCGGAGCAACGGACGCCACAATTGCGCGAATACCTCTGCGCCAAAAATGTCTTCCAGCCATTCGGAAACACTCATCTGGTCCAAACCCTTCGGGTCGTTCAGCATTTTGGCGATGTAGGCGCCACCCAACGCCGTGCGAACACGGCCAACGAGGCTTAGTCCGCCAAACTTGAGCAGGTCAAGCGGGGTATTGAACGGATAGAGAGTCTTGTCGTAGAGAAAACCCATCTTGGTCTCCGTCCATGTAATCTCGTCGCCGAGTTCCAATTCCTTCAGCAGTCCAAGCAAATGCTCGTCAGTGTTGATCATCACGTGGTAGAACTGCTCCATCGTGTGACCTTCATGCTGAAAGGTGCCCCCGAGGCCGCCCAACTCGTCCGACGCCTCAAACAGCGTGACGCGGTTCCCCTTCTGCAGCAGCCGGTAAGCACTGACCAACCCGGAAATTCCTCCACCGAGTACAGCCACGTTGTTCTTGGATGAGTTCTTCATGATCTCCCCTGCCTTTTCTTTTCGTCGGAATCGGATATAGCCTGAACTACTCTTCAATCACGAACCGGCCACTGGCCAGTTTCGCGTCTGCCCACATACTGAATGTCGTCCAGCCGGCCAGACGCATCAGCGACAGATGCGAAGTCACAGACTGGAATACGTTGATCTTCGATTCGCCAAACTGGCGGCGATCCACCGGCATCGGCAGTTCCTTCACCCGGAATCCCAGGAACATTGCCCGCACCATGATTTCCGCGATAGCCGCAAACCCGTCCGACTCGAACTTCACCTTTTTGATCACTTCCCGGCGGTAGACCCGGTGCATCGGCGTAAACCTATGCACGTCGTTGTTCAAGATCCGGCGGTAGACCCAGGAGGCGCCCTGGCTAAGAATCTTTCGGACGGGATGCACTGATCCCTGTCCGCTCTCGGGGTGCCACGGCGAGGCTGTCACGATATCCGCGCCCTCGTTCAGCATCTGAATCATTTTCGGCAGGGTTTCCGGGGCAAACGTACAGTCGCTATCCATCGTGCAGATCACCGGCGACGCGACGTTTTCGAAACCGGTGCGGACTGCCGCGCCGAATCCCTTGTTCTCGCCATGATGAATGACGCGAATCCAATCGTGGCCATTCGCGATTACGTTCAACGCTTCCCGCTTGCCGTCTTTCGACCCGTCATTGATAAAGAGCACTTCCCAGCCAGCCATCTCGCCGGTGGCCTCCATCGCGGTCAGACGGCGTATCAATTGCGGGAGCCCATCGATCTCGTTACAACAAGGGATGATTAGTGTTACTTTGCTGCCTGGCATTGTTTGCTCCGAAGTATCTTCTCGACAACTTCATTCTGAGCAGCAGCTTTGTTTCACACACTCATGCGTCAGTACTCGAACCTGGTTACATTTTTCGATTGGTACTTAGAACTAAGGATTGGCCTCGCGTACTAGTGACGCTTTATTTTCAATATTTTACGGCTGATTCGGCGCCCAGAGCGTTTCCGGCTGGCGCAGGACCCTGCTGACCAAACGGCTCCAAACGAAGAGTGCGTCGCTCAACCGATTCAGATATTGAACGGCTTCGGGAAGGGTAGTCTCCTGCTCCGCCAGGGATACGGCGCGCCGCTCAGCCCTCCGGCAAATCGTCCGGCAAAGGTGAAGTTCCGCGTTCAGCCGGCACCCGCCGGGAAGTACGAAGCTCCGTAACGGCTCCAAGGTGCGATTTGCTTCATCCATTTCCTGCTCCAGCCGCGCAACTTCCAGTGAGGTAATCACCGGTTGGCCAGGCCGGATATCGGCCGTTTCAGTAGCCAGCAGCGAACCCAGATTGAACAGCTCATGTTGCACACGGGTAAGTCGCGCCGCCAGCAACTGGAGCGGAGGGGAACCCTCCGGGATGGACGTGATCGCCAGGCCAATCGCCGAGTTCAGCTCGTCAACCGTACCGTAGGCTTCGATTCGTAGCGTGTCCTTGCGAACGCGCTGACCGCCGACGAGAGAGGTTTTCCCCTCGTCGCCGGTACGGGTGTAGATCTTGGAAAGAGTGACATGGGGGTCGTGGAAGCGGTCGTCGCTGCTCATTCCCTCCATTGTCGGCGAAGATATAGGAATGCCGCCGCAAGCCCTGGTCCTGGTCCTGGCGGCGGCGTGTATTCACGCCACATGGAATCTGCTGGCAAAACGCGTTCGCGGTGGAATGGAAGTGGTTTGGATTTATTCCTGCGTCGGCGCCGCGGTTTACACGCCATGGGCTTTGGCCGAGTATGCGAACGAATGGCGCCGCCTCGGTTGGACGGAGGTTGCCTCATTGGCCGGCAGTTGTTTTTGGCAACTGGCCTACTTCATTTGTCTTCAGCAGGCCTATCGCCACGGGGAGCTATCCCTTGTCTATCCGATCGCTCGCGGATCCGGTCCATTGGTTGCGGCTTTGGGCGCTTTCGCCTTGTACGGAGAGACGCCTTCCGCCGCGGCCTGGGTAGGAATCGGGCTCGTCAGCGGGGGCGTCCTGTTTTTTCTGCGCGGCGGGGACGGCGTGGCGGTCGCGGCTATGTGGGGGATCGCCACGGGCATGTTGATCGGAATTTACAGCTTGTGGGATAAGTACGCCGTCTCCGGTCTCCATTTGCCGGCTGTATTGATCGAGTGGACAACCGACGCCTCGCGCGTCCTGGTGTTGGCGCCGGTGGCTTTCCGCCGTTGGGAAGGGACCCGGTTGGTGTGGTCGCGGGAACGGACACGCCTGCTTTTGATCGGGGCTCTAAACCCGCTAAGTTATATTCTTGTTTTGACGGCCATGACGATGGCGCCATTGCATCGGGTCGCGCCGTTGCGCGAGATCAGCATTGTGTTGGGAGCGATTCTGGGAGCAAAGTTTCTGGGTGAGAGGCAACCACGCCGGCGGCTCGCGGGGGCGTTAATCATGGTTCTGGGCGTCTTGTGCCTGGCGGGCTGTTCCGGGGACCGCCCTCACTACCCTCCGCCGCGGCCCGATCGATTCACTGATCTACGCGTTGCTTTTCCGCCGCCGGTGCCCCAACTACGCACCGATGAGACGGACGACGAAGCGGAAATACAATTCCGCGCCGCCTTTGACTTCTACCGCCGTCGTCAATGGAACTACGCGGTTCCGGCGTTTGCGGAAGTAGTGGATTACGACGATAACCGGGAAGACGCCCGTTACTACTGGGCCTCGTCCCTGGTGATGGCGGAGCGCGATTGGGAGGCATTGCCGCTCTTGGAAGAGCTGTTTGAAACGTCCTACGAGATGCCGGCGCGAGCGCTACTCGCGCGAGTCCTGTTCCGGCTCGGTAAAAAAGCCGAGGCCAGAGAAGTCGCCGCGCCTGCGGCAAAGGCAGATTTCGACGCCGCCGGCTGGATCGCCCGCTACGATTTGTTAGCGAATTGACTCTTTACGAATTTCAAACCGGCTCCGGAGAAAGGTTGCTTATTGACGCCCTAATCCTGCCTCAACCGCTCGAAACCAGGGCACTCGCCGCGATCGGCTGGGAAGAGACGCAGCAGAAAACCGAAGCGGAGCGCCGGCCCGGGAAGCGGCGCGTAATAAGGCCCACTTCCATGGGTCCGATGCGATGCAGGGATAGCAAAATCAAACTCCCGGCAAGGATAAGTAGGACAGCTAACGTTGTACTTAACATAGCGGCCCCGTGCGGCTGAGATCTGCCGGAGGAGCACATCGTCAAACGAAAATACCGGTTCAGTCGCAGCTTTGTTCCATGAATCGGACAAATACCGAATGGGCCATACTGAGAATTGGACTTATGAAGCCGAGCAAGCGAGCGTTGGGCAAGATTTTCACATACATGGGCCTGTTTTTGACCGGCGTCGCGCTGATTGGCATCATGGGGCCGCACATGGAGTTGCAGCGTTCCCCACGGATCATGGCCCAAGTCGTGGGCAACGATATCGGATACAAGCAGCCCGGCATGTTCGCCTTCCGCCTGCAATTGAAATGGACCTCACTCGAAGGCGATCAGCGGACGAACATAACCACCCCGGTTCGCGCCGCGACCGAGGAGGCGGCTCGGCAAGCTTACCGCGGCAAGCATCTTGTCACCGGACAGACCTACGAATTCTATACCGACGCCGAGAATCCGGATCGGATTCAACCGTTCAAAGGCTACAACTGGGCCACGTTTGGCAAATTTTTGTTGATCGCCATCGCGGGAATCGTCATATTTGTCACCGGGATGACGATTGTGCGAAAGGTCAAGGCCGAGGCTCAGGGCTCGTCGGTGTAACTGAGTTTTTTGCCGCAATGCAGGCACTCGAATAGGTATTCGGTTGCCTCATCCTCCGTCCCGCGGGGAGTCGCACGGCCCAGATAAGCGGCCGCATCGGCGCAGCACGTCAGCCATGTTTCCTGTTGCCAAGCCTCGAAGCCGGGCGTGCGGGTCGCAAGTTCAGTCAGGATCTCATCGGAGACACCGTCAATCGTCCCGGCGTCGGTGAACTCAGCTTGAAATTGCTTGGCCGCCGAACCGTCGGCGACACACCACGGGCAGATGCACCCGGAAAGATAGTGGTACCGCTCAGAATAGGCCGGCCCCGCATAGACGTACCCGCGCTTCTTATTGCAACAGAGGCAAGGCTGATCGGGATTCGCGACAACACTGCCCGTCGCGACCGGGTCGGGATGATATTTGGTGAACGGAAGTTCCATCACTTATCGATGCGCGAATGGGCGCCTTAAATGGTCACCGCCCCGAGGAACCGAATCCGCCTTCACCGCGAACCGTATCGGAGAGTTCCCCCTCCTCGATCTCCACCGCCTCGTATTTGGCGATCACCATCTGCGCAATCCGATCGCCCTTACTCACCTGATAAGCCTGCCGTCCGAGATTAATCAGAATCACCTTTACCTCGCCCCGATAGCCGGGGTCGATGGTCCCTGGACTGTTCGGAACGCTGATTGCGTGCTTAAATGCGAGCCCCGACCGCGGTCGAATCTGCGCCTCGTAACCGGCAGGAAGCGCAATCGACAATCCGGTGGGAACCGCTTGAGGAACATTCGGTTCCAGCAGCGCGCCGGCCACTGAAAATAGATCCATTCCGGCGTCTTCTTCGGGGCCGTGAGCGTACTGTGGGACGATTGCGTCGGCGTGGAGCTTGCGAATGCGGAGTTTCATTGGGATGCTTGAATATTCCAGTATGCCTGAACGAATCAAACGGCAGGTCTTGGCTGTGGCTCCGATGCCTCCGGAGAAGTGCGCCTACGCCCTCGCGCGTTACAGCCGGTCGGCCGATTCCATCGTCGAATCTCTCTCCTGGGTGCGCACCCACGATTCGTCGAAGTTCCTTGAGAGCTTTTACTTCCAGTACGGCCATGCTTCGATCGCCGATCTGGGCCATATCGTGATGTGTTTTGAAGGTATTTCAGAACTCGCGGCGGCGGAAGTGGAGGATGAGCAACTTTGGGATGGGCAGGCCAAGTCCTCCCGGTACCAGGATTTCGGAAAATCGGGATTTGTGACTCCCCCGGAGTTCTCGCCCACTGACGCCGCCGTCTATGAGGAGGCCGGGCTGGCCCTCCTGTCGGCGTACCGGGAGGTCCACGACGCTTCGTTTGCTTACTTGAGTGAGCAACTGCCGCGCCCCGAGGAAATGAAACCGGATGTTTACGGGCGCAATATTACCGCGCGAGCGTTTGACGTCGCCCGCTATCTGCTTTTTTGGGGTGTTCCGACGAACGTCGGCCAGGTTACGTCCATTCGCACGCTGGAAAAGCAGATTCAGCGGTTAAAAGCTTCGCCGTATGAGGAGATGCGCGCCATCGGTGACGAAATTGCCGCCGCCTGCGCCGCCGAACCGGGGTGCAAGTGGGAACTCGATAGACCCGCCGAACCCCTCGCCCCGACGCTGGCAAAGTACTGCGCCGCCGACGAACACCTTCGTTCGTCCCGTGAAGATCTGCGGGTCTGGGCGGCACAAAACCTTGGTTCGTTCGGCGCTTCCGACGAAGAACCCGTGGATCTGCTAAAACCAACCGACACCGTAGCCGACATCGTCGCCACGCTGCTCTACCCGGTGTGCAACTGGCCCTTCCGATCTTTATACGACTGGGCGGCCGGCGTTTCCGCAACGGTTCGGGCGGAAGTTATCGACGCAGCGGTCCGCTCCCGCACGCGGCGAGACGACTTGCTTCGCGAGTTTCGCGGCAACCTCTACTGCTACGACATGGTGATGGACATTGGCGCTTACCGCGACTTCCACCGGCACCGGCGGTGCCAGCAGTACCGGCAGGCTTACACCGGCGCGCTCGGCTATGACATACCCGGCGCGGTTACGGCGTCCGGTATGGAGGCGACCTATCGTGCTGCCATGGACAGCGCCTTGGCTACCGTCCGCGCATTACCGGCGCCGGGATCGGATTATCTCCTCCCGTTCGGCGCACGAAATCGCTTCCTCTTTAAAATGGATTTCGCCGAGGCCGAATACATTGCCCGCGTGCGCAGTGGTGTAAAAGGACATTTCAGCTACCGGAATGTGGCGTGGGAGATGAAGTGCGCGATGGAACGCCTCGAACCGGAATTGGGCCGGCTTATGGAAGCGACTCCGCCCTGGATTGAGGATCCGCTCAAACGCTAGTTACACCGCTGTCGCCTCCAGAACCTTCATTTTGGCCGTAAGCGTAGTTCGCTTCATCCCGAGCATGTCGGCCGCATGGCTCTTATTGCCTCCGGCGCGGCGCAACGCCTGGTCGATCAGCGTCTTTTCCAACTTCTGTATCGTTTGTTGCAGATCCATGCCTGCCGCCGGTTTCGCCCCGGCCTCCGGTGCGGCGCGGTGCTGCTGATCGGAACGAGGCACGGCAAAATCAGTGGGAAACAACGTCTGCCGATCTCCGCTGAGTATTACCGCCCGCTCAACCGCATTCTCCAATTGCCGCACATTCCCGGGCCAGTTGTAGCCTTGCAGTATTTCCAGCGTCTCGCGAAAGATGCGCTTCACCGGCAGGCCCTCGGCCTGGCAAATCTTCTGCAGGAAATGGTCAACCAGAATGGGTATGTCCTGCCACCGCTCCCGCAAAGGAGGAATTTGGATCGGCACGACATTCAATCGATAGTAAAGGTCCTCGCGGAATTTTCCGTGTTCAATCCGGTGTTCCAACTCTGCGTTCGTCGCCGCAATTACCCGCACATCCAGCTTCACTGTCTCGCCGCTTCCGAGCCGCTGACACTCTCGTTCCTGGAGCACGCGCAGCAGCTTCGCCTGAATCTCAAAAGGCAGGTCCCCTATCTCATCCAGGAAAAGGGTCCCGCGTTGCGCCTGTTCAAAGCGTCCAACACGCGCCTGCATTGCTCCTGTAAAGGCCCCCCGCGTGTGGCCAAAAAGCTCGGCCTCCAACAGCGTATCGGGCAAAGCGGTACAGTTCACGCTCACCATTGGCGCGGCCGCGCGCGTGCTGGCCGCATGGAGGGCCCGCGCGATCATCTCTTTGCCCGTCCCCGTTTCGCCCTGAATCAAAACCGTACTCCGCCGCGGGCCCAGTATTCGGATCGTATCGAAAACCGGCTGCATCACCGGACTGTCGCCAACGAGAAAGGCCCGCCACGGCTCTACGAATCCCGATTGCGATTCAGCCCTCGGCCACCAGTCCTCGGCAGACCTCAAATCGTCAAAATAATCGGTCGCTCCTAAATGCAGCAGCCGAACTGCCTCATTCGCCGGACCGTTCTCGCGGAAAAAAGCTACCGGTAGTCCAGGATGCAAGCGCTGCACGCTGTCGAGAAGCGTTTCCGGCCGCTCCTCTCCGGCAAATGGGAGTACGATCAACGCCCCCGCCGGGCGCGTCACCGCCAGGTAAGCGAGCGTTTGCGGATCCCTTACTTGCAGGACGTCCATAACATTGCCTCATTTGTCTATCGTCCCGGCTGGCAGGCGGCATTATTCAGGAAAAGTCCGATCCATTCTCGGGCTATGGTACTCAATGGATATGAAAATGACGGACCTCTCGCGCGCCACGACCCAGTTGGTAGCCGATACCAGCGGAATTTTCCGTGAGATGGGTGTCAGCGACTGGACGCGGACCCGCCGCGAAGGAGCGTGGACGCGGCTCGAGATCCTCGGACATCTTATCGATTCGGCCGCCAACAATCACCAGCGATTCGTTCGCGCGATAGCGGATGGCGATCTGATCTGGCCGGGCTACGACCAGGAGGCGATGGTGCGGGTTCAACAGTTCGGTCGCGCCAAGCCGCCAATGTTGATCAGCCTCTGGGAGAGCTTCAACCTTTTTCTCGCATGGCTGATGGCGCTCATCCCCGATGACCGCCTTGGCGTTCAATGCATCATCGGCGGAGCGGATCCAGTCACGTTTGAGTTCCTGCTGACCGATTACGTCGCCCACATGCAACATCATTTGAGACAGATATTTGAGGGCATGCCAGTTACGGTCCGTTGGGTGGCGGTTGGCTAACCGCAAATCCTAAGCGCTCGTACAGGCCGCGGCGGCGCTTCGGCCTGCAATCGCCGAATCAACGCCGTTCCAATTCCGTGCCCGCGCGCCGTTGGCAGGAGTCGACTATCTACAATTCGCACCTCTGCCGCCGCCCGGTGGAACCAAAGCGTGCCGAATACCCGCCCCTCTCCGCCCCGTTACTCGCGCCGGTCAGCCCGCGGCGGCGCTCTTCAGGACAATAATCAGCCTGTCGATATCCTCTTCGTTGTTGTAGAAGTGTACTGACAACCGCAGACACCCATGCCGGGCGCTAGCCAGAATGCGTTCCTCCTTCAACCGCTGCACTAGCACCGCCGGATCGATATGCGGAAAGTGCGCCGCGGTAATCGGCGAATGCTTGTGAAGTACCGTAACCGCCCCTAGCTCATGCAGCCGTTCATGAAGAATCGCCGTCAGTTCCATAACCCGCCGCTCAATCTTCTCCGGTCCAATCTCCAGAAATTCCGACAACGCCGCATCCATAGCGTACAAACAAGGAAACGCAGGCATTCCGCCCTCATACTTCTCCGCGGATTCTCGAAACACCGGCGCGCCATGATGAAGGCGATTCACGTTCTTCCAGTCCTCATGGCTGCGCCAGCCGACGACGTTCGGCTGTAATTTTTGCCGGAGTTCCGGACTCACGTAAAAAAATGCGGCGCCATTGGGACAGAGCAGCCATTTATATCCATGAACCGCCAACATCGATGGCTGCACCTGTTCGACGTTAAACGTTAGCGCGCCCAAGGCCTGCGTCGCATCGACGTAGAAAAGAATATCGCGCTGCTTCAGGAATGGACCGATCTGATCCAGCGGAGGGCGGAAACCGGTCGTGTAGCTCACTTGGCTCATTAACACGGCACGAGTCGATGGGGTAACGGCGTCGAAAAAATCCGGCCATTCCACCTCCACGAAATCCACGCCCTTCTCTCTCAGAAGCGCCGCGTAGTAAAGCTGATTGGGGAATTCGTTTGTCAGCGTGACGATCCGGTCGCCGGGTTTCCAATGAGTTCCTCCCAGGAGCAGCGAAAGCGGCGTGGCGGCGTTAATGGAGAAGGCGATGTCTTCAGCGCTGGCATGGATGAGTTGCGCCGCCTTTGCGCGCGTCCTGTCGATGTCGTCGAACCAGTTAAGGAAGTCGCCGCAGGCAAGTTCGTCGCGATGCCGAAAATGCGCATCGACGGCCGCCGTCGTGCCTTCAGACAACAGCCCGAATGTGGCGGAGTTGAAATACGTCCAATGAGCCAGCGCGGGATAACGGGTGCGTATCGAGGGCCAATTTGGTGTCATGTTTGCAGCCTGAGGCGGGATGAAACAGGGTAGCATGTTAGGATTGAAAAAGAGCCCATGAAGATAGCCGTAGGCGCTGATCACGCGGGGTACGCCCTCAAGGAGCGTCTTTTAGAGAAGCTCAAAACGGAAGGCCATGAAGTGGCCGACTTCGGGACGCATTCCACGGAATCCACCGATTACCCCGACTACGCGGCGGCAGTGGGTCGCGCCGTGGTCAAGCACGACGCCGATATGGGCCTGCTGGTCTGTTCGAGCGGCGTGGGCATGTCCATCGCCGCCAACAAAATTCATGGAATTCGCGCCGCGCTCGGCGTCAATACGGATGAAGTGTCCTACACGCGCCGGCACAATGACGCCAACATCCTGGCGATCGGTGCGAACTACACCGACGAGACCACAGCCAAGGCGCTCTTGGACACTTTTTTGACGACCGCGTTCGAAGGCGGTCGTCACGCGCGCCGTATCGCAAAGATCAACAAATTGGAGCAGGAAGAGCAGCAATGATGACGTACCGAACGCTGGCGGAAGCCGATCCGCAGGTTTTTGAAGCCATTCAGAATGAGACCGCCAGGCAGAACTCGCGGCTGGAATTGATCGCCAGCGAGAACTTTACTTCGGAGCCGATTCTGGAAGCGGCCGGAAGTATCTTCACCAATAAATACGCGGAGGGCTACCCGGCCAAACGCTACTACGGCGGCTGTGAGTATGCCGACGTCGTCGAGAACCTTGCGCGTGATCGCGCCAAGCAGTTATTCGGGGCCGAACACGCCAACGTCCAACCGCATTCCGGCTCACAAGCCAACGCCGCGGCCTACATGGCCGTACTCAACGTCGGCGACACCATCCTCGGCATGGACCTCGCCCACGGCGGCCACCTCACCCACGGCCATAAGCTCAATTTCTCCGGCAAACTATACAACGTCGTCGCCTACGGCGTCCGCAAGGAGGATGAGCGTATCGATTACGATCAACTCGCCGCCAAGGCCGAAGAATCCAAGCCCAAGATGATCATCGCCGGCGCCAGCGCCTATCCGCGGATCATCGACTTCAAGCGGTTCCGCGAAATTGCCGATTCCGTCGGCGCCATCTTCCTCGTGGACATGGCGCACTTCTCCGGGCTCGTCGCCGCCGGACTTTACCCCAACCCGTGTGAGTACGCCGACATCGTCACCACCACCACGCACAAGACGCTCCGGGGCCCTCGTTCCGGTATGATTTTATGCCGCGAAAAGTACGCCGCGGCCGTCGATCGGTGCGTGTTTCCCGGTCAGCAGGGTGGACCCTTGGTCCATATTATCGCCGCCAAGGCGATTTGCTTCCTGGAGGCGCTCCAGCCGTCGTTTATCGATTATCAGCGGCAAGTCATCAAGAACGCGCAAGCTCTCGCCGCTTCCATGTCAGCGTCCGGCTATCGAGTTGTCAGTGGTGGTACCGACTCCCACCTCGTGTTGGTTGATGTCTTCGCCAAAGGCGTCCGCGGCAAGGACGCGGAGTGGGCACTGGACGAAGCCTACATGACGGCGAACAAGAATGGAATTCCCTTCGACGTGAACCCGCCCCTAAACCCCAGCGGCATTCGCCTCGGTAGTCCCGCGCTCACCACGCGAGGCTTCGGCGAGGCCGAATTCACAACCGTTGGCGCCTTGATCGCCGAAGTTCTGGACGCCGTCGCCGCCAATGGACGCGATGGCGCCGGCGAAACCATCCACGCCGTTCGAACCAAGGTTGGGCAGCTTACAGATCGCTTTCCGCTGTACGAGTGGAAACAAACCCTAACGGCGCGGGGATAGCTGTGCCCACGGTCGCGATCGATGTGCGCCATTTGGGCGACTTCGGGTACGGAACCTACATCCGGAATCTGATTCGCGCAATGGGAGAACTCGAACGCGAACTGCAATTTGTTCTCATCGCCAGGGCCGGTGGCCTCGGCGAATTGGGTCCGCTGCCCCCTAATTTCCGCATGGTGGCCTACCCGCGCGAAGATTCCAACCTCTTCGAAAACTTCGCCTTCCCGTGGTTCGTGCGCCGGCTCGGCGCTGACGTAATTCACATCCCGTTGAACAACGTGCCGATTTTCATGCCGAAGCCGTACATCGTCACGATTCACGACATGAGCAGTTTGATGTTCGACTATGCCAGCGACCCCCAGGGCCGGCTGCATCTGTGGCGCTTCCGCCGCGGCTTACTCCGCGCCGACCGCGTTATCGCCGTCAGTGGAGCCACCCGCCGCGACGTGCTCAACCTCATGAATATCCCGGCATCCAGGGTCCTGAAGATCTATAACGCCATCGATCCTGGATTCCTAACGATCGAATCCGATGCGAAAAAGCGGCAGGAGGTTCTGGACCGGTACCAAATCGACTACCCCTATCTCCTCTACGCCGGTTCGGTCAATCCGCGAAAGAACGTCGCGCGCATCGTGGAGGCACTGGCGTTGTTGCGGCAAGACTTGGTTGAACATCCAAAGTATAAGGATCTCCGCCTGGTAATCATCGGGGACCAGATGTCGAAGTACCCGGCGCTCCGCCGCGCCGTGCATCAATCCCGTGTGAAGGATGTCGTCCGCTTCCTCGGTTTCGTGAAACGCGAGGAGTTAAAGGTGTTCTATCAGCAAGCGGAAGTATTCGTTTTTCCGTCGTTGTACGAAGGATTCGGGTTGCCGCCGTTAGAGGCGATGGCATTGGGGACGCCAGTGGTGAGTAGCGGGGTTAGCGCCCTTCCCGAAGTTGTAGGAGACGCCGCCATGATTGTAAAGCCGGAGAACGTCTTTGATATCGCGCGTGGTGTTCGCGAAGTTTTGTTGGACGATGGGTTGCGGAGCGATCTGATAGCCAAGGGCTACCAGCAAGTGAAACGTTTTAGCTGGTACGACACGGCGCGACAGGTGCTCGAAACCTATCGGGATGTCCTCGCCAAACGCTAAGCGACGTGGTCTTCCCACCGGCGCCGTCGATTCAGCCAGATCACGCGGGCCATCACGATGTCCAGGATGTTAGCCCCTTTCAGCGTGAGTTCCGGCCAGGAAGCGACATCGCTCCTATTTTTCTCCGAAATCAGAAACAGCGAATCGCCCTCCCGGCGCAGGGCGCGGATACACGGTCCCTCGGGCGTGCGAACTACATAATACCCTTCAGATTGAACCAGTTCGCGGGCGGACTCCGACTGGTCCAGCAGAACCAGGTCACGGTCGGCGAATAACGGCTCCATTTCCGGGTCGGCCGCCAAGCTGGCTACCAACGGATCGGTGGCCGAGTCGGTCAGGTGGAATGGAACAGTGTGAACCTCACGCGTGGGTCCTTTCCGCGGAATCGGCTGGTGCAGACCCAACAGACCGCTGAGGACGGGAACCGATTGCAGGCGCGACTGCCGGTGGGTGCTATTTCGCGTCAGGTAGTCCGTAATTTCGGCCCGCGGTATCAAGTCCAGTGGAGACAGACGCAGACTCGCGAGTATGACATCGGCCAGTTCCGGAGAGAGCGCGCGAACTCCTTTCAAAACATTGTGTACATGCGGCTGGGAAATTCCGGTGAGCCGCGCCAGGCTGCGTTCTGTCAATTCACCATTGCGAATACGCTGCCGGACCTGATCCAGGAGGTGTTGCTGCAATCCGCTGAAGTTGTTCTGGGCGATTTCCATTGGAAATAGGGGGGAGGGTAAAACCGATATCGACTACAGGAATTATTACCTATGTATTCTAAAAATGCAACGGCCAGCGATTTATATCATCTTTGTTTGCAACACGAACGTACGGATACACCCTCATTCGCGCAAATAAATATGAGAAAAATGGGGGTATTGTATTGACTAATTATAGATTCGGATTAAATTAGCAGAGGAATTGGAATTGAGGTGCCTTTGATGGAGACGAAGGACACCTTGGAGGTCATCAGAATTAAATGCAATGGACTCGGTCAGAAACACTGGGACTAGCGTCGGTGCAATGCACAACCTGTCATGGATTGGGCTTGCGATTGGTAAAGCGGGATCAGGAAGCCCCGTGTAGCTGCGTACTACGATCGATTTTTCGAGCGTGCTTCCGGCGCTTTCGTATTTGTGTCGAACGGGAAAAGCACTTGTCACAGTGCACAATATCCTTCACGCGGGGACGTGAGCGAAGCATGTCGTGGGGCAGGAAAAACGAAGAGTACATGGCCGACTTTTTGTTGATGGTGCGGCGCCTTCTATCGGACGATGAATATCGCATTTTTAGATTTCACTATTTGCTCGGCGCGGATTGGCGCTTGTGCACCATGAGGCTGAAGCTCGATCGGGGAGACTTTTTTCATTACATTTACAAGTTGGAGGCGCGCCTGGGCAAGGCGTTCCGTGAAGTAGAGCCATACGGTCTCTATCCGCTGGATGAGTACTTCAGCGGGAATACCTATGATGCGGTGGCGTGCCAGCCGCCGCGGCAGGGTCCGCTTCCGTTACGGCCGCCGCTAGCGGCTTAGCGGGACCGGAATGGCGCAAAGGGCCGGCAAGGACGCCGGCCTTTTGCATTTTTCACCGCCGCGCACGGAAGAAGTCCTGAATTTGTGCGGTTGTCTCGGCCGCCAGTACCCCTTCGACAATGCGTATTCGATGGTTGAGAATTTCGGAATCCGCCAGTTCGAACTTGGAGCGGACGCCGCCGAAGCGAAGATCTCTGGCGCCAAAGACCAGGGTTTGGATGCGCGCCTGGACCAACGCTCCAGCGCACATGATACAAGGCTCCAAGGTGACATAGACGGTGGCATTTTCGAGTCTGTACGTCCCCAGTTTCTGTGCGGCGGCACGAAGGAGATTGATCTCCGCGTGCGCGGTCGGGTCATTCGCCGCGATGGGCGTATTGTGTGCGCGAGCAATCACCTCGCCTCCGAAAACGAGAACGGCGCCAACCGGAACTTCCCCTGCTTCTTCCGCAATCCGGGCCTCGTGCAAGGCCTCGCGCATATATGAATCGTGGTCCATCGGTGTTGCGGGATCTGATATTTTAGTGTAACGAGGCGAAATGTCGAAACAAGTCCTAATTCTACTGGCTGCGCTTGGTTTTCGCGCCGCTTTTGGGCAGACGGCAGAGCAGGCTGAGTTCTTCGAAAAGAATGTGCGGCCGGTGTTGGCGGCGAAGTGCCAGATGTGCCACAACGCAAAGGCGAAAACCTCGGGACTTGACATGTCCACCGGAGCGGCGTTTTTCGCCGGCGGCGCAAGTGGTTCGTTGATCAATGTGGAAACCCCGGAACAGAGCCTTCTGCTAATGGCGTTGAGCTATGGAGGCACGCTCAAGATGCCTCCGATGGGGAAATTGAAGGACGAGGAGATCGCAAAGATTCGCGAATGGGTCAGGATGGGAGCACCTTGGCCGGGGGCCGTCCGGAACACAGGATCAGCGACCGTTTCGGCGACCGGAACCAGAAAGCACGGCTCAGCTTTCTCAGATGAAGAATGGAAATTCTGGGCCTTCCAACCGGTGATCAAGCCTGCCGTGCCAACGGTGAAAACTTCGGGATGGGTGAACTCGCCCGTCGATGCATTCATACTGCAAAAGCTGGAAGAAAAGGGCTTGCAGCCGGCCGCCAAAGCCGATAAATATGCATTGCTGCGCCGGGTGAGCTATGACCTGCATGGGCTGCCGCCAACGGAACGCGAAATCGGCGAATTTATTGCGGATCAGTCGCCGGATGCGTTCAAAAAAGTGGTGGACAGGCTCCTTGCCTCCCCTCGTTATGGAGAGAAATGGGGCCGCCATTGGCTCGACGTCGCGCGCTTCGCTGACTCGACCGGCAATGATGAAGATCACCGGTATCCGTACGCGTTCAAGTATCGGGATTATGTCGTCGAAGCGTTCAACAACGATCTTCCGTACAACCAGTTTGTGAAGGAACAAATCGCTGGTGATTTGCTGCCTCCGGACAAAGGCCGGGAGATCAACCGCCGCGGAATCATTGCGACCGGATTCCTGGCGCTCGGCGCCAAAGCGATCGCCCAGCAGGACAAGCAGAAAATGCTCTACGACGTGTGGGACGAGCAGTTGGACGTCACGTCGCGGGCGTTCCTCGGAGTCACCTTGGCCTGCGCCCGCTGCCACGACCACAAATTCGATCCGCTGACGCAGAAAGATTATTACGGGATCGTCGGCATGTTCGCCTCAACGAAGAGTTTCAAAGATGCGGAGACCCACGTTTCAAAGCTGCTGTTCACGCCGCTCGTTTCGAAAGCGGAGTACGAGGTTTACGAAAAGGCACAGTCGGTTGTTGCAAACAAAGGTGTTGACATCGATATCGCTATCGATCGTGAAAAGTTCCTGACGCAGGAGAAAATGATCAACCTGCTCCCGGCCTACATGATGGCGGCGCGGAAAAAGTTGGAAAGCGCCGCCGGCCTGGATCCGCGGATCGTCAAGCGCTGGATCAAACATTTCAATGAAAGCGAAGTGCCGCGCCCTTGGCTGGACGAATTTCATAAAGCCGATGAGACCGGAGCTTTGGCCATCGCGGCCAAGTTCCAGGAATCGGCCCGGACGAATCTGGCCTCCTGGTCAAAGCGAATGGCTCGTTACCGGGTAGTGGCGCGGCAGCAGATTGAGCAGAAGAATATGCTCGCCGAAATGCCACAGTTGATTAACGAGAAGGACGGGTTCTTCCGCGATGTTTTCGCCGACGCCGGACCGTTTGGCGTCAGTCCGCGTTCGGTGGATCACGCAGAGCTGAAAGCGCTGCGTGAGGAGCAACGTAAGTTGAAGGAGTCTTTGCCGCCGGAACCGGAGATGGCGTGCGCGGTGACCGACGATAAGCCTGTGATTCAGAAGGTTTTAGTGCGCGGCGACTATGCGTCGTTGGGCGAGGAGGCGCCGAAATCGTTCCCGCTCGTAATCGCCGGAAAAGATCGTTTGCTGGTGAAAGAGGGCGGCGGCCGGCGCGAACTGGCCGAATGGCTGGCCAGCGAGAAAAATCCGTTGACGGCGCGGGTGATGGTCAATCGGATTTGGCAGAGCCACTTTTCGGATGGAATCGTGCGCACGCCGGACAATTTTGGGCGAATGGGAGAGCGGCCGACCCACCCGGAACTGCTCGATTATCTGGCTGCGGAGTTTATGGATAAAGGCTGGAGCATCAAGGAGATACACCGCACTCTGCTGAATTCCAGCACGTACCAAATGGCAAGCGCGCCCACCGCGGAACAGGTAAAAACCGACGGTGAGAATAAATTGTTCTCGCGATTCCCGCGGCGGCGTCTGTTAGTAGAGGAAATGCGGGACGGGATGCTGGCGATTAGCGGCAAGCTGGATCTGAAAATGGGCGGGTCGTTGCAGTCTGGATTCGGCACGGATGGCGAAAATTCAAACGGCCGTTTAAGCATTAGCCCCGAAGAACAGGTCAGAAGAACGGTGTATTTGCCCCTAAGACGCGCTAATTTACCCGCTTTATTCAACCTTTTTGACTTCGGTGACGCGACCACTCCGAACGGAAAACGCAACGTAACGAACATCGCCCCGCAGGCGTTGTTCCTGATGAACTCCAAATTCGTCTCCGATCAAGCTGACCTGGTGGCGAAGAGTGTGCTGGGCGATGCGACTTTGGACGGGAAACAGAGGGCCGAGCGCATCTATATGCGAGTCTTAAACCGCCCTGCTTCGGCGGCGGAAGTGGACAATGCTTTGAGTTATGCGGCGAGTTTCCGCCAGCGATTCCCGAAGATGCAGGAAGCCGACGCGTGGCAGAGCATGACACGTATCTTGTTGGCTTCAAACGAATTTATCTACGTGGATTGAGGCAATCATGGATCCCATTCAGAAGTTGTTTGCCCGGCGGGAAAGACCAATGTCGAGGCGCGGCGCGCTGCGCGCGGCGGGTTGCGGGTTGGGAACATTGGGCTTAGCTCAGTTGCTGCAAGGCGCGACTTCGAGCGAGAACCCGCTGGCGCCAAAGGCCTCGCATTACGCGGCGCGGGCGAAGCGCGTCATTTTCCTGTTCATGCACGGCGGTCCGTCGTCGATCGACACTTTCGACCCGAAAGAACGCCTGATTCGCGATCACGGAAAACCGTTGCCGATCAAGCGGCCGTTAGCGTTCGCGGATGAGGCCCCAGGGCCGTTGATGAAGTCGCCGTGGGCATTTAAGAATGGCGGCCAGAGCGGGATTCCGGTGAGCGATTTATTCCCGTATACGCGGGAGATGGTCGATGAGTTGTGCGTGATCCGGTCGCTGGTCGGTGAAGGCGTGGATCATGGCGCGGCGTTGTTGCAAACCTTCACGGGTTCGTCGACGTTTGTGCGACCGAGCATTGGTGCTTGGACCGTGTACGGTTTGGGCACGGAGAATCAGGATCTTCCGGGCTACATCACGATTAAGCCGACGTTATCGCACGGCGGGGCGAAGAATTTTGGATCGGCGTTTTTGCCGGGGGCGTTT